>Ga0182018_10004702_pt1 | contig 11335 bp, 11 predicted proteins | sample 812P2MmetaG_FD_120490 | JGI IMG/M metagenome (GOLD analysis project Ga0182018, IMG submission 120490) | Permafrost microbial communities from Stordalen Mire, Sweden - 812P2M metaG | ecosystem: Environmental > Terrestrial > Soil > Wetlands > Permafrost | place: Sweden: Stordalen | collected...
CGAGTTTAGTAACACAGCCGCGTTTCAATCGCAGTTCAAGAAAGAGGGCACGGCCAACAAGGTCGTCGACTTCCCTGGGGGTCCCGCGGATCCGTCGGATATTCTGAAGGACCTGAATGACGGCGGAGGCGGAAGCGTGTTCGATACGGGCACGCTGGATTACTCTTCTGCCCCATCGGGCCACAAGACCGCCAGTGCACGCGACGAGGCATCTCTGCTCGCGCTGTTCGGCGACGCGCCATCCGACAAGATGGCGTACGCGAACCCCTACGGTGAGGTCATTGATCTGCGCGACAAGCTCGGCGGTCTGGAGCAGCATCTACAGTCGCAGATCAGCGGGCTCGAGGTGATGTACGCCGACCTCGCAGATCGTGTGTACTACCAGGTAAAGCAGGCCGCGCTCGACGGTACTTCTCTTGGTGAGATCATGCAGGCCTGGGATGTGGTCGCGCCATCGAATGACTACGTAAAGGTTGCCTTCACGCTGCTCACACCGCGACTGCTGCGCGAAGGTGTTTTCCACCGAGTGGAGGAGATGGTCGCATCTGTCGACAAGACCGCCAGCGCAGTAGAGGTGAACCGCGCGCATCCACTGGTTGTAGAGTTCGACGAGTTCTGCGCAGCGCTCTCGAAGCTCGCTGAGCTGCGCGAGGCGCGCACGGACGTGCTCGGCCATCTGAGCAATCTCAACGCGTACGTGAAGCAGGCGCACGGCGCTCTTCGTACAACCTGGGATCTTGCTGGAAGGGCCGGCCAAGCCGTTCGCCCTTTAGGTAGAGCTCTCGGCGGTGAGACCGGAGCTGCTATTGCCGGAGCTGCACCTAAGGCGGCGCTAGTGGGCGGCGGCCTTATCGCAGCAAATGAAGCCAAGACACACCTAGAAAACAGTCCAAGTCTGCCTGCGCGGGGGGTACGCGCAGCGGGCCGTCTTGTTGCGCAGCAGATCCCTGGCACAGAGCAGAACATCCGCCATCAGTGGGAGATCCAGAATGGCCAGTGAGAAGAACGCCGCTGAGCTCTATCTAGAGGAGAAAAATGCCCACTTCGGCGCAGGTTTTCGAGAGGCGCTCGGCATGGGCGAAAAGTTTACCAACGGCCCAGGTATGTTCGATGCAGCAACGACCTTGGCGGGTAAGGGCATCACGGGCGCGGCAATAGGTGAAGCCGGCGGTGCAGCAGTCTCTCTAACCACTCTTGGCATACAGAAGCTCTACGATGCCGCAACCAAGACGCGCGACTTCAATTCCATGCTCGAGTACGACCCTGAGATTGCAGCGATGCACCAGGAGAATCCGCGGCGTGTGAACCAGATGTTTTCGACACTGCGCATGTTCAATCCGGACTTCACAAAGGACCCTGTGGTTGCAGGTCATTACGTGAAGACGATGGCTGGAGATCCGTCGCATGCAGGAGAGACAGCGGTGAGCGCGTTGGATTACGCCTCCAAGATCAGGCATCCGCTTTCTGAGAACGTGTTTCGTGCAGCTGCGGGCGGCGGTGGCGGCAAGAAGAACAAGAAGTAGTTGTGCTCAAGGTTGCCTTCTTTCAAGGGGTAGATGAGAGTGGCCCAAGGGTCATTCCACTATTCGGCCCTGCCGACAGCGCTTTTGAAAAGACGGCCGCACCTACGCTACTGCCCGATGTCGCAAAGTACATTGCTGGCCTGAAGCCGCAAAATGATGCGCAGTATGTGCTTGTGAACGCTATGGGGGCATCGGAGTGGTGGGGCTGTAACATCAATAACGATGCATTCGATGAGGCTTCTCTCATCCACAAACCGGATGACTGGACTGGCGACCCACTCATAGACAAGGAACGCTCCAAGGACTGGCCGTACGGGTTCCCAACGTTCTATTCGGCACACGCGTTCGCGCACCACAAAAACAAAAATGCAGAAAAAGCCTACGGAGAAGTAGAGCTCGCTGCCTGGAACCCGCGCATGAAGCGTGTGGAGCTAGTCGTGCGCGTCGACAAGGATCGCTGTGAGCGCTTCGGTGGAACAGGCGTATGGGACAAGCTAAAAGCTGGAGAATATCCGGCGGTCAGTATGGGCTGTAAAGTACCCTGGGATCGTTGTTCTATCTGCACGGATCACAACCTGTACCACAAAGCGCTGGCAACATTTGCCCCAGGTAGCCACAGGTCACCAGGTGACGCAGTCCTCGCTTACCACAAGGCACTCATCAAAAAGAACGGCAAAGGCATCCGCGGAATCTCTATAACGCGCAAAGACTACTGCTCTGATATGGAGCGTAGCGCTGGAAAGATACTGCCGGACGGCAGGAAGGTATTCGTCTTCAACGACTTCCCTAAGTTCTTCGACATCAGCTTTGTCTTTATTGGCGCCGACAAGACGGCGTACGTGATGATGAAGATTGCCGGTGGTGGGCAGACCTACTGGTTTCTCAATGGGGCCGAGCTCGCAGAGAAGCTTGGCTACACCCAGGACGACGATGTCCTTCTGCCGGAGTTTGCTCCTGAGGGCATCGCGCAGACAAAGGTTGCCGACGTCACAGATGAAACTTTGAAGCATGCCTTCCTCGGCAAGTTGGGCAGGAACAAAGACGCAGAAATAGTAAAAGATGTCGTTCCTAGTCAGTTCGTTGGTAAAGCCGTACCGATACTCACGCGCAACGAAAAGGATCTACCGAAGAGTATTCTCGACGTACTGAGCGCCGCGCCATTGGAAGAATCGTTATCTACAACGGCGGGCCTGGGGATGGTTCTTCGGCCTCGTGAGTTTCAACGCATTATTCTCGTCCAGATGGGAAAACGCCCACTGGCAGAACAGCTTGAGCACGAGGGCAAGGTCTTTCCGAAGAGCGATGAAATAGCAGATATGCCCATGGGTCCGGAGTGCTTTAGTCAGATACTCGCCAGGTTGCTACTCCCCATGATGGGAGAGCGTTCTGGGCTAGGGCCGTCTATTGAAAAGCGCGTTCTTGTAGCGTCCGGTACACCAAAAGAAAAGCGTGGGGGGACTTCTTCCCTTTCCAATAGCGTACTGCGTAAGATGGGGGCTGCGTATAACGGATACCGAACGGGCGTCATGGAACTTGTGACACACACTCAGGAACTGATATCGTCGATGCAGATGCCACCGACTGAGTCACTATCCAAGCTGGCGGCGGCGCCCGTTGAAGCTGTCTTCACACCCCTCAGCGCGGGTTATTTCAAACTCGCGTTCTGGGACGAACTCGGAGTTGAACCACCTGCTTCCGTGGAGAGGGGATTCCCCTCGAGGAACACGTCGGCCACTAGACCAAGAGTTGTTGGAGGATACTAAGATGTCGATGGACACGTTCCTTGCCCAGTACTACGGAAACGACGGCGGCGAAAAGCTCGCTGCGGCTGCCACGACGGAAGACGTCGAGAAGCAAGCGTCGGTGGAGCTCTTCATGAAGCTCGCCCAAGATCAGAACATCGATCTCGGCGCGATGAAGCAGAACGAGGTCAACGAGCTGTACAACAAGTGGAAGACTGCGGCTGCCGTCGGCACCAAGACTGCCGAGGAAGAGGAGAAGGAAGAGCACGAGAAGAAGAAAGATCTCGAAGAGAAGGCCAAGAAAGAGCATGAAGAGAAGAAGGCCGAGAGCGAGAAGATCGCAGAAGCGGACTTCCTCGGGCGCGTCATGGCACACTCCTTCGCACGAGAGTCGCGCGAGATCGTGAAGGCGGCCGCTGAATCTGCTGCTGAGCCTGCTCTGGACAAGGAAGCAAACAAGGTCCGTGACGCGCAAGCCGGCTACACAGCGGCCAAGTCTGTTGGGCATGTCGCAGGGGATGCCCTGAAGAAGGGTCTTGACCATGTGAAGAGCCACGCTGCTGGCGCGGCAAAGAGTGTCGGTGAGCATGCGACGAACGCTGGAGCGGCTATCCACCACGCTGCGCATGGCGCAGGTCCTGTGACGCCTGGTAAGGCAAAGGCAATTGCAGGCGCGGCTGCCGCTGGCGGCGCTGCTGGTGTGGCTGGTGGTGCAGCAGCCGTGCATCACGCCCTGAAGGACAAGGAAGGTTCTGCAATTGATCAGCTTGCTGCCGAGCAGGCTGTATATATTGCCAATGAAGGCGGCTTCGATCCTGAAGAGGCCGGCCGCAAGGTTGCCGCCGTTCTCGAACTAGGGCTCGTCGCACCCAGTGAGAAGATCGCCACTACGGCTACGGCCGAGGCTGCGATCTATACTCGCGCACTCGAACTGCTGGAAGCGGTGGGCTACCCGGTCACCTGGAATCAGTAAGGAGAAGGAAGATGGGAGGCTACGAGCATGCACGGATGGTTGAAACGAGCGGATGCGCCGCCGTCAGCCACCGGCGCGACCGCGGCCTCCCCTCTTCCTACACCCAGCATTGCACCAACCCTTGCCCCAGGCCTCAAAGGGCCTGCCGGGCTGGCGCCTCGAACCAACTACACCAGGGTGAACACCGGCACGCCGCCTCAGCCGGACGCCGGATCAGAATCGCAGAAATCAATGCCGCCAAGGGGCGCCGAGATGTTGCCCAAGCGGGCTTCCGCGGACGGAGATAATTCAATGGGAACCATGTCTGGACGACCGATGCTGCAAGATCTGGTGAAGGCCGCGATGGTGGATGCGTCGCGCCGAGCCAACGTCACAGCCGAGGCGCATCTCCAGTCCGTGAAGACGGCCGAAGAGAAGAAGTGCGAGAAGTGCGGCAAGGAGAAGGACGCCTGCATGTGCGCCAAGACGGGGTCGGCCAATACGACAACCGGCGCAGTGGTCGAGAAGCTTGCCGGTGCTCTGGACTTCATCTCCTCGGAGCTGCTCAAGCACGCAGACGGGCATCTGGGCGGACCCTACAATCTGACGGAGCATCTGGTCACCAGCCCGCCTGGCGTGACGCAAGCAACCGCTTCGCAGTCTCTTCCAGATCACAAGGGTCAGGGGATCAAGATCACGCCCATGCACCCGCCCATGCAGAAAGATCTGCCGGCGGAGCACGGCGCCACACAGATGAAAGACAACATGGGCGAGAGTCTGGTCAGCCAGCACATGCCCCCCAACATCGTATCCGGCGGCAAGCACGCCAGTGTTTGGGACATGGTTCAAGCCAAGCTCGCTGCTGACAAGGCCGAGAAGGAAGAGAAGGAAGAGAGCAAGGGGATCGCCGCTGCCAAAGCAGGCCTTGAGCACGCCGAAGCTGCGCACAAGAGTGAGCCTGAGAACAAGGAGGGCGCTGCCGCGCCGGATGCCCTTGTCGCCTACATGCACACGCGCGTGAAGCACGCAGAGGATGCCATCAATCCTGCGCACATCTCCGCTGGCGCTGCCGTTCCTCCTCAGACCAGCCAAGCCGGTCAGGCAGGTGGAGCACCTGTCGGTGGCCCGCCCAAGGGACCTACGGGACTGGTTGGCTCGAATGACGCTGCGCGCAACTACCAGAAGGGTACGGCGATCGCACCGCGCAAAGAAGAGATGGGCAAGTACTTCAAGGAGCCCATGATGTCGATGGAGCACGATAGCGTGCTGCGCGACGCATTCAAACACACGGGCCAAGCTGGAACCAAGTTCGCAGAGGCTGCGGTTAGTCCTGAGGCTCGAGCCGTCGCGGCTGCCGCGGTTGTGAAAGAAGCCGCAGCAGCTCCGCCCGCGGCTCCTGTTCCGCCTGTTGCGGCACTCACCAAGGCCGCGTCCGCCAAAGTTCTTCTGACTAGGTTGGCGGCAGATATCGCATCTGCTCAGGCCACATCGGGAGCACAGTAGGAGATCCACATGGACAAGCTCAGCAACGCCCAGGCTGCAGAAGTACTTGCCGATGCGGCTTCTACACTTCGCGCGCAGTCCGCACATATCAATAGCCTCGAGGAGAAGCTCGCCTCGCGAGACCGACGTGATCGCGTCGAGAAGCTCGCGGGCATGATGCACTCCAAAGGACTTGAGCTCGATACTTCTGTCGACGCTCTGGCCGATCGACTCGAGAAGGCCGCCGCTGCCGGCAAGCTCGAGGCTGTCGAGCATGCCGTGGACCTTGTAGGCCCCGACATGGGTACGAAACTGGCGCAGCTCACGAATGACGAACCTGGGGTTTCCTCCGCTTCGTCGGCCCTGGAACAGTTCATCGTAGGTGGCGTCGGCTAGGCGCCGCCACAAAGCCAACGACTCAAGGAGGAAATAGATCATGTCGACTCTGTCCAGAATCAACTTCACGCCTGTCTCGGATATCCTTCCGATCCAGCGTAGGGATTTCGCACTCAACGACCCCACCCTCGCGAACCCCACCAACCCGGTTGCTCTGGTCGATGGTGAGTGGATGACACTCAACACGAGCTACCAGGCGGTTCGAGCGGCTCTCATTACAGGCGTGGTCGGTACGGCCTTCGCGTCTGTGCGCTCCTTCCCGGTGTTCGCAGAGAAGGGTCGATACGACGTCCAGGCGATGTCGCTCACCAAGACACCGCTGCTGTACCGCGGCGACTACGAGTTCGACACTCGCATCTACGACATCGCAGCCACCGTTCACGCCGGCGCGGCGATCACTTTCATCATGCAGCCGCTGAAGGTTGCCCTCATCAGCTTCGGCGGGCGCAACTTCTCGGGCCTTGTTGGCCACGGCACCGTAGGGGGCGGCGATGTGGATCCCATCGTCGGTTACTGCACCAGGCTTCCCACCAGCAATGGTGGACAACTCCGGTTCATTTCAGGCTGGGCCTCGTAACCGGAACCCAGAGGAAGGAGAAAGGGAATCATCATGAGTGTTCCGGCGAGAGTACTGAACGAGCTTTTCACGCAGAAGCTCGGTTCTTCAGAGGGCAAAGAGAAGATGGCGGAGTACGGAGGTTCGTACATTCGCGACCGTCTGCGCGAGGTCTCTTATGCTCGCAAAGTGGTTCCACCGGAGCAGGTCACGCGCACTGACTGCCAGCGCTCCGTCAACCACGACACCCTGGTCAAGATCGTGGATGTCGAGCCGCAGTCTAGGGCGCTGACGATGTCTTTCCGCGGACAACCCACGGCGAGGTTCATCCGAGGCCCTAAGGCTGAGGTCGGCTTCTACACGATCTCCTCGGAGGTCTTCCAGAAGACGGAGCAAGAGCTTCTGGCGTACGAGATGCCCATCACCAAGATCATCGAAGAGAACTCGGTGAAGGACATCCAAGAAGTCGAGGACCGCGAGTTTACGGTCTTCACCGAAGCAGCTGTGCAGGCCCTGCAGGTACAGGCCAACGGCGGCGTCGCGACTCCTCTCAACGCGTCGACCATCCAGGGCGCTGGCGTTGTGGAGTTCTCGGTGCGCAAGGGCGAGCTCGCGCGCACGGCCACAACGAACGACGCAACCATCCGGCCCATCCAGCGACCGGATCTCATCAACCTGTTCAAGCTCTTGGACGGGAACCGGTTGCGCTCGGAGCGGCTCCTCATGACGGAGGTCGACTGGGACGACATTCTTCAGTGGACCGTCGAGGACTTCGGCGATCGTCTCCAATCGGAGACGGCGGTCGACGGCTTCAAGTACAACACGCTGTTTGGGCGTTCGTACATCCGCACCGTGAAGACGGACATCCTGCGTGCAGGCAATGTCTATGTGTTCACGAAGCCGGAGTTCTTCGGGAAGTTCTATGTTCTGAACAACACGAAGTTCTACATCGACAAGATTGCCAACGTCATCACGTTCCAAGCGTGGGAAGACATCGGCATGGCGGTCATCAACATCGCCGCGGTTCGCAAGCTCGAGCTCTACTCGGCCGATGCAGATCCGACGACGAACGCGGACGGCCTCATCACCAACTTCATTCCGGTGACGGAGGATGCGTTGGGTGCACCGAACAATCAGGTCGATAATGGATTAGTCTTTCCCGAGATTTCTGCCTATTGATCTCTAAGTGCTTGTAAGCTTTTAGGTTTTGTAGGTAGGAAAGGCAGCCCGGAGCAATCCGGGCTGCCTTTTGCGGTATAAGGACATCGAGGAAAATCGATGCCCTACAAAGACCCGATCAAACGACGTGAGAAAGAGCACGAATACCAACGTGCCTTCGATGCGCGCGCCAAAGAGAAGAAGACCGATGCCGTATGCTCGGTTCCGCACTGCAGCAACCTCCGAGACGACCCACGCTTCAAGAAGTGCTCTGCGTGCCGCAGTTACATGCGCGTGTACAAGGCCGTCTACCGTGATAAACCAAAAGAGCCTGGTATTTGCTCGCAGACAGACTGCACCAACAAGACAGAGGGCGATTTCAAGATGTGCCCGCGCTGCCGAGAAGCTGCACGTGAGGCAGCGAAGAGACCGCACATCCGAGCGCGTCATATGGGTTGGCTTCAGGCACTCAAACCAGAAGTCATCGCCGCTTACGGCGGTAAGTGCGCCTGTTGCGGTGAAACTCATATAGAGTTTCTATCCATTGATCACATCGATGGTTACAAGAGCGGACCGCGCAAGGGAGCTGCGCTCTACTCCTGGCTCAAGCAGAATAACTATCCACCGGGTTTCAGGGTGCTCTGTATGAACTGCAACATGGCGCTTGGGTACCTTGGGTACTGCGGGCACTCAGGCATTACGCAGGTGCGGATACGCAACGGTAAAGAAGTAAGCGGTCTGCAGGAGTGGAACCAGAACAGGAAGATGGAGGCCTTCAATGCGTACGGCGGTCCTGTCTGCTTCTGTTGCAGCGAAGCACACGCAGAGTGCCTCGCTGTTGACCACGCTGATGGAAACGGTGCGGATCATCGGCGCGAAAATCACAAGGCAAAGAACCTATACATCTGGCTAAGGCAGAATAACTTCCCGACCGGCTTTCGCGTAGCCTGCCACAACTGCAACTTCAGCGCAGGCCACCATCCCAGCAAGCTTTGCGTTCACCAACGTGAGCGCGCTACACTCGTCCAAGAGGCTTCCTGATGGACCAAGATCAAGCACAGCAGCCAGCGCAGCCAAAGATATATGCGATTCACAACACATCTCGCGCGCGCCACAACCGCAAGCAGCGTGCGGGACTTCCACAGAATCCGCGAATGAAGCAGTACGTGGGCGAAACACAACAGCGACTTGTGCGCGGTCAGCCGATCTTGGTCTCTGAGGAGATGGTGAAGCGCAACCTTGCCGAGCTACAAGCCAAGGCCGCTGCGCATATTCTTGAGCTGCGCACTACAGATGGGCGGCTGGTAGATCTGAAGACCATGCAACTTGCTCCGCAGGCCCCTACGCCGCCTTTGCCACACCCACTCTTGGACTCTGTGCGCAATGACAGGCACCAGTGGAAGTACCCTGAGGGCTACAAGTTCGTGCCGCCGTACCAGAGTGACGACGTAACGATGCCGAATCTTCTGCCTGACGGCGAGAAGCCGCAGCTCTTCGCGCAGACAGATCTGGAGATGCCGGCGCCAGCAGTAGCCGCAGCTCAAGAATCCCTGGTTTCTGAAACCGGTGGTTCCGATCCCGAAGGCGATCCCGTTGTGCCAGTCACCGGCACGGTAGACCCCGAGCTCGAAGCCGCGCTCGCAGCGGCCCAGGTCGAGGCCTCAGAGGAGCCTGCCGCAGAAGAGGGCGCACAGGCTGAAGAGCCCAGGAGGGGTAGAAGGAATCGGCGATGAAAATCTTCAGCTTGACCGACATCTTGACCAAGAGACTCAAGCAGCACAAGTTGCACAAGCAGACGTTCGAGCTCGCTGGCGAACTTGTTCCGCCTGGCGCGGCCATTGAAGTGAAGGGCACAGCTGCTGACCACCCGCAGCTCGCTCACCTACTCAAGGTTGGCGCCGCCGCGGCGGACAGTCCTCCCAAAGAATACCTCGAGGCTAAGGCACTTATTGTAATAATCCCACCGCCGCCTAAGGTCCCTACATTCGCACCGGTGAGCAAGCGCAAAGGAGGCTAGACGCATGCTGCAGGGCATTCCGGGTATGACGCCCATTTTTCGTAGCTTCATCCAGACCGTGCGCTTGTACATGCGCGACTTCGCGGAACTCAATCGTATTGTCTCTGGTGAAGAAACAAGCGACCGACAGATCGCATGGGCCATGCTGGATGCACTGGCAGATTTCAACGGCACGCCGCATCTGACTTCCTACACGTTTGAGGATCTGCTCGCGCGCAATCAACACGCGCTTCTTCTACGGATGACGGTCATTACGTGTATCGAGTCGGTAGGCCTTTTGCAGACCAGGAATCACATAAATTACAGCAATGGCGGAATCAATGTAGGCGTCAACGATAAAAGCCCCTTGCTTCTCAAATGGCTTCAGTATTATAAGGCTTTCACCGATCAGGCCAAGGTGCGCACCAAAGTGGCTCTCAATATAGAAGGCATCCTACATGGGCCGAGTGGTATAGCATCAGAGTTGACCGCTGTCAATGCGACCTACGCAGCGTATTGAACACTGTTGCAATGGTTCGCATAGTTGTGGTATAAGACATGTGGAGGTCACATGCCTTACGCAACGAAGATGGGTCAGGAAGAACGGCAGAGAGCGGCGCAGATGTACGCCGATGGTCAGAACGCAGAGCAAATAGCGCAGGCGCTCGATGTGAATCCGGCCACTGTGCGAACGCACTTGCGCAAGTTAGGCGTACGGTTGGATAGGGGCCCACGCGTACCACCGCAGCAGCTGGCTAGAGTAATTGAGCTGCGTGCTGCAGGAAGTAGCATTAGTTTTATTGCCGAATCGCTTGGTCTTGCATGGTCTAGCGTTCGTGCCATCCTCGCAAGAGAGAAGGCGTTTGAGCCACGCCAGCCCGTTGCTGAGATAACAGAAGAGCAGCAGCAGCAAGTCATTGATTTGTACAAAAGCGGGAAGGGTGTGGTAACCATCTCCAGGTTGCTTCTGGTACCGCTGAACTCAGTCACTGCGACGCTGCGGCGGGCACATGTGAAGCGCGAACACCGCGGGCGTATGGCCAAGGTAACGTCAGAAATGGTCGCCGTAATGGCCGCGCGGTATGTCGACGGAGAGACCGCGGAAGAGATCGCGCAGCTTATAGGCATTGGTACTACTTCTGTCATAAAGCACCTACGGAAGGCTGGTGTGGCGGTACGCCCTAAAGGCGCAGCCGTGGGTGTTCAGCACCCGAACTGGAAGGGCGGCAGAAGCGTGACCGAGCAAGGCTATGTGCAAGTACTCGTGTCTGCGGATGATCCGTTCTACGCCATGTCGCAGGTCAAGGCAGGTAATTCACGTTACTGCCTCGAGCACCGGCTTGTAATGGCCAGGCACTTAGGTCGACCTCTCACAAGTGAAGAGACCGTGCACCACAAGGACAACGACCCTAGTAATAACGACATCTCCAACCTTCAGCTTCGTAGCGGCCGTCACGGCAAAGGCTCCGTGGCCAGCTGCGCAGACTGCGGCTCGCACAGCATTGTGTTCGAACCGATCGCTTCTCCTAC
>Ga0182018_10004704_pt1 | contig 11332 bp, 10 predicted proteins | sample 812P2MmetaG_FD_120490 | JGI IMG/M metagenome (GOLD analysis project Ga0182018, IMG submission 120490) | Permafrost microbial communities from Stordalen Mire, Sweden - 812P2M metaG | ecosystem: Environmental > Terrestrial > Soil > Wetlands > Permafrost | place: Sweden: Stordalen | collected...
CTCCGAAAAGAGGCGGCTTTTGGGACCGTCGCCGCCGCCCCGGGGGGTGAAAGAAACCCGCCGCCCATGCAGATATCGGCTCAACGGGTCACAGCAGCAAACCAAGCCTGTTCTGAAGGGCGCCTGGGTAGGGGCCGGGTGCGCACCCGAACTTGGTCGATTCAGCAATGCCGGTGCGAATCGGAGCCGAAAACTATAAGCTTTCTGTGGCCGCCTCGAAACGTTAAGCGGCCTAAATGCACTATTCAATAGGACTGATGCCGACAGGAAACCGTTCAAACGTTGGCTGGATGCGACCTTATGCTTGACGCATTGAAATTTGCTTTCGAAATTCTGATCGTCGGAGTTCTTGCACTACCGTGGCTTGTGATTCTAAGTCGAATGTTCGCGTCTGGCCCTGGTTCCAGCCTTCCCTCTTACTGGTCCGTTTTGCCAAAGCCCGCCCAGGGGCCCGTTGCCGTCGCTGTTGTGATAGCTTTCGGGTATGTCGCGGGATCAGCCGTTTCACGAGCTTCACGCGACCTTTTCAATGACGAACTCTTGAAGCCTCTTCCTACCGAGGACGCGATTCGCGATGCCGTTTATCAGGACGAGTACTGCGGGCAGGACTTGATCGACATGGATGAGTACTTGCCCTTCTTCGAAAAGCCCTCGCTGTCCAACAAATCCCCGCTTTCCGACAAGTCTTCGCTATCCGCGATACACCAAAACCTTAGGAAGCAACTCAAGCAGGCCTTCTGCCCAAATCAGGATACACCGGAGAGGCTCGACGCACACATAAAGGAGATGTTTAGCCTTCAGGAGGGTGAACTGCTGTTACTAGGACAAGATAAAGTCGATAGGCTGAAACAGTATTACGATCAGATTACTGTTCTGCGCGGAGCGGCTCTCAATGGGTTTATATTGTTTATGGTCTGCGCATTCGGTTGCTGCGGCAACGTCCGGGAGCGTTGGCCTCAGAGTCGCATCGTGAAGGTTCTCGCCCTCGTACCTGCTGGCTCCCTCCTGCTCTATGGTGTGTGGTCGCTCTCGGGCCACTTTCGCGGCTTGTTGGTGAGGGCGCAGAATCTCTATGGTGTTGATCATCCAACACTTGCGGAAGTACTACAGCGCCTCTACGGTGATCCGCCATTCGCGGAACTTTTGTTCGTATTGCTAGGATTGATAGGCCTCGTCGTAATCGCTAAGGCAAAAAAGACGACGTCCTACTTCCGGACGTGCATAGTAGCGGCGACTGTCACTGTGGTTTGTTTTGGAGGATGGTGGTGGACCGAGGTTATGTATGATTTTCAAGTGGTTCACTCCCAGATAGAGTTGCATCCCACCCCCGGAGCGGCGTCTCGAGAAAGCGGGACAGCACCGCACAACGGATCAGAAAACTAGGAGAAATGAACCAATTCCAGTAATCCCGGCGCCAAATTTAGGCTCGGCACTACCGCCGATTCTGGAAGCAAGTAGAGGCCGATAATGCCTGATATGAGGCCGCAGCGCCGTTTGCCAGAGGCGCTGCGAACGGCTAGGCGGCGTTACTCAACAACCCCTTCAGCTTGGTTTTAAGCACCACATCGGCGGGCGATCCGCCCGGGACGGCCGAGTGTCGAACATATTTCTGGTCAGCCGATGCTCGGTCCTAGGTTCGCGGGACTCGACGATGAATTCGTGCATCCCCTCGGTTCGTAGTGGAAGGCCTTCGCCCCAGCGCCCGCTTTTTGCTTCGGGGAGATTGGCGAAAGGGCACTTCTCCGAAGCGAGTGCCGCGAAGCGCTTGAATAGCTGGTCACGTGACGCCGGCGTGAACCCACCGCGCGTGCGGCCCGCGTAGATCAGCTTCGCGCCGTCATAATAGCCGAACACGAGCGCGCCGAAGCTCCTGGGGCGTCTTTGGCCGAGCTAGATCCAAGCGGTCCGGCCGATGCTCGTGAATGGTCGCCGATCAGGCGTATAATCGACTGCAAGGAGAATGCAACATGTGCACTTGGTGGAAGACGAACGGCGCTTGGTTCGTGATTCTCGCGGCGATCCCATCGCCCGCGCAGACCTTCACCACCCTGGCAAGTTTCAATTGGACTGACGGCGCCCATCCTTGGTCTATGTCTCTCGTCCAGGGAATCAACGGCAATCTCTTCGGCACAACGTATAACGGCGGGATGAGGAACGCCAACTGCGATACCGACTACCCCGGATGCGGAGGGATCTTTGAAATCACACCTGCGGGTGCGCTAACGGTCGTGCACAAATTCGACGGCACGGACGGCAATAGCCCGATGGCCGGGCTGCTGGTCGCGACCAGCGGGAACCTTTACGCGGTCACTAGTAGCGGTGGCGGCGGGACAGACAACTGCGGCACGATTTACACGGTGACTCCCGGAACTACGCTGCACGTTTTTCAGGGTACCGACGGCTGCGCTCCCAACCAGTTGATTGAAGGCGCCGACGGGAATTTCTACGGGACAACCATCGCGGGGGGAACTGATTTTCCGGTGGGCACCATCTTCAAAATCACCCCGGCAGGCGATTTTACAACCCTGCACAACTTCGGCGGGACCGACGGCGCCAATCCCTCGGCCGCGCTGCTGGAAACCGCGGACGGGAACTTTTACGGTACAACCCTCCAAGGCGGAGTGAACAACCAAGGTACAATCTTCAAAATCACTCCCGATGGTTCCTTCACTTCGCTGTACGGCTTCGGCACCGCTCCCGCCGACGACAATGGTCTTCTCCCCTACGGCGCGCTGGTCCAGGACATCGCGGGCAACTTTTATGGGACCACCTCAGAAGGTGGCGCCTACGGCTGCTGCGGCACGGTGTTTAAAATGACCCCCGCAGGTGCAGTGACCACGCTGCACAACTTTTGTGCGGAAAACTGCACGGACGGCTACTACGTCTTCGACGGGCTGCTTGAAGCCACCGACGGGAATTTCTACGGGACCACCGATGAAGTGGCCGGTGCCATCGACTGCGGCACCATATTCAGACTCACGCCCGGCGGCGCCTTTTCGGTGCTGCACACTTTCGATGGCACCGACGGCTGCGGCCCTCACGGCGGGCTATCTCAGGGAACGGATGGCACTCTATACGGCGCCGCTTTTGGCGGGGGGGCCCACGGCTTTGGCGACGTCTATAGCCTCTCAGTGGGACTGGCTCCGTTCGTGAAAACCCTGCCGCACTCCGCAAAGCCAGGCTCGGCGATCAAGATTCTCGGGACCAACCTGACCGGCGCGGCCAGCGTTAGCTTCAACGGCGCGGCGGCTGTATTCACTGTCGTCTCGCCTACCGAAATCGAGACGACCGTACCAGTCGGCGCGACTACCGGCAAGATCCAGGTGACAACGCCCGGCGGAACGCTCTTCAGCGGTGGCCCGTTCCTGGTTCGCCAATGATCTCCGCCTCAGAAGCTAAGTGCCTAATCGCCAGCCCACCCCGGTCTGCCACAGGCCGCCCCGCACCGCTCGTGATTCGCCCTGGACCTTTGGGGAATATGCGAAGTGCATCCCCGGATTGTAACTGAAAGCCCGCGTGGCGAACGCCCGCATGCCAAGACACAGACGGTTTGCCTGGACCATAATGGCAAACAACGTCGTTGTTAGCTGATCCGACATCAGGCCGGCCATCAATTAATGACCAGAAGAATCTCCAACAGCCAGGCCCCCGTAAACAGGGCGCCGACGCAGCTCACTATGAACTTGAGATATTTCTTCTCGGGTACGTACATGTGCGCGCTCAAGACGGCGACGTACCTGCAAACGCCACCGCGATCAGCCCAAAAGTAAGCGGCCCGTTGCCAATACAGCCCGATGTCGAACTTTCAAGGCTGTGGGAGTGGGGCGGGTGTACCATGGCGCGAGTAAACCAAGAGGATGAGTATCAGTACTAAAGTTATCTGTGCGCGCGGCACATCTTGGGCTATACTGACGATAAGCCCGGAAACACTCTGTAATGCGTTTCCCCGGCCATACCATTTGACGGGTGAGGAATTGAAACTGAATCAAAGGGAGCGCTACGCCCACTGTGGCGGTGCAATTTTTCTGACGTCTTTGCCGGTGTTATTTCTAACGGCGATTTCGCCATGCGCGGCGCGGGCGCAGAGCACCGCGGTGCTGACTGGGCAATATAACGTTAACCGGACCGGCGCCAATCTTGCCGAGACCACGCTGACGCCATCCAACGTGTCGCCCGCCACGTTTGGGTTGCTGTTCAGTCAGCCCGTGGACGCAGATATTTTCGCGCAGCCCCTTTACGTTCCCAGCCTGACGATCAATGGCGCCGTGCATAACGTTGTTTTTGTGGCAACGTTGAACAACTCAGTCTATGCTTTCGACGCGGACACCTCGCAGCTCGCGCTGTGGCATGCATCGCTCGGCACTCCGGTCCCGATAGGGACCACCACACAGCCGACCGTCGGGATTTTGAGCACACCGGTGATCGACCTTAACTTGAAGCTGATTTTCGTGGTGACGTTCACCTACGAAAGCAAAACGCCTGTGTACCGGTTGCACGCGCTCAATCTTCACACTGGGGTCGAGATTACGAATATTGTGGTACGGGGCGCGGTGGCGGGAACGGGCGACGACTCCCAGGCCACGGACTGCGTTTCATGGAACGGCGGGACGGTCCCGCCGCCGTGCATTCCTTTCGTGGCCCACGAACAGTTCCAGCGCCCTGCTCTATTGGAAGGCGCTCTCGGTTCGATAATCTACTTGGGGTTTGGCAACCTCAACGGACAGGAACTCACCGAACCCTACCACGGCTGGCTGATCGGTTACGAATACTCGGCCGGCGCGTTCACGCAGGTGATGATCTTCGACACCACCCAAAATGCGACGCAGACGGGGCCGGCGTGTACCGGCCCGAATCCCGCCTCGAATCAATGCGGCCATGGGGCGGGAATCTGGATGTCAGGCCGTGGGCCGGCATTGGATTCGACGGGAATCTACACGGCGACGGCCAATGGCGGATACGGGGGAGCCGGCACCGGCAATTGGGGCGAATCGGTATTGCGGCTGAACGGCAGCGGGGCCGTCGTAGATTCCTTCACGTCGTCCAACTACGCCGTGCTGAACCGTGACGACCTGGATCTCTGCGAAGGCGGTGTGATTCTGTTCACTAGCACCAACGTAACGGCTCCGAACCTGGTGCTGGTGGCCGGCAAGTCCGGACTGGTAATCGTCATGAACCGGACGAGTCTCGGCGGACTCAGTTCGGGGAACGCGGGTGCGCTGCAGGCCTTCACTGGTACTACTTTGGGTTGTGGAACCGGCCCCGGCTTGGCCGGCTGCTATGAGATCCACAGTCAGGCTCTGTGGAACCGCACAAGCGGCAACTCACCGTATTATATTTGGGCATGGGGCGATGTTCTGCGGGAGTGGGACTTCATTCCCCTAACCAACAGTTTCCAGGCGAACCCCAACCAAGGCAAGCTGGCCGCGGTGAATTTTCCCGGAGGCGGTCTGTCGCTTTCTGCCAACGGGAACAGCGACGGAATCGTATGGGCCATCGTACCCACGACCGCTTCGAACTCGCAGGTTCAGGGGACCTTATACGCCTTTAGCGCCGCCAATGTCGGCACGCAGTTGTGGGCCAGCACGGACTATTGGTTTCCGACCAAGTTCTCGATTCCGACGATTGTGAACGGCAAAGTATACGTGCCCACATCGACGATATCTACGGCGAGTCCCGCATACACGCCTGCGCTTCGCGTTTACGGGCTTTGCGGAACCTGCGCGCAGTCTGCGCCGCTCTCGCAATCGCCGAAGAGTCCGCAACTGCCGTAGGCGAAGCCTTAACTGGGGTCCCGGTTAGTCGGGACACACTCGAAATCGGCGGCTCAGCCCCGCGTTGCCCGCCATCGTTTTGCCAAGGCCAACTCAAAGGAGTGTCGGAGGAGCAGGCGCTGCCGGCGAAATCTGATATAGTAAGCCCCGAGTTTGGAGGTCACATGCGCCCGCTCTGTAAGCGCCGATTACTCGTTGCTTGCTTTTTATGCTCCGCCGCTGTCGCGGGCGCACAGCAAACTCAGGGCACCGCCGCTGTTACGGCCGTTCCCAGACTCGTGCATTTCGCCGGGTCCTTCCATCCTCCCGTGAATCAGCCTGCCGGGCCGGTCGGCGCCACTTTCGCGATATACAGCGAACAGGAAGGCGGCACGCCCCTGTGGACCGAAGATCAGAACGTCGAACTGGACGCCAGCGGCAACTACACGGTAATGCTCGGCGTGACGAAGAACGGAGGGGTGCCGCCGGAGTTGTTTGCTGTCGGCGAAGCACGCTGGTTGCAGGTGAAATTCTATGCGCCCGGCGAGGTTGACCTGTCGCGCGTATTGCTGGTGAGCGTGCCGTACGCGCTGAAAGCCGGCGACGCCGATACGTTAGGGGGCAAGCCCGCGTCGGCTTACTTGTTGGCTGGCTCGTCAACTTCCGCGCAACCTGAAGGGCCGTCTGGCGCAGCTCAGCCCGCCCAGCCGGAGGCCGCGTTGTCAGCTCGGACAGCGGCGGGTGTGAAGCCGGCCTTTACGAGCATCGGTACAACCAATTACGTGCCCAAGTTCACCGACGCGTCCGGCGACGTGGGCAACTCGGTGATGTTCCAGAACGGCAGCAATATCGGCGTTGGGACGACCGCGGCGGGCATATCGATGGATGTCCGCCCAACCGCAACATCTCCTTATGCACAGCTCGGAGTGGCGCAGACTGTGGACCACATGACGTTGTTTGCTTCCGACACTTTTGGTCCGGCATTCTACTGGGATCCTACAAAGGCCCTGCGTTTTGGTACGGGGGGCACAGGGCTGTATAGCGCGACCCAATTTACCGAGTATATGCGGATTCAGCCGAACGGGTACGTGGGTATCGGCACGCAGACCCCTGCGGCGACGCTGGATGTGGCGGGCGATGTCAACCTGAGTGGGAGCCTGCAATTGCAGGGTACAACTGTGCTGCAATTCCCCGGAGGCCTTAAGGCCGGCGATATCTCTGTGGGGCCAGGTGCATTGTCGAATGCTGGCTTCGGCTATGGCGGGAACACGGCTCTTGGCTCTTATGCGCTCTCCAGCAATACTGCCGGAATGGATAATACGGCTGTGGGAGCTGCAACGCTCTCTAATAACTTGGCGGGAAACGATAACACCGCTGTCGGTAATTCGGCGCTGTATTTCAACTCTGGGGGAAGTAGCAACACATCTACTGGCTCCTACGCCCTTGGCAATAACACCACGGGGAACAGCAACACGGCTACCGGCGCGAGCGCGCTCCCCTTCAATACCATCGGTGGTTTCAACGTCGCCAATGGCGCCTTCGCACTTTTCGCCAATACCAGCGGCGCCAGCAACACGGGGTTCGGCGCGTACGCTCTGGACAACAACATCACCGGTATGGGTAATATTGCCATAGGCTGCCAGGCGGCGTTGAATGTCTCCAGCGGCAACAGCAACAATATTCACATTGGTAGCCAAGGTTCCTCGACCGACAACGGCACCACTCGCGTTGGCACCCCCGGCACGCAAACCTCCACCTTCATCGCCGGCATTGCTGGGGTGACGCTTCCAATCGCCGGCGAACCTTTAGTTTGCATCGACCCTCCCACGGGGCAGCTAGGAACAGTTAACTGCGCCTCGAACGGCGCGGCCTCTGCGCAGCGCGAGGTGATCGAGCAGCAACAGCGGCAGATCCAGGCTCAGGGACAGCAAATTGCCGACCTGCAGCAGCGCCTATCGCGGTTGGAGTCGCTTATCGCGAGCAAGTAGCATATTCTCGAAGTTCCGATCCGTGACGGGGATTCCTGGCGGTTGGACGTAGCAGGGTGCAAGACGCGGTTGCGTCGATAATGCCTGAGATGAGGCGCAGCGCCGCTTGCCAGAGGCGCTGCGAACGGCTAGGCGGCGTTACTCAACAACCCCTTCAGCTTGGTTTTAAGCACCACATCGGCGGGCGATCCGCCCGGGACGGCCGAGCCTCGAACATATTTCTGGGCCGATGCTCGGTGCTAGGTTCGCGGGACTCGACGATGAATTCGTGCATCCCCTTCGGTTCGTATTTCACGTGCTCGCAGCGGTGGAAGCGATCAATCGCCAGACCCACGGCGTTGTATAGCGTCCGCCCTTCCACTTCGACGGCATGCTCCACATCATCCGCATCCTTTGAACGCGACCCGACAGTGCTTCACTCGGGCAGGATAACATATTCGCTGTTTGTTCGCTTCGCTGGTCGGCCTCGCGCGCCACCTCCTGGGGCCTCTTGTCCTCGCGCAAGCCTACATACCGGGAGTGCCGGAGGTGGGCTCCGGCGTCTATTCAACGAACTCGAACCGCCCCACCAATTCCGGCTTTAGCCATCGGCATTCTTTCATCTTCTCTGTGGTAGGCCTTCGCCCCCGCGCCCGCTTTTTGCTTCCGGGAGATTGGCGAAAGGGCACTTCTCCGAAGCCAGTGCCGCGAAGCGCTTGCATAGCTGGTCACGTGACGCCGGCGTGAACCCACTGCGCGTGCGGCCCGCGTAGATCAGCTTCGCGCCGTCATAATAGCCGAACACCAGCGCGCCGAAGCTCCTGGGGGCAACCGGAAAGCGGAACTTTCTACTCTGCCCTCACGCCCGCATGCCTTCGTCTTTTCCCTCTTCCGGTGCGTCTCATCGGTTTGGGGAGTTATTCTCAGCTCCGGCAACTGCTATCCTTCGGCACGGGTGCGGGAATTCAAATCGCCGGCCCGGACCTCGAAATTGCCGTCGCCCGCGTGCGCCCCACCGGCGTGCAGGTGCTGGCGCGCACCACCCTCCCGCGCTTTCGCGAACGTCCCGCGGCGCAATGGGGCGTGGAGTACGGCGCCCTGCTGGGAAAGTTGGGTACGCCGCATCTAAGCGCCACCGTGCTGCTGCCGAGGCCCGAAGTGATCGTCCGGCAGATTGCCCTGCGCGGGGTCGAAGCCAAAGACCTGGAGGCGGCCATCGCCTTCCAGTTGGATGGCATCAACCCGTACGGCGACCAGGAAGTGCTGTTCGGCTGGACGCCGCTGGGCGCGGGCAGCGTATTGGTGGGCATCGTGCGCCGCGAGACGGTGGATCGCTATCTGGAATTGTTCACGGAGGCCGGCATCGCCACCGGCTCCTTCACTTTCATAGCGGCCGCGATTCACGGCGCGATCCGGCTGGCCGCCCCGCCACCGCGCGATTTCGTGGCGATCGGTCGCGGCGCGGGATCCACCGTAGAGGTTTATGGCGAAAGCCTCGCGCGCCCGGTTTTCTCGGCTGAGTTCGACTTGCCGTCCGGGAAAGCCGCGGCTCTGGCCGCCGCCGAGCTGCGCTTGGCGCCCGAAACGGCGCCGCTGATTCTGGAAAGCCTGCTGCCTGTGCCGCGCGTGAATCCGGTGGAAAACGATCTGGCGCGCAATCCCCTGCCTTACGCCGCGGCCCTGGCAAGCGCCTGTCCGCGCCTCGCGCCATCGGCAAACCTGCTGCCCCCCGAGCTGCGCGAGTCGGCTTCCCGCGCCATCTTCATTCCGACCGCCGTGGTGGCGGCCGCGCTGCTCATCGTGCTGGGCGCCACCCTGGCTTGGCCCGCTTACGAGCAGCGCCAATACCTGAAGGAACTGCACGCCCAAATCGCGCAATTGCGGCCGCAAGCGGCGCGCGCGTCGGCTCTCGAACACGAGATCGTGCACACCCGCGCGCGCGCGCTCCTGCTGGATGAATTCCGCTCCCGCACGCGTTCGGATCTGGATGCCATCGATGAACTGAGCCGGCTGCTGCCGCCGCCGGTGTGGGCCAACACGGTCGACCTATCGCGCGATGCCGTCACCATCCTCGGCGAAGCCGAACAAGCCGCTCCCCTGCTCAAAGTGCTGGATGCCTCGCCGCTGTTTCACAATTCCGAGTTCAACGGCATCAGCAAAGTGCAGAACGCGGAGACTTTCCGGTTGCGCATCCAGCGGAGGCCGCGCAAATGACCGCCGGCACGCTCGACCGCCGTACGCTGCTGATTTTGGTGGCAGGAGTGTTGTCCGTCCTGGTGCTGCGTTTCGTGGTCATGGCGGATAAGCGGCCCCCCGAGGTGGTGGCCGCGCAGGATTCGGTCCCGCAAGCGGAGGTTCGTCTGGCGAAGCTCCGTGAAACCGCGGCCACCGTGCCTGGAAAAGATAAGGTCGCCCAGCAGGCTGCCGCCCAGTTGGCCACCCGGGAGAAAGGCATGATCCTGGCCGACACCGCCGCGCAGGCGCAGGCGCAGTTGCTCGAAATCATCCGCCGCGTGGGCAAGGACGATGGCATCGACGTGCGCGGCGCCGAAGAGATGAAAGTGCGCCCCCTGGCCGACGATTACGGAGAGGTCGTGGTGGCGGTCTCTTTCACCTGCCGCATCGACCAATTCGTGAATTTCATGGCGGACCTGGCTAACCGGCCGGAGTTGCTCGCCACCAGCGACATTCGGGTGGCCGCCGCCAATCCCAAGGAAAAGACCGTGTCGGTGCGGCTGGGACTATCGGGTGTGGTGCCCCGCAAGCTGGTGCCGGTGAAGAAAGGGCCGGCCTCGCTGTGAAGCGCAAATTGTTATTGGCGAACCTGGCGCTGCTCGCGCTGAGCGTGGCAGGCGGCGTGCATCTGCGGCGCGAATGGACCGAATCGCGCGACCGCGAACAGGCTGTGCTCCGGAAAGGCATCCGGCCCGTGCCGCCGCCGCCCATGACTCCGCTGCCCGCCACCGCGCCGGTCAAGGCGGACAGTTACATCGACATCGCGCAGAAGACGCTGTTCTCCAAGGACCGCAATCCCGTGGTGGTGGTCGAACCGCCGCCCCCGCCGAAGCCGGTTCCCATGCCGGCCCTGCCCTTGTTTCACGGCGTCGTGGATCTGGGCGATGGGCCGATGGCCATCATGAGCCTGGGTCCTAAAGGGCCGCATCGCGATTACCAGCCGGGCGACGAAGTGGGCGCGTTCAAGCTGGTGGCGGTGAACAACGAGGAACTCGTGCTGGAGTGGGAAGGCAAGACCATCACCAAGAAAGTGGATGAGATATTCGATCGCACCACGGCCGCGGCGCCCGCGCCTGCCCCGGCTGCCGGCGCACCGGCTCCCGTAGCGCCACCTGTGGCTACGGCGGCGGCCGCGCCGGGCGGGGAACTCAACGGGGGCGTAAAGGCCTGCCAGCCGGGCGATACCTCCCCGGCCGGGACGGTCGCCGATGGCATGCGCAAAGTGATCAAGCCCACCCCGTTCGGTTCCAAGTGTTATTGGGAAAGTGAGAAGTAAGACCACGCTGCCGAAGTGGTCGCCAAAAGGAGTAATCGCAAATGAGAATTCTAATATGCATGTGTATCCTGTCAGGCTGTCTGGCGGCCCAGGATCCCGCCAAG
>Ga0182018_10004705_pt1 | contig 11330 bp, 11 predicted proteins | sample 812P2MmetaG_FD_120490 | JGI IMG/M metagenome (GOLD analysis project Ga0182018, IMG submission 120490) | Permafrost microbial communities from Stordalen Mire, Sweden - 812P2M metaG | ecosystem: Environmental > Terrestrial > Soil > Wetlands > Permafrost | place: Sweden: Stordalen | collected...
ACTTCTGCCAGGAGTTCTTCGACGACGTCGTGCTTCCTGATTCAAACGTCATCGGCGAACCCAACGACGGGTGGCGCGTCGCGCACACGTTGCTCGAACACGAGCATGATGCCACTGCTGGCGTGGGCTTCGGTCTGGGCCTCGGCGGCGGAGGTCAGCGGAACACCGAGACCGAGACCGGCGTGGGCGACCTCGTTGACTTCGCTCGACGCGGCGGGACCGTGACGACTGGCGCCACCTGCCAGCTTCTTGCCGAGGCTTACGTGAACGATGTCGTCATGGGGCAAGCGAATCGCCGCATCGAGAGCGGCACCAGCCGGGGGATCCTCCAGGGCGACTGGGGTGCGCTGCTTAAGCTGGGACTCGGACTCCAGACGCTTCGTCGCGGCGAGATCGCGATCGCGGTAGCTGGTGCGCGCGGCGTCATCTGGGACGAACAGGACGAGCAAGGCTCCGAACCCGGGCGCCAGTGGCTGACCGCCCGACAGATCTCGATTGCGGCGGGAACCAACGAGATGCAACGCAACACGGTTTCCGAGCGGCTACTCGGGATGCCTCGAGAGCCTGCCACCGACAGGGACGTCCCCTTCAGCGAGGTGGTCCGTCGACGTCATCCTCCTGGGGCGGTTTCGTGAGCTCCGTCCCCCAACCGATGGCGGCCGTCACCGTCCTCGATCTCTCCGAGTGGGTGGCCGGTCCCTACTGCACCAAGCTCTTTGCTGATTTCGGAGCGCGGGTGATCAAGGTCGAGCGGCCCGACGGTGACCCGTGCCGGCGGATGGGACCGTTTCGGGGTGATGCCCCGAACATGGAAGCCGGTGGTCTCTTTCTCCACCTGAACACCAACAAGGACGGCATCGTGGTCGATCTCGATCGCCCCGAAGGCATCGAGATCGTCCGGCGATTGGCGGCCATTGCCGACGTGGTCGTCGAGTCGTTTCCGCCGGGGTTCATGGAATACCGTGGTGTTGGGGCTGCCGCGCTCCTCGAGGCGAAGCCCGATCTTGTCGTGACCTCCATCACCGGGTTTGGACAGAGCGGACCGTATCGGGAGTGGGAGATGTCCGAGTTGATCGCCTTCGCGATGGGCGGGCCGATGAGTGCGTCGGGCAACCCTCAACGAGAGCCGGTCAAACTGGTGGGGAACGTCATCCAGATGCAGTCCGGTTCGACCGCGGCGAACGCAACCCTGGGCGCGCTCTACTGGGCGCTCGAGAACGGCGAAGGCCAGCACGTCGATGTCGCTACCTTCGAGACCCAGAACGGCAGCCTCGACCGGCGCCGCTACTACCTCTTGTCGTACGAGTACTCGGGCACCGTCGGAGAACGCGCTGCCGTGGTCGGGGCAGGCCGACCGGCCGCTGGAGGCCGCTTCTTGGCCCGCGACGGGGTGGAGGTGACCACCGGGCGGATCTGGCCGGATCACATCGGCCGGATGGTCGATGTCCTGCGCGACGACCGCCTTGCCGAGCTGTGGGCCACCTGCGGGATGCAGATGATGGCGGACGAGCCCGACTACATCAATGAGGTCGTGGCCCGCTGGGTCTCCCAACGCACTGCCCGGGAGGCGATGCGGGAGGCGCAGGCCGGCGGATGGCCGGTGGTGGTCGTGAACGACCCGCAGACGCTGCTCTTCGACGATCATCTTGTCGCCCGGGGGTTCTGGGTAAAAGGAATGCATCCGGCGGCGGGCTCGCTCTCCTACACCGGCGCCCCCTGGCAGATCGACGAAGGCGGCTGGGCGCTGCGCCATACCGCCCCATTGCTCGGGCAGCACACCGATGCGGTGCTTCGCGACCTGCTCGGCTATGACGCCACTCGAGTCGCCCGGCTGCGTCACCAAGCAGTGGTTGCATGAACGCCCCCGAACGTCCGATCTTCGGACCGCTTCAGGGCCTGAGGGTTCTCGACATTACCGTCGCGCTCGCCGGAGCGTTCACCACGATGCTCCTGTCAGACATGGGTGCAGAGATCATCAAGCTCGAGTCACGACGTCACTACCCGACTCCGACGAAGGGACTTCGCAATCCACCCCGTGGCAATGACGCGGTCGCGATGTCGGCAGGTCGCGACTATCCCGACTCGGACCCCGGTGAGGACCCTTGGAACCGCCTGAGTTGGTTCAACGCGCAGGCCCGCGGCAAGCTCGACGCGACCATGGAAGTGGGCAGCGAGCTTGGTCGCGAGATGTTTCTTCGCCTGGTCGAGAAGTCAGATGGTCTGATCGAGAACAACGCGCCGGGCTTGTTGGAGAAGCTCGGGGTGAGTCCCGAGGTGCTGTTGGAGCGCAATCCTCGCTTCATCGTGGTACGAATGCCACCTCTCGGCCTGTCCGGGCCCGACTACAACACCATCGGCTTCGGCTGGCACTTCGAGGATCTGGGCGGCTTCTACAAGGTTCAGGGCTATGCCGATGGAGAAGAGGTCGGCTCGATATTCATGGACGGCGCCTCGGGGCCGGCCGGAGCCAACGCCTTCTTGCTGGCACTCCTCGAACGCCGGCGGACCGGCAAGGGGTCTGTTTGTGAGGTTTCCCAAGTCGAGAACATGATCTGCCACATCGGGGATCTGATTCTCGACGCCCAGATGAACGATCGGGTACCGATTCGATGGGGCAACCGGAGTCCCGACTTCGCCCCCCAGGGCGTCTACCGGTGCGCGGGAGCCGACGCATGGCTGGCCGTCGCCGTGCGCAGCGACGAGGAGTTCGCCGCCCTTCGAAGAGCGCTCGGCGATCCCGAGAGCCTTCGGGATACCTCGTTCGATGACGTCGGGGGCCGCCGGTCCGGTCACGACGTCATCGATGCCGAGATCGCAACGTGGACACTCCCGCAGGACAAGATGGTCGCCGCCGCCGTCCTCCAGGAGGCCGGCGTTCCCGCCGGACCGGTGCTCGACGAAGCTGACGCCTCGTCAGACCCGCAGCTCCATGCCCGCCACTTCTTCGAGATGCTCGTCCACCCCTCTGCCGGTGCTCACTTCCATACCGGGGCGAACTTCCACCTTCAGACCACTCCGACGGAGCTCTGGCGGGCCGCTCCGACGGTCGGTCAGGACAATGACTTCGTCTACCGAGAGATCATCGGTGTTTCGGACGCCGAGTGGGATGCGCTGGTCGCGGACGGACAGATCGGCACCGATTACCTCTGAGCGAAGGAGCAACATGATCGAGGGCGAGTATCAGGGCTTCACCGTCGAGCTTCGCGACCGGGGGATCGGGCTCTTCACTTTCACTCACCCGGAGCGACTGAATGCTATGTCGTTTGGCACGCGCCGCGATTTCGTCGAGGTGCTCAAAATGGCCCAGATCGACGACGACGTTCGCGTCGTGGTGATCACTGGGTCGGGAAAGGGCTTCGTGGCCGGCGTCAACAATGACCCCAGGGTCGTAGAGGCACCGACTCTGGTCCCCGATCGGCCAGATGGCCGACACGTGCCCATCAATCTCTACGGTCAGCTCGTCCACTACAGCCACGACTCGACACGGGCGATCCGGCGGCTCGACAAGCTCACCGTTGCGGCGGTCAATGGCTATGCCATCCAGCTAGGCCTCTCAATCGCGTTGGCCTGCGACTACGCGGTCGCGGCGCGTACGGCCAAGCTCGGCAGCGCGACGCTCCGAATGGGCTGGCAACCTGATGAGGGTGGCCACTGGTTGCTGGTCGAGCACCTCGGCGTCAAGAGAGCGCTGGACTTCTTGATGCGAAAGAAGATCGTCTCCGCCGAGGAGGCCCTCGCCTTGGGGCTCGTCAATGAGGTCGTTGACGACGACAAGCTCCTCGACGCCGCACTGGCTTTGGCCGCGGAACTTGCCGATGGCCCGCAGGTGGCGATGCGTCTTTTGAAGAGGGCGGTCTACAACGCCGCCCACCTCACCTTTGATCAGGCCGCCGAGGACATCGCGGCCAAGACGGCGATCAGCGACTATCACCTCGATGCCATCGAAGGCTCGGTCGCGTTTCGAGCCAAGCAGGCCCCCGAGTTCAACAAGTGGCTGACCGAATCCGAGTAATCCGGACACACGACGACCGATCACATCCCAAAGGAGCAGACCATGCCGGCCATCGACCTCACGAGCTACGACCACGTCCGACTGAGCAAGGACGACCACATTCTCACCGCGACGATCACCAACCCGGGCAAGAAGAATGCCGTCAACCAGGGAATCCAAGGTGATCTCGTCCGGCTCTGGCGCGACGTTGACCGGGACGAGAGCCTCCGGGTCGTGATCTTCACCGGCGACGGTGACGCCTTCTGCTCAGGGTTGGATCTCAACTCACTTGCCAGCGGAGAGGTCACGGCACGTTCGGAACGGGCAGTGGCCAAGGGTATCCGCGACCGAATTTTCGACATCCTCGACTGCGAGACCCCGGTGATCGCAAAGGTTCGTGGTCCCGCCTATGGCATGGGAGTTAATCTCGCGCTGGCGGCCGACTTTGTCATTGCAGCCGAGGATGCTCGATTCTGCGACAGCCACGTGAAGAACGGCATCGTCGCAGGGGATGGCGGCGTGCCGTTGTTCCCTGCACTGATCGGCTTCCGCAAGGCCAAGGAAATGCTCATGTTCGGTGACCCCATCTCCGGCACCGAGGCGGCCGAGATCGGTCTTATCAACCGAGCTGTTCCTGAGGCCGATCTCGATGCAGTGGTTGACGAATGGGCGGCGCGCCTCGCATCGGGTCCGCCACTCGCTCTTAGCTGGACGAAGCTGTCTCTCAACGTCCTTCTCAAGCAGATGACCCTCGGGGCGTTCGAGACGTCGATCGCCTACGACATGCTCACGCTGCGTACGAACGATGTCACCGAGGGCACCCGTGCATTCGTGGAGAAGCGACCTCCCAATTTCACCGGCCGATAGCCGGCGTCATCGGTCATCCACTTCTCGGATCCCCCGATCCCGGCAGAATGCGTACTCGTCAGGACGCACAGCCTTGAAGTCGGTCCTGCTCCAATGCGGCTGATAAGCAGACAGCCAACCTGCGTCAGGCCGGTCGTTTGGGGTGCGTGGCTGATTACCTGCAATCAGCAGCCTGCGACGGTGCCGTCGTGATTTCCGGGTCCGCGGCAATGCAGCAGGCCATGCGATGATCTCTGGATGCTGCTCAAGGAGAAGGTTGCCATCATCACCGGGGCCGGTTCCGGGATCGGCCGGTCGGGCGCCATGCGCTTCGCAGCCGAGGGTGCTGCGGTTCTGCTGGCCGATGTGCGCGGGGACAAGGCGAAGAAGGTTGCTGACTTGGTCACGGCGGCCGGCGGTCGAGCTGTGCCCTGCGAGACGAACGTCGGGGATGCCGCGCAGGTGGAGGCCATGATCGCCGCCGCAATCGGCGAGCTCGGCCGCCTCGACGTCGTCTTCAACAATGCCGCCGTGTCATTGCCCGGCAACGTGGTCGACCTCTCGGCCGATACCTGGGATGTCATGTGGCGGACGAACGTGTCGTCCCTCTTTCATGCCGCCAAACACGCCGTCCCCTATATGGCCGAACACGGTGGCGGATCCATCGTGGCCACGGCGTCGGTTTCGGGGCTGTTTCCCGACGTCAACACCGTGGGCTACGCGACGACGAAGGCTGCCATCTTCGGCCTGGTGAAGGCGCTGGCGATCGACCACGCCCGCCAAGGGGTCCGGGTGAACTGTCTGTGTCCCGGCGTGACCGCCACTCCACCCATGCTCGCCGCTCTCGGCGGCGGTGCCGGGCCGTTGCACGATGCCGTCGTGGAGTCCCAGCCGATTGGCCGGCTCGGCCAGCCGGACGAGTTGGCTGCGGTCGCGGTGTGGCTGGCCAGCAACGAGGCCTCCTACGTCACCGGCCAGACGATCATCGCCGACGGCGGCCTCACTTCAGAGTCGCAGTTCTCGCGGCTCCTCCGGATGACTTAGGAGGAGGACTTCGGCGCCGGCGCGACGTCTCGGGCTGCCCGGAGTTGTCGGTTCACGTCTTCGGGATCGAAGTACTCACGCCAGCCTGCGATCCTGCCGTCGTCGGAGATGTCGAAGACCGCCACGAGGTGATGGTCCACCTGAACGCCCTTGGACGTGAATCGGTCCAACCGCTCGGTAAACACCTGGCGGTCACTCGAGGCAATCGAGCGAGGGCCGCAGCGCATATGGGTTGCGAAACCGAGCTGCCGTTCGATATCGGCCTTGATGGCTTCCCGCCCGCGCAACGTCGGTCCGCCCGGGACCCACAGCTGCCACTCGGCATCTTCGGTGAACATCGACAGGATGGTGTCGACATCGGGTTCGGCCTGGGTGCCATCGCCCCAAGCGTCCATGAACGCCACCACGATCGCCTCTTGGTCAGCTCCCATCAGATGACTCCGAGTCCGACGGAGACAACACGGATCGATGCCTGAGAGGGTTTGCTCACCCCGAGATCCTACCTACCAGGGTCATCTCGCTTCGAAACGGGGCGCCCCATGGTTGGGTCTCTCAGGATGGCCGAGCGATTTTGGGTTTACGAAAGCTTGGGGGAACTCAGGAGCTCTGGCCAGTTCGGTGGTGAGTCAGCACCTAAGCAGGGGTTGTTCGCACAACTTCACTCACCCAGGCCATGCGGGGTCCCCTGGGGTGAGGCGTCCGACAGGGTGGTCTTACCGAACCGCCAGTGACTTTCTCGATGAGCGACTAATGCGTAGTCATCCTCTGGGGCCGTGGCTCACCTGGTGGCTGAGAGCCATGTATCAGCCACGTGAGGCACCTCCGGTTCCGCTCGGCGGCTGTTACCCAGTCACCATGAGGCAGCGGGCTCGCAGGTAGTTGCTGCGCCCCAATCAGGCACTTCGGGGATACGGCCTAGATGTCTTGGAGCCGCTGGATCACCGGAGCGAAGCCATCAATATCTCGGACGCTGAAGTAAGAGATTCCCCAGCGATTCCGGCAGGCGACAAGGTGGTCAGCGATCTCATCGTGGGTCCCGATAGCGAGAAACGGTGTGCTGAGAGCATCGTGAACGCTGAGACCGGGAACTCGGGAAACCACTTGTTGGGCTGCCTCCCGCCTCTCATCCGTGACCACGACGGCTTGGACTAGCACGTTGAGTTCCACCTGTTCCCAGCGTTCCCCAGCCTGCTCGCTGATGTAGTTGACGGTCGCGTCGAGTCGCTCTTGTTCCCAGCGGACCTCGTGACGCTGACCGTCTTCGAGGGTGCGACCGAGCATCGTGAGACCGATGATGTCGGCATGGCGGGCCGCATGAGCAAGGGCCTGCTTGCCGTTGACGCCGACGAGCAAGGGGACGTGGTCTTGTCGGGATCGAAGGGTGCGGACGGTGTCGAGGCTGTAATGCTCTCCGTCATAGGTCACGGCCTCGCCATCGAGGAGCCGGCGGAGGATCTCGACCGACTCGGCGAGCCGGGCCTTGCGTACTGAAGGCGGGTCGAAGTGTTGGCCGATGGCCTCATACTCGGTGAAGGAGTGCCCCGCTCCGATCCCAACTTCGAGGCGACCCCCACTCAGATGGTCCAAGCTGGCCAGCTCCTGGGCCAGATGGACCGGGTGGTGAAAGTCATTGTTCAGAACGAGCGGACAGATGCGGAGAGTCGTCGTACTGTCGGCGACAGCCATCAAGGGTGTCAGGGGTGACCATCCATCAACGACGTGATCCCACGAGTGCATTAAGTCAAAGCCAGCTTCCTCCGCCGCTCGGGCCTGTGAGCGCAGCTCGTCTGCGGAGCACTCAGCTACCTGGAAGCCAAAGCGAAACGGCCGCACGAGTAGAGACTACGAGGTGGGATCAAGGGTGCCCCCGTCGCCGGCCCGGAGCCGGGTGCCGGCATCCTAGGCTCGCTCCATGGCCGGACTGCTGGAGCCACGCGCCTTCGTCTGGTGCATCGCCGGCCCCCATATCGGCGAGACCCTGACTGAGATCGTGGAGCGAAAACGGCAAGACATTCAGGAGTTCGGTTGGTGTCTCTGGGCATACGCAATGTCCACCCTGAAACCGAGGTACGCCGGTTGGCCACCGAATACGGAGCTGAAGGTCGCCTTCCGCTCTTGATGCCGAATGCAGGGAAGCAGTATCCAGACAACGGAGTGCCCTTCCACTCATTTGTGGTCAGCAGAGCGGCCGAGGCCCAGTCGATCCCCCGGGGCATGTCGCCTGTCACGGGTGGGCGTTCTTCCTGGGCTTTCAGGATCGCCTCAGTGGAGTTCTCGGAGGACGCTGTGATTGACGTCGGCCGCTACGTGGCTCCCTACGCCGGCGGGGACCCCAGCCCCTGGCCGAGTATCTCAAGGGATCACACGGCAGAGCCTGCGCCGCCCTAGGGCCGGAACCCGTAGGGGCGATGGAGAGGCGAGTCGAGGTCGTGGCAGAGCTGGCCGAGCCGTACGCCGTGTTCCTACTGCGGTAGTCCGCAGGCAGCCCATAACGCGGCGTCAACGGAGGCCTATCAGCTATCCCCGACCGCCGGGTTGGAGTCGCGACCTGAGCCGGTGTACTCAGAGTTGAAGAGCCTCGGTCCGTCGATCCGGTGGGCCAGCATGTCCAGGTATCCGTCCCGGGCCCGGGTGGACCTAGCCGAGCAGGGCTTTCACCTGTACCGCCGCCTCGTGCCCGTCAGCAACTCCCGCCTCGGCGGCCTCGGCGCGCAGGGCGGGGTTCATGAGGTCCATGCCGATCCTGACCATCGCCTCCCCGCCCGTGACCATAACCACCCGCATGCCCTTGTCGGCCAGCTCCTCCAGCTCGACCTGACGAGCCAGTTGGGGCGGCATCGCCGCATTGGGGCCGACGAAGAGGATCCCGTCCAGGGCCTTCTCCTCGGCGAGGCGGGCCATGTACCCGCCCCTGGGCCCATCCACGTAGTGCTTGTCACGGAAGCTCACCGGCGGGAAGAAGCAGGGAATGGCGCACGACGAGGCGACGGCGCGAATCAGATCGATCCCGTCGTCGCGGCTCCACAGGACGCTTCGACCGGTCTCAGCCTCGGCCGTGGTCACCCGCAGGTCCACCTCTGGCCATTCGTCGGTAGCGAGGAAGGACCGGAAGGACTCCACATAGGCGTCCTCCTCCAAGGCGACGTCGGCCTCCATGGCCATCTTCCCGATCTTCGCCGCCCGCTCCTCGACCGAGCCTTTGGACGACATCATGGCGTCGAGGATCTCCTGAGGGACCGCCCGCGCCTGTCGGGCACCGCTGGGTCCGTCACCGTCCGGCGAGGTTCCGGACCCCGCGGTTCCTGGCTCCGTCGGCCGGCTCGATCTCGAAGCGGTGCGGCGTTGCCTCTCCACCAGATCGACCAGGTCGCGGCCCAGCGCCGCCTGGGCGCCGGATACAGACCCCGCCGAGCTGCCCACAATGACGGCGGGCGATGTCGGATCCAGCCCCGCTGCGTCCTGCAGGCCGGCGAGTACCCCCAGCTCCCAGGCGATGCCCACTAGCCCGCCGCCGCCCATCACCAGACCGAGGTTCACTCCGACCCCCCGCCACTCGACGCGATGAGAGGCAGAGGCTAGCCGCCGCCGCGGCCTCAGCCCTTGCCGGTCGCGGCCTCGCCCCTAACGACGCCGTTTCTCGCTTCCTGGTGCGTCACGGGGGCCGGGAAGGTGCACAGGAAGCAGAAGTTCGAGCGCAGAAAAGAGAGTTCAGCTTTGCCGCTTCTCGGCCGCCGGGTTGCCGATCGACGCGACTTCGGCTTCGTAGATCGACATCTCGGGCGGTCGGAGGGCGAGGGCGGCCGCCTCCCGTACAAACTCCCCCGAAGCCGGGACGTGGAAGTGATCCTCAAGCGCCTTGGCGTCTACCCATTGTTCGATGAACACGACCCGGAGCTCATTCTCGACGTCACGGTGAATACTGTGCAGGATGCACCCCGGCTCCAGGCGGGAGCGCTGAACGTGCGCCAATCCCAACTCGAGGACGCGATCGATCGTGTCTGGTCGGGCCTCGACGCTGCCGGTCACGATCAACATGTCACGATGGTACCGAAACGCGTGATCTTCGGACTGCCCGCGAACGCCGGTAGGGTGACTTTCTCCAGCACGACGGACAGTGATCGCACACAATTGGGGCGTGACAGTCCTACCCCCCGATTACGACACCGACCCGGAGCGGTTCTTGTCGAACGCCAAGTGGAAGCACGACGATGTGCATCCCCATGTGGCCGGGCGTCTCGCCCAATCGGGAGCCAAGCGAGTCCTCGATGTCGGTGGTGGAGACGGTGCCCTGACTCGACTCTTGCCCAGCCTCGGCATGCAAGGCGTCCTGCTCGACATCTCGCCGACGATGTTGGCCCTCGGCACCCGACCGGCCGTTCGGGCCCATGGCGCACGACTCCCCGTCGCGAACTCGAGCTTCGATGCCGTCGCCGCGCTCTACACGCTCTACCACTACGAAGATCCGCTCGTGCCGATCAGGGAGTGTCGTCGGGTCCTTCGAACCGGTGGGCTCTTTGTCGCCTGCTCAGCCAATCGGAACAGCACGCCCGAGCTGTCCAACGTCCTGCCCCTCTGGGGCGAATCGGGGACCTTCGATGGGGAGGACTCACCCTCCATCGTCGCATCGGTGTTCAACGAACCCAATGATCAGGTCGACGTGGTGAGATGGGACGCTCCCATGCACACCCTCGTCGATCTCCCGTACGCTGCCGCCTTCCTCAGGACCATGGGACTGAGCGACAAGGGGGCAGCGGCCGCTGCCGCCCAGCTCGAGTTGCCGATGACCCTGACGATGCGGGGGTGTTTCGTCTACGCCATCAAGGGATAAGGGTGCCCCACTTCGCCGGGATGGGGTGAGAACTTCCAGCAAGAATGCACCTTCCACCGCCACCGCAGCGATCAGACTGGATCAGTGCTTCTCATTGATGCAGCCAACGTCGTGGGATCTCGTCCGACCGGTTGGTGGCGGGACCGATCTGGAGCGGCCCGAGAGTTCGTAGAACAGGTAAGCACAGCCCTGAGCTCTGGCCGGCTCGTCCAACCGGTTGTTGTGGTCCTAGAAGGGAGAGCTCGCGATGGAGTCAAGGCTGGCGTTGTTGACGGCGTCACGGTCCTCCATGCCGGTGGCAGCGGTGACGACATGCTCATTGACTTGACCTCGGATGCGTCTGATCAGGTCATGCTGGTCACAGCGGATCGCGAGTTGCGGCATCGGGCTGAGGCCCTCGGAGCAGAAGTGGTTGGACCTGGATGGCTCATCCAACGACTCGAGTAATGAACTGGAGGTTCTGGGCGGGCAACTTGAAAGCCGTCGACCTGCCCCAGTTCGCCGGCTCAGCGGCACGTTATGGCGTCGCGGAACCGACCTTGGCGCGCTGGACGGGAGGTCATAGGCCGATTCTGACCGTTCGCTCCAAGATCCCCAGCGTGGCGCGCAGGGCCGACTCGG
>Ga0182018_10004706_pt1 | contig 11330 bp, 9 predicted proteins | sample 812P2MmetaG_FD_120490 | JGI IMG/M metagenome (GOLD analysis project Ga0182018, IMG submission 120490) | Permafrost microbial communities from Stordalen Mire, Sweden - 812P2M metaG | ecosystem: Environmental > Terrestrial > Soil > Wetlands > Permafrost | place: Sweden: Stordalen | collected...
AAGCGTGCGCACCCCCAGCGGCATCAACGCGACCGGAGACAAAGCGATAATCATCTACATCGGCGCGCAAACGACGGGCTTTCGTCCGCGCGCGATGTCGAAAAAACAGCGGCTGCCCGTCTGTATCACGTGCTCCAATTCCATCGCTACCGGGCGCCCTCCGGAAGGAGCATTCAACGAGTCGGTTTACGTGATCCTGCGCGAGATCGTAAAGAATGACAAACGAGTCCATGACGCAGCCTGGGACGAAATGCAACATCCCCACGCCCCACTGAAACTCATGCCCGGATCAAAGGCCGACAGGACTCTAGAGCCACCGATTGTTCGCGGGGAACTGCTTGCGGGTTAGTCAGTTTATTGGCCGCGCGGGAATCGAGAATACGCTAGCCACGCGGCTCTGTTTGAACGCGGCTGGCTTCGGGGTGGCCTGTTGGGCTCCTCTTGTTCCTTTCGCCATAGCGTCGATCGCTGCGGTCGAAAGGACCGAAGCTTTGGATTTGAGGGAAAGTTCATCGAGAATGCGAAGGAATGTTATGCAGCCTAATCGCGTATGGATCGCAGTGCTTCTGGCTATGTTGTTTGCCGTTTCCCCCACGATAACGGCGGAGGCCCAAGAGAGCGGGACACCAAATGACGCTGTCTGGCGGCGCGCAGACGAACTACTCAAGAAGTTGACTCTCGACGAGAAGCTTCAGTTGATTCTCTCCAAGTATCCCTCCAATGCCTCACCAGGTGGCGGAGGCGGATATATCGAGGGTGTAACGAGGCTCCATATTCCCGACATCAATATCTCCGATTCGGGCACGGGGTCAGGGAGCACAACCCAGCCGAGCTCTACTTTCCCTGCGACTATTGCTCTTGCTGCCAGTTGGGACAGGCAGTTGTCTTATGACTACGGGAGTGAAGTAGCGATCCAGTTGCGCGCCCAAGGATTCGCAATGGGTCTTGGCGGGGGTGCAAATCTCACAAGAGAGCCCAGAGGAGGCAGAGCATTCGAGTACTTAGGCGAAGATCCACTCCTCGCGGGGGAACTGTTGGCGGAGCGCACGAAAGGGACTCAGAGCCGGAAGGTGATGGCGTCGATCAAACACTTTGCGGGAAATGAACAGGAGAGGAACCGCATGGGTGGAGACAGCCGCATCAATGACCGCACCCTGCGAGAGCTTTATTTACTACCTTTTGAAATCGCCGTTGAACAGGGTCACCCGGCAAGCGTTATGTGCAGCTATAACCGGCTGAATGGCGAGTATGCCTGCGAGAATTCAGTGCTTCTAACTGACATTCTGAAAACGCAGTGGCACTTTCCGGGCCAGGTACAGTCGGACTGGGGAGCGACTCACACGACGGCAAAGGCGATCAACGCCGGCCTTGATGAAGAAGAAGGAAGCGATGCGGGCCCTTCTTACTTCGGGCGTGTCCCAGTCCTATTCGCATTGGCCAACCATGACATCAGCCAAGAGCGGGTCGACGATATGGTGCGCCGCAAACTCTATTCAATGCTTGCTTCCGGCGTTATGGATAATCCTCCCCACGGTGGAGAAAAGATTGATTTCGATGCGGCGCGGACCTTTGCACAATCCGTAGAGGAACAATCCATCGTATTGCTCAAGAACGATCGTCGGCAGCTTCCGCTATCAGTCTCAAAGCTGAAGCGTATTGCGGTCATCGGCTCCCATGCAGACGTAGCTGTGATGTCTGGTGGCGGTTCTGCAGATACGATGCATCCGGTGACGGGCTCGTTCACTGGGTGTGAAGGGCTGGAATTCGTCGACCATAATGGCTGCGGATGGTGGCGCAATCCGTGGCTGAAGGTTCCTGTTCCCCTGACAAAAGCCATTCGCGAATTATCGCCGGCCAGCGAAGTCGGATTTTCTGGGGTCCAGGACGAGCAAGCCCCCTTTCGCGCATATAGTCCGGGCGAAATCGTCGACGCAGTCGCGCTGGCACGTCGGTCAGACATCGCGATTGTCGTAGTCGCGCAGCCCGCTGGGGAAGATTTCGGAGATTTGAGGACTCTCAGTTTGCAGAACCCCTCGAACCAGAATGAACTGGTAGACGCTGTTGCAAGCGCCAACCCTCATACGATCGTTGTGATCGAGAGTGGTAATCCGGTTCTGATGCCGTGGAAAGATAAGGTTGCGGCGATCATCGAAGCCTGGTATCCAGGCGAAGCGGGAGGCAGAGCGATCGCCAATGTCTTGTTTGGCAAGGTGGATCCTTCCGGCAAGCTGCCGTTTACGTTTCCTGCCCGGAACGAGGATACTCCCACCTGGGGCGCTACCGGCGCCATTTCTAAAGATCCTGTCTATTCCGAAAAACTCAATATAGGCTATCGCTGGTACGATGCGAAGAAACTTGCACCGCTTTTTGAGTTCGGCTACGGGCTGTCGTATACCCACTTTACATACTCGGACCTCTCCCTAGAACGCGATCCAGATCACACTCTCCACGTGTCGTTCACGGCCAAGAATGATGGCGCTGTTGAAGGTGCAGAAGTTCCGCAGGTCTACCTGGGAATTGATTACGCCGGGGAGCCACCTCTGCGATTGGGTGGCTGGAGCAAGATTCGTTTGAAACCTGGAGAAAGCCAACAGGTCGATATCACGGTTTCGCCCAGGACCCAAAGCGTTTGGGACACGTCCGCCACCGATTGGCGGTATATTCCTGACGCCGTCGCCTACGTGGGCTCGTCATCGCGAGACATACGCTTGAAAGAGCGATGATCTGCGACGGAGAACAGCATCAGGCAAGACTGGGTTCCACCCGAGTCACGAAAAGAAACCGCCGTGACGGGAGTCAAACATGCCGTCCAGCGTTTCCAGCACCCGCCAAATCCGCAACTAGAGACCCCATGCGTGCCTTGCATCTCCGAACGGGGATGAAGGCTCCCGGGCGGAATGCCGGGAACGCAACGACCACGGACCGAGGGGGCGTTTTCTACGCCACGCGCTGGTCACCGGCGAACTCTCTCTTTCCATCGTGTTGCTGATTGCCACCGGGTTGTTGCTGCGCAGTATGCTGAATTTGCAGCATCAACCACTTGGCTTTCGCTCGGAGCGTGTGCTCACAAATCCGATTGCGCTGCCGCGAATCCGCTATCAGAACAACAACGATGAGGCCAGTTTCTATACTCGAGTGGCCCAGAACTTGCGCGATTCGCCTGAAGTGGAAGCCGTTGGAATGGGCTACCCTCTGCCGCGACGCGCCGGGTTCTGCGTTGGCCAACATTCGCCAGGCGGTACAAAGCGTCGATCCGGAACAGCCGGTCGACGATGTCAGCTCCATGGAGGAAATCGTTCATGACGCGCTGAAGCCCTGGCGGTTCGCGCTTTCGCTTCTGGGCGGGCTGGCCGGGTTGGCCATCGTCCTAACCGGTGTTAGCTTGTTCGCGGTAGTTTCCTACCTAACCTGTGCGGCTATTCGCAGACTGAGCCGCCGGCCGGATTACCCGTCCTCATCATCCTCGTCGCCGGCCTCGTCGTGCGGGTGCTCGAAGTCAGTTTCCTGGCTCAAAGCTAAAGTTTCCAACCCATACGGATGGAAACGCACCGCCATGCCGCCGTTTCCATTCGGTCGTTTGGAAACATCAACAACTTAGCGGGGATTGGAAACAGGGCAAACCCACTTCGAAGAAGCTTAGATGGCTGTAAGTATCTGAAAACAATATGGTACGTTATAAGGACGGCCTTTAGTTACGGCCTCCGGAGAGCCCTATTTCGAATCTGCTACCGCTTTTTGGCTCAAAGTGCCGCATTGCCTGATTCCAGTTGTTCGAAGTTTGGCGGCGTGGTCCAGGCCGCAACTCCAGCCTTCGAACGGGACCGGCACGTTCTGCTTAGTGCGGTTGAGTTTCGGTTGAGTTTTGGTTGTGATTTTACGACCCGCTTTTTCGAGGAAAACCCGCTCATCGCCGCGATTTTACTGGCTGCCGGCATCATTCGCCGCTCCTTGAGCGGTTGAGTTTCGGTTGTTTTCTGGTTGTGATTCTCGCTTTCCATTTCCATCGGAGGAAACCCATGAAGTCGCTGCAAACCGCTGCCCTTTCCGCTCTACTGCTCGTGACCGGCCTCGCTTTCGGCCAGGACACGGCGAATCTGAAATTCCCCGCCAACGCCAACGATGCGGTGATGGCGCCCCGCCACGTTTGGCGCCGGACCGATCAAACAAGCTGATCACAATCGCCACGCCGCATCTTGGCACGCCGGTCGCTGCCCAGTTGTTGGCCAGCAACAACGCCTGCGTAACCGCCTAGTAAGAGATGTGGCGTGGGCGGACAACGGGCTTTGTCCATCCGGGGCTTCGCAAATGGGTGGGGAAATTCCGAAGGGCAATGTTTAAACCCTCTCTGTCAAAAAATGGGAAATCATCGTCTCCCTGTTGCCTGTTGGTTCCCAGTTGTCGCAAGAGAGGCGGTAGCTCACTAAATTCCATTGGCTGCTTGCGCTGGATTCTCTGTTTCCCGAACTGATAGGTCTGGAATGCGAATAAATCAGCAGCTTGTAGGCCCACAGCCTTCTCGCCAATCTCAAAATCTAGTGAGCCTAAACGATGGCGAATCTCATAAGTTAGATCATTCTTGAGGATGCCGTACAACTCAACAGCGTAATTTTTGAACTGCTTGTTAAGGTCAAAAGTATAGTGGACTTGAAGTCCTGGTTTACAGTGGGCCGCTGGAGTTCCTATTGCGAGATGAAAAGGCCAGAAATATGTCTTATCGGTGCTCCCGGCTTCACCCATTTCTTGGCGGCAAGATCATAGCGACCGCCCGTCAAGAATCGCTTCTCGTCTTTGTTGAGTTTCTTCCACTCGTCTATGACGAGCATGGCTGAGGTAGGAAAGATTTTTGTTTCAATAATGCACGCGACTAAATCGTTGATGAACTTGTCCGCTTTTGTGTCGCTCCACTTGGCGAATACTCCGTGTCGCTCACCCTTGGAATTCCAGAACTCCGTGCTATGAAATTCCTTCAGCATCGGCTCATTAGCTGCCTTTATAATTTCTGGCCAGCGCGCCTCAAATCGTCTCCATTTCTTCTCGGAACCCCAGTAGCCAGCAATGATGCAAACATGCGCGTCATCATGGATACCGCTTTCGTCCATGTAGGCTTCAACCATGCAGAACTCCTTTCCGCCCTCTCGCGGATGGACGTGCTGCGTCAATTTTCTCGTACATACTGATCAGCGCGATACTGAGGTCCTCGCGTTCCCAGATTTCGCTTCAGCATTCCTCTTCTGCGGAACGAATGTCTCGCCACATGACGGACATTTCACCGATCGTGAAATCTGTACGTTGAGCTTTAGAAGGCGGAATGCGATGTCCGCACTTCGTGCAAACAGTGTCGAGACACGACCACGGCCACGCCGTCATGAGTTACAGTTCCCATTCCTGCGGTTGAGTGTGCCGTTGCGCTTGTAGTCGTGCGTCATGCTGGCGCCGCGTCCGCGCTTCAGCGGCAGGCCGGGTTAGGTCCTATCCAGAGCTTGAATTTGGCTCTTCTCGTCGGCGCACAACACCAGCGCGTGCTCTGGCGGATTGAGATACAGGCCGACGATGTCTTCCAGTTTCTCGGCGAACGCAGGGTCGTTGCTGATTTTGAAAGCTTCCACGCATGCGGTTTCAACCCGTGAGCCCGCCAGATGCGCCGCACGCTGGCTTCGCTGATACCGGCCGCCGCAGCCATGGTGCGCGTGCTCCAGTGAGTAGCGTTGACCGGTTGCTGGCGTGTGGTCATGGTTACCACGCGTTTGGTCAGGCGGGTACCGAGGGTGGGCTTGCGTCCGGGCCGGGGCGCGTCTTTCTGCAACCCCGGCAGTCCCAGCGCCAGGAATCGCTTGCGCCAGCGGGAAACTTTTTTCGGCGTAATGGATGCCCGACAATCCACTCGATCAACTCCCTAGAACCGTTTCGGGCCAAGTTCTGATCGCCGAGCCATCCAACAATCCCGAGACCGTCACGATAGGGCTCGCACGATATAATTGCGCGCACTGATGGCTCTAACCTCTGGCGACAATCTTGGTCCCTACGAAATCCAGTCTCCGCTGGGAGTCGGCGGCATGGGGGAGGTGTATCGCGCCCGGGATACTCGACTGGGCCGCGATGTTGCGCTGAAGATTCTCCATTCTGAGGTGGCGAGTGATCCTGAGCGCCGCGCCCGGTTCGAGCGCGAGGCGCGGACGGTGGCGGCGCTGAATCATCCAAACATTGTCGGGCTCTACGAGGTGGGCAACACCGGCCGAATCCAATACACGGTCAGCGAACTGGTGGACGGCGAAACCCTGCGGGCAAAGTTGCGGACTGGCGCGATGCGGGTGCGGCAGGCGGTGGAACTGGCCACCCAAATTGCGGATGGCATGGCGGCTGCGCATGCAGCGGGCATAGTGCATCGCGACCTGAAGCCGGAGAACGTGATGGTCACGCGGGACGGCAGGGTGAAAATTCTCGACTTCGGGTTGGCGCGAGCGGCGCCGTCGGTTGACGGCAGTGGAGGCGGCAAAGGATCGAATGCCGAAACGGTCGCGTTCTCGACTCCGTCGCCGACTCCCTCGGCGACTATGGATTACCGCACTGTTCCCGGCCTGGTTCTGGGAACGGCGGCGTATATGAGTCCCGAGCAGGCGCGGGGACTGGAAGCCGACTACCGGTCTGACCAATTCTCTTTTGGGCTGATTGTTTACGAGATGCTCAGCGGCAAGCAGGCATTTGTCCGCGACTCTGCGGTGGAGATTATGGCGGCGATTGTGCGCCATGAGCCGGCGCCGTTGGACAAAAGAGTTCCGGGGCCGCTGAAGTGGGTGGTGGAACGCTGCCTGGATAAGGATGCGGCGCGGCGCTATGACTCGTCGCGGGATTTGTACCAGCAACTGGGCACAATCCGCGATCATTTTTCCGAGGCGTTTACGAGCAGCGGTGTGTACGAAGTTTCGTCGGAAGTTGCGGAGGCTGGGGCTGCGGCGAAATGGAAAGGGTTCGGTTTGGTCGCCATGGTTGGAGTGGCGGCGCTCGGGGCTTTGCTGGCCGGTGCATGCGCGTGGTGGCTGCATCCGGCGGGTGTACCAATATCCGATTACAAGTACACGCCTTTCGCGATGAACACCAGCAATCCGTTATGGTCGCCGGATGGGAGAATGGCGGCGTACTCGGGAGCGGTTGGGGACGATCAGCAGCTTTTCTTGCGCACGCTGGACTCGCCGACGCCGCGGCAATTGACACAGACTGGGGGCATTGCTCAGCCGCTGGGGTGGTCGCCCGATTCCTCGCACGTCCTTTACCTGCAGACGGTGAACAGTGGAGATAGGGCCGGGGTATTTTCTATCGCTACGGTGGGAGGAGAGCCGGATCTACTGTGGAGATTACCGGAGGGTTCTTGGTTGGTCGCCATAGCTCCAGATGGCGAGACAGGAGCGATACTTTACAAAGGTGAGGACAATATTTTTGACCTCAACATTTCCGATCCGATCGGATCGCCGCTCCGCCGCTACCCATCATCACCGCTCGGTTCGCATGCTATTTTCAACAACCCGCAGATGAGGTTCTCACGGGATGGCAAACAACTTCTTTTGATACGCGCGGGGGATACAAAAATTGAAGAGTCGTGGGTGCTGCCGTGGCCTGCGGAATCGGGAAGTCCGCGACGCGTGCTGAGCACGTTGCCGCACCAGGGTCCAGTTCGTTTCGACTGGATGCCCGACGACCGTCACATTGTGGCCGCGATGACAAGCGCCACTGGGGCAAGCTCGCATCTGTTTCTGGCGGACACGCAGTCCGACGCCTGGCAACAGATCACGCAGGGTACGGGGACCGAGACTACGCCTTCGGTTGCTCCCGATGGACGTTCCCTTTTGTTCGGCCAGAGCGATAGTGACTGTGACATTTTGTCGATGTCGCTCGCGGACGGAACCACGCACCCGCTGATTGTGACGGCGCGATCGGAGAGCATGCCGGCATGGGCCGGCAGGGGGGATTCGCTGGTTTACGTTTCAGACAGACTGGGTGCGGAAGATATCTGGCTGCACACGAAGGATGGGCCGGATCGTCCGCTGGTGACGCGAGCCAGTTTCCCGTCCGATCCGCCGAAGTGGATGTTTACTCCGGCACTGTCTCCGGATGGCACGCGGGTCATATTTCTTACGGTGGCGATGACGGGCCAGTGTCAGCTTTGGGAGGTTGCAGTGACAGGTGGTGCTCCAGTGCGACTGCTGGATGCTTCCGAGAAGTCGCTAACTCCAGTTACCGGGGATTGGTCTCCTGATGGCAAGCAATTCGCCTTCCTGATGGTTGAGACAAATGGCAAGACAAGCTTGAGAGTGGTGCGGACTTCTGGCGGTGGCCTCGCGCAGAAGCTAGCGGATAGTGATTCTGAAACTCCGTCGTGGTCGCCGGACGGGAAATGGATTGCCTATGGAGATAGTAATTTTGGGTGGCATTTAACCTCGGCCGATGGCAGAGAGCATCGCGATCTTGGGACTATCAAGGCCTCGAATCTTGGATTCTCAAGAGACGGCAAAACGGCATACGGGATCCGGGATGATGACGGCAAACTGTGGCTGTTTTCTCTGGATCTCGCGACCGCGAACCTGCGCGACATCAAGCAATTGGACAATAGCTTGCGACCGGGCTCGCCGCTGAATCCGGGCTATGGCACACGCTTTTCGCTCGCGCCAGACGGCAAGAGTTTTGCATATTCCGTCTGCAAGCAAGAGAGCAGCTTGTGGATGTTGCAGGGGTTTGCGGGCAAGTAGCTCGATCAGTTCTTTCGTTTCGGATTTGGGCGTATCACGGGCAACCCATTAGTTGAGAACAACAGAGTGCGGAGCCACCGATGATCTCGCGGGTGAACAGGAGTGCGACAACACCTTCGTATGGCGCTCAAAACTCGATCGAGCGAGGAATGCCCTCGACGAACGCCGGATTATTCATTCCCGAGAACGCGCTCTCTCTATCTATTTCAAAATGAACCAAAACACGTGTTCAACTGATTCGCCACGCTTCCATTCGCACTTGTTCGGCGTTTCTCGAGGCCGGGTGCACATTGGGGTTCTCAGTATCAGGCTGGTGCTGCAATCTTTCTGTCGGCCTCGAAGGCCCGGGAAAAAACACGCAGTCACCGTGAACACGGTATGTTTCTATATTCCTCCTAGTGTGCACCTTCATTCAAAGTACATTGGCCCTGTTTACTGCAAAACGGCAAAGCGGGAAACCCATAAACCCCTGAAGAGACCTCAAGACGATAAGGCAGCCGCGCTGACGTTATAAAGAGGATGGTACGTGTCACCGGTAACCCACAGGCGATGGAGTAGAACAGCAAGTTTCCGAGTTGTGATATTACGACCCGCTTTTTCGAGGAAAACCCGCTCATCGCCGCGATTTTACTGGCTGCCGGCAAGACCCGGTGACGATGCACATCCCAATAGGCACGCGCATGGCGCACGAATCGCCTCTGTTCTTCAATCGGCAAAGAGCGCCAGATTTCCTGCGTCGCCGGGGGAGCGATGAGGTCAACTTACTATTCCGCAGCTTGGACCGATTCGGGATTTTTCCTCGGTTGCTCGCACGAGCACGAAACGTTTGTTGCCAGACGATCCTAGCAACTTTTTCGACGCAAGGAAGAATAAATCGTGCGTTCTTCGATCAGCGAGCAGAGAAGATACTCCTGGAGAACTCGGAGTCCCCCGGCACGCTCTATCTTGGTGTGCCGGGGCCGGCACACGCAGAACATTGCGCCTATGCGGGAACACTTTAGAACCTGAGGACTGGGACTTCTTGCCCGGGCAATTATTTGTGAGATTGCCGTGTAGTCTTTACCATGGGAGGCCCAGTTATGCGGCTCACAAACCCTAGCTTTGCGGTTGCAGGAATCGTTTTGTTAGCGGCGGCGGTTGTCGTTCCGTGCCTGTTGCAAGCGGGCGAAGTGACACCAACGTCAGGTTATTCTCTGCTCAGCCCAATTCGCAGCGGGAATCTGATCGTCTTTCCCGTTGTCGCCAGTAAGTCATATGACACGGGAGAGTTTCGCACCCTCGATGAAGGCTTGCGAAGCGGCGACGTTGTCGTGACTGAAGCTGGCCAGACACGGGGCCTCATCCGTCCCCGGCCCGGCGATCCGCCCACCATCCACCCTATACACGACGCGCAGGTAAATCAATTAGTCCTGGTTAATAACTCGAAGCGTCCGTTGTTACTCCTCGCGGGGGAGATAGTTACTGGCGGCAAGCAGGACCGCGTCATCGGCAAAGACCGCATCGTCCCCGCGAACAGCGATCCAGTCGACCTGAGCGTTTTCTGCGTTGAGCCCGGACGGTGGGTGGCGGCGAACGGTAAGAACGATTTTAGCAGCGCTGCGGGCGGTGTTCTCGCAGCTCCCGTCGTGCGCAGCAAGGCGATGGGAGCAAAGGACCAGCAGCAAGTGTGGGACAGCGTCCACACTTCACAGAGCGCCATGGCAGTTGCCGTAGAAGCCACAGGCGCCGCGTCCGCAGTGAATGCGACCACCTCTTATGCGCGCGTCATGGACAATAACGAAGTTAAGAAGCAGGTTGACGCCGTGGCCGAACCGATGGAGCGCAACTACGAAAGCGTCATCCGCCAACTTCGCGATAAGAATGCGGTAGGCGTCGTAGTTGCCGTGAACGGAAAAATTGTCTGGGCTGATATTTTCGCGAGCACTCAGTTGCTGCAAAAGTATTGGCCGAAACTCGCCCGCTCCTATGCTACCGAGGCCGTGGTGACGCGCGCTAAAGGCGGAGAGGCTAGCAGCAAAGACGCAGAGAAGTTTCTCGCCGAGCTTGAAGGCCGCCATGAAACGGCTGAAACTGAACCCGGCATCTATCGCCAGACGGAAATCACCGGCGACGGCTTCAAGGTCTTCGAGTTAAAGTCATTGCTGCCCAAGACCGGCTTCGCAGTGCACGTGGCCAAGATGGCCGATTAAGCCGAAGTTCCAGATAAGTTCAGACAGTATTCTCTCCGTCTCCACGTTGCGCCACTTCTCCGCTTCACTGGGAATGTTGATGTGGCCGCCGAAACCTTCACCCACAAGGTGGAGCGGCTGACCCCACCTTCGCTCCGATGATTCCGCACTAGGCTGGAAAAGGGAAAGCGTCCCGAACGCTGCGCTCGCGGGACAATGCGTCTGACCGTTGCGGCTACACCAATCCCTACAACGGCAGACATCACCACCAGCAACAAGTACAGGACTATGTGGATGGTAAACGATGGCTCGATGGTGGTTGGAACCAACAACGGCCCCGGAGATCGTCGCTCGCTCCCATTACTACGGTCGGAGTATATCAAATTTGGCGAAAGTCTCGAATCTCCAGCGATAAATTGCTGCG
>Ga0182018_10004707_pt1 | contig 11329 bp, 8 predicted proteins | sample 812P2MmetaG_FD_120490 | JGI IMG/M metagenome (GOLD analysis project Ga0182018, IMG submission 120490) | Permafrost microbial communities from Stordalen Mire, Sweden - 812P2M metaG | ecosystem: Environmental > Terrestrial > Soil > Wetlands > Permafrost | place: Sweden: Stordalen | collected...
AGAAAGTCAGCCCGACAAGAGCCGAACCCAAGCACCTGCCCTGGGGTTCGGTCGAGCTCGAAGAACTGAATCCGCTACTGCAGCGCCAGTTCATTGTCGGGAAAAGGGTGATGGTCGCCCGTCTCGTGCTGAGGAAAGGCTGCATCATCCCCTTGCACAGTCATCACAACGAACAGGTGACCTGTGTTCTCGAGGGCGCGCTGAAGTTTTGGATCGATGGCAAGGAAGTCGTTGTCCAGGCCGGCGAGGTGCTCACCATCCCGCCCCACATGCCGCACAAGGCTGAAGCTGTCGTGGACACTATCGATCTCGACGTTTTTGATCCCCCCCGCAAGGACTGGATCGATAAAACTGACCTGTACCTGCGTGCCAAGCGGTAACGCCTGCGCCCGCCGGCTGTCGTGGGGGCCACCGGCCCCTATGCCGCTCCTCTCCCGCGGCCCGTTCCCGATCAGCTAAAAGGACGCAACCGCCTGCGCCCCGCGATTGGCCCTCTGTTATTCTGGACATTCCCGTTGCTTGCGGCCACTGATCGAGATGACGAACCAAACGACGATTCTAGACCCCAAACTCGAGCAGACCGTATCGCAACTGCGGTGCATTGAATGCGGCGCGGTGCACAAGAGCGCCAGCCGGACCCTGCGCTGCCCGAGCTGCGGCGATCTGCTCGAAATCATCTATCCCGCCTGGAAAACCAGCGGCGGGCGCGCCGCCGGCCTGAACGCCTCCGAACTCAAAGCACTCTGGCGCCAGCGTCGCAGCTCGCGCGCGGCAGTCGACCAGAGCGGCGTGTGGCGTTTCCGCGAAGTCCTCCCCGCGCTCGCCAGCGGCCACGAAGCCATCACCCTGCGCGAAGGTAACACCCCACTCTATGAAATGCCCCGCTCGGCCCGCATCGCCGGGGTGCCTCACCTCTACGCCAAGCATCAGGGCATGAATCCGACCGGATCTTTCAAGGACACCGGGATGACGGTCTCGGCATCGTTCGCCCGCCAGGAAGGATTCCGCTGGGTGGCCTGCGCCTCGACCGGCAACACTTCGGCTTCGATGGCCGCCTACGCTGCCCGCGGCGGCATGCGCAGCCTGGTTCTCATTCCCGACGGCAAAGTTTCCTGGGGCAAACTTTCGCAGGCCCTCGACTACGGCGCCGTGACCTGCCAACTGAAAACCGACTTCGATGGTTGCATGCGGGTTCTGAATGAGGTGGTTGAGCGCATGCCCGTCTACCTGCTCAACTCCATCAATCCCTATCGCCTCGAGGGACAAAAAACCGCAGCCATCGAATTGCTCGAGCAGTGCGATTGGCAATCTCCCGACCACGTCATCGTGCCGGGCGGCAACCTTGGCAATTCCTCGGCCCTCGGCAAAGCGTTTCTCGAAATGAGGGAGCTTGGTTTGATCTCTCGGATGCCCAAGCTTTCCGTCATTCAAGCCGAAGGCGCGAACCCCCTGGTGCGAACGGTTCGCGAGACCTCCGGAAAGCGTCTCATTCCCGTGCAAGCCGAAACCATGGCCACCGCCATTCGCATCGGCCATCCCGCTTCGTGGAAAAAGGCGGTGCGGGTACTCGAAGCGACCGGGGGCACGGTCGAGCAAGTGAGCGAAATCGAAATCGCGCAAGCCAAGGCGGAAATCGGCGCCGATGGGGTCGGTTGTGAGCCCGCGTCCGCGGTCACGCTGGCCGGTCTCAAGAAGCTGGTGAAGCAGGGGTTTGTCAAACCTTCCGAAACCGTCGTCCTGGTTCTCACCGGCCACCTGCTCAAGGATCCGGAGTTTACGCTAAAGTTTCATCGCGGCGACCTCTTCAGTGGCACCCCACTGGAAAGCCAAGCAGCCATCCTGGCCGCCCACGAGCGCGCGCCCATCGTGCTCGATGCGAGCGCCGACGCGGTCGTTAAGACCCTGGAGCAAGCCGAAACCCTGGCAGACGAACCCTGATCAGGAACCGTAGGAAGACCTGGGCTGTCGGGTGGCGCGGCCCTTTGAGCGCTGTGATAAAGGACAGATATCTAAGGACAAAAGAAGGGCCGCCGAAAATCGCCCGCATGGGTGGAACATCAGTTGAAACCCTTCCGGGCCACCGGAGAGACTCCCTCAACATGAGCAAGAAGGCCCCGACTCCAGCCGCCCTCCACCTCACCCTGCCCGCGACCTCGGCTAACCTGGGCCCGGCCTTTGACGCCGCCGCGCTCGCCATCCGGTTGTTTCTCAAGATCGGTGCCCGCCCGGCCAAGGAATTTTCCATCGAGGCCAGCGGCCGCGACGCCGAAATCTGCGGCCGCCTGGAAAATCACCTGATCCTGACGACCTACCGTGAGATCCTCCGGGGGGAAGGAAAAACCCCGCTCCCGGTGGCGCTTCGCCTCGACAACCAAATCCCCATCGGCAAGGGATGCGGTTCATCCGCTGCCGCCCGCCTGGCGGGCATCGCCCTTGCCGTCCATTTCGGCAAATTGCGTTGGCCCGACAGTCGCATCATCGGCGAGGCCTCGCGCCGGGAGCATCATCCCGACAACGCCGCCGCCTGCTGGATGGGCGGACTGGCAGTCGCCCGCATGTTGAGCGAAACCGAAGCCCAAGTCGCCCGTTTCCTGCCGAAAGGGAACTGGCCCCTGCTGCTCGCCGTCCCCGAGCAGACTCTTCCCACCGAGGAAGCCCGTCGCGTCCTCCCCGCGCAATACTCGCGCGCCGATGCCGTCACCAACATCCAGAACTCCATGCTGTTGCTGGCGGCGTTGGTGCAAGGCAACCCCAAGTTGCTGGGCTCGGCGCTCGCCGACCGGATCCACCAACCCTACCGCGCCGTCCTGTGTCCGCTCTTACCCGCGCTCGAAAAACTGGCCGGAGTCTCCGGCGTTGTGGGAGTGGCCCTGAGCGGAGCCGGTCCTTCAGTGTTGATTTTTCTCGAGGCAAAAGCCAGTCTCAGCCGGGCCCAGGCCCGGGTCGCCGAGCGCCTGCGCACCGCAGGCCTTACCGCGGAACTGATCGCCACCGCAATCTGCGGTTACAGTAATGCGACAAAGCACCGATAAGAGGCCGGTGTCTGGCCTGCCCTTGATTTTAAGGGGTCGAATTGCGAAGGTCTGCGAGAGGGACGGTTGGCTCAGCCGCGATCCGGGCTTTCGCCCGCAAGCGGCTGGTCGGCGGCTGCTATACGAAACAAATGCTGCTCGAAACTCAGGTAGGGATCGCGCGCGAACCGATCCGGATACGAAGTCAGGGCTCGCATAAAGTTCTCAATCTCCCGCTGCACTTCGCGTTCGCGCCTGGCGTCGGAGACTGCGGTGCCCACCGCTTGCTGCTTTCGTCTGATCATTTCTCCACCCCTGGGAACCAGTGACTGTCGCACGCGCTCGCAAACACACCGGTCCAAGCGCGTTCATTCGTGGAAGCGGCCTCTGCTTATCCGGCCAATCTCCTCGCGGAATGGGGGGAACCGATAATCTACGTGCACCCTTAAAACCTGTAAATAGCACCTCCGTGCTACTGCCTGGCCGGGGCCAGCCCGAGGGCACGCCAAAGATTCGCCTAGCGGCGGCTGGCCGGCGGAACCATGCCATTCATCCGCAGATACTCGACTATTTGCCCGTAATGATCCCAAGGATGACCGGCTGCCAAGAGCGCAAACCGGAGTCGCGTCGACGTTCCCTCCCCGAAGGGGTTCTTGATTGGGTCGACCAGATTGGCCTGGGTTACGGTCCCCAGCGCCCGGTGCAGATAGGCAAAGGAATCGTTGAGGTACTTCAAGATGTCAGCCTTGGTTTTCACCGAGTCAGGCCCCTTTTCGTCGTTAACGTCGACCGGTGATTTCTCTTGCAGGATGACGGCGCCAAACCGGTAGTTCACCGCGCCCACGTGCTTTACCTCTTCGGCGAAAGTGCGCACCCCTTTGAACTCTCCGTTGGTCGGCGCAAAGGAATACTTGTCCTCCGGCATGGCCTCCGCCGCGGAGACGAACTCGTGTTCGGCATTGCCGACATAGCTATTCAATACGTCCGGGACCATCGGGGCGGCTGCCGGCTTTGCATCCTGTGCCCCAGCCATGACCCCGCATCCCAGCAGGAAAAGGCACGCACCCATCCATTTCGTCTTTGTCAGTCCCATTTCATTTCTCCCTCGAAAGCAAATTTTGACTGCCCTCCTACGACCCGAGCTAATCCCGCACCACCGAAGGCGCAAGTTGCAGTTCCTGCGAGCTGAGCCGGAAACTCCGTACCGTAAGCAAGCCCACGATCAAAGCCCCGGCCGCACAAAGCAGAGTGGTTGAAACCCCAACCTTGGTCGCCAGGGCTCCCCAGGCCACGCTGCCGACCGCCATCCCGCCCTGCAACACGAAAAGGTACATGGACAACGTCCGTGCCCGCAGCGACGATGGCGACATGGTCTGCGCCGCCACATTCAGGCAGGCCAAAATCCCAATCCAGGCCGTCCCGCTCGCGAACAATACCAAATTCAGCCACCCGAACGCTTGCACCCTACCCGCCAGAACCGTCATGGCGGCAAACAGCAGAATATCGAACACCACCATCCCATCTACCGAGAGCCGGGTGCGCAGCCGAGGCAGGACCGCCGCTCCCCCGAGCGCGCCTAGTCCAAATGATCCGAGCATCAGGCCGTAGCCGCTCGCTCCATAGGGACGCGCCAGAATCGGAAGCAGCGCCAGCAGCGAACTCGCTCCCAGGCTGAACGCCCCCGTCCGCACCAGGACGCAGCGCACCAGCGGAGCCGTTCGCCCGTAACGCAACCCAGCCAGCAGAGCGTCGCTCACCCGCCCGGTCTCGACCCGCTCAAAATGCGGCCGCCGCCAGCGGTACAAAAAGAAGATCACGCCAAAAAACGAAGCCGCATTCAGCAGAAACGCCCAGCCTGACCCGGCCGCCGCGATCACCAGCCCGCCGAGCGCCGGACCCACCGCCCGCGCCACGTTGTAGCCCACTGAATTCAGCGCCACTGCCGGTGCGTGGCGCTCGGCCGAAATGATCTCCGGGGTAATCGCCTGCCAAGCCGGATCGTTCATGACTGCCCCGAGCCCCAGCGCAAAGGTGAATCCCAGCAGGACCCAGGGCGTGAGCTCGTGCCGCAAGGTGAGTACGCCGAGCGCCCCCGCCGCCAGCACCATCCATCCCTGCGTGATCAGCAGAAACCGCCGCCGGTCCACCATATCCGCCAAGGCACCGGCCGGCAGAATCACCAGAAACACCGGCAGGGTGGTAGCCGCCTGCACCAGGCTCACCATGAGCGGCGACATGGTGAGCTGGGTCATCATCCACCCCGCCCCCACGTTCTGCATCCAGGTGCCGACGTAGGAGATCACGGATGCCACCCAGAGCGACCGAAACAGCGGTTCGCCGAGAGGCGCCCAGGCCGAGCCCGACTGTGTCCCGGACAACCTGCCCGCCGATCGCCCGAATCCAGCCATGCTCAGTTGCCCGAGACCCCATCGACTGCCGCCAGCCCGGCCGCAAACGGCCACTCCCGGCCACGCCAGGCGCGGACCATATAGATCGCCAACCCCATGGCCAGGATCACCGCGGCATAGCGTATCTCTTTCAGAAAGTGCTTGCGGGAAATCAGGATAAACAGGAAACCTGCACTGGCGAGCAAGGCGGGCAGCGGGTAAAACCACATGCGGAACGGCCGCGGCAACTCCGGCTGCTGAATGCGCAGCACAATCGCGCCAATCGCCTGCACCAGAAATTGCAGCAGAATGCGGATCACCACCAGCGCCGCGATGACGTCCGCCAAGGACAAAAAGCAAAACGGCACGGCCACGCACCCCAAGGCCAGGAGGGAAACGTGTGGCACGCGGTGCCTGGGGTGCACGCGGGCAAACACTCGAAAGTAGTTGCCATCGAGCGCCGCGGCATACGGCACGCGTGAATATCCGAGCAGCAGCGAGAATACCGATGCGAAGGCCGCCCACATGACGAGTCCTGAGACCAGCTTTGCCGCCCACGGCCCGTAAATCCTCTGCATGAAAATCGAAATCACATAGAGGCCGCCGTTGGTTTCTCCGGTGCGCGCAATCTCCTGCCACGGCAGCACTCCGAGAACGCTGATGTTCATTGCTATGTATAGACAAGCCACCAGAAAGATGGATAGCAGCATCGCCCGCGGAATGGTCTTGCTCGGCTCCTTGATCTCATCCCCGATGAAAGAGATGTTGTAATACCCCCAGTAATCATAGCTGGACACGAGCATGGCCGACCCGAGACCGAGAAAGAAGGGGTGCGACAGGTGGAAAGCCCCAGGCGGAAAACCAAATGCCAGAGCGGTGTGAAAGTGACTCAGGCCGGCAAAGATGATCCATCCCATGGTGGCGATCACCCCGGCCAACAGCAGCTTCGACATCCAGGCGATGCTGGTGATTTTGCGGTACAGAAGCAGGACCGCCAGCACCACCATGCCGATGGCCACAAACGTCGACCCGGCGACCATCCAGCGCACCTGCAGCGTGCCCAGCAGAGGAACCTTCCAGGCCCAGTTGTGCAGCGCATACTGATGTTCGAGGGCGGGGAAAAAATAGGAAGCATATCCCGCCAACCCAATCGCTCCCGATGCAATCGACAGCGGCGCGCTAAAAGAAAGCTGCCAGATGAAGAGAAACGAAATCAGCCGCCCCAGCCGGTTCGGCCCATAGATCTCGCGCAGGAAGCGATACGATCCTCCCGAACCCGGCATGGCGGAACTCAGCTCGGCGCACACCAGCCCGTCGCAGGTCGCAAGCAGCGCTCCCGCGATCCATCCGAGGATCGCCTGCGGACCGCCCATCGCGCTCACGATCAGGGGCAGGGTAATGAACGGCCCCACCCCGATCATGTCAATCATGTTCAGCGCGGTGGCGCTGCCTAACCCAATTCCGCGAATCAACTGTGGCTGACTGACGGAGTCGGAGGAATGAGTGGACATGAAAGCAGATGCCTCAAGTGCCAGAAAGCCAATCGCAGGACGCGGAGAACCGAGTGCAGAGAACTTAAGAACTGGGAACCGGAGAACTGAAAGTCAAAAAATGACGACCGGCTCCGCCTCTAGTGCGGGCTCAGCAAATTCACAAACAGCCGAATGGCTCCCGGAACTCCTGCCGGCAACTGGCGAAAGAAGGCGTACCCGGTATAGATATAAGTCCCCTTGCCATACTGCGCCCTTAACAGGCCGCCCTTCTGCGGTTGCTCCCCCGGATCCTCCGAAGCCAGTATCGGTTTGAAGTGGTCATCCCATTGATCCATAAAGTACAGCCCGCGTTCCTGCACCCACCCGTCAAAGTCGCGCTGCGTAATCTCATTCGGTTCATGCAGCAGACTGTCCCCGGGAGCTAATATCTCAACCGGCGCTTCCTCGACCGAGACTCTCGCCCGGCTGAGCTCGGCCGGATAGGGGGTGAAGTGTCCGTTGTTGAAGTCTCCCACGCCCGCGTTGTACTGCACCACGAGCCTCCCGCCGCTCGCGACATAATCGAGCAGCTTCTGGTTATTGGCCGCTATATCCTTCTGCGTGTCGTAAGCCCGAATTCCCAAAACAATCGTGCCAAATCCGCTCAGGTCCTGACTCCCGAGTTTCTCCGCCGGAATCAGCGTCACCTTGATCCCGATCTGCTCGAGCACGGTCGGAATGTCGTCCCCCGCCCCCATGATGTATCCAACCTGGAGACCGTTCGGGACTTTGACGTCCACCATGCTCACCCGCTGCACGGCGGGCTGGTAGTAGTAGAAGCTGCCCAGATCCTCGCGCGTCACGAGCGAATACCCTTCGCTATATTGGTTCCCGCCCGCCTCGAGCACGGCTCGAATCTCGGCCCGCCCTTCCTTGAGGCTTGCGGGAAACACCTTGAATCGATAGTCCCTGGTCTCCCCCCGATGATCGAGCCTCACTGCCAGTTCCGCTGGCTCGATCCGCCACCCGACGGGCGCCTCGAGACGAAGTTTTCCCCCGGGCGTTCCGTCGAGATTCGAGCTCACCTCGACCTTCACGCTGCTCGAGGAACCACCCTCCACTGGAATCACCAGGCCCCCGGGCTCGAGCATCACGGAAAACTCCGGCGCAACCGCCAGGGTGCGCTTCTGCTCCTGGCTCTCGTCGTCGAGGAAGTGCGCCAGCACCGCAGAGGAGACCGCCCCCTGAGAGCCCGCAGGACTGTTCTCCGTGCCTGCGTATTCCACCCTCACATGAAAGGGAATCGGAGTAAAAGGCAGCGTCGCATATCGCGGTTGGTCGAGCGTATTAATCGCGTCCTCCTGAGGATTGTCGCGATGCCAGTAAGGCCGCGTCTCGAGCACGTTGGCCGGAAGCGTCAGGCGTAGCTCGGTAGAGTAGTCTTGCCCCGGGTTGATCGGCCCGGTGTCCGGCCGCCGCTCGACCAGCCCCTGGGGGGTGCCGGCGGAAGAAAGATCCTCGAGCGAAACTCCGCGCACCCACAGCGGAGATTTCGAGCCATTGTGCAACTTCACCTGCACGGCAAATTTCTGCCCCGGCGAAATCACCGTGAGCGCATCCCGCTCGCGGGGAAGCGTGGCTCCGGTCGGGGAACCGACGCTGGCCTCGAGCGATACCTGCAACGCCAGGTTCTCGGCGGTCTCCGCCTGGCCCTGCTTTTCAACCAATTGCTGCATGAGGGCGGCCTTGGCCGCCGCGCTCAGAGCGCTGCTTTGAATCTTTCCCTTCCCGGCTGCGAGCAGTCCAATCGACCGTGCCGCGGCGAGCAACGGTAACGCCGCCGCGCTCGGATCTTGCTGACGCGTCACCTCCGCTTGCTGCAGGCGATCCGCTATTTCCACTAAGGCGGGCCGCAACCACGGCACTTTCTTTTCCTCGTCTCCGAGGCGCGCCGCCAGCCCGGGCAGCGAAGTGTCAATCCCATCAAAGAAATTCGTCTCATGCCCGTCTTTGTCAGCGCTGGGCGGCAGCACCGAATCGACCAGACGGTAAAACGAGTACCGCGGCCCCGAGGGCAGCGAAATCCCGCTCAGTCCTTGCGATTGCTGGTGGCGGAGGCCGGTGACGGCAAACTGGACATACGAGGTTCCGAGCACCGGATCGAGCTCCCCGGTATTGAGCTTTATCGTGTAGTCGGTGTCCGGACAGCTTTGCGCCATGAAGGAACACACGTTGCCGATATACAGCTTCTTGGCCTGCCATGGCAGCAGACCTTCTTTGATCTGCTCGGGAAACCGATTCGGATCGGCGGCCGCGCGAAACGCTTCCTTGGTCAGGATTGCCGACGCCTGATGATGTCCGTGCCCATCGCGCTCGGTTCCCGAGAATCGCGCCACCAGCACATCCGGGCGGAACTCCCGAATCACCCGCACAATATCTGCGAGCGCAATGTCATGTCCCTGCCACTTCTGAAATGTTTCCTCGGGATTTTTCGAATAGCCGAAGTCCGCTACCCGCGAGAAGCGCTGCTCGATGCCGTAGTAGCGGTCGGCCGCCAGCACTTCGAGCGTGCGCAGCACACCCAGCTCATCGAACAAGTTGCTGCCGGTTTTGTTCTGCCCGCCTTCGCCGCGGGTCAAGGTCAGCAAGGTCACGGTCGCGCCCTTGCCCCGCGACTCGAGCGTCAGCATGCCGCCGTCTTCGTCATCGGGATGCGCATCCACCTGCAGCAGCCGCGCCGTGGTCTCGAGCCGCCGCAGGGTTTCGACTAGCCCGGTGGCGCCGGTGTCGGGCGGCAAAGGATCGAGCGGACTCGCCGGCTCATGGCTGGATTGTGCGAATGCCGGGACGAGTAGCACAACCGCCGCCAGCAGCAGAGCCCAGAACCCGCGCCGCGCCCGTCCGCCAGGCCACCGAAGCACGCGAGGACCAGGCCAATTCCTCTCACCATGCAGAATTTTTCCCCGCAGAAATTGCAAGCTGTCCCCGAATCGACGTCTCAGATTGGACTGTCCGCCCAACCGATCGGTTAGCCGGACCTAAATCCTAACCGATCCGCCAGCTTTTTGTCGGTAGTTAGGGAGGGCGGCGCGGGGCCGAATTGGTGCGGGGCGAAGCGGTTTGCTGAAGGGGCGGCGAACTTTGGAGTGGCGGACTCTCGGGTGGCGCGGGCCCCTTCGCTCCCCGGTCAGTTTCTTCGTGCTTTCCGCGATGCCAACGACCTAACCTCGGGTGGCCGCATTCCTGAGAAACTGCGATGCAGGCGGTGGACCGCCGCGGACAGGATTCGCCTTCAGAAAGCGCGCTTCAGAGGGCTCTTCTGGTTGGGCCGCTCGTTTCCCGCAGCAAGCGATCGACGACCCGCCCCGCGTGTTCTTCGCCCGGCGGCGCACTGGCGCGTACCACGACCACGTCATACCCCCGCTGCCTGAGAGCCCGCTCGAGGTTGCGCTCGCGCCCGCGCCACCAGCATTTCTTCGCTCCCATCATCACCAGGGACCGGGGTGGCAAACTCTGCTCTAAGCATCGCACCCGGTCGCGGCAGAAATGGATCTCGAGCTCAAAAACATCGCCCTCGAGCTGCAATTCATCGGCGAGTGCGGTGCCTAGTCTCTCGAAAAAGCTTGATTCCACGGGAGGGTGCTCGACCGGGTAGCGGAAATAAACCACCTCTGCCACCACGAGCACGATTTCCGCCCGCAAGCCTCGGGCCAGGTTTGCGGCCGCGCGCAAAGCCGCCATCGTCCCTTCAATGGTTGTCAAAATCACCGTGATGCGCAGCCGTTCGGGATCAGAATCCCCTGCGCCCGCCGGTTCCAACTGGGAAGGGCCCGGTTCGGGCGCCCGTTTATCGACAATCCCCTGGTCGACGATCCCGTGGTTGACGATCATGGTCCCGCGCCTCCCGCACCGCTTGTCCGGATTGAACCGCCACACCCGTAAGCGCAGCGTAAGGAATCCATAAAGAGTTCATAAGGGTTCAGCCGGGCTTGCGAGTAGCGGCCGGGCGCGGTCCGTCGGCTAGGTGTTGCCGGGACCCGAACTACTACCTCTTTCTTTTTCAATGACTTACCACCAAACAATGCTGAATTGTACCGCTAAACCCCGATTTTGCCCCTTTCATTGGGTTCGGCGTGTGCTAATCCCCGGCCTTCACTAGGATGAGTACGAGTCAAACTACAAACGGACGGCCGCAGAGCGGCGCGCTCCCGGGTCGAGGTCGCAAGCGGCGGTCATCCCTGCCGATGACCAAAGACACCGGGCCAAGCAAACTACGAAACACCGAAAGCGAGAACCCATGCATAAGCCAGTCAAATACGTAGAGAAAGTAGTGACCGTCGCCGCTCGAGGCGCCTGGGTAGTGTTTGACCGTTTCAACCAGATTGGTCAGAACCCGTCCCCGACGCCCAAATGGTCCGACAAGCCACTGCTGAAGTCCTACGAAAAGACCAAGCCCCCG
>Ga0182018_10004708_pt1 | contig 11324 bp, 11 predicted proteins | sample 812P2MmetaG_FD_120490 | JGI IMG/M metagenome (GOLD analysis project Ga0182018, IMG submission 120490) | Permafrost microbial communities from Stordalen Mire, Sweden - 812P2M metaG | ecosystem: Environmental > Terrestrial > Soil > Wetlands > Permafrost | place: Sweden: Stordalen | collected...
GCAGCAGGAAGCGGCGTGGTATCAGACGCAACCGGCGGACGATCGACTCGTGGGCGATCCGGTCGCGGCGCCGGTCGAAGGCGAGGTGGTGACAGCGACCTATTCGCGTCCCTTCGTCGCGCATGCCGCGATGGCGCCGTCCTGCGGCCTCGCGGAGTATCGTGGCGGGCACCTGCGGGTCTGGTCGCACACCCAGGGCGTCTACCCGTTACGCAATGCTCTGGCCGGCATTCTCGGCCTGAATCAGGACCAGGTGACCGTGCACCACGCGCACGGCGCCGGGTGCTATGGCCACAACGGCGCCGACGACGCGGCGTTGGATGCCGCGATCATCGCGATGCAAGTGCCGGATCATTGCATCCGCGTGCAGTGGCGGCGCGAGGAAGAGTTCGGCTTCGAACCGCTCAGCACCGCGCATATGACGCGTATCAAGGCAGTGCTCGACCCGGCGGGGAAACCCATCGACTGGACCGCCGAAATCTGGGCTGGTTCGCATGTGCAACGGCCGGTTTATGGCGGCAATATGTTGGCGCATGACGCGCTGCCGTCACCGCCTCCGCCGCCTAAGCCGAACGATCCACCCGAGTCGAACGGTGGCGGCGGTACGCGCAACGGCATACCGCTTTACGACTTCCCGGCGAAGCGGATCGTGCATCATCTGGCGCTGGCGACACCGGTGCGGACATCCTCGCTGCGCGGCCTCGGCGCCTTGCCGAACGTGTTCGCGCTGGAATGTTTCGTTGACGAACTGGCGGAGAAGGCGGGTGTCGATCCCGTGGCGTGGCGGCTCGCGCACGTGTCCGACCGGCGCGCGAGGCATCTGATCGAGAACGTCGCGGAACGTTGCGGTTGGTTCTCCCGCGGTCCTGGCGGCGACGGCCACGGCTTCGGCCTCGCCTGGGCTCGTTACAAAAACCGCGCGGCGTACGCGGCGGTCGCGGTGGAAATTGAAGTCGATCAGGAAGTCCACGTCCGCCGTGCCTGGATCGCCGCCGACGCGGGCCTGGTGATCAATCCGGACGGCGCCGCCAACCAGTTGGAGGGCGGACTGATCCACGCCGTCAGCATGACGCTGAAGGAGCAAATGAAGCTGGAAGGCGACGGACCGGCGTGCCTCGACTGGGAGAGCTATCCGATCCTGAAATTCTCCGAAGTTCCGGAAATCTCGACCGTGATCGTGCACGCGCCTAATGAACCGACTCTGGGGATGGGCGAGTGCACCTTCGGGCCGACCGCGGCCGCGGTCGGGAATGCTGTGAAGCATGCTCTGGGTGTGCGGATCAGGGATATGCCGCTGACGCGAGAGCGGATCACGGCGGCCATACAGGGAGGGACCGTATGAGCTTTAAATCCATTACCGACGAATTTCCGCTGAAACGCGGCTCAGGCGATCGCTTCCGTTACGACTGCGATCAGAGCGCGTGGATCAATAAGCTGGTCCCGAACAATTCAAAGGTAGCAGGAGGTGCCTGCTACAATCTTTGCTATTGGTTCGCGTGTCTGCGGTTACTGGAGGATCCCAATGGCTTCAAGGAATTCTCCAACGACACCATGTTGGAAGGCGCGATCCGCAACCAGGGGTGGGAAGACTTCAAAGTAGACTCGAAAAATCTGCGCATTGAAAGCCATGATGTCAAGATCATTGAGCGGAATTTCGGAACCGCGTTCTGTCTGTTCCGGTACAACATAACCTTGAACAACAATCTTGAGATCATCGATGCCATCCTCGGCGCGCGCGCGGTCTCGATGCTGGTCTTGCGACAGAATAAACACGGCCCAGGCCATGCCATCGCGTTCGACACGCGCACCAACATTACGTTCTTCGACCCCAACTTCGGCTGGTTCGAGGACCATTCGTCACCGGTTGGCGCGGCTTACTTCCGGGACTGGTACCACCGTTGGTATCACGCGTCGTTCTACAAGAAGCTGTTCGAGCATGGTCGGCGCCAGTTGGTCGTTTGGACCTGACCGGGCGATGCTCACTCAGAACGGCTGATCACCGCAAATCGTGATCCGGTGCATGATTCGCGTTTCCGCCGGATAATCGTTGACCGCGAAATGCTGCGTGCAGCGATTGTCCCAGATCGTCAGCGTGCCGTTGGCCCAACGCACCCGGCAGGTAAACTCCGGCCTGATCGAATGTTTCATGAAGTAATCGATCAGCGGGATGCTTTCCTCGTCCGTCATGCCGTCGAAACGTTGCGCGTGGCCGCCGATGTACAACGCCTTACGTCCGGTCTCGGGATGGGTGCGGACCAATGGGTGCACGCTGACGGTCTGCACGTTGCCCGGGTCCTTGACCTTCATATCCGACATCGCGTCGGAGTAACGATCCTTGCGCGACCGTCCGTCCGCCTGGCGGAAATTGTCGCCGACGCAGACCGTGCGCAACTGGCTCGCCAGAGCCTTCATGCCGTCTGACAGTGCCTCGTAAGCCAGGTACTGATTGGTGAACAACGTATCCCCGCCAGCCGAAGGCACTTCCAGCGCGTACAGCATCGTCGCCATCGCGGGAGACGGCGAGAACATTTGGTCGGTGTGCCAGGCGCCGCCGAAATTCTTCTTGTCGGTGGGTTTCTTGACGATCGCCAGAATCTCGGGATAGTCCGGCATCCCTTGCATGAACGGATGCAGATGGATTTCGCCCCAGCGTTTCGCGAAGGCCAGTTGTTGTGCCGGCGTGAAGTGTTGATCGCGGATGCAAATCACCAGATTGTCCAGCAGGGCGGCGCGGATTTCCACCAGCACCTCATCGGTGACGTCCTGTGACAAGTCGACGCCGGTGACGTCGGCGCCCGCCGCGCCGGCGAATCTCTGGACAGTCAGATGGCGGTATCGCGTGTTCATCGGGGCGTTCATGCGGTTACAGTCTCCACTTTGCCGTCATGGCCCGGCTCGTCCGGGCCACCTCTCGTGGCACCGTGCTGGAGCAGGTGGCCCGGACGAGCCGGGCCATGACGAATGCGTCGTGCGGCACGGTTCAATACATATGCTGGCCGCCGTTGATCGACAGCGTTGAGCCGGTGATGAAATCGGCATCGTCCGCTGTCAGAAACACGACACCACGAGCGATATCCTCGGCATGACCCAACCGGCCGACGGGAATTTTGCCGACGATTTTCTTCAACACCTCGCCCGGCACCGCGCGCACCATTTCCGTATCGACATAACCTGGTGCGATCGCGTTGACCGTTATTCCGAAGCGAGCACCCTCCTGCGCCAGCGCCTTGGTGAACCCATGAATGCCCGACTTCGCGGCGGCGTAGTTGACCTGACCGTACTGGCCGGCCTGACCGTTGATACTGCCGATGTTGACGACACGGCCGAATTTCGCGGCACGCATGTGCTCGAACGTCAGCTTGCAGATGTTGAAGCAGGAGCCGAGGTTGGTATCGATCACCGCGTCCCACATGTCGCGATTCATCCGCGGCAGGGTGGCGTCGCGAGTGATGCCGGCGTTGTTGACCACGATCTCGATCGGGCCGTGTTGGGCGACGATACCCTCCAATGTGGTCTTGCAGGTGTCGAAGTCGCAGACGTCGCATTTCTTCACCGCGATACCGTGCTCGGCGTGAAACGCGATGGCGGCCGCGTCGTTGCTGGCGTAAAGCGCGATGACGGTCCGGCCCGCCGCCTTCAGCGCCAGGCTGATGGCGGCTCCGATGCCGCGCGTGCCACCGGTGACCAATGCGATGCGACTCATTTTTGTTACCTCCCCATTTTGGTGCGTCAGCGTTCGACGCACATCGCGACGCCCATGCCTCCGCCGATGCACAGCGTGGCGAGGCCTTTTTTCGCGTCCCGTTTCGTCATCTCGTGCAGCAGTGTCACCAGACACCGAGCGCCCGAGGCGCCGATCGGATGCCCGATGGCGATCGCTCCACCGTTCACGTTCACTTTCGACGTGTCCCAGCCCAGATCTTTGTTGACCGCCAGGGCCTGTGCGGCGAAGGCTTCGTTGGCCTCGATCAGATCCAGGTCCTCGACCTTCCAGCCGGCGCGCTGCAACGCCTTGCGGGTCGCCGGGATCGGGCCGGTGCCCATCACGGCGGGATCGACACCGGCGGTGGCGAAGGATGCGATCCGCGCGATCGGAGTCAGGCCGCGCTTCTGGGCTTCCTCGGCGCTCATCAGAATCAGCGCGGCGGCGCCATCGTTGATCCCCGAGGCATTGCCCGCCGTCACGGTGCCGTCCTTGGCGAAGGCCGGCCGCAACCGCGCCATGCTCTCCATCGTCGAGTCATCGCGAATGTATTCGTCATCCGCCACGATGACATCGCCTTTGCGGGTCTTCACCGTCACCGGCTCGATTTCGTCCTTAAAGCGGCCAGACTTGCGCGCCGCCGAGGCTTTCTGTTGCGAGGCCAAAGCGAACGCATCCTGCTGCTCACGCGTGATCTGATACTTGCTGGCGACGTTCTCGGCGGTATTGCCCATGTGGTAGCCGTGGAAAGCGTCCCACAACCCGTCCTTGAGCATCGTATCGACGAATTCCAGTCCGCCCATTTTGGTGCCGTTCCGCAGATGCGCGGCGTGAGTCGACAGGCTCATGCTCTCCATGCCCCCGGCGGCGACGATGGCGCTTTCGCCGGTACGGATTTGTTGCGCCCCCAGAGCGACCGCGCGCAGGCCGGAGCCACAGACCTGGTTGATGCCGAACGCGGTCTTGGAGTCCGGCAGCCCGGCGGCTCGGGCCGCCTGACGCGTCGGGTTCTGGCCCCCGGCGGCGGCGAGCACCTGACCGAAGATCACCTCATCCACGTCGCCGGCCTCGACGCCCGCCCGCCTGAACGCCGCCTGCAACACGATCGCCCCCAGCGACTGGGCTGACAGCGTGCTGAGCGCGCCGTTGAAGCTGCCGACCGGGGTCCGGGCCGCGGAGACGATAACGATGTCGTTCATGCTGAAGCACTCCCGAAGGGCGGACCGAATGCCGCCGGAACTGAGGTTGTAGCCGCGTGACGCACGGGTAGGAAGACAGGCCGGATATGGGTGGTTACCGGCGCATGCACCAGACCGCTCTTGGCAGTCAGCGCGGGGGCGCCTTATATCCATGGCATGATCGATCCAAATCACCGCCAACTCGCGACGGCGGCCAAAGCCCCGGGGTACGTGTCGCGATATGAAAGTGGGTGGCGGGTAAGCCTCGCGGCATGCCTGGCGTTCGGCGTTGCTTCTCTGGGCGGATGCGATCATCCGGCCTTCAACTGTTCGGGCGAGAATTACCGCGGCGGCTGTCTGCCCGCGGCGGAGGGTTATGAGGCCACGCCCCCACCCCCGCCCGCGTATGTGGCGCCCTCGGGTCCCTCGATACCAGCGGCTGGCGTGACTCCCGCCGCGATGACTCGCGCGGCGGTGGCTCCCGCCGTCGTGCCTCGCGGCGACCCGGCCACGTTCGCCGACGTGGATGACAAGCAATGCCGTTCATATGGCCTGCTATTTGGCAGCCGGGATTACGCTGACTGCCGCATACGGCTGAGCGCCCAGCATCGCGGCCTCGATCCGAACATCGGCGCGGCCACGCGTGGCCAGGGCGGCCGTTAGCCGCTCCACTTTTGACCCCTTACAGTATGGATCGACCGGGGCAGGAGATGCCGGAAATCATTTGGCGCGAGGCTGAGCTTTAGAATAAGAACGAAGCACGAACTTTGGAACCGTGCATTGTCCGACTCATCCGGCCGTCCCCGCCCTGGGCCCCACCAACTGGTGATCCGGGCAGCTTTCGTGCCCGACGGGGCGGAGCCGCCGCCCGAATTTGCCGGCCGTTTCGATCAACTCCGCATGCGCACGACGTACGATCCGGCGACCGGACAGCTGACTTGCGCCACCCCTGGCACCCATTTCGGAGGCGATATTCGCGCTGAATGGTATCCGGATCAGGTGCCGCGGTCACAAGCCGGGGCCGATCCGGTCGGTCAACGCGACGGTGTGCGGCAGACCGGAACGCCGGATGGGGCAGTGCCGGACTCTGGGCGTGACCAGGCCTTTGGGCCGGCCAGCATGAGAAACGCGGCGGTGTCCGGCGCGCCGGATGAGGACTCGCCTTACCGGCAACCCGATCGGTTGTGGGCTCCCACGTATCGGCCGCCCGGAGGCATCTGGCCGGCCCGATCGGGCGGACGGGTTCTGTTCGGCTTGGCCGGCAATGGGTCTGGCGATGCTTTTCCTGGTGGACAAGTCAGGTCCAGATTTCAACAATCCTCTTAATATACCCTTTATCGACGCTGGATATGACGCATACAAAGCAGGTCGGATTGCCAAGCCGGGTTCTGATCATCTTGAGAAATAACATGAAGCCAATGGTTCTCGTTGCATGCCTTTGGTTCATCGTCAGCAGTGTTACGGCCGGTATCTCGGCCGACCGTTGTGGGCCCGATTTGGCGGAACGTGTCACAGTTCCGAATTCGGGGTGGATTGTCCTGACAGAGGCGTTCCGATGTAGTGCGATAGATCCTGGAGAACTTCAAGTCATCGCGGAAGACGTCGAAACAAGGCAACGGGTCAATATTCTTATTTTGAATGGAATATCGGATACTCACGTTGAGTACCTCGACGATCATCGTGTCCAGGTCTCTTTGCCTAATCTGGTTGCAATAAAACTTCAGAGATTTTCCTTTGGGCGTTACCACGTAACCTACCGATATCTTCCTTCGGATGATCCGGATATGCGTACGAATTTCCAAAGATGGATTACGAATCCGCGGGATCCCATCGCTAATAAATGGTACGAGGACAATATCCGGAACAAGATTCAATCTGGAGTTCCTCGTGCGCCGAAGTAACCTCATTCGCTGGACTCAGGATCTGTCTCAACCCGAGATGAGCGGCGTGGTCGGTTGGCCGGGGACGCCCTGATGACACCCGGCACGCAACCCCTTGCTGCTTTCATCAGAACGCTGTTGTTCTGGACTTTGGCCCCCGCGGTGGTACTGGTCACCTTTCTGTATCTGTTGCTGGCCATGGTTGGACTGGCTCCGATGCCTGACGACTGCATAACAGAAGTCCGCGGTCGAATCTCCGGTGTGTCAGGCTTTGACTTTGAGAGCAGCGAGACAGACTGCGACACGATCACCAAAACCGCGACAATGAGTGTCTTCGCGTCGAAACGGGGGCGACCAAAAAAGGTGCTCCTGTTCAAATTTGGGCCGGCCTACGCAGACCTGCTGCCCACCGTAAGTCGCGTTGATCAGAACAGGGTTCAAATATCAATTCGGGAAATCTCTGATCTGATTTTCCGTAGAAATAAACCAGGAGACTTATCAATTGACTATAAGATTGATATTGTCGACTATCCCAGTGACGAAGTCAACAAGAATGAATGACGGTAGCATGACCGGGAGGGGCGGAGGGATCGAAACAAAAGGTACCAGGTGGATCTGAATTCTCCAACCCGCTTCAATTAGGTTCATATCGTCAGTGTTCAAGGAAAGAGAACCGCACCGATCGTCTGTCAGGCCTTCTGGCCCGAGGAAGAGCAGCCTGCTCCTCGCGGTCGCCGTCTTCATGGTTCCGCATTCCGTGTTGTACGCCAGAACCTATGTCAACACTGAGTACGGTTTTCAGGCGGAAATGCCGTCCGGGAAAATGATTTGCACCACGGAAAACGATGGGTCGGAGGCTGATCGCGGCTTCACCGTCCTTTGGGACGCACAAAGCTGTCCTCATACCGACGATGCGTCGGGGATCCATGTTTATTTCGACATGAACGCCTTCGAGTCCCCGTCGACTCTTGATCTGGGTAAACATATTTGCAACGGCAACGCCATCAGGCCCAGCCTGTTTGGGGTGTCGGGATTTCGTTTCTACCAATGCAAATCAAAGACTGACGGAGGGCGTACCAGCCTGGAATATTTCGTTCTTCGCCACGTCAAAGGTGGCTACCCGGAAGGAGAAGGGACTTACGGCGTAACCTTGATATGCCCGCGTGACGATTGCCGGAAGCTCATGCCGATGACGCGCTGGATATTCGCGCATATGAAATTCATCAAACAGGAATGATTAAGCTCTCGCAAACACCGGACGCCCAATCAGGAGTGTGCCTGGGCCACGAGGCCGCTCGTCAGGTATCATCCTACACTTTTCGCCTGGGACGCGTTCTCCCACCCGGGCCGCGCCGTGTGGTCGCCCTTTGTCGCCGTTTCGCCTCGCCATTGATCGTCCCCAGCCAATCCCGCAACGGTTGCCATAGCACCGTCTTCGCCGACCGCCCCGCCGTCATCCCCACATGCCCGGACTCCGGTTCCAGCAGCGTGGCCCGCGGCAGCAACCGCGCCAACGGAAGCGCTGATTCCGGCGGCACGATGCGGTCCCTCCGAGGCACCGCGACGAACGCCGGTACCTGGATCGACGCGGGATCGATCGCCAGCCCCGCGACCCGCCATTCCCCGCGCATCGGCAGATTGTCGCGATACCAATCGCGCAGGCACTCGCGGGCCGTCGCACCGGATAACGGCACGCCGTCGTTCAGCCAGTCCTCCAGCGCGACGAACACACGCGCGGCATCGCTGTCCTGCTCGACCCGGCCGAAACGGCGGAACTTCTCCGCCACCGCCATGGGATCGTCGAGCGCGAACAACATTTGCAGCACATCGACCGGCACCGTGGCGGCGTCGTGTAACATCGGTTCCAGCAACGCGCACGTCGCCGTCAGCTTGTGCAACCGCTCGATATCGCCGGCATGGAAGTCCCAAGGCGCCGCGAGCAACGCCAGGCCGTTGACCAGGTCCGGCCGCAGTGCCGCCGCCGCCGTCGCGAACGTGCCGCCCATGCAATAACCGGCCAACACGATCCGCCCGCCGCCGGTCAACCGTTTCGCCGCTTCCATCGCGCGCACGAGCCGGCCGGCGATGTGGTCGGTCAGGGTGAACGCCGGCTCCGGCTCGCCCCAGTCCAGCAGCAGCGGATGCACGCCCTGTCCGGCCAGCCAGCGCAGCATGGAGTGACCCGCCATCAGATCGAGCACGGTCCAGCGATTGATCAGGCTGGGGACGAACAGCACCGGGGTGCCGGTGCCTCCGTAATCCAACAGCCGGGCGGTTCCTTCCCGCCAAAACTCCGGCATTTCGGGCAGGTCGCGGCGCCACGGATGCCCGCGCCACGCCTGAATGCCCTTCAGGAACGCCGCCTCTGCTTCGACGGCGGGCGCGGCCTTGGCCCAGTGGGAACCGGCGGGTGCGGACCTGGCCCAAGGGGAACCAGCGAGCGCGGCTTGAGCCCAACGGGAATCCGCGAGCGCGGCTTCAGCCCAACGGGAATCCGCGAGCGCGGCTTCAGCCCAACGGGAATCCGCGAGCGCGGCTTCAGCCCAACGGGAATCCGCGAGCGCGGCTTCAGCCGCGACGGCGGCGGGTTGCTTCCAGTTTGCCGAGCCTGGCTTCCAGTTCATCAACCCGGCGAGTGAGGCGCTCGACCTCCCGCCGAGCGTCACGCTCGACCGCAGCATCGCGAGAGTCAGGTGCAGCAGCAGCGGCCTCGGTCCTCGGCGTTCCGGCGGCCTGGTCACGCGGAGGAGCAGCCGGCATGGGCGGCAGACCCATCGCGCCAGTCCAGGCCGCCATCGCGGCCCGCCATAGTTCCATCGTGCCCGCCATGCCCTCGGGGTCGTTCGCCTGGGCTCGCAATTCCTCCCGCCACAACGCGGTCCAGTCCTCGAGGAAACGTGCCAGCTCCGGCTGAGGTTGATCTGGGCTGGCTTTGTCGGTCATGCCTCATCCGGCCTCCTTCTTGGGCAGACCTTACCTGGGGCCCGGGCGGCGCGAAACCGTGCAGCCGCCTGCCGCGGTGCGATAGGGCTTCCGCCCGGGCGAAATCTACCGCATGGTAGGGCCAAGAACGCCACGAGGGATGAATGGCAGACCAGGCCACCAAGGAAACGGACGCCGGCGCCGCACAGGTGCCGCCGGTCGTCGTGAAGAAGTATGCCAATCGGCGATTGTACAATACCGAGAGTTCCAGTTATATCACGCTCGAGAACCTCGCCGACATGGTCCGGGCGGGGCGCGACTTCGTGGTCTACGACGCCAAGACCGGGGACGATATCACCCGCGGCGTGCTGACCCAGATCATCGTGGAGGAGGAGGGTAAGGGCCACAATCTGCTGCCCACGAACTTCCTGCGCCAGTTGATCGGGTTTTATGGCGGCGGATTGCAGGGCGTGGTGCCCGGCTACCTGGATCAGGCGATGAAGGCGTTCACCCAGCATCAGGAGCAGATGCAGGCTGCGATGAAGAAGACGGTCGGCTCCATGTCCGCGTTATTTCCGTTCGGCAATATGGAAGAAATCAGCCGGCAGAACATGGCGATGATCGACCGGGCGTGGTCGATGTTCGCGCCGTTCAAACCTGGCGATGCCGGAGCGGGCGCGCCTCCGGTGGATGAGGCGGAGCGGGAGAACGAACGGCTCCGCGCGGAAGTGGAGCGGTTGAAGCGGGAGCTGGCCGGGAAGAAGTAGCGGGCGCTGGACTGGATTGGTCAGTCGTGCAGGTCGGGTTCCTTGCCCTCGTTCATGATGGCGTAGAGGCGGTCCATTTCGACGTTGAACTCGGCCCAAAGAGCGGCGCCTTCCTCGGGCGGCAGGACGTCTTTGCCATAGCGGAATGCGTTGTCTTCGCGGATGATGGTGAGCATGTCATTCCATGGCATGACGTCGGCCGCTTTAACGAGTGAGCTGCTCGAGGTGCAGCCCCACCTTGCCCGTGCTACCTGTGAGACATTTGCGGGGTTAACAATTTGCCCCATGGCAAATGAATGCGTTGGAGGTGCTGTCTTGACCGGAATGTAACCCGCCAATATCCATCAGGGTGCGCGGCACAGCCGTCGCCTGTCCCTTCGGTGAAGAATCTTATGAGTTGGCAGACCGTGCGCCAGTTATGGCGAAACAAACGGCGAGACGCCTTGAGGATATTCGGATGCTTGGGTGTACTCTTGGTCACGACGGTCGCGAATGCGGAGACTGATCCTGAAATTTTGACCAGGCGACTTTATCTTTCGATTACCCAACTGAAGGATTCGGACTGGCACGCCCGAGAGGAAGCGGCCCAGGAGTTGGGAGCGAGCCACGACTCCCGCGCGGTTGTGCCGCTAATCGGCGCGCTGGCGGACCCGAACACTTCCGTTCGCGGTGAAGCAGCCATTGCGCTGGGCGAAATCAAGGACCCTCGAGCGACCGAGCCCTTGATCGCCGCCCTGGGGGGTGATCCGTACCCTCGTGGGGCGGCGATTAAGGCGTTAGGAGAAATCAGGGATCCTCGCGCGGTCGAGCCCTTGATCGCCACCCTGAAAGAGGCCGTGAAAGGCAACAGTAGTCTCGTCGTCGATCGTGCAGC
>Ga0182018_10004709_pt1 | contig 11322 bp, 9 predicted proteins | sample 812P2MmetaG_FD_120490 | JGI IMG/M metagenome (GOLD analysis project Ga0182018, IMG submission 120490) | Permafrost microbial communities from Stordalen Mire, Sweden - 812P2M metaG | ecosystem: Environmental > Terrestrial > Soil > Wetlands > Permafrost | place: Sweden: Stordalen | collected...
ATGCTCATGCGAAAATTGTACCACAATGCATCGCCGCATGCATGTAACGTCGCCCTTCGACAGGCTCAGGGTGACACGTCGCGAAGCCCGCGAATAAATCAGACCTGCCCTAGACGCTATAGGCGCGCGAATCGTCCTTGCGATTGATCTTACTAAAGCTGCGACTGATATTACACAAGGGCGATTCTAGTTCCGGTTCCGCCGATCTTTAGGGGCCTGGATCGAGGAGCGAAGCGCTAAGCAAACACGGGCTCGCGATTCGCGAAGCGGTCTGCAGACGCTGGAGAAACCTTATTCTACGACCGTTATATGCACCGCGTTCGATTTGTCTGAAGCAGCCGACGTGATAAACTCAGGTGCGCCGCTCCCCTGGTTGCCCCGAACCTCCCAAGCTCCTAGAGTTGGTAGGGCGGTAATTGTATACTCGCCCGGCCGATTGAGGTCATATCCCCAATACTTAAGGTTCGCCCACTCACTAAGCGCGTTTCTGCGCTGGGGATCCAGAAAATCCAGAAAATCCGCAACGATAGCCTCTCCGGGAGGGAACACGACAACGTCTGCGCCCCCCGAAACAAAGCCGCCACGGTTTCCCGTTGAGGACAAAGATTGACCCTCGCTGTTGAGGATCGTCAGGTCACACAGCCCCCATACCTGCATCCACATAACAGCATAACGCCTGGACGTATTATTCCTTACGGTTACTCGTAACCTAATTGGCTCGCCTAACTGATAGACCGCTTTGTCAGACTCCAGTCGGACCACGAAGATTCCGGCATGCACTGGAAGTCCCGCAGCTGCAGAATGCATAAAGGGGCACAGCGATAGAGAAAGCGCTATGGCGCTGAGAAGAAGTCTACGGATGAGATGACGAGACACGGTGTCCCTCCCTTATGTATTTCGTTGGCGCAAGATTCCCGCGCGAATCGTTGTGGGGAGGATTTCCTTGCCCCAGTTGTCGGAAGCGCGCCGTCCTGCGCGGTCTGCGAGCTCTGCAGCATCGCCCCGGCGCGCCAATCGGCGGCTGCGATCCGCCGCACCCTGCAAGCATTGCCGCAGCCATGCAAATGCGTAGCGCGCAACGGCCAAAATCAAAGCTCTTCGTCTGCATTGCTCCTCGCTCCGTGAACGCCACGGTGCCCAGCATCGTTTCGCCGCGGCTTGGCTTAGTCCCAGCGTAGCAGCCAGGCCATAGTAGCCTCAGGCTGCCGCGCTTCGCAGTTGTAATCCCGTTACGATCATACGTGAGGTTATAGCAGCTACGGAGTAAAGATGAACACGGTACCGTAGCCGTATCCCGAGCCGCTGCCTCCGCCAGCCGTCGTACCGTACAGCATCCCGTTTACCTCAAGCAATGGCGCCGACGGGCCTTTGCCTTCATAGCCGCTCAACCTATAAAGAATCTTCTCCGCGCCCATCGTGCTGATGCGGTAAATGGGTCCTCGGCTCATCCGATGAGGATCACAAAGATCTGGCGATGCTCGGCTTTACGCATACGCCGGTACGCCAGGCAAGCCTCACAACGGTCTTCAGCACGTCGCGCTTGCTCTTACCCGTATTGCCGACGCAGCCCTGAATCCTCTACCCCCACGCGTCTGCCCCTCTGTACGGCTTCGCGCATGCAAGGCCGTTGCGCTTTGCGGCATAGACGGGCGCACGCAGCTCGCATTGCAGCGCACGTGCCTCGCAGCCCGAAAGCCTAGCTCGCAGCAGGCTCGCAGTCAGTTTAGCTTAGCGTTTGGACCGCCGCAGTTTTGCGGCTTAGCCGATCGCAGCTGGGAGAGGGGGTGCCAACTTTTTGCGGCCAACTCCTTACCCGCAACGCGGCGGCACCGCTTCGCACGCCAGCGGCGCGCGTAAAGGCCCGCGCACATCCCTTAATGAAGCGGCACAAAATGAAGAACTCATCGTCGGCAGATCGAATCGGGCGCCCCGATTCATCTGGAGGGATCTTCATTCGCACGTTCAGCCGCCGCGATTTCGTACGACTGATGAGTTTAATCGCTGGTACGTCAGGAGGTGTATCGGGATTCGGGCTCCCACGAACGGCATTGGCTTTGGATAGCGCATCATCGCCTCCCGTCGAGCCGTGGGAAGACGGATCACGAACAGGAGGCGCCACGGGAACCTTGGAGTTTTGGTACTTCGACACGGTCCTGGACGATGGCTCGACCGCCGGGTTCAACTTCTTTACACGACCGCCGACAGAGCTTGCGGGCCCGCTCAAACCGCGGGTAAGCATCAACATTGGCAGGCCCGATCTTCGTCGGACGCGAGAAGTCATCGACTACCGCGCCGAGGAGTTCTTCGCTGCACGCGAGCACTGCGATGTGCGTATCGGTCCGAATCACGCTTCTGGCACGTTGATCGACGGTTTCGGGCGCTACGAGATCAGCCTCACCGGGAAAGAAACCGCCGCGAATCTCGTGTTTCACGGCGAAGTTCCGGCTTGGCGCGCCGGACCGCGTGACGGCGAATTGAAACCCGGGATCATTTTCGCCTGGCTTCCCTTCATCCCGTACGGCGGCGTCGAAGGCACGCTCACCTATGACGGCACGGTGCATCGCGTACGCGGAACCGGCTACCACGACCACAACTGGATGAACGTCGACATGACGAAGATCGTCGACCATTGGTACTGGGGGCGAGCGTACAGCAAGACTTATCGACTTGTCTTCGTGCAGGTGTTCGGTCGCCCACAAGCCCTCGGAAGTGCGCCGATCTCCGCATTGCTCGCGGCTCGCGATAGTTCGATCATGCTCGGCGACTACGGCCAAGGCATTCCGCTTACGTTGCGTGAGGCCGACTTCGCAAAGGGGCCCGGCGGGCGCTCGTATCCGAAGGCTCTCGATTTCGACTGGGCCGGGTCGCAAGGGCGCGTGCGCCTTGCGCTTCGCAACCCGAAGTTCATCGAGTGGTTTCCTGTCGGAGCTGGTGATGCGTGGTACTACCGATGGAAGGCGGATCTAGAACTGACGCTGGATCTCGACGGATCCCATATCGTCGAGCAGGGGATCGCGGTATACGAGCGGCTACTCCTCCATTGACCTTCAGTCGCGAGAGGTTGCTTCAACGCGCGAGGGGGTGGCACTGCAGCGCCACCCCGAGTCGTACGCGCGCGCGGCACGTCGCGGGAAATTCGAGCCCTTGGTACCCGGAAATGTCGGCTAAGCAGGATCAAACGACTTCTGCTGAGAGGGTGCGTTGTATAACAAGCAATACCTTGAGGTTACTGGTTGCGGTCCAGCAACTTTCGTAGGGAAAACCTCCCGCATCCTGGTATAAGGCCGTGCGTCTTAGACGAGTTGATGTTCGTCCAACCGCCTTCCAGTACTCTGGCTTCGAGTATCGCGGCCGTGTCAAGTTTGCGAAAGCGAGGCCGTTACTTTTCGCTTCGCCCCTCGATCGAGACACCTGAAGATCGGTGGAACCGTAACTAAAATAGCCCTTGTGGTAATATCCCTTGGCGCATCCAACCGTCGTCATCAGGCACTGGAAAAGCCGCTCTGAAAATGCGGCGACGACTCTTCTCAGGCTTATTAACGGGAATTGAGTTTATCGTTAACAAGCTACAGCGCGCGAACCTCTGAAAGGCAGCTTTCGCGGCGTACGATCGGGCCGAAATCTCATGAAGATCCCGGCCCGAATTGAGAACCACAGACTAACGGGGAGTCACGACGCTTGTGGTGCAGCAGAAGCTGGCTCTGCCAGATAGCCGTGGAGCTTCCCACTCGAGTCGATGGCAATGCCGATGATTTCACCATGGTCGTCGATCGAGCAGGCGGTCATCAGATACAATGGAGTGGTCCCAGCTACCAGACTGTTGAGATCCACGAGCACTCCGTTTTGCCGCAAAAATGCACGAATGATGCTGAAATCGGCGTTGGCGGAGAGGCCGACGACCCGGCCGGCATGATTAATGCCAAGACCGACACTGTAGGTGTCACGGTCGACCTTGTCCTTGACGGTGCCGAGGTCGCGCATCTTCGTTGCGGCAGTCCACAGGAACGCATGAGATGTCCCGTCGCCGCTCAGATCCGAACTGCCGACCACCTCATTACGATCGTTGATGCCGTGGGCGAAGTTGTTTAGCTTTCCGCCGAGATTACCGAGATCGGTCGCTGCGCCGTTTTGCCAGAGCAGAGCACGGACAGGTTGAAAATTCCACAGCCATATCGGATTGAACGCAGCGCAGGTTCCCGACGAGCCGACGACCGTGCCCGCGTTGTTGATGGCCAGCGCTACGCCTTCCGGATCGTGTCCTGTCGGAAGCGCCTGGATTTCACCGCCGGACCAAACAACCGGTTTAAACTGATATTTCTGCGGCGACGGGCAGTTCGGGTCGATAGTTTCGTTTTCGGCATACCCCGTGATCGTGCCGCCGGTATTGATCTGCGTCGCGACACCGTTCACGCCGCCGAGTCTCTTGAGCACTGCCATCTTGCCGTTTTGCCAAACGAACGGAACGCAGGGCGTCGGAGAGGAGGAAAAGCCCATCGCCTCCCACCCGCAGAAATCTTCCGTGGTTGAACCGCGCGAGACGCTCTCGGCATCTCCGGCGGTATGGCCTGATTCGTTCACGCCGTATGCGAAGCTGTTGCCTCCAAGACCAGGCTTGCCGATGTCCATCCTCTTTCCGCGGTGCCAAAGGACGGCGTGCTCGGCCTTTCCCACGCTAGCGGCCCCGCTGATCCAGCCGTTGTTGCTGACCACAACGGGCTGACCGGGCTGGTTTGCATTCTTCCCGACCACGCCGAGATCCCGAATAGTGAAGCGAGTCGCGCTCAGAGCGACTCGTTGGGCCGGTTTATCATAAATGGGCGTTAGCGGCGCCCCCGGGCCGCTGCAACCCGCAAATGCCGTGACGAGGCACGCGATGCCGGCCGTGCTGTTGAAAGACTGCTGGGTTCCAAATTTCACAACTCCTCCTTATTTCGAACAGGTCGATGGAGCGCAGCGTACCGGAATGGCAGGTGAGAAGTCTTTGCGAAACCAATGATTTTTTCTGATGATTTCTCGCGGTCCGTGCTAAAATACGCCGGAAGGTGAGCACAGATCACGAGGCCCGGCGTGTGTACGAGTTCGGGCCGTTCCGCCTCGATTCGGAAAGGGAGCTGCTGTTCCGTGAAGGCGAACCGGTCCCGATCGCGCCCAAGGCGATACAGATTCTGCTAGTGCTGATCCACCGCAACAAGCAGCTCGTTACTAAGGACGAGCTCATGAAGGCCGTTTGGCCGGATACGTTTGTGGAAGAGGGGAATCTCAGCCGAAACATCTTCCTCCTGCGCAAGGCGCACGGAGAGGGCCCGCAGGATCATCGCTGCATCGTTACCGTCGCGAGGCGAGGCTACCGGTTCGCCCAAGACGTGCGGATGGTGCTGGACGGCGAAGTTAGCGGCGTTTCCGCAAGCAATTCTAAAGTCAACGCGCAGCCGGAAAAGGCTCCGCCATGGCCATGGATAGCCGCCGCAACGCTCCTGCTGATTGCCGGCGCCGCGGGCACGCTTGTGCTACTCCCTCAACGCGCAGCTTCGATCGGTGAGGCGGGCACCGTTGTGCTCGCCGACTTCACGAACTCCACCGGCGATCCGATTTTTGACGGCACATTGCGTCAGGGTTTGGCCGTGCAGCTAGAACAATCTCCGTACCTGAGCCTGGTCGCCGACGAACGAGCCCAGCAAACCCTTCGCCTTATGCTGAAGCCGGCCAGTACGCACCTGACGCCAGAGATTGCCGAGCAGGTCTGCAAACGCACGAACAGTGCGCTCGCTTTGGAAGGTTCGATCGCGAGCCTCGGCCACGAGTATGTTCTGGGGTTGAAAGCCGTGAATTGCCGTAGCGGCGAGATTCTCGACCAAGAGCAAGTTCAGGTTGCTCGCAAGGAGGACGTGCTCCATGGCCTCAGCACGATCGCAGGTGACTTCCGGATTCGCGCCGGCGAATCGCTGAACACCTTACGCGAACACGACACACCGCTGGAGCGCGCCACGACGCCCTCGCTGGAAGCTTTGCAGAATTACACCGCCGGGCTTTCGATCATGGGGCGGGGCCAGTTTCGAGCCGCCATACCATTGTTCGATCGCGCTGTCGCTATCGATCCGAAGTTCGCGGGCGGGTACTACCTTCTCGGTATCGCATACGAACAGGTCGGCGACCTGACGCGCAGCGCGCAATATGCGAAACGAGCGTTCAGCCTGGTAGACCGCACCTCCGAGCCCGAGCGAATCTCCATCAGTGCCTACTATTACCGGTTCACCGGCGAGTGGGAGAAAGAGATCGCAATCTGGCAGTTAGCCGGCAACTATTCCCCGCGTTGGGATCCGCATGACCAGTTGTCGCTCACGTATATCGATCTCGGGCAGTTTGAAGAAGGCCTGAAAGAAGGCCTGGAATCGGCGCGCTTGCAGCCCGACGTTGAGCCTCCCTATCGTCGAGAGCTGGACGCCTACATGTGCCTGGATCGCCTGCCTGAAGCGGAAGCGGTTGTAGCGAAGGTGCGGACGCTGGGCATCGATGGTTCACGAATTCACCAACGCTTCCTCGAGTTAGCATATCTCGAGAACGATCAAACGGCCATTGCGCGCGAGATTCGTTGGTTTACCGGCAAGCCCGAGGAGTACCTTAGTTTTGGCTTGCAGGCGGCGAATCTGAATATGCACGGGCAACGGCGTGCGTCTCATGAGCAGTATGAATTCGCTGCCGATACCGCGCGGCGACAGGGACTGGAATATGTCGCCGACGAGTTCGAGGAAGCCGATGCGCGTGCCGACGCGCTTTCGGGCCGTTGCGGAGCTGCACGCCGGCTCGGACGCCCCGCGTTAGCACTGGCGATATGCGGTGACGCGACCGATGCCGAAAAACTGGCTGCGCAGACTTCGCGACGCTATCCAAACGGTACAATCTGGAATGCTGTGCAGTTGCCCGAGATCGAAGCCGCGATCGCACTCGAACGGAATGAATCCGCCAAAGGCATCGAACTACTGGAATCCGCATTGCCGTACGAACGCGCTTACCCCGATGCGATCTACGTGCGTGGGCTGCTGTACCTGAAAATGAATCGGGGCCTGGGCGCAGCAGCTGAATTTCGAAAGATCGCAGACCACGAGGGTACCAGTTGGGCAGCGACCTGGGCCCAACCAAACTGGGGACAGTATTATGCGCTGTCCTGGTTGGGGATGGGGCGCGGCTACGCTCTTGCGCGAGATGTGCCCAAAGCCAAAACCGCGTTCGAAAGATTTTTTGCATTGTGGAGCAACGCCGACGCCGACGTTCCGGCTTTGATACAAGCCAAAGCACAATATGCGAGATTGATGGGAAAGGTTAAGCGCGGAAACGTGTAAGCGAACTCGTCCGCCGGCGCCGATTCTTCCGGCACGGCCCGTTTTCCAGGTGCTGCTTTCTTATCAGACACCTTCGTAGCGATGACTTTGCTTATGGTCTCCAGACCCGGCGGGGGTCGCTTCACCCCTCCATAGCATTCCCGCAGTCCCGTCCACGGCTTCGCGATCTCGGGCTGTAAGTGCTCACAACCGCTCTCGGCCAGACAGCTGTCTGCCCGATTGTCCAAGTCGCCGACAACCTTCGCGAACAAGCCAAGGCCGCCATGGAGACGACCCTTGACGCGGTACTTTGTGGGGAGTAAAACGGGGAGAAGGCGGCTTGACGGACCGAAAAACCCTGATACCGTGAGGAGCGGCCGAATCGATCTCCCTGCTTCGCATGTAAGGGGTCGAGGAGTTCGAGACATGTTGTCGAGCGGCCACTAGTGAGAATGATGATTATCGGCAGCTACGCGGACCCTCGGCTTGTTAGCCGTAACGCTCGATCCGGTCCCTCCCGCGGTTGCAAAAGGCGCCAGTTTCCACGCCAACACAACCCGCACGGGCACACAATTGCGGCATCCCTCGCGGCCGTCACGCGTCCGTCGCCCGAGACAAGACCTAATTAAGGCAAAGCCTTCTCGGATATGGACTGCCTGTTAACGCCAGCGGAATTCGAATCCGCCCGTGCGTGGCCGAGCGCGGTCGCCGACGGACAAAGGGCCGCGTAAAATATGGGTTTTCGCCCCGGTGCCGGGTCGTCGATCGGCAAGAACGGTTGCCATCGACGGCAACCGTTTGGCAACCGTGAAATTGCGCGCACGAATGCGAGCTTACAGCACATTTGCTACGCTCGGTCGGCCCGAATGTCGTCCGGTCGCTCAAAGGCCGCGCAGAGGGCAAAGGAAACGCCGCGCCGGGGGGCATTTGCTGGGTTCGGTCGTATGCCTACCTCAGACCGAACATTGCGCGAGCCGCTTTCTGTTCGGGATTGTCAGTGGGATCGAGGTTGACGCTCGCTGCACGCCCTAAAACCATCGTTTCGAGCATCGTAGCGCGAGCAGGGTCCACTAGACGACAGCGCTTTATTTCCGCTATCGCGTCTTTAGCTTCAATATTGGCCTTTCGGGGCTTACCTAGGGGTTAGGTTCAGCTAGTGCGCTCTGATGCAAAAATGCCTCTAATCGACTCAAAATCGCCTACCCTCCCCCCCGGTTACGCGCGCGACGCGCGAGGAAAGCATAGGCGCATTAGCGGCTCGCGATCGCGCAAAACCGGTTCCCCCTTTTGGCGTGTCCGGTCGGCAGCGCCTCATTCGGAGGCTGGCCACCACCCCTTCCGCGCGCGAGAGGCTGGAACCCGTTCGCCCCATTGCACGCCCTCGCGCGGGACCACTCGTGGGCAGGGGACCCTCAATTTCAAAATTCGAAAAATGACTGCGCCCGAGCGTGAAGGTGATGAACCACACTTATACGTTGTTCTAACCGACCGCGATAAAGATAGTAAGGCGGTTTGCGTAAATCTAACTAGCAACGATAGTGACAAGACGTCTAATCCGTCTCGCGCGCGTTGAGGTCGACGAGCGCGCCGTTGATGCCGGTGGCGCGTTCGGATGCGAGGAACGTCAGCACCTCTGCGACTTCTTCCGGTGCGGCGGCCTCGGCGAACTCCTCAGGGCTGTAAAAGGCCTCGGCGCCGGCGAACGCGACGCCCCCGAGCACCAGGGCGTTGGCGACGATGCCGTCGGCCTTATGATCGCGCGCAAGGCCGAGCATCAACGTGTTCACTGCCGCCTTGGCGGCACCGAAGAGGGCGCGGCCGGGCGCGGGATCTTTCGAGGAGCCCGCGGTCACCGTGACGATCCGTCCGCGCGAGCGCGCGCCCTTGCGATACACCTGCGCCAGCATCGCGCGCACGGCAGCAGACGCGATCGTGTACGCCGTCATCACGTAACCATCGAGATCTTCCCGCAGATCGTCGAGCGACGATTCAGCAAAGGCAATTCGCCCGAACCCGCCCCCGGCGAGATTGACCAGCGCGTCGATCCGGCCGAAACGCTCGACCGTCGCAGAGACGGCCCGCTCGGCATCGTCCGGATTTGTTAGATTCGCTTCGATTGCGTGAGCGCTGGCCCGCGCCTCGGGCGAGAGGACCGCATCGATCGTCGCCAGAGCGCGCTCCCGGTCGCGCGAGATGACCACGACCCTTGCGCCTTCTCGCACCAAGGCCGTCAGTGTCGCGGCACCCACCCGGCCGGTGGCGCCGGCAAGTAGGATCGCGTCGCCGTTGCAGTCTCCGCGCGCGCTCATGGCAGGAGCACCAAGTCGGCCGCTTCCTCGGCGTCATTGAGGAGCGTCTTACGCGACGTGCCCATCTGTGCACGCATCGTCAGACCGCGGGCAAGGTCGAGGAGCTGGCTCGCGCGCACGGCGGCTGGAAAGTCAGACGGGATCTCTCCCGCGCTGATGCCGTCGCGAAAACGGCGTTCCACGAGCGCCAAGGCGGCATCCGCCGCGTTTTGCAGGAACTGCCGGACCTCAGCATCGTCCACGAGCGGCGCGGTGCACTGCAGAAGACATCCCGGGGCGGACCCTTCCTCTGTCGCACTTTCCACGAGGTTCCTCAAGAAGCTGGCGAGCGCCTCACGAAGAGCGTGCGGCGAGAAGAGTGCCTTCGCAGCGAGAGCGCCTTTCGTCTCTGCGTAGGACTTGAGGACGCGCAAGAATAGCGTCCGCTTGTCCCCGAAGACGGAATACAGGCTCGGGCGCCCCACGCCCATCCCGGCGACGAGATCGTCGATCGTCACGCCGTCGTAGCCTTTCAACCAGAAAACCTGGGTCGCTCTTTCCAACGCGTCCCTCTCCTCGAAACTGCGCGGTCGTCCCCGCGGCCGCGAAATATTTTGAAACATTTAGTTCAAAACTCCTTGCGTCTGACCGTCCACCCCATTATAGTACTAAACAGTTGCAATATGTCGAGGCCGACACGGCTTCGCAAGGAGAATACGCATGGGACAGTACGAAGCGAAGCGGGCGGTGATTATCGGCGGCACCAGCGGCATCGGGCTGGCGACAGCTAAGATGCTCCTCGATGGGGGCGCGCGCGTTCTGGTGACCGGTCGCTCGCAAGCCGGTCTGGAATCGGCACGGAAAGAGCTTGGGAAGGGCGGCGGCGTCGTGGTTTCGAGCGACGCGCGGTCGTTGACGGACATCGACGCCCTCGCCTCTCGGGTGATGGCAGAGTTCGACACCTTCGACCTGCTCTTCGTCAACGCCGGGCTCGGCCTCTTCGCCCCTCTCGCGAACACGACCGAGACGCACTTCGACGAGATGTTCAATCTGAACGCTAAGGGACCGTTCTTCGCAGTTCAGAAGCTCTCGCCGCTGATGAACCGGGGAGGCGCTGTCGTCCTCACGACCTCGACCGCAAACATTAAGGGGATGCCGATGATCGCCGCATATGGAGGAGCCAAGGCTGCGCTGCGATCCTTCGCTCGGACGTTCGCCGCAGAGCTGCTTCCTCAGGGGATTCGCGTCAACGCGGTGTCGCCCGGCCCCACCGAGACGCCGATCATCGGCAAAGCGTTTCCCGATAAAGACGTGGCCGCCCAGCTCATGGGGCAGATGACCGAAGCCGTTCCGATGAAACGCTTCGGGACGGCGGAGGAACAAGCGAAGGCCGTCCTCTTCCTCGCGTTCGACGCGACCTTTACAACCGGCGCCGAATTTCCGGTCGACGGGGGTTGGTCGCAACTCTGAAGGCCATGCGTGGCCACAATTTACACCTCATAACTTGTCAAGAATGATAATAAACGACGTGCAGGCCGACACCGCCTCGATGTCGCGAAGGAGAACAATGTCAAATACCACCTACGAAATTTTTTCCAGTACGGGCTTCACCGTCACGCACTTTCTCGTTTCGGCGGACCTAAAGAAGTCGTTGGATTTCTACTCGCGGATCCTCGGCGGGAAAGTGATCATGGACGGCGAGGACGGCAAGCCGAACG
>Ga0182018_10004710_pt1 | contig 11321 bp, 10 predicted proteins | sample 812P2MmetaG_FD_120490 | JGI IMG/M metagenome (GOLD analysis project Ga0182018, IMG submission 120490) | Permafrost microbial communities from Stordalen Mire, Sweden - 812P2M metaG | ecosystem: Environmental > Terrestrial > Soil > Wetlands > Permafrost | place: Sweden: Stordalen | collected...
CGCCGTCAACGGACTTATGGCCGAGGTGTTCGAGGACCACGTCCGCAATCACGTTTTTGCGCCGGCGCTTGCCGCCAACGAACGCGCCGAAGGTGCGGATGATCTGATGGAGGTCGTGCGCACTTATCTCAAGTGAGCCTGTCGAAAGTAAAGCGAGGGACCGATCATGGCGGAAACCATTGCGGGAGACCACAAACACGTCTTTCTTGGCGAAGGCCACGAGAAGAACGAGCGCCGCACCTGGATGGTGATCTGGCTCTGCGCGGCCATGATGATCGCAGAGATTATCGGCGGTCTGCTGTTCGGCTCAATCGCCCTGGTCGCCGATGGCTTGCATATGAGCACTCATGCCGGCGCGCTCCTGCTCGCGGCGCTCGCCTACACTTACGCTCGCAAACGCGCGGGCGATCCGAACTTCACGTTTGGCACCGGCAAGTTCGGCGATCTCGCCGGTTTCAGTAGCGCCATCATCCTCGCGATGATCGCTTTGCTCATCGGTTACGAATCCATCAGCCGTCTCTTTGCACCGGTCGCGATCCATTTCGCCGAGGCGATCCCGATTGCCAGTCTCGGGTTGGCGGTAAACATTGCCAGCGCCTGGCTGCTAAGCGGCGGCGGGCATCATCAAGGCCACGGTCGCGATCAAGGCCACAGTCACGGCCGCGCGCATGAGGCGCACGACCATGATGAGGCGCACCGCATTGCAACCGCCGCCGGGGTCGTCGTGCTCGAAGTGTTCGAGGATAGGGTGCCGCCACGTTTCCGCCTTCGCGTCGAAGCCGGCCCCGCTTTATCGGCACACGCGGCGTCGGTTGAAACCGTGCGTCCTGATGGCACACGGCAGCTGTTCGCGATGACGGATCAAGGCGGCTATCTGGAGTCGATCGAGGAGATTTCCGAGCCGCACGCATTCACCGCCCATGTACGGATCGGCGAGCAGGATTATCCGGTCGTTTTCGAAGAGCACGAACATGCGCACGTATCGGCCGGCCGCGACAACAACATGCGCGCCGCCGTAGTCCACGTCATGGCCGATGCGGCAGTGTCGGTGCTTGTGATCACGGGCCTGTTGCTCGCGCGCGCCTTTGGCTGGCTTTGGATGGACCCGCTTGCTGGCATCATAGGCGCTGCCGTCATCGCAAGCTGGTCTTACGGCCTGATCCGGGACACCGGCGCGATCCTGCTCGACATGAACCCCGACCGGCGGATGGCGAACAATCTCCGGCAAGCCGTTGAGAGCGACGGCGACCGGATCGCCGATCTCCATCTTTGGCGCTTGGGGCCGGGGCATCTGGGAGCGATTATTTCGGTCATCACGACACAAGCCCGCGAGGCTGACTATTATCGCGCCCGGCTCGGCCGCTTCAAATCGCTGTCACATCTCACCGTCGAGGTTTTGCATAAATCCTGATTTTCGCCCTCTATCTGCGCCGCCGTTTCGGCTTCTGTATATCTTCGACCTTTCGTTTGGCCGATGATTTCGCCGCTTCGGACGCGGCGCGATAATACGTCCACAAGATGCGCGCCGCGGCGGCGCGCCAGGGCCGCCATGGATCGGCCAATGCCTGCATCTCCTTCGCGGTCGGCCGGGCCGGCAGGGCGAACGCTATTCTTGCGGCTTCCTGCAAGGCGAGATCGCCGGCCGGCCAGGCGTCGGCGTGACCAAGACAGGACAGAAGATAAATGTCGGCCGTCCACGGGCCGATGCCGTGCACGGCGGTGAGGGCGGCGTGCGCCTCTTCGGCGGCAAGCTCGCCGAGGGCGGCAAGCGCCAGGTCGCCACGCGTGACGGCGCGCGCGATCGCCTTGAGTGCTCGGATTTTGGGCGCCGACAGCCCGAGCCGCGCCAGCCTTGCCGGGCGCGCGCGCAGGATGGCCGCAGGCGCGAGCGGATCGAAAGCGGCGGCGAGCCGCCCCCAAATCGCGTTGGCGCTGGCGGTCGAAAGCTGTTGCGCCACGATGATGGCCGCGAGCCCGGCGAAGCCGTCCGTTCGCCGCCGCAGCGGCGGCCGTCCGGCGCTGGCAAGGAGGGCGACGAATCGCGGATCGGCTTTTCCGAGCGCGGTAAGGGCGGCGTCGAGATCGGCCTCGGTGTGGATACGGAACTGCATCATCGTGTCCGGTTGTTTCGAGGCCGATATGCAAACCCCGCGCAGCGAGCTTACTTGATTGATGGAGCGGGCCTCATTGGTCAAACCTGCCAATTTTGGGAAACCAATCGTCTATGTACACCCGCGTCTTCCGTTTTGCGCCAAGCCCGAACGGGTATCTGCACCTCGGCCATGCCTATTCGGCATTGCTCAATCACGAGATGGCGCGCGAAATTGGCGGGCGGCTTCTGCTGCGCATCGAGGACATCGACGCCTCGCGTTGCCGGCCGGAATACGAGGCGGCGATCTACGAGGATCTGCACTGGCTGGGAATTTCCTGGCTGCCAAATGTGCGCCGGCAGAGCGAGCATTTCGACGATTATCAAGCCGCGGTGGCCAAGCTCGAAGTCGAGGGGCTCGTCTATCCAAGCTTCGAGAGCCGGAGCGAAATCAGCGCGCTCGTTGCCGAGCGCGACCGGCGGGGACATTGGCCGCGTGATCCAGACGGGGTGCCGCTATATCCCGGCCGCGCACGTAAAATGCCGCGAGCCGAACGCGAGCGCCGGCGCCGCGCCGGCGAGCCATTCGCGCTCCGGCTCGCCATGGATGCGGCGGTCGCGCGTGCCGGTGTGCTCACCTGGACCGAAACCGGCCTGGGACCTCAGGGTCAGACCGGCATCGTCGCCGCCGCGCCGCAGATGTGGGGCGACGTCGTACTCGCCCGCAAGGAGGTGCAGACGAGCTATCATCTCGCGGTCGCCATCGACGACGCGCTTGAGGGCGTGACCGAGGTCGTGCGCGGGCAGGATCTGTTCCGGTCGACCAGCATTCACCGGCTGTTGCAGGCGCTGCTCGGCCTGCCGGAGCCGATCTATCATCACCACAAGCTCATCCTCGACGCCGGCGGCCGGAAGCTCTCGAAGTCCACACAAGCGACAAGCCTGCGCGAATTGCGCGCCGCGGGCACGACGCCGCTCGATATCAGGCGCCTGGTAGGGCTCGGGCGCCAGGCGTGATGCGATTTCCGCGCCGAGCTTGTTTTGTTTGATCCGCCGCCGTGCCATGCTGAGCACGGCGGGGCTGTGATGGCGCGTTTAAGATCGAACAAAAAGTCGGCGGGCAGACCGGCGCGACGCCTGAAACGGCGGCGCGTGCCGCCGGCGCATCCGAAACGCACGGTCGAGGCTTCGCTTGCGGCCTACGCGCACGATATCGGCACGGCGCTCACCGGCATCCTCGCGCTCGGCGAATTACTGGCCAGCTCCAATCTGGGCGAACGCGAGCGGCGCTGGGCTTCGGGTATCAAAGGCAATGCCGAGCATCTCGTTTCGCTCACGACATTGATGATCGATGCCGCCAAAGCCGACGCGGCGGCGATCACGCTGCGGGAGGAAGTTTTCCGGCCGCGCCATCTGATCGAAGCCCTGGCCGAATCGCTTGCCGCGCGAGCGGAGACCAAGGGCATCGCCGCCGAAATGACGGTCGCGGACGGCATGCCGGAAATGCTCTTGGGCGACGCGGTGCGGCTGCGCGCCGCGCTGGAAAATCTCATCGACAACGCGGTGAAATTTACCGAACGCGGCGGCGTGCGGTTGGAAGTGACGAAGGCGCGCGCGACGCGGGGGCGCGTCAAACTCGTCTTCGCCGTTACCGACAGCGGCATCGGACTTAAGCCCGCCGAAATCAGGCGGCTCTTCCGTCCGTTCGTGCAGGCGAATGCGGATATTGCGCGGCGCTACGGCGGGGCGGGGCTTGGGCTTGCCGTCGTCAAAGCGCTGGCGAAGCTGATGGGCGGCGATCTGACGGTCAGCAGCAGGCACGGCCGCGGCTCATCGTTTTCTTTCTCGGCGGTGTTCGCGATCGCGCCGGCCCAGGCTGCGGGAACCGCGCTCCCGCAGCAAACAGCGGCGCCGGCGCGCCGTCTCGCGGTCCTGTGTGTGGAAGACAACCCGTATGGCCGGGTCATTCTCAACACCATCCTCACCGAGCTCGGTCACCGCGCCGATTTCGCCGGCTCGGGCGAGGAGGCGGTCGCGGCCGTGACACGCGGCTTCGACGCAGTGCTCATGGACGTTACGCTTCCCGGGATTGACGGCCTTGAAGCCACGCGCCGCATCCGCGCGCTTGCTGGTGTCGCGAGCCGAACGCCGATCATCGGTATTTCCGGGCGGACCGAAGCGGGCGATGAGGAGGCCGCGCGCGCGGCCGGCATGGGCTCTTATCTCCGCAAGCCGGTGAGCCCGAGCGCGCTCAGCGAGGCGCTCGCTGTGGAGGTACCGAAGCCTATCTAGCTGGCCGCCGCGGCAACCGGCGAACTACGTTCCGACAGTTCGATGAACTCGACGGCTTGGCCGGCGTGCGCATCTTCCAGCGGCAATGCGTAGAGCACGTTCGCGCCGTTGTGCCCGATTTCTTTGAAGCCAAGGCGGGGGTAGAGATCGCGCACCAGCGCGTTCTTCGCCGTAGGAGCGTATTCGCCGACCAGCCGGCGCGCGCTGAGCGCACGGGCGCGCGCGACGACGTCGGCGAGGATCGCCTCCTCGACCTTTCGGCCCAACACCCGGCAGGACATCAACCACAGATCGATGCGCGCATCGTCTTCGGAATCGCGCGTCACAGCCACGACGCTGATGATGCCGTTGTCGCCGAATCTGTCGGTGAGCCGGTAGCAGCGCCCGAAACCGCCGCGCATAACGGCGGTAAGCTCGCCCCAATTGTAGCGCCGCGTCGTGAGATTGAATTGGTTGGTCTTGTGGATCAGCTCGATGACGCGCTCGCGCGCCGTGTCGAGCGCCGATCCTTCCAGGACCATCCGCAGCCCGCGCAAGAATTCCTGATAATCGCCGGTATCGCGCTGCGCGTCCTCGCGCGCGGCGTTCTCCGTATACATGCGGTTGCGATCGCGCGATTCGCTGGTGGCATGGCGATGATCGAACAGGCCGGTGCGCTCCAGCATCGGCACCCGCTGCGCCGGATCGTCGGGCAGCTCCGGCACCGCGATGTCGGGAAAGCGCCGCCGCACTTCGGCGCGCTCGACCGGATTGTCGTCGAGGAATACGACGCCGGCCGTCGAGAGTTTGAGGCGATCGAGGATGCGCGCGAGGCTCGACGATTTCGGCTCCCAATGGATTTCCGCTGCAGCAAAATCGGCAAGACCCAGCATCATCTCGGGGCGCTTGGCGAATGCTTCGTGGACCGCGGCCGGGTCGTTCTTGCTCGCGATCGCGAGCACGATCCCTTTGGCGCGCAGCCCTTTGAGAAAAGCTTGGAGCCGCAGGAAATGTCGGCCCTTGCCCGCCGGATCGAGATCGATGCCGTCGTAGCCGTCATCGCCGACGCGTCCGCCCCAGAGCGTGTCGTCGAGATCGACGACGACGAGCTTGCAGCGCGGCGCCACCACGCCGGCGATCGCATCCGCCAAGACACCGAGCACAGCCGGCGTGCGGTCCGGATGGAACGGCAGCTTGGCGGTGTCGTAGAAGCGATCGTCGAACCAGGCCTGCGCGCCGGTCGAGCGCATCAGCGGTTCGATATCGATCAGCGTCACCCGCGGCGCGGCGACCGCCGCGCGAAGGCCATCGTTGACCGCGCGACGCCAGGCATAGACGGCGCTGGTATCGGAGATTTCGTCGGCCAGCGGTTCCGGCAACGTGACGAGGAAATGCGCGTCGGTTGTCTTCAGCGCCGCCTTGACCGCCGCGGTTACGCTCGCCACGACGGTCTCCACGCTCCGCAGCGATCCGTAGGCTAGCTCGATCGAGGTGAGCGCCAGGATGACGTGCGTTGGCGCGAAGGCGCTGAGCGGCGAGGCGCCATCGAGCAATTCGGCGCGCCATTGGTTGTACGGGCTCTCGTAGACCACGGCGGCGAGATTGCGCGCCGCCAAGGCGACGGGAAATCCGCGCGCGAGAAATTGCGTCGAATAATTTCCGGTGAGCGCCAAGCGGATGTTCGGCCAGGACGACGATCGCGGCGGGCCAGCGGCTTCATATTCGCGCGCGCAGGCGACGAGTTGCTGCAACGTCTGCGCGGCCGCATAGCGTGCCAGAAGCAGTTCAAGCTGCGCGCCGTCAACGCTCATGGGCAAAACGCCAGGCGAAGTTCGCGTTCATGCTTGCACGCCCTTCTGCTGCAACAGCGTCACCAGTTCGCTGACGTTGCGCAGATGCGCTAGCTCGTCGGTCGTCAGCGCGACACCGAGTTGCATTTCGATCTCAACCATAAGGATAATGTGCTTCAAGGAATCCCACAGCGGAACTTTCGACCCGTCGAGCTCCTCGCTCAGCACCAGATCGGGGTCGATAACGCTGCGAAAAATCGGCTCGAGCTTGCGCAGGATTGCTTCTCTGCTCAAAACGCCTGTCTCCTGTTTCGGCACGGTTTTATGCGCTGCCAAGGTCACTAACAAGCCGGTGAACAAGTGCCTCGGCAAAGCCGGCGGCTCTCGCGCGGTCAGGCCATCTGCGCAATGGTGCCTGCGCCCATTCAGCGCATCCGCTGCAAAGTGGAAATCAGGCGTAGCAGCACCGCGTCGGGCAAGAGCACACTCGCAGCCACGATGATCCGGTTCACCAAGCGCGGTATCACCAGCGGTTTCCCGGCCCTGAAGCCACGCCAGCCGGACTCCGCGGTTTCCGGCGCGTTGGAGCGGGGCGCCAGCTTGAAAAGACGCGTTTGTCCAACGGCGCAACGCTCAAAGAACGCCGTTCGAACGACTCCGGGGCTAAGGCACGTCACGGTTACACCGGTTCCCGATACCTCTGCCGCCAGAGCCGCGGTAAAGGATCTCACGTACGCTTTCGATGCATAGTACGTGGACATGTTTGGTCCCGGCGCATAACCGGTAATCGAGCCGACATTGAGCACGCCACCGCGGCCTCTTGCGATCATGCCCGGAAGAAAGCGAAGCGTCAGGTCCGTCAGCGCACGTATGTTGACGTCAACAAGCTTGAGATGCTCTTTCTGGTTTGATTCGGCAGCGGCTCCGAACACCCCAAATCCCGCGCTGTTCACCAGTACGTCGCAGTAGACGCCGATTTCGGAGAGTTTATTGTCGACCAGTTGCCCGGCGTCGCGGTCGGCAAGGTCGACGGCGAAGGCGTGAGCTTGCACGGCGGCCCTGCCGAGTTCCGCCACCAGATCGTCGAGAGCTTCTTGCGAACGACCGAGAAGCACCATAACGGAGCCCTCGCGGGCAGCCACGCGAGCGAGCTCGCGTCCAATTCCCGACGAGGCTCCCGTCACGACAATAGCCGGCTTCATTGGGCTGGGCGTGCGCTGGGTTCGGACGAGGTTTTCACTGTAGGGGTCTCGTAGCCTGCCGCACTTCGGTTCGCGTGCCAATAAGACAATAATCGTCGCTTAGTCAGGGATGTTCTGCCACGAGTTCGATCAACCCCATGCCGGTCACGATACAGAACACTACTTTGCGGCCTTGGAACAGAATTGCCTCCTTTGGCTCCGACCAGAAGATCGCGCGCATGTCCTGATCCGCTTTTAGGGCCGCGATGGAAACAGGCAGATCCTTGGCAGCAAAGCACACGTGATAGACCAGTCCCTCTTTATGCTGCTGCAGATAGCGGTCGAGCGGTCCCTTTCCCGGCGCCGGACAGATGATCTCGACGGAAGGCATGGCAGGATGGTCGCACATGGCCAGATGCACGTTCTGCATTGGGTCATAGACCATCGCGCCGATCTGGTAGCCCAGATTGGATAGAAAGACCTGCGCTGTGGCCGGGTTTTGAACCGCGAGGCCCAAATGGTGGAATGTCAGGCCGTATTTGTTCGCAAGAGAATCAGCATTCATGTGTTGACCCTGACTTCCGCGGATCACGGCGTTGTCGCGTTAGCACAAACACGGTCTGCATCGGGCACGGTTTTATGCGCTGCCAAGGGCGCTAACAAGCCGGTGAACATGCGCCTCGGCAGGCCGGCGGCTCAAGCGGACCGGCTGTCAGGCTATTTGTGCAATGGTGTCCTTGCCCGGTCATGACTTACAATCATCAATGAACAACCAAGGTGAAACGGCCTATGTCACGTTGCGGCTTTGGCGCGAGGCGCAGATGAGTTCCAATCGTCGTTATCGGTCTGTCCCTCTGCAGCGGCGGTGGATGAACGACCTCGTGCATTTCGGCAAGAAATCGCACGTCATGGGTTACACGTGGCGGATCAATATCGCCCCCCTGGTCGCTGCACGCGCGGCCCGGCAGCCGGCAATCGGCTGGAGCACGATCTGGATGAAGGCGTTGGCGCGCGTGGGTCAGCGCCGACCCGAGCTGCGCACGGCCTACCTGCCTTTTCCCTGGGCGCGTCTCTACATCCATCCGGAAAACGTCTGCACTGTCGTCATCGAACGGACTTGGCGGGGCGTTCCGGCGTTGTTCTTCGAACAGTTTGTCGATCCGGATAAAGAGTCGTTGGCGGCTCTCGACAATGCGCTGCACCGTATCAGGCAGGTCCCGGTCGAAAATGTCGGCAGCTTCCGCCGTCTCATCCGCTTCGCCCGCCCGCCGGTGCTCGTGCGCCGGCTGCTCTGGAGCGTTATGCTGTATTGGTCCGGGGCGCTGCGCGCGAGATATATAGGAACCTGCGCGATCAATCCGTTTCCGACCGGCGGCATCGTCACCCAATCGGCCATGCCGGTCTCGTTCATGCTGTACTATGGCCTCGTCGAGCCAAACGGCGACACGCAGATTCAGATTTTTTACGACCATCGCATCATGGACGGGGTCGAGCTTTATCGAATATTGCGCGATCTTGAGGCGACAATGAACCGTGATATCGCGGCGGAGCTGAGCGGACAGCCCGCAAGCACCGAGGCGCGACCGGCGATGGCAGCGCCATAGACCATCGCCAGCACATCGCTCAATCGCGGCTTTGCGCCGATCCTTCGACGATGCGAACCACATCGGACATGATGCGGTTTAATTCGAAATCCTTCGGCGTGTAGACCCCGGCGACGCCGGCGTCTTTCAGGGCGCTCGCATCCTGCGGCGGGATGATGCCGCCGACGACGACCGGTATGTCGTCGATGCCGGCCGCCTTCATCCGCGCGATGACGTCCTGCACCAGCGGCAGGTGCGAGCCGGACAGGATCGACAGTCCGACGACGTGCACGCGCTTTTCCGCCGCCGCGGCGCTGATCGCTTCTGCCGTCAGACGGATGCCGTCATAGACCACCTCCATGCCGGCGTCGCGGGCGCGTGCGGCAATCTGTTCGGCGCCGTTGGAATGGCCGTCGAGGCCGGGCTTGCCGATCAGGAACTTCAGTCGCCGGCCGAGTTTTTTCGACACGCGATCGACTTCGGCGCGGATGTCGTCGAGGCCTTCGGCGTCGTTGCGCATGGCCGTCCCGACGCCGGTCGGCGCCCGGTACTCGCCAAAGGCGGCGCGAAGCGCAAAGCCCCATTCGCCGGTGGTGACGCCGGCTTTGGCGCAGGCAATCGAGGGCGGCATGATATTGCCGCCGGTGCGCGCCGCCTTGCGCAATGCCGCCAGTGCAGCCGCGACCGCCTCGTTGTCGCGCGCCGCGCGCCAGGCGTTGAGCCGCGCGACCTGCCCGGTCTCCGCCTCCTCCGATACGGTGAGAACCGCGTCGGCGGCATCCGCAAGCGGCGACGGCTCGGTCTCGACAAAGCGGTTGACGCCGACCACGGTCTGCTCGCCGCGCTCGATTGCCTCGACGCGGCGCGAATTCGATTCGACGAGCTGCTGCTTGAGGTAGCCGGATTCGACCGCGGCGACGGTGCCACCCCTCTGTTCGATCTGCGCCAGTTCTTCCTTCGCCGCCTTTTTCAGCTCGGCCACTTTAGCCGCAATGACAGGCGAGCCCTCGAACACGTCGCCGTATTCCAGGAGGTCGGTCTCGTAGGCGAGGATCTGCTGCATACGCAGCGACCATTGCTGGTCCCACGCCCTCGGCAGGCCGAGAGCCTCGTTCCAGGCCGGAAGCTGCACCGCGCGTGCCCGTGCATTTTTCGACAGTGTCACCGCGAGCATCTCGAGGAGGATGCGGGCGACGTTGTTCTCCGGCTGCTGCTCGGTGAGGCCCAGCGAATTGACCTGCACGCCATAGCGGAACAGCCGCTGCTTCGGATCGGTCACGCCATAGCGTTCGCGGGTGATCTCGTCCCACAGCTCGGTGAAGGCGCGCAACTTGCAGATTTCGGTAATGAAGCGCAGCCCGGCATTGACGAAAAACGAGATGCGGCCGACCACGTCGCCAAACTCTTCGGGTGCGCATTCGCCCGACGCCTTCACCGCGTCGAGCACGCCGATCGCGGTGGCGAGCGCGAAGGCAAGCTCCTGCACCGGCGTCGCTCCCGCTTCTTGCAGGTGATACGAGCAAACATTCATCGGATTCCATTTCGGCATTTCCTTGGTCGTGAACAGGATCACGTCCTTGGTCAGCCGCATCGACGGCGCCGGCGGGAACACGTAGGTGCCGCGCGAAAGATATTCCTTGATGATGTCGTTCTGCGTCGTGCCGGTGAGTTTGGCGCGTGGCACACCTTGTTCGTCAGCCAGCGCGACGTAGAGCGCGAGCAGCCAGGCGGCGGTGGCGTTGATGGTCATCGAGGTGTTCATCTCGCCGAGCGGGATGCCGTCGAACAGCTTGCGCATGTCGCCGATATGCGAGATCGGCACGCCGACCTTGCCGACTTCGCCCTTGGCGTGCGGATGGTCGCTGTCGTAGCCGGTCTGCGTTGGCAGATCGAAGGCAACGGAAAGGCCGGTCTGCCCCTTGCCCAGATTCTTCCGGTAAAGCGCGTTCGACGCTACCGCGTCCGAGTGGCCCGCATAGGTGCGGAACATCCAAGGCTTGTCGCCTCGTGTCTTGTCGCGACGCGGCTGTTCGCCCATCAGAGAGTCCCACGGATTCCGGCGCCGCCAATGTGACGCGAATTTTATTGCGATGCAACATCGCATCTCAGGCCGGCGCGGGACGCTTGCGCTACTCCGTTGCGGCATTCGCGAAAGCTCGCAGGATGAGCAGAGCGAAGAGAAAGCCGTCAAGTTTGGATCGGCGGAAGCCTTGGCGAAAATACGAGTCCGGTTGCCGCGCGGTGAAATGCGAATTGTTCAGATTCCATTGTCGCAACGCTCAACCAATCTACAGGCTACTTAGAGGCTACTTGGCAATGGCGTTTTCGTAAGGATAAATGACGTCGCCGCTTTTGAATTGCGGCGGGTAGACGACAACCTCTGTTTTCAGATCGCGAAACTCGTCGA
>Ga0182018_10004711_pt1 | contig 11317 bp, 12 predicted proteins | sample 812P2MmetaG_FD_120490 | JGI IMG/M metagenome (GOLD analysis project Ga0182018, IMG submission 120490) | Permafrost microbial communities from Stordalen Mire, Sweden - 812P2M metaG | ecosystem: Environmental > Terrestrial > Soil > Wetlands > Permafrost | place: Sweden: Stordalen | collected...
CAAACCTAAGAGCTAGGCAGTCTGGGTCCCCCACGGTGCTAGAATCATATGTTTTGTGTCTGAGTCCGAATTCATAAGGTAGCCGTCATGCCGTCCACGATGTTCGCTGTGGTAAAACCGGAAGCCGCCCCGGGCGCGGAGATCCGTGAAGTCAAGATCCCCGCCTTCGGTCCCACCGATGTCCTGGTCAAGGTAAAGGTCGCATCCATCTGCGGCACCGACCTTCACATCTACAACTGGGACCGCTGGGCGCAAAAAAGGATTCATCCTCCGCTGATCCCCGGGCACGAGTTCTGCGGCGAGGTGGCCGCGTTCGGCAGTGAAGTCACCAGCGTGAAGGAAGGCGACTTCGTTTCCGCCGAGATGCATGTGGCTTGCGGCAAGTGCCTGCAATGCCGCACCGGCGAAGCTCATATCTGCCAGAACGTGAAGATCATCGGCGTGGATACCGATGGAGCCTTCGCCGAGTATGTGGTCATTCCCGAGTCCAACATCTGGAAACTTGACCCCGCCATCCCACAGGAATACGCCTCAATTCTCGATCCCCTGGGCAACGCGGTTCACACGGTACTTGCGGGTGAGATCGCAGCGAAAACCGTGGCCATCACGGGATGCGGGCCGATCGGACTGTTTGCCATAGCCGTGGCGAAGGCCGTCGGCGCAACCACCGTGTTTGCTATTGAAGTGAACGAGCACCGCCGCAAGGTCGCGCTCGAGATGAAGGCCGATTGCGTGCTCGATCCGTCGAAAGAAAATGCCAGCGCAATTGTGATGGAGAAGACCGGCGGCCTGGGCGTGGACGTGGTCCTCGAGATGGCGGGACATCCCGACTCGATTCGCACCGCTTTCGACATCGTGCGCCGCGGCGGAAGAATCTCGCTCCTCGGCCTGACTTCCAAGCCCGTCTCTCTGAATTTCTCGGAAGACATTATTTTCAAAGGCATCACGGTGCAGGGCATCAACGGACGCCGCATGTACCAAACCTGGTATCAGATGACCGCGCTGCTGAAGGCCGGCAAACTCGATCTGCATCCGGCGATCACCGACCGCATTCCGATGAAGGATTTCTCCAGAGCGATGGAGCGGCTGAAGACGGGCGAGGCCAGTAAAATATTGGTGTACCCGAACGGCGTGCGCTGACCGTGTGCTGCGGACACTCCTGTCCGCAAACCCTTAAGCCAAGAGCGCGTCGCGTGACAAATGCTGCAGATGGAAGTGAATTATGAGCCTTGATGCATTCGTACGGTGCACTTGCATTCGGGAGGGCAAGGCCAAGCCGCATCCGCTTCCCGATCGGCTCACCTTCGACGAGTCCGGTGAACCACTGCTCACCGGCGACCCCTCCGACGACGAGTGGGAGGCTCACGATCAGTGGCTTACCGATTCCTGCGAGCACGGCGGATATCTTCTCTCGATGTTTCTAGGCAATATCACACGGGTGGGGAATCTGCGAAGCTTTCTTCGTGCCCTGCAGGGAAGCCCCGGACCAAAGTTTCCAATTCTGCTGGAAAAAGTTCTCTACGACGGCACCCACACCGGCGATTGGATCCCCATCAAGCAATCGCCGGCCCTGTTGAAGGAAGTCAACACCGTACTCCATTCCAGCGACATTCTGGCCGAATCCGAGAAGGAATTTTTCGGAAACATGAAGCAACTGTGCGAAGCCAGCATCGAAACCGGGAACCCGATTATGTTTTAGGTCCAGTTCCGATCCGCATTGATCCGTGCAAATTTGGGGCAAAGAAATTTCGAGGCACGACATGACCACTGCAACCCGCACCAACCCGCTCTCCTACCTCACTGGCCAGCTCAACGAGCTCAAGGCCAAAGGCACGCACTTCAAGCTCCGCGTGCTCGAAGACGAGCAGGCCCCCGTCTGCACTTTCGATGGCAAGAAGGTCATCAACCTGGCCTCGAACAATTATCTGGGGCTGACCACGCATCCCAGGCTGCGCGAGGCGGCGCTCGAGGCCACGCGAAAATACGGCGTTGGATCGGGCGCAGTGCGCACCATTGCCGGCACCATGAAGATTCACATGGAGCTGGAAGAAAAGATCGCGCGTTTCAAGAACGTGGAAGCCTGCGTGGTCTTTCAGTCAGGCTTCGCAGCAAATGCAGGCACGGTGTCAGCGGTGCTCGGCAAAGACGATTTCATCATCTCCGATGCTCTGAATCACGCCTCCATCATCGACGGTGCGCGCCTCTCGCGAGCAAAGATTCTGGTCTTCCGCCACAAAGATGTCGCTCACGCGGAAGAACAACTGGCCAGCATCAAAGACGAGCCCGGCAAGAAGCTGCTGATCACCGACGGCGTCTTCTCCATGGATGGCGACATCGGCCCACTGCCCGGCCTCTGCGACGTAGCCGAAAAATACCGCGCCATCATGATGGTCGACGACGCTCACGCCTCCGGCGTGCTCGGTCGCAACGGCCGCGGCACGGTCGACCACTTCAACGTGCATGGCCGCGTCGATATCCAGGTCGGAACTTTATCGAAGGCCATCGGCGCGCTCGGCGGATACGTCTGCGGATCGCGCGATCTGATCGATTTTCTCTACCATCGCGCGCGGCCGTTTTTGTTTTCCACGTCGCATCCGCCGTCAGTAGCGGCAACCTGCATCGCCGCCTTCGATGTTCTGGAAAACGAACCCGAGCGCATGGAAAAACTCTGGGAGAACACGCACTTCTGGAAAAAAGAACTCGCCCTGCTCGGCTTCGACATCGGAGGCCGCGCCACTCCCGCCAGCGAAACTCCCATCACCCCCATCATCATCGGCGACGGCAAGCTCACCATGGACTTCTCCCGCGAGCTGTTCAACGAAGGCGTCCTCGGCACCGGCATCGCCTTCCCCACAGTCCCCGAAGGCAAAGCCCGCATCCGCACCATCATGACGGCAACGCACACGAAGAAAGAGTTGCAGCAGGCTCTGGAGGTGCTGGGAAGGGTGGGGAAGCGGATGGGGATCGTCGCGTGATGCTAGCGCGCGGCCGCAGCTATTTCTCGTATAACGGCCCGTTTATTGGTCTGGGGAAACCTAGCCCTTGCCTCAATTCCGAGCCGCCCTGCGTAGTAGAGCAACTTGTCCACACTCTTGTTGGCGATTTTCCCGTTGAGCAGTTCGCTCACCCGCGGCTGCGGTTCAGCTAAGATTACCTGCAACTCTTTTGGCGAATACTTTCGCGCGTGCTTCAAAATGGCTTGGTATAAGTCCGCCTTGAATTTCAAGCCCGTGGCCTGCTCTGGCGAGAATCCCAGGTCATCCAGCAGATTGCCCCGCGTTACGTGAACTGGCTTACTGCGAGCCATGCTTCTTCTCCTCGATCATCCTCGCCCGAACTGCCTTTAGCCGTTGCCGTGCGATATTGATTTCCCTCATTGGCGTCTCGCGGCTACGCTTTTCAAAACAATGCAACACATGGATCACACCGCGAACTCTCGACAGATAAATCACGCGATACCATGCCCGCGTCTTGATCCCGCAGCTCGAAAACTCCCGGACCAACGGAGCTCATCGGCCGGTAGTCCGTCGGTTGCTGCCCCTGCTGCAACAACCGCAAGTCAAATCCCAGGTTGTATTTCGCCGCATCCGGAAACGCGGTAATCACTTCCTTGGAATTACCCTCCCAAGCAATCACCGCATCTTTGGGAGCGCTGAACGCCATTCGTCACCAAGATAGTATAACTCTGATTGAGCCAGAAATATACATTTAAATGTATCGCTCAATCCTATTGGCCTGCCTCAATCTACCAGGTACACAACCCTCCCACCCACAATCGTCGCCACAACCCTGCCCACAAACTGCCATCCATCAAACGGAGTGTTATGCGACAACGACCGTGACTTGCCGGCTTCAAACGTCCACCGCTTCTTGGGATCAAAGATGGTTACGTCGGCAACATTGCCACGCGCCAGCGATCCGCGGCCGGGAAAATCGAACACACGCGCGGGGCCGGCAGTGAAAAGTTCCACGATGCGCATCAGCGGAATTTTGTGTTCGCGGTGAAGCTTCGTGATAGCCAGCGCGAGAGCGGTTTCGAGTCCGGTGATGCCAAAGGCGGCGCGCTCGAACTCAACTTCCTTTTCGTGCGTGGCGTGAGGTGCATGGTCGGTGGCGATGGCATCCACCGTCCCGTCGGCGAGCGCGACCAGAATGGCTTCGCGATCCGAGGCCGAGCGCAGGGGCGGATTCATCTTGAAGTTCGTGTTGTACTCGCCCACGTCTTCGTCGAGCAGGGTGAAGTGGTGCGGCGTTACTTCGCAAGTTACGCGGGCTTTGCCGCGCTTGCCCCGGCGCACGGCCTTAAGCGCGTCGGAAGTAGAAATATGCGCCACGTGCAGACGCGATTCGCGAAGCTGCTGCGCGAGATGGACGTCGCGATCCACGATGTTCGCTTCGGCGGCGGCCGACATGCCGCGCAGCCCGAGACGAAAGCTGGTGCGGCCCTCGTGCATCGAGCAGCCCTCCGTAAGGCGCGTATCCTCGGCGTGCTGCACGACCGGCAGGTTCAGCTCGGCGCCAAGTCGCAGCGCCGCTCGCATAATTTCGTCATCGAGAATGGGCTTGCCGTCGTCGGTAACGGCCACCGCGCCGGCTTTCTGCAAGGCGGCGAAGTCAGTAAGCGCCGTACCGCGCGAACTGCGAGTCGCGGCCGCAATGGGGAAGACATTCACCACCGCTCCACGCTCGGGATGCCGCAACCACGCAACCCATTCAGCGCTGTCGACCACCGGGGCGGTGTTCGGCATCGTGCAGACCGACGTAAACCCTCCGGCAGCCGCAGCCGCAGTGCCGGTCGCAATCGTTTCTTTGTAGCTTTGCCCCGGCTCGCGCAGGTGAACATGCAGATCGATAAATCCCGGCGAAACGATCAACCCGCGTGCATCAAACTTTTCGTCGGCGCCGCCCCGCACCTTGTTCGGCAAGGCGATCTCGGCCACGCGGCCATCGCGCAGCAAAACGTCCATGGGCGCGTTGATCTTCGCCGCCGGGTCGATGAAATGGCCGCCTTTGATCAGCAAGCTTGCGCTTTTTCGTTCTTGGTTCTTAGCCCTCAGCATTCAGCCCCGCACTGTTTCGTTTCATTGCAATAATCCGTGTTGATCCGCGCCCATCAGTGGCTCACCTGGCCTTGCCCAACGCCCGCGCCAAAATTGCCATGCGCGTGGGAACCCCGTTGTGAACCTCGTCGATAATCGCCGATTGCGGGCCGTCCGCAACTTCCGCGGTCAGCTCCAGGCCGCGAATGATCGGACCGGGATGCATCACGATGGCATCGCGCCGGGCCAGTTTTAACCGCGCAGCCGTCATTTGATAACGCGCGATATAGTCCTGCAGACGAATCTTCTGCCCAGCCAGGCGCTCTTTTTGCAGGCGCAAGAGCATGATCACATCCGCTCCGCGCAATGCTTCTTCAATGTGGCGACTGACGCGCAGGCCGGGGGCCAGGGTCGCCGAGACTTCAGGCACAAATTCGGGAGGCCCGCAGAGCGTAATCTTCACGCCGAACTTGGCCAGCAAATGGCAATTGGAACGGGTTACGCGGCTGTGAAAGATATCGCCGATGATCGCCACCTGCAAGCCTTTGAATGATTTCTTGTGTTTCAGGATGGTGAATGCATCGAGCAGAGCCTGGGAAGGATGCTCGTGCATGCCGTCGCCGGCATTGATGACTGGAATATCGAGGTGCTTCGCCATCAGGTGAGGCGCGCCGGCGGCGGGATGACGAATGACAATGGCGTCTGCGCCCACTGCCCGCAGGGTATAGCCCGTGTCGAGCAAGGACTCGCCCTTCTCAATGCTCGATCCGGAAGACTGCACCAGCGTGGTGATCGCGCCTAGCGACGTGGCGGCGATCTCGAACGAAGATCGCGTTCGGGTGGAAGCTTCGTAAAACAGCAGCACGATGCGCTTGTTGCGCAATAGCGGGCGCGCCTTGAGCGGATTCATCCTCCGGGCCAGCTTCAGCAGGCCCAGGATTTCCTGGTCCTCCAGATGCTCGATGCCGAGCAGTGACCCGCGTGCCGGTTTATTCATCGCGTGGGAAGGCAAACCGTGCATCATACGCGGCCAGCGCGGCCCACGGCAAGGCCCGGTTTCTGGCAGCGCAGAGACTCACGATCGGTTGCGACGGCCCAAAAACGCGCCAGTCAATGCTCCAGCTATGCTGCCCGCCGCAACGGCGATCAGGAGAAAACCTAACATGGCGAGGATCAACTTGGGGGCGAGGCCTTCTGGCTTCTTCAGCAGGTCGAGCGTGGCTTGCATTTGCGGATCATTGGAACGAGACGCCATCTGCTGGAGCGCATCAAGCGCTTGCTGGCGAACTTGCCCACCAGCCTGCAAAACCGCGAACGCGATGGCGGAGAAAATGGCGAGCACTCCAGAAGAGAAAAGTGCTGTAACTGCGCCGAGTTGTGCTCCGCAGCGAGCATTGGCTTTCCAGATCGGGTTCCAGTAACGGTAGAGAAATACGGCCAAACATCCAGCGCCCAGAACAGCCAGCAAAGGGACTATCAGGCGAATTGACATCACTACAACCGAGATCAAGGCGGCAACGGCGCAGGCCCGGCGAGCCCGCGGCCAATCGATCCCGGTCGAAAGCGTGGAAATACTTAGAGCGCCTGGGCTATTCAGCGGGTCGACGGAAAAAGTGGTCGGGTCATTAGACGCGACACTCCCGGCAACCGATGGCGCCGGCGATTCGGCCACCGCCACGCGAATCTGCGGGGCGCCGCACTCCGCACAAAACGGCTTGCCGTCTTCGATGCTGCGTCCGCACTTATGGCAGGGATGATCCATGACAGCTCAGAGTTGGGCTAACTTGAAGGTATCGCACGATGAGCGGCAGGCGCAAGGAACGGGAAGCCGCGTCTTAGTTGACAGAAGGAGTCGACGGACGACCCTCTCGTTGGCGTTTCAGATGTCGCCTTCTTTGCCGCGAGTGTGAACGTACACCAGGGTGAAGATTGAGCCGCTGCGGCCATCGTGCGCTTCAATGGCGACCACGTGCTGGTGGTCCTCCGTACCAACTTTCAACTCGGTGACCGGGCCCTTGTTGTCGCCTTCACACTTGAGCTCTTTGGAAGAGTGGTCGTCGGAAGAATGGTCGTCGTTGACGTCGGCATGAGCGTCGCCGCCGTGTTCACTGGTATGGCATTCGAGCACTTTGCCGTATTTCTTCAGGTGCTCGCGGTAGTAGTCAATGACCTTACCGGGCGCATCGTCGGAATCGTATTTCGCCACCACCAGCTTCACTCCGAAAGCCTGGGTAAAGAGGCTGAGATTAGCACCCGTGTTCTCTTCGTCGTGCCGGAGCCGCGCCCCTGGGTAGAGCGGCAATCCGGCTTTGCGAGCGTCCGCATCGGTCCCCATGTGCAGATCGCCGACTGAACTTTGGATGTCCAGATGCTTGTCTTGATCGCTGTCTGGTTTTTGAGGCTGGGCGGCGAAGCCTGCCATAGTCGCGGCGGCCGTAACTGCTGCGACGAGGATCGATCGAAACGCAATCGATCGAAACATGATGGGTCGAAATATGATGGATCGAAACATGACTTCCTCCGAGGTCTCAGAGAACAAAGTTAGAAACAGAGCCGCAGCCAGCCGCGTCCCTGCGAAAGGCGCATCTGTTAAATGTCGGCATCCTTGCCGTGGGTGCGCACATAAACCAGCGAGAAGCTCGATCCCTTGCCTGTCGGCTGCACGGCCACGATGTGCTGATCGTCTTTCTTCCCCACCTTAAGCTCGATGTTGCTGCCGTGGTCGCCTTCACAAGTCAACTCGTTCGAATCGCTCTCGGATTCGTGCGTTCCCAACTTGGTCTCCACGTTCACGTGGCCGACCTTCATGTCCAGATTCAGACGCGAAGTGTGGCATTCGAGCACATTGCCATACTTCTTCAATTGGTCTTTATAGTAAGCGAGCACCTTGGCGGGCGTGTCATCAGACTCATATTCGAGTGCCACCACTTTAATTCCATAACCAAAGCCGGAAATATTCACATTGGCGCTCTTGTCGCTGCCATCGTAATCTTTTTCCTTCGGCCGCGCCCCGGGATAAACCGGCAGACCCACATCGGAGATGTCCGCCTGATTGCTGACGTGGACGCCGCCCAGAAGTGTGTGGATGTCCACCTGCTTGTCTTGTCCGTTGGCTTCTTTCTTCACGTTGATGCTGCACGCGGGTAGCAGCAGGAATGCAGCCAGGCCGGCTGCGGCCATCACAAATGCAGAGAGTTCATTTCTGCGCATGGTCCAACCCTCCACTGGCGACCTGCGCCGGACGCTCGATTCCCGCTCCACGCTGAGCAACATTAGGAATGCTCACGGGAAGATGCCCACGAATGGCGATTTCTCCAAACAACGCCTTGACTGCGGCCATCTCCGACACCGTCGCGTTGGAAAATGTACACATGTAATTTTCTATCTTCGGGAAATCCGCCGCCAGGTATGGATTCCCCATGGCGACGACGGCGGTCTTTCCCGCAGCATGATCCAGCAGTTGCTGCAACAGAGCACCGGTCGCATCCGCCATCGCGACCGTGTTCCCCACCTTACCCGCCGTTGGAACCACATAAACGGCGGCTACCACAGTCCTGGCTTCGTCCACCGCCTTCAGCACTTCATCGCTCATCCCTGCCGCGATGCGCGGATCCACATAAATCACGCGGGCATCGGGGATGCGAGCCCGAAATTCGCGACCGAAGGCGCGCCCGGACTCTGTCCGTACGTCGTCGGAGAAGAGCACCGCCACAACTTGATTGTGTGTCTCCTCTTGTGTTGTATACGGAAGTCCGGCCTTCGCGGTTCCCTGGTATTTGAGCGAAGATTTCAAAGGCAAAACTTTGCCGTTGTCCCGTACCAGCGTGACCGCGGCATCGGCCACCTGCTGCCCGAAAGCGAGGTTTTCCGGCTTGCCCACCCCAGTGGAGATGGCGTTCTGATCCACCAGGCGCGCATCCTGCAGCCCCAAAGAAGCCTTTGTCGTCAGTATCTTGAGCACGGAGTGGTCGAGCCGTTCGCGGGAGATTTCGCCGGAACGAACCGCCTGTACCATCGCGTTATACGACGCCGGAAAGTCGGCGGGAATCAGCAACAGGTCGTTGCCCGCCTTGAAAGCCTCAACGGCCGCACGGCCGATGTTGTTGGAGAAAAGATGAGTAAGCCCCGCCATGTCGAGCGCATCGGTGACAACAATTCCTTTGAAGCCGAGCTGTTTTTCCAGCAGGTCCGAGACGATCACCGGAGAAATCGTGGCCACGTGGTTGGGATCGGAATCGAGCGCAGGCACAGTAACGTGCGCCACCATCACGGCATCCACCCCTGCCGCGATCGCATCGCGGAAAGGTGGCAGTTCAATGGAGTCGAGATGCGCACGGTCAACGTTCACGCTGGCGACTCCGAGATGCGAATCGGTCGCCGTGTCGCCATGCCCGGGGAAGTGTTTGACGGTAGTCAGCATTCCACCTTCATGCGCGCCCTCGATATATGCCACGACCAGATCGCCGACTTGCCTGGGATCTTCGCCGAACGAGCGCGTGTTGATGATGGGGTTGGCCGGGTTCGAGTTGACATCGGCATCAGGAAAAAAGTTCCAGTGAATGCCAATGGCGCGCGACTCTTCGGCGGTAATGCGGCCGAAAGCCTCGGCGTCTTCGATTTTGCCGTCTCCTCCGAAAGCCATGGCATGCGGAAACACCGTTGTTCCCATCAATCGCATCGAGACGCCGCGTTCAAAATCTGCGGCGAACAGCAGCGGTAACTTCGAATCGCTCTGCAAACGGTTGAGAAGCTCGGCGGCCTCGTAAGGCTCGCTGCGTAGAAGATACGGCCCATCCACATGCACCGTCATCGCGAACGAGCCCACGTGATACTTCTCGATGGCCTCGCGCAGTTGCAGGTATTCCGGATTCTCCACGTTGAGAAAGCTGGCGCGGCACCAAATCATGAACACCTGTCCGACTTTCTCTTCGAGGGTGAGCTTGTGCAGCGTCTTCTCGGCCCATTTTTCGCCGGCGGAGGTTAAACGAATGGGGCCGGGCCGCTGATATTTGTCTTTGTCCTTGGCAGATGCTGCCGTTGTAAACAGAAGAGTAACCAGCAAGAGTGCCAGTGCGCGATTCATGCAAAAAACGATAGCAGAAATCCCGGCGTTAGACGTTCTTGTGGTTGATCCGCGTTGATCCGCGAAAATCCGTGGCAAGTAAGGTTTCAATCTTGACTGCGGCTTGGTCCTGAACCTGCGCATCGTCGCCAAACCCGCGCAGCCAGTGAACCTCCGACTCGCGCCGAAACCAGGTCATCTGGCGCTTGGCGTAGTTGCGGTGCGCTTGCTGAGCGGCCTGCAGCGCCTGCTCGCGCGTAAGTTCTCCGCGAATCAATTGCACTGCCTGCTTGTAGCCTAGCGAAGACAGCGGCCCCGCAGCCACACCGTACTCCTCAAGCAGGCGCCGCGTTTCTTCGACCAGTCCGACTTCGAACATCTGTTGCGCCCGCCGGTTGATTCGATCATAGAGAGCTTGACGATCGGGATCGAGACCGAGACGCAGAATGCGAAAGCCCCGCAGGGGGTCGCGACCGCGCTGCCAGAGTTCCGTCATCTTCTGGCGCGACGCCAGGCAAACTTCAATGGCGCGAATAAGCTTGGGCGTGTCATTGGCATGAATCTTTTCCGCCGCCGCGCGATCCAGGTGGCGCAACACGCGATGAAGATATTCGCCGCCGCGGCTCGCGGCCTGTTCGCGCAATCGCTCGCGCAGTTCCTCGGAGCGTTGCGGGCCGGGAAAGAGTCCCTCGAGCAGCGCGCGCAGGTAGAGCCCGGTTCCACCCACGAGAATGGGCAAATGGCCGCGCCCTTTGATCTCATCGAGCACTTGCCGCGCCTGGCGCGCATATTCGCCGGCCGTGATGTGGCTGGTCGGCGCCACGCAATCGAACAAGTGATGTGGTGCCCGGCCTCGTTCCGAAGACGTTGGCTTGGCTGTGCCGATATCAAACTCGCGGTACATGGCGACGGAATCGCAACTCACGATCTCGCCGTGGAAGCGCTCCGCCAGCGCTAGAGACAGAGCGGTCTTTCCGCTGGCCGTGGGGCCAAGCACGACCACCAGCAACGCTTCAGGCTGCGCCGGCGCCACCGTCAGCGCACGCTCCAGTGGATAGCATGCCAGTAGCGAATGAGGGTGAGGACGAGCAACAGAAACGCGATCACCAGCAGGCCGCGAGTTTCCGTGGCATAAATCGGCTGCCGTTCATGCTTGGGGAGGGAGTCGTTCTGGCGTCGAACGTCAGGCACGAAGATATTGTACGCTCAGCACCAG
>Ga0182018_10004712_pt1 | contig 11317 bp, 11 predicted proteins | sample 812P2MmetaG_FD_120490 | JGI IMG/M metagenome (GOLD analysis project Ga0182018, IMG submission 120490) | Permafrost microbial communities from Stordalen Mire, Sweden - 812P2M metaG | ecosystem: Environmental > Terrestrial > Soil > Wetlands > Permafrost | place: Sweden: Stordalen | collected...
CGAACGAGCGCGGCAGCAATTGGCGACACTTGCGGCCGCGCTGGATCGTGCGGCGAAGGCACTGGACGGATACCGCTAGTGTTGAATATTACGTTGGGCGTGGACACCGTCAATCCGTTTAAGGCGAGCTAATTTCGATATGGCTTCCGCTCACGCTCTCGGACAATTCCTGCGTACGCTGCCGGCCTCCGCGGCGGCCACGTTCCTGGCGCTATTTCCGATCGTCGATCCCTTCGGCGGCATTCCTATCTTCTTCACCATGACCTCATCCTGGACCGGGCGGGAGCGGAACCGGACTGCGTTCAAGACTGGGGTATGGGTCTTCATCATCCTGGTAACCTTTCTTTTCTTTGGACGCTTTGTGCTCCACTTCTTCGGTATCTCGCTGCCGGTGCTCAAAATTGCCGGCGGATTGATCGTCGCCAACACGGCTTGGGGAATGGTGACCTCGACGGCGCGAATCACGGCAGCAGAGAGTCACGAGGCCGAAAGCAAACAGGACATCTCCCTAACTCCGCTGGCTATGCCGCTGATGTCGGGGGGCCGGGCGCGATCGGAGTCGTGATGGCGCTGGCGGCCCATGTGGACAACGCGGCGGCGTATCTGGGGATGGTCCTGGGCGTGGCGGCGATTGCGCTCAGCGTTGCGCTGTTCTTCTGCATGGGCGGACCGCTGGTGCGGCGTCTTGGTCCGAGCGCGGCGGGCGCGATCAACAAGATCTTCGGCTTCCTGATTCTGGCCATTGCCGTCCAGCTGGTGTGGGACGGCGTTGCAGACTTTGGGAACTAACCCCGGGCCTGAGAATTCCGGAACTTCGATGCTTTCATCGCCGTATTACGAGCAGGCGCCTTTGCGCCCGGGGGTGCTTCATGCCCGGAATGTCTGTTGTCCGATTGAATCCGCTTTACACAACAGTTCTGATGTCTCTGGTCCTGGTCCTGGTCCTGGTCTCGGTGGCTCCTTTGTGCGCGGCCAGCGATTGGAACTATGAAGAGACGCATAGCGATGGCCGCGAGTTTGTTGCGGGGGGCTTCGTGCACGTACGGCTGAGTGTGGGCGATATGCACATCCGGCGCGGGGATTCCAACAAGCTCAGCCTGCGCTACACCATCAAGTCGCGCCGCGAGCGCAACCTCAAAGACGCGCATGTGGACTTCGACGTTCGCGGCAGCGATGCGACGATTGAGTTTCACGCGCCTGCCGGAGCGAACACGCAGTTTGACGTGGAACTCGAGCTGCCGGAAAAGACGAATCTCGACGTGCATGACAAAGTCGGCGACGTGACCGTGGAAGACATTGAGGGCGACAAGGATCTTACGCTGGGCGTCGGCGACATCCGAGTGTCGAACGCAGGCTCAACCTATCGGCTGATCAACGCGAGTGCCGGCATCGGCGACGTGAATAGCGATGGTTATGGTGAGACCAGCGGCTGGCTGGGTAAGACGTTAAAGTATCACGGCGAAGGCAAATACGAGCTACGAGCGCACGTGGGAGTGGGAGATATTCGTCTGGAAGGTAACTAGAGTCTTGGCGTAGGCGTTCTGTAAATGTTGCTGGGCCCTCAAGGCTGAATCGGGAACTCATTCGCTGCGGTGACGATCGGAGAATTCCCCCTCGCCAGCGTCCGAGGCAATGTTCAGGTCCCACATTAAAATCCCCACTCTTGCGCAAAGAACACGAAATGGCGGGGCACCTGATTTTGTTAAATCCCAGCAATAAGTCTGGACCGGTTCATCCAGCAATTCCAGAGGCTTGCTCCTGAAGCGTATTTTCCGTCTCCGAACGGTCGGCCGCCGGTAAGGGAAGCGAGAGCGAGATTTTTGTTCCGGTGCGGTTCGAGTGAATCTGCATAGCGCCATTGAAATGGCGAACCCGCTCCCGCATTCCCGTGATCCCCACGCCGGAGCGTTGCGCGTGAATGCCATCCAGCTTTTCGGCCGGTATTCCTTTGCCTTGATCTTGAACTTCCAGCCTAACGCCGTCGGCGTCGCGGGATAGGCGAAGCGTTGCCGTCTTGCTGCCGGAATGGCGATGAATGTTGGTCAGGCACTCCTGTGTGATGCGAAACATGGCTAACTCCATCTTGGTGGGGAGTCGACCGAAGTCCTCGGCAATGTTCAGGTCAACATTCAGACCGCTGCGTTCCATCAGACCGTGCAGATACCAACGAATGGCCTCAGGCAGACCGTTCTCATCCAATAGCGGAGGATGCAAGAGATAGGATGTGGTGCGTATCTCTTTGTTCAATTGCTGAAGCAGGGTCTGGCTGTCGTCGAGAGCTTTGCCGAGCACGGGATTCTTCCTTGCGTGTTGAGTCATGCTGGCAAGGTCCATGCCTAACGCGGCTATAATTTGCCCGGCGCTATCGTGTAATTCGCGGGCAATGTTACGGCGCTCATCGTCCTGAGTTTGCAGCAGGCGGTTGGAGAGTTCGCGAAGCTGCTCCGACTGTTGCAGAACTTCGGCGTTTCGCAGCTCCAGTTCCCGGGTGCGGCTATGCACTTGCTTTTCAAGTTGGTCGGCCAGGGTCCGCAGCCCCTCTTCGCTCCTGCGCAATTGTTCCTGCACGAGCACTCGCTGCGTGATGTCGCCCGTAATCCCAAGGTGAACGACAGTTCCATCCGCCATGCGCAGCGGGGCGGCGTGGGTTTCCATGTGATGGGGCCTGCCGTCCAGGGCCACGACGTCAAATTCCAGCGAACCTTTTTCTCCGCGGCAGATTCTTTCATTGAAGGCACGAAACTTGTCCCGATCATGAGGCGCGATGAGGTTATAAACATTCTTGCCGACGACCTTTTCCGCCGACTCAGCGCCAACCATGGCCAGGCCGGGCGGATTCATATGAAGCAAGGTGCCGTCAAAAGCCACAAGTTTGACGCATTCCGGAGTGGTCTCAACGATAGCCCGGAAACGTTCCTCGCTTTCGCGTAATGCGCGTTCCGCGCGCCTTCGTTCGGTGATGTCGCGCGCCACCTTCGAAGCCCCCACGATAACCCCCGCCGCATCTTTTACGGGTGAAATCGAAAGCGAGATGTCCAACAAAGTTCCGTCTTTGCGTACCCGGACGGTTTCGAAATGATCGACCCGCTCGCCGCGTTTGAGCTGCCCAAGAATCTTGTTTTCTTCGTTGCGGCGATCCGCCGGAATGATCAGGGTGATGTGCTGGCCGATGGCTTCCCTGGCGCTATAACCGAACATCCGTTCCGCAGAGTTGTTCCAACTTGTGATGACGCCATCCAGACTTTTGCTGACAATGGCATCGTCCGAGGAGCCGACGATCGCAGCCAGCAAATTGTTGGCGCGGTCTGCTTGCTTGGCCTGAGTAATATCGATATTTGCTTCCATTATTAATTCTGAGTTTGTTTCCTCGTCGCGCGTCAGTGCCCAGCGCGAGAGCACGGTAAGACTCGTACCATTCTTGCGGGTATGAGTAAGTTCTCCCTGCCAGCGTTTTTCGCGGTGAAAACGGGCAACGATCAAATGCAGCGGCTCCGGGAATTGCGTTTGAAATAACCTGTGGGTGATTTGCCCGAGGATCTCGTCCCGCGTCCAGCCGTAGAGCTCCTCGGCTCCCTTGTTCCAATATGTGATCCGGTCTTCTTCGTCGCGCAGAATGACCGCATTGAAGCTGAGGTCCAGCAATTGGGACTGCCTGGCTAACTCGGCATCTTTCCGCTTTCCCTCAGCTTGTTTTCCACTCGCGACGTTCGAGCAGGGTTGGCTCTCTTGTACTTTGCTTCTTTTTCTCTCGTTGCCTTCAGCAAGTACTCTGTCAATTGTGGGCAGCAACTGGTGTGACAGATCGCTTTTGGCGACGTATCCGCTGGCGTCCACTTCGGCGGCCTGTCTCGCCACCAGTTTTGGATCGTTCTGACTTACGATAACCACTTGGGATTCGGGGAATTCGCGGCGGATAATTCCGGTTGCCTGGACGCCGTCCATTCGGGGCATGGATATGTCCATGAGCACGAGGTCGGGTCGCATGCTCTTGACCTTTTCAACCGCTTCGACGCCATCTCTGGCCTCGCCACAGACGAGCCAGTCGGTCCGCGAAGCTAACAGAGACCGGACTGACCGCAGAATGGCCTCGTGGTCGTCAACGATTAGGATGCGCAGCGAATCCATAGGTCTCCCTCAAAAAGCGGGTTCATCCGACGACGTGAGACAGTCGAAAAACATCACATCCTAAATCAGATTCCCAGCCATATTGAATACCGTACGTTCGGCGGATTAGTACAGCAATTACCCGATAGTTTCAGAGCCGCGGCAATGGAAAGGTCTGCGCCACCCGTCGGTTCACAGCGGCAGGTGCGCTCCTCCGGAACCATTGGCCGCGTCGGTCGAGACGGTGGCGGAAATGGAGACCGACGTAACGGTCGCAGTGGACGTCGTCACAGACGTGGAAAGTTGGGCTAAGATGGGCACGACGGGTTCCGAGGCGGTCTCGGCGAGCAAGTCATCTTTATCCCCTTTATCTTTATTTTTATTTTTACTTTTGCAAACTGGCGCGACCCTCACTTCCTGGGGAGGGCAACTGCTGGCGGGAATCCTGACCTGAACCCGCATGCCAGGGTTACAATTTTCCAGGCGTAATTCGCCACCAAATTCCTTCGCCCGTTGTCGCATACCTCCCAAGCCGACGCCGATGCTGTCGGGCCGGCCCTCCATCACACCCGCACTAATCCCCTTGCCGTCGTCGCGGACGCTGACCATCAATTCGCCCTCCCGGTGCTTCAGCGTAATCCAGGTGTTGCGCGCCGCCGAATGGCGGAAGACATTATTCAATGCCTCCTGGACGATGCGAAACATCGCCGTTTCCAATTCCGGGGCAAACCGGGGGAACTGCGGTGGTTGCAAATCAAGCGAGGTAGAGATGCCGCTACGCTTGGTGAATCCTTCGAGAAACCAGGCGACGGCGGAACTCAGGCCGACCTCATCGAGCAGGGGAGGATGCAAGAGATGTGAAATGCTGCGGACCTGCAGGAGGGCGCGCTCAAACATGGCACTGGCGTCCGCAGCGGCCAGTGTTTTCTCTGCGGCAGAAGGCTCCCCTTGAGAAAGAATTCCATCCAAAACCATCTTTGCGGCGCTGAGTTCCTGACCCAAGCCGTCGTGCATGGCGCGGGCGATGCGACGTCGTTGGTTATCCTGCGCGGCAATGAGGCTGTTGGAAAGACGAACGAGTTCGCGATTGAGTCCAATTAGCTGCTGCGCCCTGCGGTGCAATTCCGCAAAAACCGAAACCTTGGCTCGCAACAATTCAGGAATGATGGGCACGGAAATATAATCCACGGCCCCGGTTTGGTAGCCCTTGAGCCGGTCGAGATCGGATAGGCACACGGCCGAAATAAAGATGATCGCCATCTGCTGGAAGCGGGGATGCTGGTGGATGGTGTCGGCGAGCTCAAAACCATCCATTCCCGGCATGCTTACGTCGGTGAGGACGACGGCAACATCATTTTTCAAGAGCAGTTCGAGTGCTTCGCTGCCGGACTTAGCGGGGATAAGATTTTCGCCCAACTCGGCGAGTATGGCTTCGTAGGTGAGCAGCTTGGCGGGCTGATCGTCTACCATTAGCACATTTACTTTTTCCTTGGCGCGCATCGTAGTTCTCCAATCTGCGGTGGTGGCGTCACTCGGATTCGATTAAGAACGTGTCGGTCGGAGCGCTGGGCGTCTTCGGCTTTCAAAACCTTCCTCTTCGTCCCAGTTTGCGATCAGAGGCAAAGCCGAAACGGGGACAACACCGGCCGCGTTTTATCACGACACGGAGCGGGAAAGCCTTACGGTGTTTGCTGTAGAAAGCAGAGGATGGCGGCAAGTCGGGGCCATGAGGTATAACCCTTGGACTAGTGGTACTTTCGGAACCTGCCTGACGCGTGGACTCTGAAACCCTCCTTCCTTTTGGTCTCCGACCTGTCTCCGAATTATTCTCCGGCTTGCCGCCGGGCAGCCGAGCTCCACTGGGCCGGACAGCCGATGGCGGCTGTTCCAACGTGCGGACAGGCTATTCCTATCCGGCGCACCGTCGCTGCGGCCTGTCGAGGAATCTTCATTGTTCTCCGGCTTGCCACCGGGCAGCCGAGCTCCCCTGGGCCGGACAGCCGATGGCGGCTGTTCCAACATGCGGACAGGCCTATTCCTATCCGGCGCACCGCCGCCGCGGCCTGTCGAGGAATCTTCCCACGAGGGATGAAGAGTTCTGCACACATGCTGCACTTATTGGGTGCAAGAAACGCCCGCGCCTTGATGTAGCGCTTGCAGCTTTGGCCCGCTAAGTGCACAATCTTGAGTGCCACGCAAGTGGCTGGAGTGGACTCCTTCGATGTGCCACTCGGGAGAAGATCGAAAATGACACCTCGCACATTCCTACCGTTGCTCTTGGCCGCCGCATTGGCGCTTCCAGGGCTGGCGCAGCAAGCCAACTCGCCCGGCCAGCCGGCAGCCTCTGGGTCTCAAAGCGTGAGCACCAGCGACCGGCAACCGGTACCACCTCCGGCTTCGACCAATTTTTGGGACGGCGACGATCCCAACCTGGTCAATCTGGTCGCGCACCCTTTTGCCAACAAGAAGTACGTGCAGCGCAGGGTTGGACCTATCCGGGACCGCCTCAATGAACTGGACCAGTTGACGTCAGAAAACAACAGGACGATCAAAGACGTGGACGGCCGGGCGCAGCAGGGCATTCAGCTGGCGTCGGAAAAGGTCACCCTCGCGGATCAGCATGCTTCGGACGCCGGCGATAAGGCGCGGATGGCGCAGACAACCGCGACGCAAGCCTCGACTCGGGTCGCGTCGGTGGAGCAGATAGTAAGCAACCTCGATCAATATAAAGGGGACGCGCAGACCGAAATTCGCTTCCGTCCTGGTCAGAGCCTTCTGAGCAAGACAGCGAAGGATGCGCTCGATCAGATGGCCGCTCCGTTGAAGGATCAGCGCAGCTACATCATTGAGGTCCGTGGTTTTGCGCCAGGTCGCGGCGCCGCAGCGATTGCGAGCTCAAGGAAGATGGCGGATTCGGTGGTGCGTTACCTGGTACTTAACCACGAGATCCCGGTCTATCGGGTTTATGTGATGAGCATGGGAAATGCGGCTGCGGCTGACGCTGACGGAACCATGGCGAAAAACAGCGGCGGGGGACGGGTGGAAATCAGTGTGATGAAGAATGATCTGGTGGGTTCTGTGCAGCACTGAAATTCGAGCGGCCAGCGAAGGTAATAAGTCAGGTCTCTGCAAGAATGAGCGGGCGAGTCGATAAGGACTCGCCCGTTTTCAATTTCCGGTTTCCGCACGAGGAGGGCTGGACAGGGTAACTGCTGCTGGAGTGCACATTAGTAATTTGTGATTATGTGAGGTCGCAGGCAAAATCGATCTGCCCACCACTTCACAGTCCAGCCATCGTAGCTTGCCGTAGGGAGCTTCGGAGCTGAACCAAATTAAAACCTGGCCGGACCGGAAGTTGAATAGTTATGTCTCGCGCAAAGGCAACCATTCTCTGCATTGACGATCACTGGAACGGGCTGATTGGACGCAAGATGCTGCTCGAACAGAGCGGCTATGAGGTTTTAGAGGCTAGCGATGGCGACGAAGGATTGAAGCTGTTCCGCTCGCATCCCGTGGATGCGGTGGTCATCGATTATCAAATGCCTGGGATGAACGGCGATGTGGTCGCCGCGAAGATGAAGCGCATTAATTCGCAGGTCCCGATCATGCTCTTGTCGGCCTACGGACCTCTGCCAAAGAGCAAATTGAGTTCAGTGGATTCGTTTTTATCGAAATCTCAACCGCCGAACATTCTCCTGGGAACGCTCCGGGATCTGCTGGGCGACCGTCCCAAACCCTTTTTCTCCCGTTGGCTCGATCATTGGAAGAGCCGAAACCAGGTGGTGACCCATTGAACTTCTTCAAGCAACTTCTGGGGCGAGGATGTGCGCACCGGTTCTCGTGGCCGCGCATCGACGACAACGGCCGTCATTATCAGATATGTCTGGCTTGTGGAACGGCCTATGAGTACGACTGGAAAGGAATGCGCCGGACGGATCGGCTGCTGCCAGCGGTCATCGAACGCGGTTTGCAGGGTGATACCTGCTCCCATTTGCGTGCCGTGCGGTAGTGAAGTGAATCGAAGCGCTCATGACTGAATCTGGGACATTGCGGCCAGCCCCACGCGCGCCCCGCGTCAATTTGCGCGGAGCTGTTTCAGTCCTCATTCAGCTGGAGAATCTTCGACGCATTCCAGGTAAACTTCATCAACTTTCGATCACAGGAGGGTTGCTCGAACTTGCGGTTTACCTCGACGAGCGAGCCAAGATTAACCTGACGCTTCCGGTGGGTACCAGCACGGTGCGCCCCAAGGCCGAAATGCTTTTTCCGATGCGCGCCATGCACGGCTACATGCAGCCGTTTCGTTTTACTCGTCTTTGGGCGGGAGAGAGCCAGATACTAGAAGCGGAAATCACTCAACTGCTAAAGCAAAGCATGGCGCCTGCAACTCCAGGCCACGGGGCAGCCTTCCGGCCACCCCGATTCTATTTGGAGTCGTTCTAGTCCCGTTGTATCCCGTCAATCTATTTCTGCAAGTCTCCACCACCAACCGCGATCTGCAGCAGGACATTGCCGACAAAGAGTTTCGCGAAGATCTCTTCTACCGTCTCCATGTCTTTCCCATCGGCTTGCCGTCGCTTGCGGCAGCGGCGTACGACATCCCCATCCCGGTTCATCATTTTGTCGGCAAACATTCTGCACGCATAGGGGAAAGCACATTGACACCGTCTCCGACGACACTATGGCTGAGCTTCAGAGTGGAACTGGCGTGGAAACATTCGCGAGCTTGAGCACATGATTGAGCGCATGGTCATCTTGAGCAAAAGCCGGGTGCTGGCCGCGCCGCCAGTGGGATTAGAAGCACCGCAGGACCGCACGGAAGACAATCTTACGGAGATGGAACGCGAGCACAGGGTTCGCGTTTTGAGGGAGACCAAAGGAATGCTGTCGGGTGAGGATGGAGCTGTCAGCTGCCTCGGGATCAAGCGCACGACGCTGCAATCGATGCTCAAACGATTGGGAATCGAATTGCAGAACTATCGGCGCAGAAGCGGGATGTTCGGTTCTGGCTAGAGTGTCTGCGGCAAAGCCTCCATTGAGATCAGAAAGTCAAAATCCCCACTCTCTCGCATAAAGCGCGAAGGGTGGGGCACCCTGCGATTTTCTTCCTCGATTATTTTGCTAAGCGATTGTATTTTCTTAGTGCTTCACGGAGGCGGTCGTGGGGCAGCGCGATCACCGTGTGATTGTTGATGCCGGTCATGGTTTCGGCCGCGACCATGGCATTCACCACGGCTTCTTCGGTCGCCTGGACGGTTGCCAGAAAAATTGGATCGAGTGAATCGTTGGGAAGCATGGTGAGTTGGTGCAGCCCCTGGGTGCCGACGGCGCCGGGGTTTGCCGTGGAGAAGGCAATGAAGATGTCACCCGAGCCGTCGCCGGAATAGCTGCCATCGCGACCCAGGCCGAGCGATATTTTTCTGGCGATGCGCTTAAGTTGCGTAGGGATCAGGGGAGCATCGGTGGCGAGTACCACGATGATGGAGCCGAGATCGTCCTGAAAGATGGTGCGCTCGGGAATCTCGCGGCCCACGTTTATGCCTGCAATGCGAAGCTGCTCGCGCGAGCCATAGTTGCACTGCACGAGGACCCCGACGGTATAGCCTCCGAGTTTTGCGTCGAGCACGCGAGAAGAAGTGCCGATGCCACCTTTGAATTGGTTGCAGATCATGCCCGTGCCGCCGCCGACATTGCCTTCTTCGACTGGACCGGAGTGCGCGGTATCGAGGGCGTGAAAGGCGTCTTCAGGCTTGACGTGGAATCCGTTGATGTCGTTGAGGTAGCCATCCCAAGTCTCGGCGACCACGGGAAGTGACCACCAGTAGCCTTCCATGTCGGGAGTGCCGCGCTTGACCTTCCAGGCGATGACGGCGTCGCGTACGACTCCTACGCTGTGAGTGTTGGTGATCATGACGGGGCCATTGAGGAAGCCGGAGTCGTCGACCCAGGTGGTGCCCGTCATTTCGCCGTTGCCGTTGAGGGTGAACCATGCGGCGAAAACGGCGTCGTTGCTGGCTTTTCCCCGAGGATGAATGGCCGTAACGCCGGTTCGAACCGGACCCTTGCCAATTTCGAGTTTGCCTTCGCCGGAAATAAGTGTCGTATGGCCGACCTCAACTCCTTTCACATCGGTGATGGCATTGTTGGCGCCCGGAGTTCCATCGAATGGAACGCCCAGATCGCGGGCACGCGGCTTGGGTTGGGCTGAGAGCGTTGTGGCCAGAGCGAGGAGCAAAATGAATACGGTCAGGCGAACTTGTGTCGGGGACATGCGGCCTCCAGCAAAGGAGGAAGTATACGGTACGGAAAGAAGATGAGGTTGCGGTGTTTGGGAAGTTCACAACAGCTTGTCAGGGATGATGGGGAGATCGCGCACTCGTTTTCCCGTGGCGTGGAAAATTGCGTTTGCGATAGCGGCGCCCGTTCCCGTAATCCCAATTTCGCCGATGCCTCGGACGCCGAGCGGATCCGGTTGCGGGTCGGCGATATCGATGGCCGAGACATTGATCTCCCCGATATCAGCGTTCACCGGAAGGTTGTGATTTCGTCGCCGTCGTGGACGACCGCGAGGGAAAGGCAGCGATTGGTGCGGCGACCATTGGCCAGCACGGTGCAGGCGCCGCATTGGCCGTGGTCGCATCCCTTCTTGTTGGTGCGAGTCAGTGCAAAATTCTCGCGAAGAAGATCGAGCAGCGTCACGCGCGGATCAACCGACAGTGCGTGCGACTGGCCGTTCACTCTCAGTTTCAGCGCAGTTGCGGCGTTGAAGCATGTCGTTCAGTCGCTATCGTTCCCCCACGTTGGAAAGCCGCTCCAAAACATACGCCGCCGGTTAAGGCACCTACCGTAGTAACGAATTCTCGTCGCGTGATCTCTTGATTGAACACTGAAACTCTCGCGACCCGTTTTGTGGGGGTCGTGCGCTGGCGGGTTAGTAGATTTTCTATCACCGCAGTCCAAGTCATCATATTTCTTCATTGAATTACTCGACTCAATTTGCTTGTCCCGATGAATTTCCGCGTACCATGAATCGTCCCCACTCACATGCCGAATCGCTCGGCGAGGTTTTTGGCCTTTTGATCGAGGTGGAAATCCATCGGGTTTCCTCTGTAGGGACGACAAGGCCCCCGCACGCATCATAGTGAGGCGTCCTACGTCTCGAAGTCCGGGACACTTGGGTCCCGGAGCTCAATACAAAATCAATGGCGTGCCG
>Ga0182018_10004713_pt1 | contig 11316 bp, 11 predicted proteins | sample 812P2MmetaG_FD_120490 | JGI IMG/M metagenome (GOLD analysis project Ga0182018, IMG submission 120490) | Permafrost microbial communities from Stordalen Mire, Sweden - 812P2M metaG | ecosystem: Environmental > Terrestrial > Soil > Wetlands > Permafrost | place: Sweden: Stordalen | collected...
AGAGGCGATCCGCAGCGGTGGATTCTGGATCAGCGTACCGCGCGCAGTACTGGTTGCGACAGTGGATGTCGTGCTGTTGGAACCGCAGGCTGTCAGCAAGACGACAGCAACTGCGGAGTAGAACGGCCCCCTAATCCTACTCATTCTAGCCTCCCGCCGATCAAGCGCGCAGTGGCGAAGTGCAGCCCTCGCAACTTGTAGTACCGTTGTCGGGCAAGCGACGCGCACGCGCCGCCCATGGCGCTACGGTAGCACGCCTTGACTTGCTTCTCACGCGTTCGTGACCTTTATACCTGCCCGGATCGCAGGTGCGCGAGGGCCTTTGATGAACCGCAAGACTTTTTTTTCCGTCCGGCGAGTTCGGCAGCCTCGCCCCTGGCCGCCAGTATGCCGATATTGGCGCCGTCAGCGACGACCCGCTGGCCGACATCCGCGCGATAGAGCACGTCGTGTTCGTCATGAAGGGCGGAGTAGTCATCCGCAACGATCTGAAAACAGCGAACTGATTCCGTCAATCCGCCTTCGTCAGGAATCTCAATTCAAAATGTCTGCGGGCACCGGCCTGCTGAACAGGAACCCCTGCATTTCATCGCATTTGAGCGCGCGCAAGATGCCCGATTGCTCCTCGGTCTCGACGTCTTCCGCCACGACCTTGAGTTTAGCGAGTGCGCCAAGCGGATAATCGTCGACACGAGAGCGACTCCCTGCACCCCGGCAGTCATATCGACGATGAACGAACGGTCGATCTTCAGGGTGTGCACGGGCAGTTTCGCGAGGTAACTGAGCGAGGAGAATCCGGTCCCGAAATCGTCGATGGCGATGCTGACGCCCATGGCGCAGATCCTGTGCAGGATGGCAATATTGTGCTTGGCGTCGTCCATGATCATGCTTTCGGTGATTTCCAGCTCCAGGCCGGCCGCCGAACGGACATCAATTCAGATCGCCTGCTCATCCGCGACTTCGATCTTGTAGTGTTCTGCAGGATGGGCCATGCAGGGCGTGGTGGGATTAACGAGCGCGTCCGCAGAGTTTTGCGTGTCGCCTGCGATATAAAGCCGGAACTTGAACGTGATCCTGCGGTGCATGGATGTGCGCTCGAGCGCATATTGCGCGTTCTTTCTGGCGCTGGTGCGTTGGCAAGGGCGGCCGAATGAGGCAGCGCCGAATCCTGCGCAGGCCCGCCGCTGACGGTGTCTCGCGGCAGGAGCCGCGGCGGCGGTGTGCAGCGTCTGCGCGCAGGAGTGCGTTCTGCGGCGCGCCCAGCGAAACTGCGGCCCATTCGCCCCGATGCGGTACACGGAGATTGCACCCGCGCGCTACTGCGCTGCGAGAGACCGTTGGCGATCGTGCCCGGCGTTACCCCTGATGGCCGTCAGTGGTTTTACGCCGTCCTTAAGGAGCCTTGCGAACTCTCGGGGAGGCATCGAGCACCCGAAATAGTACCCCTGCGCCTTATCACAATTGCGCGCGCGAAGGAATTCCAGCTCTTCCCGCGTTTCTACGCCCTCTGCAACGACAAGCAGATCAAGGTTCCGCGCCAGGGTGATCACCGCGGTGACGATGGCTGCGTCGCGGCCGCCGGTAGAAATCTGACGGACGAAGGACTGATCGATCTTGAGGGCATCGACGGTGAATCTGCGCAGATAGCTCAAACTCGAGTAGCCGGTGCCAAAGTCATCGATCGCGACCTTGACTCCCCATTCCCGCAGGTATTGCAATACACCCGCCGCCGCCTCGGCGCGCTTCATGAGAACACTCTCGGTCAATTCGAGCTGCAACACTCGGGGCTCGATGCCCGTTGCGCTCAGGACCGAAAACAAGCCATTCAGAAAGTTCTCATCGGCAAACTCCATAGCGGAGACGTTGACCGCCATGGTGGTGGCAGGCAGGCCCGCATTCGCCCAGGCGCGCGCCTGCTCGCACGCTTGCTGCAGTACCCATTTGCCGATGGGCACAATGAGTCCGCAGTCTTCCGCGATGGGAATGAACTGCGCCGGTAAAAGTAGCCCGCGAGTGGGATGTGCCCAGCGCAGCAATGCCTCCGCGCCGGTGAGTTCTCCGCTTGCAAGGTCGATTATCGGCTGGTACTGCAGCGCGAATTCGTGCCGCTCCAGGGCGCACCGCAGTCCCTCCTCAATTGAATGTCGCTCTACGGCGCGGGTATACATTGCCGGCTTGAAAAATTGAAAATTCTGCCGGCCGTTTTCCTTTGCCTGGTACATTGCGGTGTCCGCGTTCTTGATCAACGCATCCGCGTCTTGGCCGTCCTCGGGATAGACGCTCACGCCGATGCTCGTGGTGATGTGCAGGTCACGCTGGTCGATCGAATGAACGCGCGCCACCACCTCCAGCATTCTGTGCGCCATCACGGCAGCATCTTCGGGTTGCCGCACCTCTGAGAGCAGGATGACGAACTCATCGCCTCCCTGCCGGCTCACCGTATCTGTGCCGCGTACGCAATCCACGAGGCGTTTGGCGACGGACTGCAGGAGCTGATCGCCGATCGGATGGCCTAGGGAGTCGTTGATATGTTTGAAGCCATCCAAATCCAAATACAGCACTGCGACCTGTTTCATATCACGCCGCGCCAAGGCGATCGACTGGTTCACGCGGTCGTGCAGCAGCCGTCGATTCGGTAGACCGGTGAGCAGGTCGTGCTCGGCCGAGTGAGTCATTTGCCGCGTCATCGCCTGGGCAGCGCTTACATCGCGAAAGACGAACACGGCACCCGCCGTTTGTCCGTTGCGGTCGTGAATCGGTGCGACGGCGTCTTCGATCGGAACTTCCGAGCCGTCACGCCGCACGAGAATGCAGCGCGCAGGCAATGGCGCAATCTGCTTCTGCGCGGCATCTAATGCAGTCGGGTTCGCAATGATCTCGCGGCTCGTGACGTCGAGGAGCCGGAATACGTCGGAAAGCGGTCGGCCTGCCGCCTCTTGCCGGGTCCAGCCCGTCATCTTGTCCGCGACGAGATTGAGGCTGGTGACGTTTCCCGCGATGTCCGTGCACACCACGGCGTCACCGATGCAGTTGAGCGTGACTTCGGCGCGTTCCCTTTCGATGAACAATGCATCTTCCAAGCGCTTGTGCTCGATGGCGTAGCGCAACGCTCGCAGCAGACCGCGCGTCTCGATCTCGCCCTTAATGAGGTAGTCCTGCGCGCCTTCCTGCAGGGCCTGGGCGGCAAGTGACTCGTCGTCCAAGCCGGTGAACACCACAAGAGGCACACGCGGCGCCGCCGCGCGAGCCCGCCGCAGCGCTCCCAAGCCGTGACCATCGGGTAAGCGCAGGTCGAGGAGTATGATGTCGACTTCGCGCTGCGAAAGATACTTCTCGGCCTCGCTCATCGACTCGACGTGTGTCAATTTAGTGGCGTGCGGGCCTTGATCATTGACCATTTCGCGGAGCAAGCGGGCGTCTCTGGCGTTGTCTTCGACCAGCAGGATTTCTTTGATCGCGGTCGTACTCATCAGCCTGACGCACTCTGTGGCAACTTCACGGTTTTCAGCCAGAAATCATTGATCCTCGCCACGAGGCTTTCGAAGTCATCCAAGTGCTCGGGTTTGGTCAGATAGCAGTTCGCGTGGAGCTGATAGCTTTTGACGATGTCGGCCTGCGCCTCTGAGGTTGTCAGTACGACGGTGGGGATGCTCTTCAGAGAGCTGTCCTCCTTGATTTGGGCCAAAACTTTCCGGCCGTCGAGTTTGGGGAGATTTAGATCCAGCAGAATAGGATCAGGCCGAGGCGCCGCTACGTGTGCACCCTCGTGCCGCAGGAACGCCATGGCCTCGACGCCGTCTGCGGCCACATGCAGCTGGACCGCTGAATTCGTGTCGCGAAAGACTTCCCGCGTCAGCCGCATGTCACCGGGGCTGTCCTCGACCAGAAGAAGCTGCACGGGGTGGTATCTCTGTGCCATCGCTCGCAGCGCGCCGTAGCCGCGTGGTGCGAGTGAGAGGCTCCCGCAGGATCGATCGCCCCTGGCGTTGCGCATGGCAAAATCGCCTGGGTGAGTCGCGAATGCGGAATCGTGAGTCGTCAAGGCGCGCGGCCTCCTGCCGAAGCGTTGAAGTTCTAGCGGCGAATCGCGCGACAAGCCAATCGCGAGAGAGCGCGGAGAAAAAGGGCCACTACTCCGTTGATTGGCCGTCTTCCCTCGCGGCAGTGTTCACTTCTGCCGCTGCGGCTGTATGTACGATAGGTAACATACCTTCGATTATGTTTGATTGCGTGCAGGCCTAATTTTCCATAATCTCGGCGCGACTCAATAATTGAGACTTGGTTCTCATTTTGCTGGGTCATTGCCGATCGTCGCCGACCCGGGCCCCGCTCACGACGTGGGAGCCCGACGCCAATTTCGGCACGGTTGGAATCAAGCTGACAGGCGGCTTGTGGGTGATCGACGGGCTCGGCGGCTCCGATGTGCAGGAGCCACACCGACGGGCCAATTCGTGGTTCGGAGCCTGCAACCTCGGGGAAACCGTACTGACGTCAGGCTGCGACCCGGCGCCATCAAATGCGCGGCAGGATGTGGGAATTGTCGTAACGGCGCAAGAGGATGCGGCCCGGGGGCTCCGACGATCAGCGAGTTGCCTGGGGCATCCCTTGGTCACGCATGCACCCCGTGCGATGGTCGCATGCGCGCCAACTTTCACTGGTCCGAAGATTTTTGTGTGAGCTCCAATCCAGACGCTGTCGCCGATCTGCGGCGCGTCAAGCTGCTCTGCACGCCCCACTTTGGTCGGTTGCCCGTCCGAGCAGCGTTCGGCGAGTCGTCAGTTGATGACTTCAATGCCGCCGAAGTGTCCGATCCAGAACCCTGCGCCGATTTCGGCCGATAAGGATACCTCGATCCCGTATCCCCTGCGCATGAGCAGTGCCGCCAACGCGTAGGCACCCCAGCCGACGGCCAGCAATGGCCAGAGCAATACTTGCTTCTGCTTGGAGTTGAGCATTCTGCCAAACAGATACACGAGGATCGCCTGCAATCCCTCGTTGCGACACACCACATCGAACTTGCTCCATACTGAGATGGCGTTCTGATCCAGATACCGACGGAGGTCGGCTCGCGCGAGCTGCAGAAATGAACTCATCAGGCGCCAAGCGACTCGCGGTCAATGTCGCATGCGAGGCTGCGCCGCAACTCGCTGTTGTCGAAGTCGACGCGCACAATACTTCCGGGATTGCCGCAGATCACCGCATTGTCGGGAACATTCATTGATAGTACGGTTCCCGGCAGCACGGTGACCCCGGTACCGAGCCGATTATCGCCGTAGATCACGCAGTCCGCCCCAATCCAGACGTTTTCGCCGATCGTAGGCGGTCCCGCGTCCGAGGCGTCGACGCCGATCGTCACCCGCTCATGAATCAGCGTCCCTTTGCCGATGCTGTGCGGGCTGATAATCAGCTGACCTCCATTGGAAAGATACACGCCGCCAGCAATAGACGTACGTGCGTCCACTTCGGATTTGGCATTGGAGCCAGAGCAACGCATGGCGCAGTACGCCCGCGCGACCCGCGAACCGCAGCGCACAATAGAGCCTGGAGTCAGCATGCAGCTCAGACCACATAAGCGCAATCACCCGTAAAGCGGACACCGCAGAGCCCATAGTTGGTGCTTCGACCGACATTAATCGATCTGCAGCAGGGCTTGAGACGCTGCACATGGATGCGCGAATTTTAAGCTGCGATTCCCAGCTCGATATGCGAATGCCATCCCGGATTGGCCGAAATGACGCTCGCAGGATCTGCTGATCGAGTTACCGAGCGCGCCGCATTCCCGCCAATTCCCGTGGCGGGCTGTCGTCGTCTTATTTCGAAACGCCCGCTCGCAGCCCGACTCAAGACATTAACGACATTTCGACCCATCTGCCGGTCAACCGAAGACGAAAAAGTCCGTTTATATGTCAAAAGGCGAGCAATTCGCGTGGAGGTAGAAATGCCTAAAAAGCGTAAGCGCAGTGTCTGGCAAGCGGGTGGCACGGCCATCATCTGGCCGAGGGGACTGGAAGCCCGGTACGGAATCACTGGGGCGACGCGGCGGATCTGGGAAAAGAAGGGACTTCTGCCAAAGCGCGATTGTTTTGTAGGTGGGAAGCCTGCAGGGTGGCAGCCAGAGACGCTGGCTCGCGCTGATCGCGGTGAACTGCGATGACTTGCCCGCCTGCAACCCAATAGCCTGCCGGGCGCGAAACGCGCAATGCTCGTAGCGCGTACGAGTCGGCGGCTCTCGCACACAGCGCGGCGATGCGATTACGGTAAAGCCCGCGAAGGCTCGAATCGCCGAAAGGCCTGTTTTGATGGTGGGCGGTACAGGGATCGAACCTGTGGCCCCTGCCGTGTGAAAGCAGTGCTCTACCGCTGAGCTAACCGCCCAACCGACTGACCGCGGGGAGTGTACGAGGCGTGGGCCGCGCGAATCAACCGCGAGGTGAGGCGCCTTGCGCATGAGAACGCGGCAGCGCCCCGCAGAATCGTCCCGAACTGCCGCCCGAACCAGGAAAGACGGCCCACCCTCGAAGGCTGGGCATCGTGGCGTTGCCATGGGAACATTGCGCATGACAGTCGTCACCCGCTTTGCTCCAAGCCCGACGGGCCTGCTGCACCTGGGAGGCGTGCGCACCGCGCTTTTCAGTTGGCTCTACGCGCGCCGCCACGGTGGCAGATTCATTTTGCGCATCGAGGACACCGATCGGGAAAGGTCCACCGATGAGGCGGTGCGCGTCATCCTCGACGGCATGCAATGGCTCGGCCTCGACGCGGACGCGGGCCCCTATTTTCAGACACAGCGCTTCGAGCGCTACCGCGAGGTCATCGCCGCGATGCTCGCCGCAGGCAGCGCCTATCGCTGCTACTGCACGAAGCAGGAGCTCGAGGATGAGCGGGCGCAGCAGCTCGGACGCAAGGAGAAGCCTCGCTACTCCGGGCTATGCCGCAATCGCGCCGAGCCACGCGTCGGCGCGGAATCCGTGGTGCGCTTCAAGAACCCATTGGAGGGCACGGTGGTCGTCGAGGACCTGGTCCACGGGCCGGTCGTCTTCGAGAACCGCGAGCTCGATGATCTCATCATGGCGCGCTCGGATGGAACACCGACCTACAACTTCTGCGTCGTTGTCGACGACATGGACATGGCCATCACCCATGTGATTCGCGGCGATGATCATCTGAACAACACCCCGCGGCAGATGAATATGCTGCGCGCGCTCGGCGCCGCGCCGCCTGCGTATGCGCACGTGCCCATGATCCTGGGAGCCGACGGTGCCAAGCTGTCCAAGCGCCATGGCGCGGTGAGCGTGCTGCAATATGAGGAGGAAGGATTCCTGCCCTGGGCGCTGCTGAATTATCTGGTGCGCCTCGGCTGGTCGCACGGTGATCAGGAGGTATTCACGCTGCAGGAGCTGATCGCTGTGTTCGACATTAGGGACGTCAACAAGGCAGCCTCGGCTTTCAACCCTGAGAAACTCTTGTGGCTGAATCAGCAGCATATGATGCGCGCGCAACCGGCCGAGCTCGTGCCGTACTTGCGTGCACAGCTTAAGCGTCTGGGGCTCGACAGCGACAATGAGGCGCTCCTCGAAGGGGTCGTGCTCGCCCAGCGGGAGCGCGCCAAGACCCTGAAGGGAATGGCGCAGAACAGCCGATTCTTCTTTACCGGCGACATCGAGCTTGATCCCAAGGCCGCGCGCAAGCATCTCACGGCGGCCGAGGCGCCTGCGCTTCAAGAAACCCGCGCTCGATTGGCGGCGCTTGGGGAGTGGTCGGCGGCGCCGATCAACGATGCCTTGAACGCACTTGCGGCCGAACTCGGCGTGGGCCTGGGCAAGATCGCGCAGCCGCTGCGGGTCGCTGTGACCGGCTCGGCAGTTTCCCCGCCGATCGATGTGACGCTCGCCTTGCTCGGGCGCGAGCGCACGCTCGCGCGCCTCGATGCGGGGATCGCGCGATGCCAGGGCGGATGAAGTGTGGCGCGACTCCCACACCGGTAATCGTGTACTCCGTTATGCTAGATCCCCCGGACCGCGAGGATTTGTTTTGTGCCTAAAGTCCTGCCGCTGCTACGCGTGGCTCAGTTCTTGTTCTGGGCGGCCGCTATTTTCACCTTCGTCTGCGCGGTCCTCCCCTACGAGCATACGATTCACATCTTCAAATGGGACAAGGCCGAGCACTTTCTCGCCTTTTATGTGCTGACCGGGCTTGCCGTGGCCGCATTTCCGCGTGCCAGCCTATTAATCATCGCGGCCGCGCTGTCAGGCTTCGGAGCATTCATCGAATTCGTTCAGGGGCTCTCCTGGGTGGGGCGGGATCGGGATTTCCAGGACTGGGTGACGGACACGATAGCCATCGGCATGGCGATGGCTCCGATGCTCGCCGTTTGGTGGCGCAAACAATTCGAGGGATCGGATGCGCCGCCGTAACGGCGGACTTACATTGCGGCGCTGAGCGCGCCCACAAGCTCGAAGATGTCCTGCGGCGTCGCCTCGCCGTGGGTGAGGCAAATGCGGACGACGTCTCGACCCTCAAGCTTCGCCGCCGCCATCCAGGCGTGACCCGAGGCTATGACGCGATTCACGAGAGTGCGAACGTCTGGGTATCCGGGGGGAGGGACGATGCACAGGACCGCAAGCTGCGAGTCGTTGGCAATGGTCCATCCCCGCGCGCCCAGCTCCTCTTTGAGCGCGGCCATCAGCGCGATCGAGCGCTCCACGTGATCGCCGTAACCCTGCCACCCGGCGCACGCCAGCGACAGGAACAGGCGCAGACCCAGGAATCGCCGCGACCACTGCGCTGTCGTGACATACGGGTCGAGATGGACGATGTTCGAGGGCATGAAGGTCGTCGAAACGTGAAACACGGAGGACAGGATGTTCGCGTGCCGTGTCATGAACATGCCGCAACCCATCGTGGTTGCGAACCATTTATGCGCATCGATGGTGATCGAGTCGGCGTGTTCCATGCCGGCGAGTGCGCCGCGTCGTCTGTCGGAGGCGATGAGCGCGCCTCCCCAGGCCGCGTCGACGTGGTACCACAGAGCCGCCTCGCGGGCGATTGCGGCGCAGCGCTCGAGCGGATCGATCATTCCTGCGTTGGTCGTCCCGGCGGTGGCGACGATCATCACGGGCACGCAGCCGCGCGCGCGGTCCTCACTCAGCGCCGAGAGGAGGGCGTCCGCATCCATCTGACCGCGCCCGTCCGTGGGCACAAGATGTGCCGCGGCACGGCCGATACCGGTCTGATGGGCAATCTTGAGCCAGGCGAGATGGCTGTCGGCTGAGATGTAAAAGACCGGCGTTCCGGCGAAGGCCCTCGTGCCCTCGATCGCGAAGCGCGGATTCGCGCGGGTCAATGCGCACAGGAGCGCCGTAGAGTTCGCCTCCGAGCCCCCTGAGGTGCAGTGACCCACGGCGTTGGCGGGCAGCCCCGCTCGCAGCGCGACTGCCTTCAAGACATGCGCCTCAATTTCCACCGCCGCGGGCGCCGTCGTCCAGGTTGCAAGCTGCGGGTTCAAAGCCCCGACGATGCGATCCGCGCACTCCGCCGGAAAAGTGGGAGCGGGGTTGAAGAGTCCGAAGTAGCGCGGGTGCGTCATGTGCACGATGCCATGCTCCAGTTGCGCGATGCTCCAGGAGAGCAATTCGTCGAGCGGCCGGGGCGCGGAGAAATCGAAGCCGGCAAGTTCCTTCTGAAAGGAGGCCAGGTCGAAGGTCGGTACGACGGATCCCTGCGCGATCCGGGCATTGGCGCGCGGCAGCTCGCGCGTGAGAAAGTCATCCAAGCGCGCGCGTTCGGCCCGAGTCGGGAAAAGCGCCGCCGGCGGGTGCGGATGATCGGTCATAGGGCGCGCGCGTGCGCCTGCAGCCGGCTCTGCGCCAAGAGCGCCAGCCAATTGGCGTAGAGGCGCAGCGCCTGGGGCCGCCAGGCTCGCGCCGACCGTCCCTGCACGTCGACGGCGGGGAAATCGGCGAGGAGATCAATGTGGCGCTCGAGGAGCGCGCGCTCGCGAAACGCAACCAGTGCCGTCGCGGCGGCGGCGTCGAAATAGCCGCTGGGCATCTGCGGATAGGCCTCGCGCTCGCGGCGCAGGAATCGGCTGACGTCCCGGTGATATTCGCGCAGCAGCGAATCCGGATCATATTCCGGATGCCCCTGCAGATACACGAATAGGCTCTTACCTTGCCTGATGAACATGTCGGCGCCTGCAACAGGCGACGTCGACAGTATTTGATAGCCTGCTGCGGTGAGCGCCTGGGCGGGCAGATCGTTCGAACGAGAATGGGGGATACGCCACGCGTGCGGCGCATCGGCGAGGATGCGGTGATCGCCACTGCGCACGCAGTCGAATACTCCGGAGAGCTTCTCGGGATATCTCTGCCGCCCGATACCGTCCAGATGATAGACAGCGGCGTGCGCGGCAAGACAGGACCACACCGTCGAGGTGGTGTTCTCCTGCGCCCAGTCGACGAGCTTCGTGAGCGAATGCCAATAGGGCTCCTCGGTCAGGACCGCCGTGCGTGGCTCGGTGCCAGTCACGATCAAGCCATCGAGGCGGCTCGTCCAGAGGTTACTGAATTTCTCATAGTTCTCGGTGATATAGGCGCGGCTCGCCTCTCCCCGTAGCGCCTCCGGCAGGGAAAAGATCCGCAGTCGCAAGGGCATCTCGCCGGCGGCAGCGCAGAGCAATTCTCTGAATTGCCGCTCTGTGGTCTTGAGGGCTCCATCGGGCATGTTGTTGACGAGCCCGATGACAATCGAGTCGCCCTCATCGTGCGGGGACATCAGCGCGCGCGCATCCCTACCGCTGCGGACAGCGCCTGGTCAAGGTCGGCGATAATATCGTCGACGTGTTCGATGCCAATGCTCAAGCGGATCAGCTCCGCAGAGACGCCGGCCTGGCGCTGCTCCTCCGGAGACATCTGCCGATGGGTCGTGGAGGCGGGATGGCAGGCGAGGGACTTGGCATCGCCCAGATTGACCAATCTGCGAAATAGCTGCAGCGCATCGTAGAACCGGGTGGCCGCCTCGAAGCCGCCGCGGATGCCAAAAGTCAGGAGCGAACAGGCGCGGCCGCCCAGGTACTTCTGCGCAAGCTGGTGATACGGATTATCCGCAAAGCCCACGTAATTGACCCATTCAACGCGCGGGTCGGCGCGCAGGAACTGCGCCGTGCGCCGCGCATTCTCGACGTGGCGATCGATGCGGACGGCGACGGTCTCAATGCCCTGCAGCAGCAGAAACGCGCTCAACGGCGCGAGCACCGAGCCCATGGCCCTTTGATAGACACTGCGGCAGCGCGCGATATACGCCGCTTTGCCGAAATGC
>Ga0182018_10004715_pt1 | contig 11313 bp, 6 predicted proteins | sample 812P2MmetaG_FD_120490 | JGI IMG/M metagenome (GOLD analysis project Ga0182018, IMG submission 120490) | Permafrost microbial communities from Stordalen Mire, Sweden - 812P2M metaG | ecosystem: Environmental > Terrestrial > Soil > Wetlands > Permafrost | place: Sweden: Stordalen | collected...
ATGCGGCGGAACTGGAGGCGAGGCGCGAGCCGCAAAGAGCTCGGCAGACGTGTCGTCGATCTGCGTCTAACCTACGACTGGCCTGCCCTGAAATCGGTGGTCAGCATCTGTCCGGGTAGTGCGACCGGAAAATTCAGACTCAACGACTTGTTCAATCTGCTGGACATGCACATCCCGACTGGTTTCGGATTTCGCGCACCTGCACGCCATGGGATTTCGGGCTCGAAACTGCCGCGCGATGAACACTTCTTTGATGCTCGGAGGCTTATTGGTGCGAAGAACGCCCTTCTTATGATTCTGATTGCGTCGTTCTATATTGACTACCAGGTATGCATCACCTCAAACAAAACAGTTCTCCTGCAATATTGCGAATTCGCGAAAGCGTTAGGACGCCGCATGCAACGCCAAGTCAAAACACTTTCCAAAGGGCAACTCGACCAGCCAGCGTTTTATCAGGGTGATGTCGGCTTCGTAAGCCTCAATTACGATCCGATTGCCCTTTGGGTTCAGTTCTTCGCCAACCGCGAACTGAATAAAAGCCGTGATGTCCCAGGTGTCGGATCTCCATCTGTGCCCCTTCAATTGTTTCACGACTTTGGCCATCTCATTCCCGCCCGACGCATCGGCAGGGGTGATGACGATTGGCCTTGGTATCCGCTCAATGAAGGAGCCGCCCAGCGACTCAACGAAATCAAGAGAGGAGGCACCTGTAGGGTTAGGCTGACAAAGTTCCTATTTCCGCACGGCTGCCTCTGCTGGCGGGAATGCCCGGATTGCGGCAAACTTTCCGGCTATCACGGTGATGAATGGAAACTTGATGCCCCCGGCTTGTTTCCACCGCCGCCTTTGCTGGCTTTTGATAGAAGAGCGTGCCGGAAGTGGATAACCGGCGACGAGCGCGACCAGCGAAAGAAAGGCAAGGTGGATGCCCGGAAGTGCCTCCATTGTGGCACATTGACCTACGCGGAGCACACGCAGGCAGTGATGCAGAGTTCATTTAAGCCCAGACCACCGTCTTTCATCGAAGAAATCCAGCGCGAGCTCCGAGCCACTACAATGCAGGCAGACCACATAATTTTCATGGGATATTCATTGCCCCCGGACGATGTCACTTATCGCGCCTTCTTCTCTGCCAGACGCCAACGGCGCGGAACGGAAGTACGTTGCACGGTTGTGGACTGGGACCGTAGCAATCCTGACTGGTATGGACCCGCAGCACTGAAAACCCGAACCTTTGGCGATGCTTCGCCGGTGAACGCGGCCCGCGACTTATTCGGCGTAGAGAATGTTCGTTTTTACGGCGGCGGAGTCCCCGATGTTTTTCTCGACAAAGGCAAAGCGACAACAGATAAGCTGGATCGACTGCTAACCTGGGACTCTATGCCCTGATCTGCCTTGTTGATCCCTCATCTCGCATTTGTGTCCCGGTCGATCAGATACGACCCAGGACGCCCCATAACCTCTTCTATGGGACCTAATCCTGCTAGCATGAATAGCTGCTGTCCGTTAACGATTGGTGCATGAATCGCAGATCCCGCAAACAGGACTTCCATCCATGAAGACTGCCATTAAAATAGTCGCGCCGGCGGCCCTGACCCTCTTCCTGCTGGTAGAGCTGATCATCTCCGGGATGAAGGGTCATTGGGACGCCGCCACAGCCTATGCGGCACTGCTAGTTGGCTTGGTTGCTGCTGCCGCAGTTGTATGGCAGGGATACCTGATAAAACAACAGATTGCGTTCTCTACGTATCTCGACCTGGATAAGGAGTGGAACTCCACCGAGATGATCAAAGCACGCAAAATCGTTCATGCGCCTGGAAGCAGCGAGTGGACGACCCCATCCATTCGTGGTCGGAGGACGCCGTTGAGCGTGCCCCAATAATTGATGCGCTTTCTCTAAGCCTTTTGAGCGCGCAGTCCCCAGTAGTCGCATTGCTCGGCGAACTCGGCTCGGGAAAGACCTCCGTTCTAAATCTTCTCCGCAGCCACCTATTCAATAAAGCAATCGTAGTTTCATTCAGCACTTGGCTTCCGGGCTCCCCTGAGGCGCTTTGCACATACCTCCTCACCGATATTGCAAAGGAGTGCAGCAAACACTACCTTGTCCCCGGACTCCGTAAAGACGCTCGGAGGGTTGCTCGCGCGCTGGCACGAAACATCCCCGTTCTCGGCGGTCTCTCGGATCTACTCTCCACGGTCACGCAGAAGGAGGAAATTGACAGTTTGGCGGAAGCGATCTCCCGGTTGCCGAAGCGGGTTGTGGTGCTCCTAGACGAGGTAGACCGCATGCAAAAGGGCGAGATTTTGGCCTTGCTCAAGATCGTTAGAGGTGTCTCGGCCTCACCAAACCTGAGTTTCGTATACGCATTCGATCGCAGCACGGTTGAACGGGCCGTTTTAGAGGACACCGATCCGAAAAGCCGCACCTATTTTGAAAAGTTCTTTCCTGTCTCGGTCAGGGTACCGACCCCAGAGCCTGCAGTGCTCCGAGCGATTGGTCTGCGCCGACTCCGCATGGCTTTTCGACGTAACCGGTGGTCTGGCATCGAATCTGACGAGACAGATTTCCTTAAGGAGATTGAGAAGATTTGGAACGACTTGATTGCCCCGTTTTGCCACACGATCCGATCAGTTGGACTACTTGGGAACAATGTCGGCGTTGCTGCTATCAATCTGAGGGGCGAAGTTAATCCAGTGGATCTCACCCTGATAGAGCTTCTGAGACAATCAGAGCCGTCCGTCTACGAGATGGTCTGGAGGTACCGCGACATCCTAGCTGGAGAGGGAAGCTGGCTGTCGCCCTCATACGTGGCCCGTAGCGATGCGGAGAAAACTAGACGGAAGAAGCAACTGATGGAGGAACTGAGACTGGCGGTCGTCGATGTGGAGCGCTATGAGGCGATTAGAAAGGTGCTCGATTATATGTTTCCTCTATACGCTCAGATAGATGGCGGATCACTGCGGTCGCTCAGAAGGAGACGCCCCAGCGTGACGGATGAAGACAGGAACATCGCCGATCCGAGCTCAATAGTCGCATACTTTCTCTATAAGCTACCGGGTGAATTGTTTAGCCTGCATGAGATGAGTGCATTCCTCACTCGATTTCGAGAATCAGGCGACGTCCAGGCGCAACTGAGGGTATTTCTCGAAACCTTCCAGGGGATGGAAAAGGGTGACCCTCGCCGTGCCGACTTTCTAAGTAAGCTGTCCGACCGGATCAACACAATTGACCCAAAGGAAGCAACCGCTATCGCCCATACCTGCATGTACGCGGCTCACGCTTACTCATCCGACAACATATTTGTAGGGTTCGGAGAGGCTGGCCATGTAGTGAGAATTGTGATTCGCGTGGCATTGCGAACTCCTCTCCCGCACCGCCCCGAGTTGCTGTCTGGCTTCATAGTCGAGGCAACTGACGACACGATGGCCCTCCGGATCCAAATTACCCTTTCGAGACCTGGTACGGACTTCGACCTCGGTGTCTCGTTTAAGGAGCTCTACCCCGCATTTTTGAAGCGAATGCGGAATCGCTATGGCCGAGATGTTGATATTGCTGACGTGAATCTGGAGTTCTCCGATCCGAAGGCCTTCAATCTCTGGGGCGCTTCGGATCTCACTAAGGAAGGGATCACGATTGACCCAGAAGATCGGGCAATCCAGCGGGATTTCTGGCTTCGTTACATAGGGAAGAGCAGATCCAGACTCGCGCAGGCGTTCGGCGGGAGTTTTATGCCTGAAACATACAGCTACCAATCCGACCCAACCGCTTTCGTTGAGAGCAAAATCCCGATCTCGGACCTTCGCAGACTGTACGAGCAGTTGCCGACAGATGCGCCGATTGCCGAAAGCGACGAGAAGTCGTTGAGAAGGCTAGCTGATCTCCTTGACGGAAAGTTTAAACATGGAATCCCGCCATTCGCGGCGGATCCTGGCAATCCTACCGACACGGAAGATGAGGCGTTCGCGTAACTCAGCGCACCGGGTCGGCGTGTCACTTCCCGGAGTCATGACGGTTGCGATCCGCTTGGTGTCATCAACTTAGTTGATCTGCAATTTCTGCCAGCGCTTTCCGGTACCGCGCGGATGCGGCAGTCGTCGTTTGCGAATGTGGTTCCCCTAAACCCGCGATACCTTCAGAGTCTTTGTTATCGCAGTGCCAGAGGTTGAGACAAGCACCGGCTTGATTTTCTCTACATAAAAGCGTTTGGTGAGCCAAGGCGGCTGATCCAGCCTGGATTCCAGTCGTACCGCGCTTGCGCATTGATTTCTGAGTGGCGGATCGCTTGGCTTGGGCATCGGGCTTCCGTGCTGCTACGCGCCTGACAGGGAAACTTCTGGCATCCGCTCCGTGTTGATTCCCCCACCACAGCGCCCGCAATAGGTCTGGCATCCCCGGAGCTCCTCGCCGCAACTTAAGCAGATCTTGTTGGGCCGTGGCGCGCATTTCACCGTGGGGGCTGGTACGCCGCCCTGCGCCTCGCGTCGATTCCGTTGCGTCGGGTCGAACTGGCAGACTGCGGCGACATGAGCGTCAGTTCCCACTGGACTCGATTCGGCTGCGGAAGAAATGTTCAGTGTTCTTATCCAGGAAGGTCACGTAACATCCTTTCATTCCGCGTGTGAGGAGAACGCGATATGTGTTCTGCACCATCTGTGTGAAGCGACCCCCGGACCGCTTGACGACTGAGTCGAACGATTCGGTCGGATCGCCCTCCCACGATGCTGTCTCGGGTTTGTACACCAGATCCGCACCAAAGATTACGCCCACATAATCGAACTCAAACCCCTGAGCGGTGTAGACACAGCCAACCTGATTCAACCCAGAGGGATCGTATGCCCAAAGGCTCTCCTTCGGTATTCCCTGTGCAAGATGTCCGCCATCGGATTTAGCGTTCCACGGTCGAGCAAAGTCGCCAATCACCACATCCTCGACCAGAGTCCCATCAGGCTGCGGGTCCGACCAGCGCCAACAAAATCCTCCAGTCAAACGCGCTGTGAAGTGCTCCGCCGCCTTTTGGTGAATGGCTTCTTCCAGAGACTGGGGAGAGGGAAATATCCTGAAGTCGAACTCATTGCGCTGATCCCAAATTACATTGGCCGTCCGCTCAATTCCGAGGGTGTTGTTGACCCAGTTTACGAATGCATCCGACCCCGCACACCGGAATTGCGCGTCCAGCTCAAAATCGCGGACTTCGCAATGAAGAGCCTGGGCCGCGTTTCTGATGTATTCCGCCGACCCAATCTCCCCCGGTCTCACGACCTGGTTATCGTCAATGAAGAAGACGGACGTCTTGCTCGCCTTCAGCAGCTCCTCTATTTGGGAGATCTTGCTTTGCCGGGTTTTCGGTGTAAATCGGTTGTTGCTTGTCACGCGAATCCGGTGGGCTTCATCGGCGATGAGAACGTCCAGAACATTCACGTCAGCGTCCATGTAGCCGTTGAAGTATCGCACCTGAGCTGCTCCGCGAGTCCCGAGAATTTCCCGGATGGTCGAGGTGAATGCTCGTGATCCAGTTACGTAATGAGCATTCAAACCGTGTGCCGAAAGATCGCCAAGCAGATTCATGGCGATGACTGATTTTCCGGTGCCTGGGCCGCCTCGAACGATGACCACTGTTTTCTTCTTTCCGTTCACCTCGTTCTCGGCGGCTTGAATAACCTGATCGTAGACGACCAATTGCTCGTCCAGCAGAATGTATTCTGGTTTTCCCTTGATCACCTGCGCAACATGGTCCAGGAGCTTTTTGTTCGCGCGATACTTGCTTTTCTCAACCCTTGCAGATATCGATCCTGCGTCGCCGAGCGGAATATTCTCTTTCAGAAACGTCGTAAGCTGCGGCACGTGATCGGCAGTGAAAACTGGACATCGCGCAATTTGCTCAGAAAACTGCGACGAAAACAGTGGATCGTCCTTGATTGGGCTGTAATTGTGGAGATACGAGCAGGCATGCAGATCGATTGCATCCTCGCCTTGAAAAGCAGAATGACAATCGGCCAGGTAGCTCATGTACTGTCCAACCTGGGCGGCAGGATGAAGTACATCTCGAACTCTGCCAGCCAGAAAGGTCGAGACCTCATTCTTGCCGGAGGCCCCGGAGCACCCTTCCCACTGTTTTAGTTCGACAACCACGGCGTTGGGAAGCTTTTGAAAGTCATAACCCGAGACAAGGCAATCCAGCCGCTTTGACGTTAGCGGAAGCTGGAGTTCCAACAGGACTCCGTGATCGAGCAGAGATGCCGTTTGGAAGACTTGGGAAACGGCACGGAGCGAATTGTTCCATGAGTTCACCTCCCCAGTCGACGGCTGGAATCGGAACTCGTGGAAAAAGGCATCTTTCAGTTTGGTCGCAATGCGGTTACAGGTGGAGTCTTCGATCAGGGAGCTGGTTGTACCGGAGTAAAGACGCATGGATTTCTTTCTTGGGCCGGATCGTTTAAATAAGGGTAGATGGCCTATATCCCTAAAGGCTCATACCTATGGCCGTCCATAAGCTCACGCATGGTGCGGCAATCGGAACAGAGGCGGATCGATGTGACAACTCCCGAAGGCAGATTTTCTACCATCGCGGCGTAATCATCCGCGTGGTGATCACCACAAACGCTGCACACATCCGTTCGCCCGGCAGCCTTCAGAATCTGCCGCGTGTGAGCGGCTTGGGTCGGATTGGAAGCATCGAGAGCGCTGAACCATTCGGGAGAATGCGGCTTGAGACCGGCTGGCATACGTGAGCGATCATACACCGGCCAAGCTGCCCTTTGGCGCTGAGAGGATCGGGTGGCCGCGTGTGGTATTCAACTGCGACCGAATCCTCGAACTTGCCCTCCCCTTTTTTACCGGACGCCAGCCCCGCGTGAACGGGGTTCTCCGGACGACACGCATTGCGCAAATTCTTCGGTCGGATGCATGTCGCGTTGAGGTGTCACCCTCGAAGTCTTTCCCCTTTCAATGGAATGTTCTGTAGCGGATAATGGGGGCTATCACCCACGTCCATGCCTGACACCGTTTCTGATAGTGCCCGCGAGATGTTAGTCAAAGCCGCTCAGGCGCAATGGGTAAGCCGCCTGATTGATCTGACCCGAAGAAACAACCTGTTGTATTACCGACGATTGCAGACCGGCACGCTTGAACTCTCTATGAGTGCGGGTCAGACTGCCCTGATTCTTCAGGGCAACCCCGTCGAGTTGCGAGAGTTGGCATTGAGGGAGGGGGAATTTCGGGCGGGGTCGGTCCTGGAGATCGGGCGGAAGGCGCTGGAGAACTTGGAGGAAAAGGGGCTCAATACCCTGTATCTGGCCCTCGGAAAAGCAACGTGGCCGTCAGACGATGGAGGGAGACCACCAGAAGCTCCCGTGGTCCTCGTGCCGATTACCTTCAAAAGCAATGGTCGGGACTCGTCAAGGATGACGCTTCAACAGAGCGGCCCTCTGACGGTTAATCCTGTTCTGGCGCATGTGCTGAAGAGCAGCTTTGGAATTCAGATCGATGGAAAATTATTGGACCCCGAACCAATTGGGGGCGCGACGAATGGCGCGAACGGTGACTCGGCGACCGAGCCAGATATACCCGCTCTTCTCGACACGCTTCGAAGAGAATGCGACCGAATCCCCGAGTTCGAAGTCCAGGATTTCGCGGTCATCGGCAACTTTGCTTTTCAAAAGCTCGCGATGGTCAATGACCTCCAAAATAGGCTGAGTGAGCTTGTCGCGAGCGATACCATCGCGGCAATTGCAGGAGATTCTGAAGCGCGTCGTGCGGTTGGAAGTGGAGGCCAAGATGTCGATCCGCGCTCTCTTGATTCGGTCGCTCCGGAGAACGAATATGAGGTGGTAGAAGCGGATTCCAGCCAGAAGTGTGCAATCGCCGGGGTGGCGTGTGGGCAGAATGCGGTGATCCACGGCCCACCTGGAACTGGCAAAAGTCAGACCATCACGAATTTGATTGCCACACTCGCTGCTCAAGGCAAAAAGGTCTTGTTTGTAGCCGAGAAACGTGCGGCGCTCGAAGTGGTATTGGCTCGCCTCCGCGAAACCGGATTAGATCATCTTGCCATTGACCTTCACGGTGCTGATCTGAGCGCGAAGAAGGTTATGGAGAAGGTTGCGCACACTTTGCAAGCGGTGAGGGAATCTCCCGCACCAGACTGCTCCGCTGTGCATAATCGCTTCACGGACCGGCGTAACAGACTCAATGACCACTCGCGGCGTATGCACAAGCCTTACCCACCCGCCAACCAAAGTGTTTTTCAATTGCAGGCACGACTACTCAGGCTGCCCGTTGGAAGCAACACGCAAGTGCGCTGGAGAGGGGCCGCTCTTCTGGAACTGACGAGGCAGGCCATCGACAACGCCCTAGACCTGCTGAAGGATGCCGCTGGGTTCGAGTCTTTGTTCTTGCGCACGGACAATTCGCCGTGGAACGGAGTGGCCTTTTCAAGCGGGGAGTCAGTGCAAACGGCGTTGGGATTGGCCGAGACCCTATCGTCCAAGCTGTGGCCCGAGTGGGCGCAGCTTTTGGCGCAGATATGTTTCCAGGCGGCGCTGACGCCCCCTACTACGTGGGAGGACGTTGAAAAACTGAAAAACTGCGTGGGCAGCGTTCAAACGACCCTCAAGATGTATAGCGCTGCCGCTTTTTCGGGCGATACCGACGCACTCCTCGAACAGTTAAGAAGGGCCAAGCATGGTGGCTTGAAGGGATTTTTCCTGCGGCTCGCGGATTCTCGTTTCCGCAGGGCAAGAAAAACTGCCTTGGACTTGCGGCAATCAAAACGAGCGGCACTGCGAGTCCTGTATGAGGAGCTAAGCAACCTGAGGGCGGTGGCAAAGCAGTGGGAATCCCTTGCCCTCCACGGTTCAAGCCCCAGATCGGTCCCCGGTTTTGACGGTTTTGCTCATAAACACGAGGAACTCGTCGCGGCAATCGCGGAACTTCACAAGGTCCGACCGCTCCAAGGGTGGACCGATGGAGCAATCGCAATCGTTAAAGATATCGCGGATCGCCTAGCTGACGATAAGATCACTCCCTACAAGTTGCAGCGATTGACGGAAATCGAATCCCGGTTGTTTGCTCTCGGAACTCAAATGTTGGTGGACGATTTTCGCAAGAAACACGTTCGGGCGGAATGGTGGGGGAAAATGCTCCAGTACGCGTGGTTCTCATCAACGCTGGACGTCGCCGCTGCGACCGATGCCTATGTCCGAGGCTTTATTGGTTCAACACATTCAGAATATGTGGCTGACTTTCGCGACCTCGACCGTTCCCGATTGCAATTGGCAACTGCACGAGTTCAACGTGCCCATGCGGAGAGAGCGATTGCGGCGATGAATGCCCACCCAGACCAGGAACGACTGATCCGCCAGGAGGCCGCCAAGAACATGAGGCACCGTTCAATCCGCCGCATGTTTAAGGAAGCAGGCGAGGTGCTCACCGCTGTCTGCCCGTGCTGGATGGCAAGTCCGCTCTCAGTCAGTCAGGCCATCGATGGGGCTGCCGGTTTCTTCGACTTTGTGATTTTTGACGAGGCTTCGCAGGTTCTTCCCGAGGACGCCATCCCCGCCATTTTGCGCGGTCAGCATGTTGTGGTCGCCGGAGACAATAAGCAATTACCGCCGACGACATTCTTCGCCTCTGGTGACGAGGCAGACATAAGCGACGAAGACGACACGTCGATAGGCTACGAAAGCCTCCTTGACATGATGATTCCGTTCGTCAAGGGCTTTCATCTCAATTGGCATTACCGCAGTCGGGACGAAGCGCTCATCGCATTTTCTAACCATCATGTCTACGATGACCGTCTCGTTACGTTTCCTGGTCCCGGTGGAGCACCCGCCATCGAGCACGTATCGGTTGACCATATACCGCTAGAGGACGGACAGGAGGCGAGTTCCAGCGCAGAAGTGACTCGCGTCGTCGAATTGATTCTGGAACACGCCCGAACCACCCCCGATATTACCCTGGGCGTCATAACGATGGGCATTAAACATGCCCAGCGGATTCAGGCGGCCCTGGATCGCGCGCTCTCTCAGCACAGAGATGTCGAAGAATTTTTCGATTCCTCTCGACATGAGCGGTTTTTCGTAAAAAATTTGGAACGCGTGCAGGGGGACGAGCGCGACGACATCATCCTCAGCGTCGGCTACGGAAAGGATCGAGCGGGGAATCTACCGTTGCGCTTCGGTCCCATCCTCAACGAGGGAGGACGCCGTCGCTTAAACGTTGCTGTGACTCGTGCCCGGAAGAGCGTCACGGTTGTCTCATCTTTTGTATGGTCAGACATCGACGCGAGTAAGGTCCGCCCCGGCAGCGGGCTTGACTTCCTCAGAAATTATTTGGAGTATGCGGCGAGTGGCGGGAAAATCTTCTCGCGCGGCGAGCTGACGAATGAGCCGATGAACGATTTTGAAGCAGATGTAGCGGAAGCCCTTGCCGCAAAAGGCGTCACGTGCGTTCCTCAAGTTGGATGTTCCAAGTTCAGAATTGACCTGGCTGTCGTGCACCCTTCGGACCGCGGTCGGTTTGTGCTGGCGATTGAGTGTGACGGCGCGACCTACCACTCCAGCTACACGGCAAGAGATCGGGACAGACTTCGGCAGCAGCAGCTTGAAAGCCTTGGATGGACCTTCCATCGCATCTGGTCAACGGATTGGTTTCTTCGAAAGGACGAAGAAGTAGGGCGCCTGCTCAAGGCCTATACGCGAGCGCTAGAAGATACAGACTCGCACACTGAAAGACCTCTTCTCAACTTCGCCGACCGATTCGCCATCCCAGAAGCACGACGGGCTTTATCCTCGCCACCTATTCCTAAGCGTAGCTCCATAGACGAGTACAGCATTAGGGAGTTGCTCGCATTGATCGAGTGGATCATGTCCGACAAGCGATTGCGCAGTAACGACGAAATTGCTGATGAAATGTTTGCGGCGTTGCCGTTTGCCAGACGAGGCAGCCGAATCGAAAGTGCGCTCAGGCGGGCCATAGCAATGTACGACAACTGAAGTCCCGCAGCGCTGGAAATCGAGCAAGTTCGGTTGGTGCCGCCGCCTTTCTATTCGATGAGTTCTGCGCTCGTAATGATCTCGTCATGGTTGCGGAATCCGGCATTCACCGCGTTCGCCGCAGCCGTTCACATTCTCCAAACCGCAATGTGTGAATGGTTGACTCTTGACCTCATCTTTTGTGTCAGAGCCTCCACCTGACCTGCCCCCCTGGATCCGCACAGAACTGATTAGGATTTCTGGAGCGGAGGGGAAGAAGATGGGCAGGAGCAGGCATACGGAAGCGCAGATCATCGCTGCGCTGAAGCAGGTCGAGGCTGG
>Ga0182018_10004716_pt1 | contig 11311 bp, 5 predicted proteins | sample 812P2MmetaG_FD_120490 | JGI IMG/M metagenome (GOLD analysis project Ga0182018, IMG submission 120490) | Permafrost microbial communities from Stordalen Mire, Sweden - 812P2M metaG | ecosystem: Environmental > Terrestrial > Soil > Wetlands > Permafrost | place: Sweden: Stordalen | collected...
AAGGGATTGGGGCGCTTATTGGACCCAAATGTACTCAGATCGATTGGGCGGGTTTCGTTAACTTGTTGAGAAGTATGGTAGGCACGAGGAGACTCGAACTCCTGACCTCTACCGTGTCAAGGTCCAGATTAACAGTAAGTGATTGAAATTCAACGGCACTGGCAGCCACCTTTGGCGTTGTAAGGAACTCTCGGAAACAGACCCCGATTGGACCCAGATTTGACCTCTACCGTATCGGGGTAGCTCTCTGGATGACTGTCCCGATTTGTAGTGACTTCCGAATCGTCGACCACTCACTCGGCAAGCGCGCCCGGCACTTCCATGCGGCGTCCTGATTCGGCATGCTCGCTTGGAGTTCATCCCCGCAACTCTGTCCGTTGCCCATCTTCCTGATTGGTCCAAGGACGTCTGTAGCGTTCCGTCGTTATTGATGTCGAAGTCGTAGGAAAAGAGTGTGAACGATCCGACTTTGTGAAGAACAACCTTGCAGTCACCAGTTGAAGAGAACGGCATCTCTCCGCCTTGGGGAACGCTCCCACGCGCTTAAAACAGCCGCACACACGACTGTGGGGAGCCCAGCTATCAACGATCCGCAAAACTCAGCCGACTTGCTCTATGCCATGCGCTACATCTGCCGCTGTGTCGCTCCTATTTCCGGACTCTCCGACTAAACCTTCTCGTGTTTGCCGCGCAGCTCTCAGTGTCGTGGTGGGGAGCCGGGCTCTTCCCGAAGTGACTACCCCTGGTCGCGACCTAGACTTTTAGAATGCTAGCAGGGGTACCCACGTTGCATTATTATTGAGATACCGAAGTTGCGGAAGGATCTCGGATCGCGAATATCACGTCTACGTTAGAAGGTCGTGTTTCCGAGCCGCCACCGCTCATGGAGGTCATTCTCGAATACCAATTGTTCCCCCCTGATTGGATTGAAAACGATAGGCGCTTGCTCCGACTGGAACTTCATTCGGAAATAACAAAACGACCGGGCCCGCCTGTGGCGGAGTTACGACGAAATTGCCCTGAGGATTTTGTAGCTCTCCGACTTCGTAAGTTCCAACATGGTCAGTGCCGTCCGGATAGGCCGGCGCACCACCCGGAAGGCTCCTTCCTGATGCATCGGGATCGTTCAGCGGAATTGTTCCGCTCCAATTGTTGGCATTCTTGCCATGATTCCACCCTCTTGCAAAAGTTCCACGAAAATCGGGGATCTCGAAGCTAGAAGGTCCAGTACTTCCGAACCTAGTGCCAATCACATTGAACAATTGCTGATGAGTCGTGATTTCGAGACTACTCCCATCGCATTCTCTCCATCCAGCAGGCGGAACCTCTGAAGCAAAAGACCGTATCTCGCCGACATAAGTGCCGTCACCAAGTGCATTCGGGGGCAAAATCGGCATCGGCTGCGAAGCTGATATTGATGTTGTGCCCTGCTGGCGTGCCATAATCGCCATGCAGGACACACAGATCACAAAGACTCCCGTTGTGAAGTATTTCCATTTCGATCTCATTGTTATTCTCCTGAAGGTGAACTAGACCGAAGCTGATCCGCTACTTGGTTCCGGAAAATACGCGCAACGGCCAAAGTCCGGGATCGTGAACGAGGCTTTCAGTTTTGTTCGAGTAGGGTCGTGAAGCCACCCACTTCAGATGACGACAACGCTCGCCAATTTCCTTTGATCCAGCAAAAAACAACTTTGAAATTTTGCGCGTCAGTCACTGGAAACGGCAAACCTCGATGGCAGGTAACGCTGTGCACGAGGACGTAGGTCGGCTATTCGTCATGTAGAAATGGGTCTACCAGATGGATTGGTGGCAATCATCTGAAGGATAAATTATTAGAATTTAGTCTTACTGCCGCACAACCGCCACCGAGTGCGAGGAATACGATCGATTTCCTGGGCAAGGCCAGACCCACCACTATCCATCCTAGGCTTATCAATAATAGAGACACCTTGATTCACTGCTGCATGTTTGTTCCGCTGGTATTCACGCGAAGCGTACCCCTTGGAACATAAAGAGCACATTAAACCTTACGGAGGTGCTGACACGCTGCGTTATCGAGGGCACAAGGGCTGATACCCCGAGGCATAGATGTCTCCTTAGCGATTATTGATCGGTCCTTCAGGCGTTCGTTTCGCTGGCTGTTTCGTGTTTTTCGCACCACCACTCGGCTGTTTGTTAGTTTTAGTGGGTGCGGTGCCTTTCAACTCACCGGTGAACGAAAGCTTCTGCTCGGTCGGAATGGGCTTGGGCGCTGCGCTCGTCTGCAGCGAGATGGAAAACGCGGGGCTGTCCGCAGCGTATTCATGGTTGGGCGTGAGCCTCGACTTGATGTCATCGAGCCCTACAGAAACATTGGCGGCGGTAGTTGTAGACGTTCCTGTTATCTTTAGGTCGATAGTCTGATTGTTTCCCGTGAGCTCGACTCCTGACACCTTCTCGAGGTGGCAGCCCTTGAGAGCAATTGGAATTGGTGTCGTGCTGATTTGCAACTTGGCAAGGTCGACCGTCGCGGGATCGGGGCCAGCAAAGAGAAGAGGCGTTGCAGTGTCAAAATGAAGCAGTTGGTCGCCTCCGCCTTCGACCCCGTCTTTCGTCACCGTGTAAACCTTATAAGCGCTCGCCGTCAGGCCGCACAACTTGTCGACCGGAAAAGACGCCGTCGCGGACTTAGAGTCTCCGCTTGTGGTGACGATTCCATCGGCCGTTTTGGTATCGGTGGCATCCTGGTAATTGCGCAGTTTGAGCTGCGTGACCTTGACGAGATTAGTTCCCGTCATGGTGCAGCCGATGGGTCCGTCCTTTTGGCCCCCAAGATTTACATTTCCCTGGGTATCTACTGGGCATGCAATCTTAGTAAGAGTTGGCGCCGTGTCACTTTCCTCGAGCACGTGGGTGCCGGCGACTACAGCGAAGGATAGTTCTCGGAAAAGAGCGAGCGCCTGCTGAGACCAGTGACGGTAACCAACGTTCTTCGGTTTGAAAAAGGTGAGACCGGGATTAGAGATATCTGAGGGCAGCGTAGGATCACCTTTGTGCTCCGCCAAACAGACGCGGCGAGCGACATTGATGTCAATTCCGATCTCCGCATCGACGCACTTGGGATCAGGCAATGCTTGGTTGAATGTGCCAATGCAACTGACTTGGTCTTTGGTGCTTGGTTTAGCTGAACTTTGGATCGCAATCCGTTCGGCGCAATCCTGGGCCCACCATCCTTCCTCGAATTCCTTTGACGATATGAAAATTACGAACTCCGCTGTGCCCGACTTAGGGACTACCGTACGATCAGTGCGCGAGTTGGAGAATCCCTCGTCGTCGATTAGCTTCAACTGGTCGGTGTTGTGATCAGGGAAGACGGTAGTCAGAGCGCCCGCAAATGCTCCGCTGTAAACACCGCTGAACTGTTTCACAAAAGGCCCTGTAAAAGGAACCATAGCGCTCACGATCGCACCCGTGCCTTGCACCACGTGAACCATAAGATTTCTTTTGCCGAGATCTCTGCTAGCGAGCATGTATTCGCGGGCCGTCATTTTGTCGACACCGGAATAGTAGCGCCCTATACGGCCATTGATGTCGTCGTCCACTTTGAATTCGGCGCTTTGCACCAGAAATTCTTGTTCGGGATTTACGTTTCGTACAACAATCTGAACCCCAATGTATTCATCCGCCATTGTCTCCCCAAAGGCTTTCCGAGTGGTCTCGTAGGAAAGGATAGACATGGAGCAACCAATGTCGGGCGGACGAGTAGTTAAGCTAACCGCCGCAATTGTTGCTTGAGCGATATTGTTCTTACTGGCGCAGGCAGTGCCACTGCAGGTGGCTTTATCTAAGTCGTTCTGGAGAGCCGGTATATCTATCGAGCCGTCTACGGCTGACTTCACGGCCTCCGCCTGACCTACTGGCGACTGGTCCGAGGCATGTTGAGCTGCTTGCGCGCCTTTGGCAATGGCACTCGTGAGTTCCGAGCTGTTCGACCGCGTTTTCGTCGTTGCGTACTTGTTGAGTATGTACTGCGACATGTCGGTGCCTTGCGGAAGCTTCGCAAGCTCCGATGCCGTGTACTTCCCTAAAATACTGAGGGCTGTGCTGGTGGCCTGGCTTTTCGTGAGCCCCTCGAAGACCGTGTGACCGATTTCCGAGGCAAATCCCTGGGCTTGTGTCTTATCAGAAAACGCACTAGCGTTGGCCGGATCAAGTCCTTCACTGATCAATCTCGCGCGCAAGTCCTCCGCTTCGGCGCTGCTGAGGGTTGCAGATTCGGGTGCTGGTCGTAGAGCTAGAAGTTGATGCCTACTAAAGAAGCAAGAAACGTAGTCGCTGTGGTCATCAATATCAGCGTTAACAGCGCTGGCTAGTTTGCCCGGTAAGGAGGCCGGCGGGTCGTTGGTTGCGCTCTTGCTCGATTGGGGCTTAGGGGGCGTCGCCGCTTGTGGCAGCATCGAAGTCGTCAACAAAAGAGTCGACGTCAAAACTAGGGCATGCACACTCATATGTCGAAGCAATTGCACAAAACCTCCTCGAATCCATGACGTGAAATGTGTATCGTGGTCCCGCCAGCGCGCAGCGGTGTTTCTACTTCGGCTCTCTTTCCCATTACGATAACCGGTGGGAAATTCCTTTCTCTTGCCATTTTTCTCTCGGATAGACAGCTGTGTCGTAGCCCTTGAAGAGAGTAGTAACAAACCGTACTCTGGTCTGCTTTGGTGTAAAATTCCCGTCACTGATGGTTGGGGGGCCGATTTTTGCGGCGTCGTGCGTCTATGTCCATAGAGGAACTGATCCGTGCCTGCGCCGAATCCAACGAGGCCACAGCATGGGAGGAATTTGTCGCACGTTTTCGGCGACCGATTAGTCTTTCGATCCTTCGCGCGGCTTACCAATGGGGAAAGATTCCACAGCAGATCGTCGACGACTTAGTCCAGGAGACTTATCTTAAGTTATGCACTAATAAGTGCAAACTGCTGCTCGACTTCGCTGCGCAACATCCGGATTCTGTGCCGGGATACATAAAAACGATCGCGGTCAATGTCGCTCACGACTACTTCAAGTCGCTACATTCCCAGAAGCGCGGCGAGGGTGAAACTGATCAGTTTCAGGAGGAAGCTGAACCGCAGGCTCATAGGGGAGGTTTTGGTAGCCAGGGCGCGATGGAGCACGAGGTCCTTTTAAAACAAATCGACGACCGATTGCACGGTTGCGCCGCCGGTCCCAATCAGGAGCGGGACTGTCTTATCTTCTGGTTTTATTACCTGCAAGGCATGAGCGCGAAGGCAATTGCTGCTTTGGCGACCATCAAACTCACGGCAAAGGGCGTGGAGGCTGTCATTTTCCGGCTCATTCGCTGCGTGCGGGAGCAACTCGGGGACGCGCGCACCTGAAACTCGGCGGGACTATAGCCAACCTAAAAGGATTTCGCCCGCCGAAGTCGTATTAGAAGGAGAAGCTGATTTTGACACGGCCATTCGACAAACATCTCGACAGCGACGAGCTCGACAAGCTCGTTTCGCCGCAGGGGACGAGTGCGCCCGGTTCGGAGCAACTCTCGGAGCAAGATATGGGAGAAGCTCAGCGCCATGTTGAATCTTGCCAGGCCTGTACCCGAAAGGTACAGGTGCACAGGTCTGTTCAGGGCGAGATTTTACGCATGCGAGCGGCAAACCCATCGCCGCCCACTCCAGAATGCATCGGAGATGCCGAGTGGCTGGAAGTGGCGGCCGGGCTGTTGCCAGAAGCGAAGGCGCGAGAATTGATGAGACACGCAGCACAATGCGGGCACTGCGGACCTCTGCTAAAAAAAGCGGCGGAGGTGCTAATGGATGAAACAACTCCCCGCGAAGAAGCCTCGCTCGCCTCGCTGCGCAGCGCACGGCCGGAATGGCAGAAGAATATGGCCGAGACGCTCTGCGGCAGTGCTGGAGTCAAAAATAGTAGTCGAAAGAAGCAAGAGGCCACGCGGCGGTGGGGAGTGCTTTTTGCCTGGCCGCGCCCGGCATTTGTGCTCGCTGGAATTGCTGTGACGGTCATGGCAGGATGGCTCGGCTTTCGAATGCTTCGCCCTCCCTCGGCTGACCAGTTGCTCGCGAAGGCCTACACCGAGCGTCGCACGCTAGAGATAAGAATCCCGGGCGCAAAGTACGCTCCGATGCGGGTGGAGCGTGCAGCCGGTGGGTCTAGTCTGGATAAATCGCCATCCTTGCTCAAAGCTGAGTCGCTGATAGCCGACAATCTGCGAAAGAACCCAAACGATCCCGGCTGGCTGCAAGCAAAAGCACGCGCCGATCTGCTCGATGGAAACTACGAGTCAGCGATCAAATCACTCCAACGTGCACTGGAGACTCGGCCTGACGATCCGTCTCTCTTGACTGACCTGGGATCTGCATATTTCGTTCGCGCCGAAGCAGCCGACCGCGCCATGGATTATGGCAACGCCGTTGAATCTCTAGGTAAAGCACTTGCTAACTCGCCGAACGATCCTGTTGCCTTGTTCAATCGAGCCCTAGCCTGCGAAAAAATGTTTCTATACGCTCAAGCTGTGGAGGATTGGGAACACTATTTGCGTATTGAGCATCGAGGAGCATGGTCCGACGAGGTACGTATCAGGCTTGCAGAGGTTCAAGAGAAACTGCGACAGCATAAGAATAGCCATGCTTCTCCCCTCAATCCAAAAGAAGTCTCTACGGCGATAGCATCACATTCTGAAGTGTTATCAACGATCGATAGCCGAATCGAGCGCTACTTAGATGTTGCGGTCAAATTATGGATCCCGGTCGCTGTTGCTAATGGTCGCGGTTCGGCCGAATCTTCTGAAGACGCGCGTCGTTCGCTAGAATATTTGGCTCAAATCCTAAGGAACAACCATGACGATGATTGGCTTGACCAGCTACTAGAAGGTCGTCCATCTGCAACCGAAAAAAAGGCCCTTCGCGACTTACTAGCTAGTGATGCTGCTGTACATTCCGGACACTACGGCCAAGGAGTAGAGCTGGCCCAGAGCTCCGCACGACTCTTCCGCCTTTCGAGCAATGACGCTGGGATGTTTCGTGCCGGCTTCGAGACAATGCTTGCTCAGGCCCTTTCTCTCAACTACGCGGGGTGTCTCGATACGGCAAGCGCAGTCCTTCCGGCGTTGCAACAGACTCGGTATCACTGGTTACAGGCTGCAATGTTAATTGAGCGGGGGCAATGCCTGGGAGCTGCTGCCCATCTGGAAGATGCAATCGCCGACACCCAGAAAGCCTTCGAGGTCGTGAAGCGTTATCACTATCCCGATTTGGAGTTGCGGGCCACTGCATTTGCGGCGGGCTATCTTCTGGACACGGCTAGGGCATCTAGTGGTTTTGAGATGTTAAATCATGGACTAGCAATGTTTTGGAAGTCTGACGGTGCAGACACGCCAGGAGAGAATCTCTATTCGGTCATGTCCAGCTTCGCAAATACCAACCAATGGCCTCATGTGGAGGCCTTCACACTATCTGAAATGTTGGTTCGTTTTCCGACTACAAATCTCTTGGATCGAGCCGTCGAGCTTGAATTTGTGGCCGGGGCTCAGCAGCGCGCCTCAGACTTTCTATCAGCAAAGAGAAGCTTGAAAGACGCAGCCGCGCTCCTCGGCGACCTGCCCGAAGACAAGGCGGTCTTACTACGCAGAGCAGAGATCGCCGTGGGAGAAGCTGAGATTAAACTGCAAACCGGCGATGCAGGGGGCGCGTTAGCAATTTTGATCCCACTTCGCGAGCAATTTGAAGGCTCCCACTTTGGACAATTCCAAGCCGATTATTTCAAGGTCTTCGGTGAGGCGTATCTGGCTATTCGGAAAGACGCGGAGGCTCAAACCTTGCTGCAATGCGCGCTCGCGGTCACGGAAACTGGCCTGAACAGTCTTCACCAGGAGGCAGACAAGCTGTCATGGAGCCGCCTTCAGGGCGAGATCTATCGCGACTTGCTTATGGCCAAGTTGAAATCGGCGACAGCAGCCGAGTCATTATCCTGGTGGGAATGGTACAAAGGTGCATCAGTCCGCGTTGTGACTCCTGGAGATTCCACGTCGAGCGAGCCAGGGATTTCTTCACTGCGGTCTGGATTGGCATCATTCAGTACGTCACACCGCGGCACCGCGCTTATTTCTTACGTCCTGTTGGGGAAATCGATCATTGCTTTTGTATTGAACGATGGAAACGTGACTCTTCATGAGTTGCAACCTCCACGGAATTTGGAATCGCTCATACTCCTCTTTCTGGATGATTGCGCTGACCCTTCCACGGATCTATCCGCCATAGATATCGAGAATTCACGGCTCTATGACATCCTCCTTCGACCACTCGAGTCTGACATTAAGGGGGCCTCAGCACTCCGCATTGAAACTGACGGCATCCTCGATCGAGTCCCGTTCCATTTGTTACGGCGTAAGGACGACCGATATCTTGGAGATCAATTCGAAGTCAGCTTTTCACAGGGGATGGCATACGAGGTCCCGGTTAATTCCGCATCTGAGGCTATTTCGTCCGTTAGTGTCGCGCTAATCGTCGTTGCTGCAGACGCGATGGAAACTTCTCTCACCCCGCTGCCGGACGCCGAAGAGGAAGGCAACGAGGTGGCCTCGCACTTTAAGAATGCCATTCTGATTGCTGGGTCTGGAGGATCGCGGGCGGAAGTGCTCCGCAAGCTGAGGAAGGCGCAAGTGTTTCATTTTGTTGGCCACTCCGTGGCCGATGTTAACCGCTTCGGCCTCGTTCTTGGCCACGATCAGATTTTGAGTGCCCGTGACCTCGCTTCGTCTCGTTCGCCAAGTCTTAGGCTGGTGGTGCTGTCGGCATGTGAGACCGCGAATGGTAGCGAGGGAACGATCGCCGACGTGAACAGCGTGGCTCGTGCCCTCGTGGCAGTCCGTATTCCACAGATAGTCGCCAGTCGTTGGAACGTGGATTCTACCGCAACTCGTCAGTTGATGCGCGTCTTCTATTTGCACCTGATGGCTGGCGAAACAACTACCCAAGCTTTGCGCGCCGCTAGTGACACAATTCGCCTCTGGCCTCAATACCGGCATCCTTACTACTGGGCGTCTTTCGCAGTTTTCGAAAGCTGATGGGGTAGTGAATCTAAATTTAAAGTGGAGGAACTTATGAAACGTGGGAATACCAAACCCGTTCGAGAGGAACAGCCGAGATCTAGAAACACATCAATGTCGCTTATATTGGACCTGCTCGGTCCCTTTGTTGTGCATTTTTGCAAGAACCAAGTAAGAATTAACCTTCCGCTTTGCGCAGATCATCATGCGAATATCGTGACGGACAGCAATGACATACCTCTGTACGGGCTAAGGCAGGTGAGCCGCCAAGGATACATGTATGATTTGGAGCCCAATATTCAGCGGCAGTCGAGTAAATGTACTGTGGAAGATAGCGATAAGATCCTATTGCTTGAGCCACGCACCGTGGATCCGATCCCCGAACAGACCTGTCACCTTGTTGTTGTCGCGCCTCGTCCTGATACTGTCTGGGGCCTGCACCCCGAGGCAATATGGATCCATAAAAACGGGGCCAGCCGATGGGTAGTACATGAAGACTCCACAAACGTAGTGAGTACGGACCGCGTGCGGGGCTTACGTTTTATTTACGGAGATTGTTCGGTGCCGGCAATCACCGTTGACTCTCGCTCCGCGCCCGTACCACACAAGATTCAACAACAGCTGAAGAATCTTGACTGCGAGAGCGTCGGAACGAACCTTCCGTGTTACAACATCACTTTACGTTTCTCTTCTAATGCGACGACGCCCGACGACAATCACCAAGATGCGATCCGTTGTTTTCAAAGTATGCGGTGTCTGGTCCCTGACACAGCGACGTGGCTGGCTGCTTTCGATGAGTCGCGGAAGATGACGGAAAACATCAGTAGCTCACATCCCGTGGATTGCACTTCACCCGGAATAGTTATGCAGGACAGCGATCAGCTGCTCGCACTCAAGTAGTGCGGCTTAGTGGAGCGTAAATCGGCGTCTTGATAAGTTAGGGGGCTTGTTCCGAGTTTCCCATCTCGTTGTGGGGGCAGCGAAAACTTCTTTTGCTACCCCCACAGAAGCACAAAAGCCCAAGTTGCTGCTTCAATTCCATATGATCATGTCCGGCTTGGCAGCGTCGCCAACTCATGGAATTGTTGGCCCGATTGGACCCTAATAGCCCCTCATTTGCCGGCGGGAGAAACAAAAAGAAAGTGAATATGCGATATATCCGAAGGACTTGGCCCAATATGTTTACCGTATCCAGGTAGCGTTCTCGGTAAGCGTTTTGCGTATAGGCGATACAATCAAGACCTCGTTCCCTACATGGTTTCAGCACTGGCTTGGAATTTATGGCCGTCGTGACTGTCCGGCTCGCACCAACGAATTCAACTTCCCAGAAGCGGACTTGTGGCCAGCATTGCTGTAAGGTCCGTCCCGGGTCCAGTTCCTGCGCTACCGCTTGCGCACCTCCAACTGCACTGGCCGCGCAAAGGAAGCTATTTCGGGATCGTAGTATTCGTAAACTTGCGACTTGAAGGTTCGAGCCCGAATGGGATACTTGGCGCGCAGACGATACTTCAATGTGACCAGTTCTCCGGGAGAAAACGAGTCGAAGTAGAGAAGCGCTTGCGTCGCCGTAAGGCTGAATTTCGATAGATGACCGCTTTTGTGGTGAGCGCTCTTGTCCTGATAATCCTGCAGATCCTCGCTGAGCAGATCAAAGCCGGGAGGAATACCAAGATCGACCATCACCATGTTCGCCGTCTTCTGCAAGTTATTTCTGACCGTGGCGCTCGCCGTAGCAATATCGTCCTGCGCGAGCCGTGTGCGGTCATAGGTAACGTCGATCGAAAGTGGCTCGCCCGCCACTTTTTCATCCCAGGGCAGGTAATAGCTTCCCACGATCTGATATGCAAGCCCGCCCTTCCCTTCGAACTGGAGACCGACCGTCGAGGCGCTCTCCGTACTGACATTCTTGAACACAAATTGATGGAGTAGATCGTTGTTCTCTGGCGTCAGTTCGAGTTTTTCTGCGGGCTTTCCGTTCAGTAGCACCACTACCGTGCCGCGTACATCGGCCGCGCCTTTTTCCGTGGCCGTAAGAAGAGCGCGCAGCGCCATGATCGTCGCCTGCGTGGTGCCCCACGTTCCATTAGCATCTTTTTTCGACGCGATGTAAGCGAGAGCCTTGCGCGCTGTTCCCGATGCCTCGCCCGCCTTAAGCAGCGCCTGCACAGCGAGGCCAGTCGTCTCCACCGCGGCGCTCGGCCCGGTGGCGTGGACGTTCGTCTCTTCCGCACTCCACCAGGCCTGCTC
>Ga0182018_10004717_pt1 | contig 11308 bp, 6 predicted proteins | sample 812P2MmetaG_FD_120490 | JGI IMG/M metagenome (GOLD analysis project Ga0182018, IMG submission 120490) | Permafrost microbial communities from Stordalen Mire, Sweden - 812P2M metaG | ecosystem: Environmental > Terrestrial > Soil > Wetlands > Permafrost | place: Sweden: Stordalen | collected...
CAATTGGTAGTACAAAGCTGTTGGCGGTGGGGCGATCGGTGAGTACGAGCTCGTTACCGTCGTGGTGAACGACGGACTCGGATTGTTAGTCGCAAAAACGGCAGTGCCAGCCGCAGTCCCCGAATCGGCCACGCCCTGCACCACCGACGTCAGCGGCACCGCGCTAATGGCGTTGGGCGTGAGAACCGTCGCGTCGCTGCTTCCATTGTTGGCCACATACACGTTGCCGGTCGATGGGTTCACCGCCAAAGCAGAAGGAGTAGTGCCCGCAGACGCTGGCGCTTCCACGGTATTGCTAGAGCCATCGATCACGGTGATGTTCGCGCTGCCGCTGTTGGTGACGTAAATCTTGTTGTTGGCCGGGTCAACCGCCAGCCCGGCGGGGCTGGTGCCGGCAGCCAAGGTCGCGGCTACCGCATTGGTCGCGCCGTTAATCACCGTGACGTTGCCGCTGCCTTGGTTCGCCACGTAAACGGTGTTGGTAATTGGATTCACCGCTACCGAAACCGGAGAAGAGCCCACAGTGACGGTAGCCGCCGCGCTGAGCGTAGCGCCGTTGATCACCGTGACGTTGTCGCTTCCATTGTTGGCCACATAGACGGTGTTGGTCGCCGGATTCACGGCCACCGCGACCGGATCGGTGCCCGCGGCTACGGTAGCCGTCACCACTCCCGAGGCGCCGTTTATCACCGAAACGTCATTGCCGCCGGCGTTTGCGGTGTACACCAAATTGCTCACCGGATTCACCGCGATCGCTACCGGGTCCGCGTCCACCGTTGCGGTGGCCTTCACCGCGCCGCTGGCTCCATCGATCACGCTCACACTGTTGCTGCCGCCATTGGCCACGAAAACAGTATTACTTGCGGGATTCACGCCCACCGCGGTGGGCGTTGTGCCGGTAGCGACCGTGCCAGTCACCGAGTTGGAGCTGCCATCCATGATGGTCACATTACCGCTGGTGCTGTTGGCCACGTACGCGGTGTTGGTCACCGGGTTCACCGCGACCGCTACCGGTGCAGTGCCCACCGCGACGCTGGCGGTCACGGAGTTATTGGCTGCGTTGATCACCGTGAGTTGATTGCTGCCGCTATCCGCGACGTAAACCACATTGGTTGCCGGGTTGACGGCGACTGCGCTGGGCGCGGTCCCGGTAGCAACCGCAGTGGTGGCGTTGGTGGCCTCGTCGATTACCGAGAGGCAGGCCGTCGAATTGGGGCCAAGTTCACAATAGTAATCGCCTGAGTACACGGTGTTGGTTACTGGATTCACCGCAAGCAGACCGTCGACACCCGGGATAGTTAGGGTTGCCTGCACTGCATTGCTGGCGCCGTTGATCACGCTGATGGTGGCGCCCGGTGAGCCGGAGGGTGCGCTGCCTGTTCCTACTTGGTTGCTGGTGTATACCAGGTTGGTGAGAGGATCCAAGGCCAAACCAGTTGGATCGCCGCCCACGGCCGCGGAAGCGGTCGCGTCGGTTGCTCCATTGATAATGGTCACGGCGTTTCCGGAATAGTCGGTGACATATATGTTGTTGGTGGCTGCATTGAGGCTCAAATAGTCGGGCTCATTGCCCCCCGGCAAGGTTGCCTCGACGGTGTTGGTGGCTCCGTCGATCACCGTTACCTGATTGCCGAGGGTGTCATTCACATACACGGTGTTGGTGACCGAATCGACCGCGAGTTCAGCAGAGCTATAGCCCGCTGGAAGGGTGGCCACCACCGTGTTGGTCGCGCCGTCAATCACGCTGACGCTGCCGGTCGCACTGCCTGGGGAATCGCAATTGCAGTTCGCGACGTATACCTTGTTGTTTAGTACGTCAATGCTGATGGATTGCGGATGATTGCCAACTGGGATAGTGGTGGTGGCGTTGGTCGCGCCGTCGATTACCAAGACGCTGCCTGGGCTCGGGGTGTTGCTGTCACAAGTGGCGCCGCAATCGAGAATGTAAATCTTGTTGGTCAAAATGTCGATGGCCATTACGTAAGGGGCCAGACCGGTGGGAATCGTGGTGGTGATGGTGTTGGTATCGCCGTCAATTACGTTGACGTTTTGGTCGAGCTCGTCCGTCACATACACGGTGTTGGTCGCGGTGTTAAGCCCGATTGCAAATGGGAAATTGCCCAGTTGTATCGTGGCCTTTAAGGTCTTGGTGGCCCCGTCGATCACCATCAGGGTGCTCTCTGCGGGAACATCCGGGACAAGCGGCGAGTTCAGCACATATATCGTATTGGTGACGGGGTTCACCACCGTATATGGGTTAATCGTCACCGGGATCGATGCAGTCACGGTCTGAGCCTGGAGCGCCGGCGGCAGCAGCGCGCACCCGAACACGGCGACAGCGGCAACCCAGCGAGACAATTTGCGAATGTGGTAGCAAGAAGTCATGGTTTACCTCGTCTCGACCTTGACCAGCACAAGCATTCCGTTCGCAGCGCAATTGGGATGGGCGGGTCGGCTCGCTCCCGGATTCGCGATCACCTTATCCCAGTTTTGACACCAAAAACCAATTCACTTGCGAATGGAAGCGCTCGGAGCCTGAGGGAATGCCCGGATTGGCCCATTCGGGTGCTGCAATCGTGATGCCAGCAGCCTGACGCGAGAGCAGACACCTAATCTACTGAATGTATGATAATTAGAAATTAAATACGAGCGAACTTACCGACGTACACGACGCAGGGTCTGCAGATGTATTCCACAAGTGTGCAAGAGATTGGACCGCTATAGTCTAGAGTTTCTGTGCGGGATAGGAGTACTGAAATCGATAGACCCATCCGCGCTACAAGAACCTAACCAAAACGCTTAGGTTTTGTGCTATCATGCCTGCATGGTAAGCCTTAAGGAAATCGACGCAGCCAATGAACGAGCTGCCGCTCGCCTGGCAAAGACACCTACCGCAACGGCGGCGCGTTACGACCGCCGCATCGGCCGTTTAGTCATCGACCTCAGTACCGGCGTGTCCATTGCGTTCAAGCCGCATGATGCTCAGGGCTTGGAAAGAGCCAAACCGGAACAATTGACCAAGATAGAAATTTCACCATCCGGACTTGGGTTGCATTTCCCGGCCATCGACGCGGACATTTATTTGCCGGGCCTTCTGGAAGGCTTCCTCGGTTCCCGCAGCTGGATGGCCGCGCAACTTGGGAAGGCAGGCGGCAGCGCAACATCCCGCGCTAAAACCGCGGCGGTACGGGCCAACGGCAAGCTCGGCGGGCGGCCCAAGAAGTCCCGCGCCGCCGTGGCATGAACATCCGCATCCATCACACGCTTTCGGTATCCGCGACAGCAACCAGCGCTTCGGATCAGCAGTAGGTCGTTTTCAGTCTACGACTCTAGAATCGAAAGGGTATTGCCACCACCATACCGGGCTAGGTGATTCGGTTTTTCCATGCGCCAAATTTCACCACGGTCGTGGGCTGTTCGCTGAACCCGGTTCACCGGCGCTTCGGGGGAAAACTTTAGAAAGACCGTATTCGAGCGGATGTTTTCTCACCTTGCCATCTGCTAAGGTTTCCGGTGGATCGCGAACGATGCTCCGCGCAGAATCCTAGCCCCGCATAGGGATGCGGGGAGGCAGTACAGCGGCAAAAGAGGGCGAAAATCTGAATAGCTCTCGCGCAGGGATACCCCTTCGTATGTATATGAAAACAAAAGACCGAAATTCGCTGAATCGCAACAAAAACACGATTTTGATTTCTAGCGATGGGGTGGCACAGTCAACCTGGCTGTGCGAAATCAATTAATGACTGCACAGCCAGGTTGGCTGTGCCACGGCTTCAGTGGGGTTTGGCGGATTCCAGGTCAGAGGCGGCTTGCTGGAGGAGGGTGGTGTTCTTCTTGAGTTCCGCGATTAGGATGGCTTTCTGGGATTCGGCGCGCTTCCAGTCTTTGGCTTCGGCGGCTTCGGTGATGCCGGGGAGCTCCAGGTGGGCGTAGGTGTACCTCGCGGCGTATAGGGAATGTTTGAACCAGGGACGGCCGGGAATGCCATCGGGATTGCACCAGTTGCGCTCGACCTGCATTAGTTCGCGGTTGACGCGGTCGTCGGTGGCGGGATCCGCGGAGGCGCCGGCTAGCGCCAGTTTCGCGGATTCGTTGAAGGCTCGGCCGGCTCTCTCGAACTCGGCGATGGCGGATAGCAGCGGAGGCAGGTTCATGTGGTTGCTGGCGGCGCTTTTGGAATCCAGTTCCTGCACGAAGCGGCGAATATTGGCTGCGTACGAATCGAAATCGTAGGGGAGAATGTCGGCGTTGGCCAGGCGCAGGGCGATTGCGCCCCAGAGCTGGGTCATCAAGGAATGATAGCGGTAGCCGGGATCGCCGAAGTGATTGGTCCAGAAATAGTCGTCGTACATCGAGTGGTAAACGCCGTACGGGCCGTCGAATTCCAGTTCCATGGTGGGAACGCCCAGGAAATTCAGGAAAACGGTGTGGTCGGAGCCGCTGCCAATGTGGGTGTCGGCCAGGTCGAAATCGGTGACGGCGCGATTGGCGTCGAGCTCGTGGCGGCGCGAAACTTTCCACTCTTCGTAGAGAGTGGTGCCGGAGGGCGCAGGCACCGTGCGGCTGGTCTCCACCAGCAGCGGGGCCAGCGATCCCACGGCGGTGCCGTGAAAATCTTTGCCGGATGCGGAGGAATCGACGTTGAGGTAGGCGATGGCTTTTTGCTTCAGCTCGCCGGCAAAATTTTCGCCCCACTCCGTGGAACCGGTGAGCGCGTATTCTTCGCCATCCCAATTGCAAAATACCAAGGTCCGTCGCGGGCGGACTCCTTGCTTGAGGAGTTCACCCATGTTCCGGGTCATCTCGAGTAAAGAGGCGGTGCCGCTGGAGGGATCGACGCCGCCGAATACCCATGCGTCGCGATGGTTGCCGAGGATCACCCATTCGTCGGGATGTTCCGAGCCGCGAATGCGCGCTTCGGGGACGTAGTAGGGCTGGATGCTGGTGTCCATGTCCACTTTCAGGTGGACGCGGACCCGTTTGCCGCCGAAGTGATAGCGAATCGGCAGGCCGCCTTGCCAGCTTTCCGGGGCTTCGGGGCCGTCCATATTTTCGAGCAAGGGTTTGGCGTCATGCCAAGACAGCGGTAGGCCGATGATTTTGGGGAGGGTGAGCGCGTCCTCCGCGCGGATTCTTTTTGCGCCGGGCACCGACGCCCAGCCGGGAGTGAGCGGGTCGCCGGGCTCGATGAAATCATAGGTGATCGCGCCGCGCTGGATGTGAGTTTCGGGCCCCCATGGGCCCTGGGGGAATACTTCTCCCTGGGTGTAGCCGTCCTCCATCGGGTCGGAATAGATCAGGATGGCCGCGGCGCCGTGCTCTTGCGCGGTTAGGGCTTTGAATCCGCGGTAGCTGTAGGGATTCGAATATCGGACGAGAACGATTTTGCCGCGGACGTCGATGCCGTGGCGGCGCAGCAGATCGTAGTCTTCGGGATTGCCGCTGTGGGCATAGACCACGGTGGCGGTTACTTCGCCGGACGCGGAATAGCCCAAATAGGCAGGCGAGACATTTTTATTGGAGGTGTCCGGATCGGCGGGATCAGGCGCTTCGCGCAGAGTGGCCTGGTAGTGCACCGGAGCGGTCATTTCCAGGGAGACTTCGCGGGGAGTGGAATTCAGGACGTCGTATTCGCGGATGGTGACGTCTTCCAGGCCCTGGGCTTTCCATTGATCGGCGACCCATCGCGCGAGTTCGTTGTTGCGCGCGGAACCGGCGGGATGAGGTTCGAGGGTGAGGGTGCGGTGGAACTCCGCAATTCTTTGCGGTGAAGTGAGCGCGCGATATCGCTCTTCGATACTTATTTCGGTTTGTGCCGCGGGAGCGGAAAAGCCGGTGGCCGATGGAGCTTCGGGAAGAGCTCGCAGGGAAATTGCGGCGGCGAGCGCCAAAGGAGCCAACAAAATAATAAACGCCTTAGGAGTTGGCGTGAAGAACAGGTGGGCCTCCTCGCCCTGCTTGATGAGTTCGGTCTAATTCCGATACCACTTCCACGAGGGTATCCGCCAGACGCTTGATGATCGGCGAGGTGATGACGTAGGGCGGCGCCAGAAGAAGATGATCGCCGCGGTCACCGTCGGCGCATCCCTGCACCGGATACGCCACGATGCCCTTATCGAGCAGGTCCTGGGCGATGCGCGGGGCGATGTTGGCGTCGGGCGGAAACGGCGCGCGGGTCTCGCGATCGTTGACGAATTCGATGGACATCAACAAGCCCATGCCGCGCACGTCTCCTACCACCGAAAATTGCGACAACGGCGCCAGCGCCTCGCGCAGCTCGCGTCCCAAAGGCTCGACGCGCTGGAAAAGCCGCTGCTTCGCCGCGTAATCCAGCACCGCTAAACCAGCGGCGGCGGACACCGGGTGAGCATTGTACGTGAAGCCGTGCAGAAATGCTCCGGAACCCTGGGCGATGGCGTCGGTGATGTGGCCGGCGACCAGCACCGCGCCGAGCGCCGCGTATCCGCTGGCAATTCCCTTGCCGCAGAGAATCATGTCGGGAGTGACACCCCAATGCTGGACGGCGAAATTCTTGCCGGTGCGTCCGATCCCGGTCATCACCTCATCGGCAATCAAAAGAATGCCGTGCCTGCGGCAGGTTTCCCAGATGCGTTGGACGTATCCTTCGGGCGGGGCCACCGCACCCAGAGTGGCCCCGGAGAGCGGCTCAAAAATGAGGCCGGCGATGGTGGACGGATCTTCGCGCTGCAGGAAGCGCTCGAGGTCGTCGGCGCAATCGAGCTTGCATTCCGGATGTTTCAGGCCCAGCGGACAGCGATAGCAGTAGCACGGCACGATCTGGCCCCAGTCCGAGAGCATCGGAGCAAAGGGCTCGCGGCGGCGGGTGTTTCCGGAGACCGACAACGCGCCCAACGTGGCTCCGTGATAGCTCTGCTGGCGGGAAATGATCCGGGTGCGGCGCGGTTGGCCGGCCTCCAGGTGGAACTGACGGCACAGTTTGATGGCGGTTTCGGTGGCTTCCGAACCGCCGGAAGTGAAATATACGCGACCGGAAGCGGCGAAACTGGGCGGGGCCATGTCCAGAAGCTTTAGCGCCAATTCCGCGGCCGGGGCGTTGGAAAATTGGGAAGAGTGAACGTAGGCAAGTCGCTGGGCTTGCGCGGCCATAGCCCGCCCTACCGCTTCCACTCCGTGGCCGATGGTGACCACCGCAGCGCCACCCGCCGCGTCGAGATACTGCTTACCCTCCGAGGTGAATAGAAAGCAGCCTTCGCCACGCATGGCGCGAGGATAGTCCTTGCGGAAACTGCGGGGGAAAAGCACTTCGTTCAAGCGGTTATCGATCATTGGTCAGCCCTCGAGAGGCTAATCGGCATGAGTCTATTTCCACTTCAATTTGTTGAGGTCCACGGTGGGCTTGGGAAATTTCATGTCCATGTCTTCCATGGTTTCGGCGATGATCTGCGAAACCGCCAGATTGCGGAACCATTTCTTATTGGAGGGGACGATGAACCAGGGACTGGCCTTGGAGTTGCAGCGGGTCAGCGCTTCCTGGTAAGCGTCGATGTAGTCGTCCCAATACTTGCGCTCGGCGAAATCGGCTTCGGATATCTTCCAGCGCTTGTCGGGATCGTGGATGCGCTCCTCAAAGCGCTTCTTCTGCTCGTTTTTGCTGATGTGCAGGAAGAATTTCAAAATTCTAACGTTGCTTTGCGCGAGCAGATCTTCAAAGGCGTTGATCTGGTCGTAGCGTTCGCGCCACACGTCCTTGGGCACCAGATTATGGACCCGAACCACCAGCACGTCTTCGTAGTGGGAGCGGTTGAACATGCCAATTTCGCCCTTTTCCGGGACGGCCTTGTGAATCCGCCATAGAAAATCGTGGCTGGCTTCTTCGGGCGTGGGCACCTTGAAGGAAGTTACCCGGCAGCCCTGGGGGCTCACACCAGACATGACGTGGCGGATGGTGCCGTCTTTCCCGCCCGCGTCGAGAGCCTGCAAGACCACCAGGACGGCGTGCTTTTTCTCGGCGTAGAGGAGGTACTGCATGCTGTCGACCTTATGGAGGGACTTCTCGAGGAGGTGCGCCACTTTGGCGCTCTTTTCCAGCCCGAGGGTATTGTCGGGATCGTATTTCGAGAGCTTGACCTTCTCTTTGTGCGGCACCAGAAATTGGTCTCGGATCTTCATTTAGGGTTTCGTCCTTCGGCGTTGCCGCGCTGTGCGGTCTCTTGGGTCTGTCGTGTCTCTTGGGGCTCGCGTGGCTGCGCGGGTCCGGGCTGTAACACAATTTTCATCTCGAATTCTGGGGTGCAGGTTATTATAGCCAATTGCAAGTTCCGAAACCGATGGAAACCACCCCAGGAACCACAGCTCCGGGCCCGGTGCGGCCGCCGGAAAAGTCTCGCACGCCCAAGCGTGACTATCCTGGCGCGCTGGTGGTGGTGGAAGGAATCGACGGCTCCGGCAAGAGCACCCAACTGTATCTTTTGAAGCGGTGGCTAGAGATCGGCGGCTATCGGATTCACTTCACGGAGTGGAACTCCTCACCCTTGGTGAAGTCGGCGACGCGGCGCGGAAAACAACGCCGGCTGCTGACGCCCACTACGTTTTCGCTGCTGCATGCGGCCGATTTCGCGGACCGCTGCGAGCGGCAGATTCTGCCGCTGCTGCAGGGCGGGTATCTGGTCCTGGCGGATCGCTACATTTACACCGCGTTTGCGCGCGATGTGGCCCGCGGATGCTCGGCGCACTGGCTGCGCAACCTGTACCGCTTTGCGCCGATCCCGGATATCACGTTTTATTTTCGCGCGCCGCTGGACGTCGCCGTGAACCGCATCGTGGCCGGGCGGCCGAAGCTGAAATATTACGAGGCGGGCATGGACCTGGGGCTCTCGCTGGACCGCGCCGAAAGTTTTCGCATTTTCCAGGAGCGAATCCTCAGCTACTACGACCGGATGGTGGAGAGTGACCGTTTCGTTTTGATGGACGGCACCGTTCCGGTGAACCGGCTGCAGAAACAAATGCGTGAAATTCTCGGCGATCGCATACCGCTGGCGCAATTCGCGCCCAAAAAACCGTGAAGCCCTCGGCCAAAAATCCGCTCGTCACTGCTGCTGCCGCTGGCGCCTTGCCCATCGAGAAGAAGGCAGGCAAACCCAAGCGTTACCCTGCCTCCCGTTTTTATGGCACGCCGTTGCCCGGGGTGAAAGAAGAGGAACTCAGCGGGTCATTGATCGTCCTGGAAGGAACCGATGGCTCGGGACGTTCGACGCAGATCACGTTGCTCACGGAGTGGCTCGAATCGGAAGGATTCGCGGTGCAGACCATGGGTTTGCGGCGCTCGTTCCTGGTGGCCGACGACATCGACGCGTTGCTGGCGGAGAACGCGGTGACGCGCCTGACCCTGGCGCTGATGTACGCGACCGATTTTTTCGACCAACTGGAGCGACGGATTCTTCCCGCGCTGCGCTCCGGATTGGTGGTGCTGGCCGACCGGTACATTTACACGTTGATTGCGCGGTCGGCGGTGCGCGGCATTGGGCGCGATTATCTGCACGGCATATATGAGATGGCGCTGCGACCCGATCTCACGTTTTGGCTGAACGTGAAACCGGAAGTGGCGTTCGACCGCGAGTTCAAGAAATCCCACACGATCAATTATTGGGAATCGGGGCGGGACATGTCGCTCTCGAACGATTTGTTTCGGTCGTTTATCCGGTATCAATCGTTGATTCGCAAGGAATTCGAATACCTTTCGCGGCGCCACGGATTCATCGATGTCGACGGCGAAGCCAGCGTAGCGATCGTGAATAACCAGCTGCGCAAGCGGATCGCCGCGCACCTGGGGATTCGCAGCACTCGCTACCACCCGTCGCACGCTCTGGCGCACGTCTGGCGCTGACTTGGCCGCCCCGATACATGTCGCCGCGATTGACGCCGGATCCAATGCGATCCGGTTGCTGATCGCCCGCGCGACTTCCATCGACCGGTGGGAAGAGCTGGAGAGCGAGCGCGCCACGGTGCGACTGGGGCACAACGCATTCACGCGCCGGACGATTTCCAACCAAACCATCGCGCGCGCCGCGCGGACATTCCGGGAATTCCGTCGCTTGATGGACCGCCATCACGTGGGCGTGTATCGCGCAGTGGCCACCAGCGCGGCGCGCGAAGCGCGCAACCGGCAGAGCCTGATCGATCGCATCCGCCGCAAATCCGGAATTGAATTGGAAGTGATTTCCGGAGAGGAAGAAGCACGGCTGGTGTCGAGCTCGGTTCTGCGGTCCTTGCGCGGCTTGTTCGCTCCCCGGGTGGTGTTCGATCTGGGCGGAGGGAGCCTGGAGCTGAATTTCTTTCGCGCGGGCAAACTGGAGCGGCGCATCCCGCTGCCGCTGGGCACGGTCCGCTTGATGGAGACGTACCGCCTGGATGGCGCGATCGACGAAGATACTGCGGAAAAACTACGGATGCATACCCTGGCGCTTTTGCGCAGCGTGATGCCAACCCCGCCGGATCTTTCGGGAGCGATCGCGGTGGCCTGCGGCGGAAATGCCGAATGCCTGGCCGCGCTGGCCGCCGGACCGCGCATGAAGGGCATACCGGCGATCAATCTTCATTTGCTCCGGGAGCGGATGTGGCAGATCTTGCCGCTGGATGTGCCGGGGCGGATGAGGACGTTCCGCGTGCGGCAAGATCGCGCCGAAGTGATGGGCATCGCGGCAGTGGTGCTGCATACCCTGGGTCGATGGCTGAACCTTCGCACCATGCTGGCGCCGGCAGTGGGAGTTCGCGAGGGCCTGATCCTCGATCAAGTGGCGGCGCAATATTTGCCGGTGTCGGTGATTACCCAGGAAGAGAAGAAGAAGGCCGACGGACAGATCGCAGCGGCGCGATGGTTCGCGCGGCGGCTGGACTACGATGCCAAGCACGCCGACCAAGTGTGCGCGCTTTCGCTATCGCTCTTCGATCAGTTGCGGCCGCTGCACGGGATGAGCCTGGAGCTGCGGCTGGTGCTGGAGGTTGGCGCGCTGCTCCATGACGTGGGGCATTTCGTTAACAATAAAGCGCACCATCGCCATGGCGATTACCTGGTTCGCAACGGTGAGATTCCGGGCTTGCGCGGATGGCGGCGCGACATGGTGGCTTTGCTGATCCGCTACCACAATGCTAAGTCTGAACCGCAGCTCGATCACAAACCGTATGCGGGGCTGGATGGCGCTCGGCGGAAAAATCTTCGGCAGCTCTCGGCGCTGCTGCGAATCGCGGAAAAACTGGAATCCGATCACCACCAGGGTGTTTCCGGGGTGGACGTGAGCATCGATGCGGGCGTGGCGTGTTTCCGGGTGCA
>Ga0182018_10004718_pt1 | contig 11307 bp, 9 predicted proteins | sample 812P2MmetaG_FD_120490 | JGI IMG/M metagenome (GOLD analysis project Ga0182018, IMG submission 120490) | Permafrost microbial communities from Stordalen Mire, Sweden - 812P2M metaG | ecosystem: Environmental > Terrestrial > Soil > Wetlands > Permafrost | place: Sweden: Stordalen | collected...
ATTCAACGCCGGCATCAGAAGGTCATTGAGGAGACGCCGTCGCCGGTTGTCTCGCCCGAGCTGCGGGCACAAATGGCGGAGGCCGCGGTCGCCGCGGCGCGCGCCATCGACTACGTCGGCGCCGGCACCATCGAGTTCCTGCTCGATCAGTCGGAAAAATTCTACTTCCTCGAAATGAATACCCGCCTTCAGGTCGAGCACCCGGTAACCGAGGCGGTCACCAACCTGGATCTGGTCGCGTGGCAATTGCGGGTGGCGGCGGGTGAAAGACTGCCGCTCGATCAGCATCAGGTTCGGTTCGGCGCTCACGCCATCGAGGCGCGCCTTTATGCCGAAGATCCGCATGAAAACTTCTTGCCGCAGAGCGGGACTGTGATCGATTGGCGGCCGGCCTCGGGGAGGGGTGTGCGCGTCGATCACGGTCTGACGGCTGGGTTCAGCGTGAGCCCGTTCTACGATCCGATGCTGGCGAAGGTGATCGCTCGTGGAGCGACTCGGGAGGAGGCGCGCCGCCGGTTGATCGCAGCGCTTGAAGACACGGTCGCGCTCGGGCTGACCACGAACCGCAGCTTCCTGATTGCCGCGCTCCGGCATCCCGCCTTCGTGGCCGGCGAAGCGACGACGGCTTTCGTCGAGCGGTATTATCCCGCGGGTAGCGACGCCATGCGGCGCCCGAAGCCCGACGTGGGTACGCTCGCGCTGGCGGCCGTGCTGTTGTTCGAGGCGCGCGGGCGCGAAACGGCAAATGGGCCGGGCATGGCTCCGCCTTGGTCCTCGACCGGCATTGCCGCGTGGCCGGTGCGGCTGACGCTGGGCGATATTCACCATCCCGCCAGCATCGTTGCCACCGGCGCCGATCGTTATTCAGTCACGCTCGGCGATGAGACAGTCGAGATTTCAATCGTCGATCGGCGCGGCGGGTCCGTGCGTTTTGCGACGCAAGGCAGGCAGAAGACCGCGCGCTTTGCCCTGGACGAAGGCGTGCTGCATCTGGACCTCGACGGCATTGTCGTCACGGCGCGCGAGACAGCCCTTGAGGCCGGCGGTTCGGGACGCCGGGACGGCTCCTCGCGGCTGGTCGCGCCGATGAACGGCGCAATCGTCGGTGTGCTCGCCCAACCAGGCGATTGCGTCACCAAGGGACAACGCATCGTCGTGCTCGAGGCCATGAAGATGCAACACGAGATCAGCGCGGAACGTGACGGTACGATTGACAAGATTCTGGTCAAGCCGGGCGATCAAGTCGCAACACGTCAGCTTCTGGTCGAACTCCAACCGGAACCGAATGCCGCGCAAGTCCGGACGGAGGGGGCGCCATGAACGACAAGGTCGTGATCACTTGCGCCCTCACCGGCGTGCTCACCGATCCGAAGCAGCATCCGGTGCCGGTGACGCCCGAGGAGATGGCGCGTGAGGCGAAGGCCGCGTTCGATGCCGGCGCCGCCGTCATGCACGTGCATTTTCGCGAGCAGGCGCCCGGCAAGGGACATCTGCCATCGTGGGAGCCGCAGTTGGCTGCGACCATCATGCAGGCGATCCGCGATGCCTGCCCGGGCGCGATCCTCAACGAGACGACCGGCACCATCGGCTCGGATATTTCAGGGCCGCTCGCGTGCCTGCGCGCCGTCAAGCCTGAGATCGCCGCCTGCAATGCCGGTTCGCTGAATTATCTGAAAGTGCGGTCCGACGGGTCGTGGGCGTGGCCGCCGCATGTGTTCGATAATCCGGTCGACAAAGTGAAGGCCTATCTTGACGTCATGCAGGAGACCCACACGCAGCCGGAATTCGAATGTTTCGACGTCGGCATTGTGCGCTGCGTCGGCATGTATGCGAAGAACGGCATGTTCAAGGGCCGGCCGAAATACAATTTCGTCATGGGCGTGGAGTCCGGCATGCCGGCGGATGTGGACCTCCTTCCGATCTTGCAGAAGCTCACCGTCGCCGGCGCACCATGGCAAGTCACCGCCATCGGGCGAGCGGAGATTTGGCCGCTACACCGGCGCGCCGCCGAACTCGGCGGACATTTGCGGATCGGGCTCGAAGATACGTTCTATTTGCCCGATGGGAGCAAAGTCGGGTCGAACGGAGCATTGGTGGAGATGCTGGTCCGCTACGCCCGCGAGGCGGGCAGGGCAGTGGCAAGTCCCGCCGAAGCCCGCGGCCTCATGGGGCTAGCGGCGAGCTAATGAACCTGGCGCTCCTGGCCGGCCCAGAACGGTTTGCGTAACTCGCGTTTGAGGATCTTTCCCGTTGGCGTTCGCGGCAACGCATCCACGAAATCGACGGATCGTGGCGCCTTGTAGTGGGCAATGCGCTCGCGCGCGAAGTCGATCAATTCGTCGGGCGTAATCTCGGCGCCCGGCTTTCTCACGACCATCGCCTTCACCGCCTCGCCCCATTTCTCGTCCGGGACACCGATCACCGCCACGTCCGCAACGGCGTGATGACCGAACAGCGCGCTTTCGACCTCTGCCGGATAAATGTTTTCCCCACCTGAGATGATCATGTCCTTCACGCGGTCGTAGATGTAGATGTAACCGTCCTTGTCGAGATAACCGGCATCGCCGGTATGGAACCAATCGCCCCGGATCGCTCGGCGCGTCGCCTCGGGTTGGTTCCAGTAGCCAAGCATGTTTTGCGGCGACCGGGTGATGATCTCGCCGACCTCGCCGGTGGCGACATCTTTGCCGGAACCATCGACCACGCGAATTTCGATCCCGGTCATTGCCTTTCCGCACGACTTGAGCCGCTCGACGTTCCGCTCGTCATGATCCTCAGGCGGCAGATAGGTGATGGCGCCCGTCGTCTCGGTCAATCCGTAGACCTGTGCCAGGCCGCAGCCGAAAACTTTAAGCGCATTGCGCACAAGATCGACCGGCGCCGGTGACGCTCCGTAAGCGATCAGTTCGAGCGATGAAAAATCCGTCGCCCCGCACTGCGGCACCTGCATCAGGAACAGCAAAAGCGCCGGGACCATGAAGGCCTTGGTGATGTGATATTCGGGGATCAAGCGCAAAATGGCGGCCGGATCGGGGTCCCGCATCAATACGGTCGGGATGCCGCGATAAAAACCGATCAACGCCCAGCCGCTGCCGCCAATGTGAAACAACGGCATACAAACCAGATTGACGTCGTTGTCGTGCCAATCGCCGAATTGGTTCAGCGCGCCCGGCGACAACGTCAACAGATTGGCGTGGCTGAGCTGCGCGCCTTTTGGATAGCCGGTTGTGCCGCTGGTGTACATTTGGATGGCGCAGTGTTCCCGCGCGATCGGCATGGCGGGATCGCGCACCGGCTGACTTGCGAGCCAGTCGGAGTAGGTCGGCCAGGAATCGTGCGGGCCGTCGAGCGCGATGATCCGGCGAACCGATTTCAACTCCTGCGCCACTTTGTCGACCACGGGATAGAAATCGGCGCCGACGAACAGCAATTCCGCGCCTGCATCCTCGACGACGTAAGCCACCTCCGGCGGCGCCAGCCGGAAATTGACCGGAACCAGCACCACATCGGCCTTGGCGGTGCCGAACCACAGATCGAAGAAAGCCGGCGAGTTTTTTGACAGATATGCGATGCGAACCTGGGGCCGTACGCCTTCGGCGATCAAGCCGTTTGCCACTTGATTGGCGCGGCGATCAAGTTCGCCGAAGGTGGTGCACTGCCCTTCAAAATGGATGGCGACCCGATCCGGACGGATCCTGGCGTGGTGGCGCGTGACATCACCGATTGTAACGATGTCCGCAAGGCTCTCGACCTCGAGCATTACAACCCCTCCCCAATGGGCCTTCACATTTTGCCGGGACGCTGCCCGCGTCCGTCATTCTTGCACGAATGGTAGGCAGTTTCTGAACCGACTGGAAGCCCAGATGCGACCGTCCGTCACGACGAAGGCCGCGGCGGTCCAAGCAACAGTTGCTGCGGTCGCTGGTCTCACTTTTTATCGATGTGCGTGGCGGTGAGCTGCGCTTCGGTCATCGAGTCGAGCACGATCCGTGCATCGACATCGGGCCTGAGCGTCGCAAAAATCGGCACCGCGGAGTGCGGAATCAGCAGCCAGGCCGGCGGCGTCACGGCGGCCATGCCCTCCAGGTCAAGGCACCTCGGCGGCGCATGCAGATAGAAGAATACGTTGGTATCGAGCCCAAGACAGTAAGCCGGCGCCGGCGCGGCGCTGATCGCTCGCTCGATCGCCTGGCCCGCGACCCGCGTTTCGCCGAAGTGACGGGCGAACAACGGCATGACGAACGTGACTAAAGCGACCTGATAAATTATCAAGACACAGAGCGCCATGCCGCCCACACGCCGGACGGCCGCATACCGGGATTTCTCCAGCGCGTCCCAGGCGATGCCGGCGAGCACGGCGACCGACGGCGCAATCGGCATGGCGTAGCGGGTATTCACGCCGGGCCAACAGAAGAGGATCGCCGTGCAAATGCCGGAATAAAGCACGAGCGGAGCGACAATGGCCGGTCCGTTGAAAGGCTTGCCCTGCCGCCGCCAGGGCCAGGGAATAAACGGCAACATGAGGGTCGCCGGCATCAGTTCCAGATACAGGCTGCCGATGTCGTGCGTGTTTTTCGCAAGGTAATCGATTAAGTTCGGCCGCGTGCTGAGCCTGGCATAGGCGAGCCACTTCCCTTCGTCGCCGGGTTGATAAATGGCGGCGCCCCAGGCGACGGTCGCCGCCAGGGGCAGCATCATGCACAGGACCAAGCCAGGCAGGTCCCGCCACCTGCGCTCGATGATGAGATAAGCCGCCACTCCCAAGGCAAAAAATCCTGCCGGCTGCGGGCCCTTCGCCATGGAGAGTAATGCAAGGAGAAGTCCGCAGCCGATCCACCGTAAGATCGTCAAGCGGCCTGACGCCACGCCGTCCCACCATAACAGGAGCGCGGCGAACGAGAGCAGCGTTATGAGTGTGTCGGGCTCGGCGATGGTCAATTTTTGCAGCAACAGTGGACAGAATACGAACGACAAGGCTGCAAACAGCGAAGCGTTCAAGCTCCCATAACGGCGCGTCACTAATTGAACCAGCAGGGCCGTGATCAAAACCGAGACCATCGCCGGCAGCCGCGCCGACCATTCATTCACCCCGCCGGTCAGGTTGGCGAAGCCGGCGATCAGCCAGCCCAATAATGACGGCTTCTCGTGCCACGGAACCCCATAGACGATTGGCTTGAGAAAGTGTCCGTGTGCCAGTACATTCCGGGCAATTTCGGCGTTGGTCCCTTCTTCGTAGATAAAGGATCGCACCGTCAGGTTGGGCAACACCGCGCAAGCCCACAACAGAACGACGAGAAGCGGCACGGCGCCGCGTTGGTGAAGATACGGCTCCAGTCGCTCGATTATTTTGTCAACCGATCGCTCGATCCTCCGGTAAGCCGAACCCGTCGCCATTCTTCAACTCTCCGATCGCGATCGGCATATCGTTCGCGTCCGCTGCCACGATAGCATCGATCGTGCGGCCAATGCGGTCGTTCACGGCGGTGTGCTTGATGGCGGTGTCGACTTGGTCATCGACCCGTTCACGCCCGGTAAATCCGGCCCACAGGCGACGTTACGACACCTTTTTCTTGGGGACTTTCTTGCCCTTTTTTCGCGCTATTGACAGGCCGATTGCGATGGCTTGCTTGCGGCTCTTCACCTTACCGCCTTTGCCGCCTTTGCCGCCTTTGCCGCCTTTTCCGCTCTTGGCCGTGCCGCGCTTATAGCGGTGCATCTCATTCTTTACGTCACTGCTCGCACTAGGTGAGTATTTTCGTTTTTTCTTGTGCATGTCGTTCTCCTAACAAAACGGATTTGCTTTTTCGATCCTCAGCCTTGTGGCGTCCCCATGGTCCAGTTGTTCGTCATGCGCACCGCTGGATTTGGTCCCGTCCAGAAAGGCCGTGGACGTCCATAAACACCATCCCGAAGCAGTGCGGATCCCGGGCTCGTAGTCGATAAGGAAATGCGTCCAGCCCGCGCCGTTGGATGTTTCAAGCGGTAGGGGAAGATTGAGCTGTATCAAAGTCATCGGGTTTTCATCCGTTTGCTCTCAACCTGGAGAGAAGTCCGATGTTCCTTGATCGAGAAAAGGTCAGAATTGTCGCCGTAGCCGGTATTCACGGCGCCGTCAAAAATGGCTATTATCGTAATATTGAAAAGCTATTGCGCGGACTGCTTGGAGTTTTCCCGGTTGGAACCGCAGACCGCTTGGTGCGTTTTGCGACCAACATCACGGATCTAGTCCGGAGCTGGCTGCTATGTACCGTATGAACCGGCGACAGCTTCTCGGCTCCAGCGCGGTAGCGCTGCTGCTAATGGCACCGGCAGCGCACGCCGCGATCGTAAGAGGCGGCTTGCCCTGGAAACCCGGCTCCGCCGATCCACCGACTCCAGTCATGCCAGGCGGTTGGCACTATTTCACGCCGCAAGAGGCAGCCACGGTGGAGGCGTTCGTCGACCGCCTCATTCCGCCCGATCCAGAAACGCCGGGCGGGAAGGAAACCGGCTGCGCCGTGTTCATCGACCGTCAACTCGCCGGTCCCTACGGGCGCAACGAAAGCCTCTACATGATGGGCCCGTTTCAGCAGGGAACAAAGCAGCAGGGTCCCCAATCATCGCTCACGGCCGCGCAGCATTACCGCAAGGCGCTTGCCGCACTCGATGATGCCTGCCGCAACAAATACGGCGGCAAGGGCTTTGCGGATCTCTCCGACGACCAGAAGGACGAGGTCATCGCGGGTCTGGAGAACGGCTCTCTCAAGCTCGATGGCTTCGACGGCCAGAGCTTCTTCACGCTCATTCTCACGGACACCCGGAACGGCTTCCTCGCCGACCCGATTTACGGCGGCAACAAAGATATGGCCGCGTGGAAGATGATCGGATTCCCGGGGACGCACTATGATTATCGCGACTGGATCGACCGTCACAATGAACGCGTTACGTTGCCGACAGTCGGCATCGCCAGCCATCCCAGCTGGTCACAATAACTTGCCGGATCGTTGCCCAAGTTGATTTGAATCGATTGTAGCGAGAACAGACCAATGGCGCGAAGGCTTCCCCGAAAAGATGCGGTCATCATCGGCCTGGGATGGACTGGCTCTATCCTCGCGCATACGCTCTGTGATGCCGGCCTCGATGTGGTTGCGATCGAGCGCGGTCCCTGGCGCGACACGGCCACCGATTTCCCGATTTCCTATGCGCAAGACGAATTGCGCTATCGGCTGCAGCACGAACTTTTCCTACGGCCGGCGCAGATGTCGGTGACCTTCCGCAACAACGCCAATCAAACGGCGCTGCCGGTGCGGAACTGGGGCGCCTTCATGCTTGGCAATGGCGTCGGTGGCGGCGGCGTGCATTGGAACGCCGAGACGTTTCGCTTCCTCCCGACCGACTTCATCGCTCGCTCGCATTTGACGCAGCGCTACGGCGAAAAGTTTCTGCCGGAAGATATGACCATCCAGGACTGGGGCGTAACCTACGATAATCTTGAGCCGCATTACGATCAGTTCGAACATTTGTGCGGTACGTCGGGCACAGCCGGCAACCTGCAGGGCAAAATTCAGGATGGCGGCAATCCCTTTGAGGGCGCTCGCTCGCGGCCGTATCCGACGCCGGCGCAGAAGCAGGGCTACGGCCACACGCTATTCGCCGAGGCCGCGAAACAGCTCGGCTATAAGCCGTATCCGCAACCGTCGGGGAACCTGTCGCAGTCCTACACCAATCCACTCGGCGTAACGCTCGGACAATGCACCTTTTGCGGCTTCTGCGAATGGTTCGGCTGTGCCAACTATTCGAAGGCGACGCCGCAGACGACGATTTTGCCGGTGCTGCTGCGCAATCCGAATTTCGAAGCGCGCACCGAATGTGAAGTCATGCGAATCAATCTGGATAACACCGGCAAACGGGCAACCGGCGTGACCTATGTGAATTCGTCGGGCGAAGAATTCGAGCAGCCCGCCGATCTTGTGCTGCTGTGTGCGTTCCAGCTGTTTAACGTTCAGCTTCTGCTGCTGTCCGGAATCGGCACGCCGTACGATCCGCAAACCGGCAAGGGCCAAATCGGCCGCAACTTCACCCATCAGACGATCTCGACCGCCGTCGGTTTCTTCGACAAGGACAAATACAATTTCAATCCGTTCATCGCTTCGGGCTCGATCGGCTTCTGCATCGATGAGTTCAACGGCGACAATTTCGACCATAGCCAGTTGGGCTTCGTCGGCGGCGGTTATATTGGCCAGGTTCGCACCAACGGTCGGCCGCTCGAGAGCATGGCGGTGCCCCCCGGCACACCAGCCTGGGGCGCGAAGTGGAAAGAGGCGCTGCGCGACAATTATCTCAGCAGCGTCATCTGCGGCGCCGCCTGCCACGCCTCGTTCTACAGTTATCGGGACGTCTATCTCGATCTCGATCCCACTTATAAGGACCGCTTCGGCCGGCCGCTGATGCGCATAACGATTGATCTGCACGAGAACGAGATCAAGATGAGCGCGTTTCTCACCGATAAATATGCCGAAATCCTCCAACAAATGGGCGCCAAGCAGGTAGTGAAGCAGCCGCGAAAGGGCCCCTACGACGTGACCGACTATCAAACATCGCATCTCTGCGGCGGTGCCATCATGGGCGAAAATCCCGGCAACAGCGCGCTAAATAGATATCTACAGAGCTGGGACGTTCCCAATCTTTTTGTGCAGGGCGCCACGGCGTTCCCGCAAAACGCCGGCTACAATCCGACCGGCACGGTGGGTGCGCTCGCATTCTGGTCGGCGAAGGCGATCCGCACGCAATACCTCAAGAATCCGGGTCCTCTCGTGCATGCGTGATGAAGCAAACACGTTGCGCCGTGGTCTGCTCGGCTTGGCGCTGATTTTGTCCGGCGGCACCGCGGCTGCGGCGGCCGGCATTGATGCCCAAAACTTCGGCCAGATCGAGCGCGGACATTACCTCACCATCGTCGGCGATTGCGCCGCATGCCACACGCTGCAGGGCAGCGGTCATGATTACGCCGGCGGACGGCCGATCGAGACGCCGTTCGGCGAGCTTGTCGCGCCCAACATCACTCCCGATCCGGAAACCGGCATCGGTGCCTGGACCGATGAAGAGTTCATCAATTCGCTGGCGAAGGGAACTGGCCGGAACGGCACGCATCTCTACCCGGCCATGCCTTATAATTATTACACCAAAGTCACGAGCGACGATGCGTTGGCGATCCGCGCCTATCTCAACACGGTGCCAGCCGTGCATAACCCGGTGCAGCCGAATCAACTGCCATTTCCGCTCGACATTCGCGCGTCCATGCTCGTTTGGAATCAACTCTTCTTCACGCCGGGTACATTCCAACCCGATCCGAATAAAAGCGCGGAGTGGAATCGCGGCGCCTACCTGGCCGAAGGCCTCGGCCATTGTGGAGCCTGTCATACGCCGAAGAATTTCCTCGGCGGCGACAAGACGAGGCAGCGACTGCGAGGCTACGTCTTGCAGGGCTGGGTTGCGCCGGACATCACCAACGATCAGCGCCGCGGCCTTGGCGGCTGGTCGGTGGACGAAATCGCCACCTACCTCAAGACCGGTCACAGCCGAACCGGTGCCGCAACCGGCCTGATGTCCGAAACGGTCGGTAATTCCACTTCACATATGAGCGACGCCGATCTCAAGGCGATCGCCATCTATTTGAAGGATCAACCCGGCCAAGGTGACAATCAGAAACAAGACACGCCAGCCGCTTCGAACGACTCGGCCGTGAAAAGCGGCGGGAAGATCTATGCCGACGAGTGCGCCGGTTGCCATACCGCCAACGGCAAAGGTATCGCCGGCTTATTCCCCGCACTGGACGGCTCGTCGATGGTTCAACAGACCGATCCCACCTCGCTCCTTCACGTCGTGCTGCGCGGTGCGCGTAGCGTGGCCACGCAGGAGGCGCCGACCGGCGCCGCCATGCCGCAATTCGGCTGGCTGTTAAATGACGACCAGGTCGCCGCCGTGCTGACATACATTCGCAATAGTTGGGGCAACGCCGCGCCGGCCGTGAGCGCCAGCGAGGTCGGCAAGGCCCGGCGTGCGTTCGTCGAACGCAACGACTAGCGGGACCTTGCTGTCGTCAAACGTGGACACGCTAAACAATCACAAAAGCGACAACGACGGCGGCAGTGCCGAAGGCGAGCACATAGCGGACGTTATGTCCCGTGACGGCTTGCGGTGCACGCGGCGTCAGAGCGACCGACCGTTGCGCGGTCCGCCGACCGGCCTCTTTATCTTCGGCGGCTCGCGTGTCCTGGCTCATTGGAAAAACCCGGCCCTGGTGTTCGTCGATATCGACCGAGTTGTCCCGGAATGTGGTCCGCAAAAGGCGGCACCTGCCGCCGACGGATATTCATCCCGGCGCGATATTTTCCGCGCCGGTGCGCCGTGCCGACGTCGGCAACACCGCCGGTTCCTCGGATCGATTGTGGCCCGCATTAGCGCCGAAATGACGGTAAATCGGCGCGAGGAACCTTTTGGGACTTTTGCCGGCGAAGGTGTCGCGAGCCGCATATGCAACGCTGCGGCGGGCGACCGCAGGCTCTCGGCCAGTTCGCAGTCCATTCGAATACGCAAAACGACCATGACTTGTGGTGCTTGAGGCCAAGGGCTAATGCTTGGCTCCAACGCCAAATACATTATGTGAAATCGTTCGCGATTCGGACGGAGAGAAATATGCGCATCGTTTGCATCGGCGGCGGCCCGGCGGGGCTCTATTTCGGCCTGCTGATGAAGAAGGAAAATCCTGCGCACCACGTCACGGTGGTCGAGCGCAACAAGCCTTACGATACGTTCGGCTGGGGCGTCGTGTTTTCGGATGCCACGATGGAGAACATGCGCGCGTGGGATCCCGAGACCGCTCAGGAGATCGAGAGCGCATTCAACCATTGGGACGATATTGAGGTCTTGATCAAGGGCAAGCGGATGCGCACCACCGGCCATGGCTTCGTCGGTATCGGGCGCAAGAAGCTTCTCAATATCCTGCAGGCGCGCTGCGAGGCGCTCGGCGTCGAACTGGTCTTCAACCGGGAGGTCGATTCCGATCTCGAATTTCCCGACGCCGATCTCATCATCGCTTCGGATGGGGTCAATTCAAAAATTCGCAATCGCTACCGGGAAGCCTTTAAGCCCGATTTGATTATGCGGCCGAATCGTTTCATTTGGCTCGGCACCAACAAGAGCTACGACGCCTTCACGTTCGATTTTCGCCGCACCGAGCATGGATGGTTCCAGGCCCACATCTATAAGTTCGACGAAAGCACCTCGACCTTCATCATCGAAACAACGGAAGATGTCTTCCAGGCGCAC
>Ga0182018_10004719_pt1 | contig 11306 bp, 13 predicted proteins | sample 812P2MmetaG_FD_120490 | JGI IMG/M metagenome (GOLD analysis project Ga0182018, IMG submission 120490) | Permafrost microbial communities from Stordalen Mire, Sweden - 812P2M metaG | ecosystem: Environmental > Terrestrial > Soil > Wetlands > Permafrost | place: Sweden: Stordalen | collected...
GCCAGCTTCGTGGTAGCCCTGGTGATGCTGCTAGAGCCGGTGAAGCGCCTGGTGGGCATCCACAACATTTTCGAACAGGCGTTGGGCGCATCGCACAGCGTCTTCGAATACCTCGATCACCAGGAAGAGATTGTGGAGAAGCCCGCGGCCGCCCGCCTGGCCGGCTTCGCCACGGCCATCGGCTTCGAAAACGTTTCCTTCCACTATCCCGCGGCGCCCGACGGATTCCGCCTGCAAGGGCTCGACCTGGAAGTGAAGGCCGGACAGGTGGTGGCGCTGGTGGGCCCGAGCGGCGGAGGCAAGACCACGGTGGCGAACCTGGTGCCGCGGTTTTACGACGTCACCGGCGGCGGCGTGAAGATCGACGGGCACGACGTGCGCGATCTAAACCTCGATTCGCTGCGCGCGGTCATCGGGCTGGTGGCGCAGGATACCTTCCTTTTTAACGACACGGTGGAGCGCAATATCGCCTACGGCCGGCCGGACATCGGGGCCGGCCAGATCCGGCGCGCGGCGGAAACCGCGCTGGCCCACGAATTCATCGAGCGGCTGCCCGAGGGTTACCGGACGGTGATCGGCGACCGCGGCACGAAGCTCAGTGGCGGGCAGCGGCAGCGGCTGGCTATCGCACGAGCGCTGCTGAAGAACGCGCCCATCCTGATTTTGGACGAAGCCACCTCGCATCTCGACACCGAATCGGAGATGCTGGTGCAGAAGGCGCTGGCCAACCTGATGGAGCACCGCACGGTGATCGTGATCGCCCACCGGCTCTCCACCATCCGGCGCGCGGACAAGATCGTGGTGCTCGAAAAGGGCCGCATTCGCGAAATGGGTACGCACGAAGAACTGATCGGCCTGGGCGGGATTTATCAGCGGCTCCACGAACTGCAGTTCGAGGACGCAGGAACGGTGGTGGACTTGTGAGCGCCCACCGGCTCTCGACTATTCGCCGCGCGGACAAGATCGTGGTGCTCGAAAAGGGCCGCATTCGGGAAACAGGCACGCACGAAGCACTGATCGGCCTGGGCGGGATTTATCAGCGGCTTCACGAGCTGCAGTTCGAGGATGCCGGAACGGTGGTGGACTTGTGAGCGCCCACCGGCTCTCGACTATTCGCCGCGCGGACAAAATGGTGGTGCTCGAAAAGGGCCGCATTCGCGAAATGGGCACGCACGAAGAACCGATCGGCCTGGGCGGGATTTATCAGCGGCTCCACGAACCGCAGTTCGAGGACGCCGGAACGGTGGTGGACTTGTGAGCTTGCGCAGCATGACCGGCTTCGCCCGGGTGAAAGGAATCGCCGAGGACACCGAAATCATCCTCAGCCTGAAGAGCGTGAACCATCGCGGGCTGGACTTGCACTTCCATTTGCCGCCCGCGCTGGACAGGCTCGAAAACGAGATTCGCGGCATCGTCAAGAGCGGCGTGGCGCGCGGCCACCTGCAGATCAATCTGTCGCTGGCGCACACCCGCGGGGATTCCGCCGGCTTGAACCGGCCGCTGCTCGCGCTGTATGTCAACGCCTTCCGGGAAGCCGCCGAACTGTACGATGTCACCGGCCAGCAGCCCGATCTGAATGCCGCCCTGCGACTGCCCGGCATGTTGGGAACAGGCGGCGACGAAAGCGAGATCGGCGAAGCGCTGGCAAAAGCCATTCTCGAGACCACCGCCGAGGCGGTCGCCGCGCTGAATGCGGTCCGCGAGCGGGAAGGCGCCGCCACCGGCGAGGAAATGCGCCAGCGATGCCGCAATGTCGGCGAGCTGGTGATCCGCATGGAGGAGATTCGCGCCGGCGCGGTCCCGGCCTTCCTCAAGCGCTTGCGGGAGAAGCTCGCCGACCTGCTGCAGGGCTCGAACCTCGACCCCCAGCGGCTGGCGCAGGAGGCCGCGATCCTCGCCGACCGCAGCGATATCGCCGAGGAATTGATGCGCCTGCGGACCCATGCCGGGCAACTGGACGCCATTCTCGCGGGCCCCGGCGAAGTAGGAAAACGCCTCGATTTTCTGCTGCAGGAGATGAATCGCGAAGCCAATACGGTGCTGTCCAAGACCGGCGGCCTGGGAGACCTGGGGCTCACCATCACCGAACTGGCGTTGGCGGCGAAATCGGAAATCGACAAGATTCGCGAGCAGTCGCTCAATTTGGAATGACCACTATCTTTATTATTTCCGCACCCTCGGGATCGGGGAAGTCCACGCTGGTGGCGCGCCTCCTGGCCGCCATGCCGGCGCTGATGTTCTCGGTTTCCTACACTACCCGCCAGCCGCGGGGCCACGAAGTAAACGGCGAAAGCTACCATTTTGTGGCTCGCGAGGACTTCGAGCGGATGGTCGCCCGCGGCGAGTTTCTCGAATGGGCTGAAGTATTTGGGAACTATTACGGGACTCACCAGGGGATCCTGGAACGAGCTCGGGCGGCGGGCGCGGATCTGGTACTCGACATCGACGTACAAGGTGCGAGACAATTGAAAGATCGGATTCCCGAAGCCGTTACCGTCTTTATTCTGGCTCCCTCGCGGCAGATCCTGGAGAACAGGCTTCGCGCCCGCGGTGAGGACCGGGAGGAAGTCATCGAGAGACGGCTCAGGGAGGCGGCTGGAGAAATCCGGAAATACGAAGACTACGATTATGTTTTGATCAATCGAGACCTGACCGAGTCCGACGCCGTGTTGAGCGCGATCGTGCGCGCCGAACGGGTAAGGCGGGACAGGATCGAAGATCAAATCAAACCCATTCTGACAACGTTTACGAATTGAAAAGGAAGCATGAAAATGCCCGAGAATGCCCCGCCCCGTAACAACGCGCACTGCACCATCCCGGACGACCCCGAGCAGAGCACCTACCGGTTCATCATCGTATCGGCCAAGCGCGCCCGGCAATTGCAGGCAGGGGCTCGTCCCGTGCTGCCCACGTCCTCCAAGAAACCGACCATCATCGCCACCGAAGAGGTGCGCCGCGGGCTGGTGAAGTACAGCCTCACCGGTCAGGCGCCCGAGCCGATTCCGGTGGAAACCGAAGTGTAAGCGGGCCGACGGCGGACTCTATGCGGCTCATCCTCGGCATCGGAGGCGGAATCGCGGCCTACAAGTCCGCCGAACTGGCGCGCCTGTTGATGCAGCAGGGTCATGAAGTACAGGCGGTCATGACTCAAGCCGCACAGGAATTCGTGCGCCCACTGACCTTCGCCGCGCTCACCGGGCGCAAGGTGCTGACGGATCTTTTCGCCATCGAGAGCGCCATCGAGCACATCGCCATCGCGCAGGAGCACGAGTTGCTGGTAGTGGCGCCCGCCACCGCCGATCTGATGGCCAAAATGGCCCACGGGCTGGCCGGCGATTTCCTGACCTCGCTTTATCTGGCCTTCACCGGACCGGTGGTGCTGGCCCCCGCCATGAACGTGAACATGTGGCAGCACCCCGCCACACAAGCCAACTTGGAAACCTTGCGGCGTCGCGGCCACCGCATCGTGGAGCCCGACAGCGGCTATCTGGCCTGCGGCATGACCGGCCCGGGCCGATTGGCCGACCCCGAAACCATCGCCGCCGCCATCCAAAGCGAACTCCCCCGCCGCCGCGATCTGGACGGCGAGCACGTGCTGCTGACCGCCGGCCCCACCCAGGAACCGCTCGACCCAGTGCGCTACATCAGCAACCGCTCCAGCGGCAAGATGGGCTACGCGCTGGCGGAAGCCGCGGCCGCGCGCGGTGCGCATGTGGTCCTGATTTCGGGACCCGTGCATCTGCCCGCCCCACGCGGGGTGGAAGTGATCCAGGTGCATACGGCGGCGGAGATGCGAGAGAAGGTGATGGAGAACCTGGCGCCCGCCGGCATCGTGATCAAAGCCGCCGCCGTGGCCGATTTCCACCTGAGCAAAGTCCCCGACCAGAAGGTCAAGAAAACCGCTGCCCGCATCTCGCTGGAGATGGACCCCACGCCGGACATTCTGGCGGAGCTTGGCCGCAAGAAGGGCGACCGCCTGCTGATCGGTTTCGCCGCGGAGACGCAGAACCTGGTGCAGGAGGCCCGGCGGAAGCTGGAGTCCAAGAACTGCGACATGGTGGTGGCCAACCTGGTGGGCGGCGCCGATAGCGGCTTTGAAAGCGACCAGAACGAAGTCACCCTGGTGCTGCGTACGGGCGACACGATTCCCTTGCCCCGCGCCTCCAAACGGGAGATTGCCGACCTGATTTTCGACCAGGTGCTGCGACTGCGCCTGGCACTGCATGCCGCCGATGGACGCTGACCAATTACGCCAATATCTCGAGTTCTACCAGGATCTGGGGATCAAGACGGTCTACCGGCGCGAGAGTGCGCCTGCGCCGGAAGAGGCCGCGAGCCCCACTCCGGTGTTGGCCGCCGTGGATCCAACCCCCGATCCGAAAACCGAATCCCTCCTTCAGATCGTGCAGGACATCGGCGATTGCACCCGCTGCCGCCTGCACGAAGGGCGCAATAAGATCGTCTTTGGGGTCGGCAACGAGCACGCCCCGCTGGTCTTCGTAGGCGAAGGCCCGGGCGCCGATGAAGACCTTCAGGGCATCCCGTTTGTGGGACGCGCCGGCCAGTTGCTCACGCAGATGATCGAAGGCACGGCGAAAAAAGAGGGCATGAACATCCGGCGTGAAGACATTTACATCTGTAATGTGGTGAAATGCCGCCCGCCCGAGAATCGCACGCCCGAGCCCGACGAGATGGAAATCTGCGGCCAGTTCCTCTATCGCCAACTGGTGACGCTCGCGCCCAAGGCGATCTGCGTGTTAGGGGGAACCGCCGCCAAGGCTATCACCGGACATAAAGAAGGGGTTACGAAAATGCGTGGCAAGTGGTTCAAATGGCGGGAGATTCCGGTGATGGTGACGTACCATCCTTCATACCTGCTGCGGGCTTACAATCAGGACGCCAAGCGGGAAGCCTGGGAAGACCTGAAAAAGGTTCTGCATTTCGTCTACGATTGAACTACTCGCGCGCTTGCCGTCGCGGTCGCTGGTGAACGCCAGACGGCGCGAATCCGGAGCCCATTGCGGACCACCGCCGCTCTTCTTGCCGCTGGTGAGCTGGTAGCGCTCGCCTGTAGCCGTGACCGCGATCCAGACTTGGGTAGCAAACTCATTCTCGTCCCAGTTGGCCTGCTGCACGGTGTACGCGACGTACCGGCCATCTGGCGAGATCTGGGCGCCGCTGAGCGATTTCATGCTCAGCGATTGATCGATGGTGGGCGTCTGTGCCGGCAAAGCAAGCGCGCCCGCGAAGCAGAAGTACCCGTATTGCTCATTGTTGAGGTGGGTTTCGCGCAGGATGGTGGGGGCCAGAATGGCCAGTGTACCGCGGTCGACGTAGCTGATCAGCGAGACCAGCAGCATCGAAACGGCGGGCGCCCAGCGATTCATCGGCTCAGACAGTATCCCATACGTGATAAACTACATTTTCGCGCTTACAGCATGCTGCTCGCCAGAGAATTCGTTACTTACATCTCCAAACAACTCGTGAAGAGGCTCACGGCCGGGGTCATCGAGACTTCGTCTCCGGATGCCGTGGCGGAGAAAATCGCCATCGTCATCGGCGACGAACTCGCCGTCGAAGACCGTCTCAACGACGAAGTCCGCGACCTGCTCAGTCAATATGCCGAGTACATGCGGCGCGAGGGCGTCAGCTACTCGGAGATGTTTCGCCGCATCAAGAATACGCTGATTTCGCAGCGCAAGGTGATCCGCGCCTCCGGCCGCGACACCGGCGATAACATGAAGCTGTCGCGCGACAAGGTCACCGACATCTCCCACAAAGTGGTGGAAATGCTGCGCAAGAATCGCGACCTGCGCCTGAAGGACAAGAACAGCAACAACGTCCGGCTGGAGATTCTGCGCATCATGACCGATCTGCTGCTGGCCGAGGACAAGGTGGACCGCGCCGCCCGCGACAAGATCCGCACGCAAAAGCGCGAGATCCCCGAAGGCAGCGAAGAATGGGATTTGCTGCATCAGCGCTATTATTCGGAAGAGCTGAAGAAGTTGGGCATCGACCTCAACGCCCGGTAGACCGCAAGTGCGCGGCATGCTTGAGTGTAGTGCGACTGTCACATGCTTCGGGCCCACCGCTTCCTGACGGTCGCGGCTCGGTGCGAAAGCCTCCGACCGAGCCGCGACCGTTAGGGTTTAGGGAGCGGAGGGGCAGTTCGCAAAACAGAGCTCACCCCACGCTGGCAGTGCGCGCCGCACGGGAAATCAACGGCTTACGGGCTGTTTTCGAGACAAAGCATGCCCACCCGGCGGAAGACATCTGCCAGCATCTTCGCGGTGAGCTTGCCGGTCGACGTATTCTGCTGGCTGGGATGGTAGGAGCTCACCAACGCCGGCTGTCCGGCGCCCATGCGGAACTGGCGATCGTGGCCGAATACAAAAGGCGCCCGGCTGGCAATTGTGCCGCGCGCCTTCAGCACGTCGAGATAGTTGTCGAAGGCGATCTTGCCCAGCGCCACCACCACTTTGAGGGTCGGCAGCAACGCCAGTTCCCGCTCGAAGTAAGGGCGGCAATTGCGGATCTCCGCGGGCAGCGGCTTATTTCCCGGCGGCGCGCAATGGCAGGCAGCCGTGATGTAAGCCCCGCGAAGTTCCAGGCCGTCGTCACGGGAGGCGCTGGTGGACTGCGATGCGAACCCCGTCTGATGGAGGACCTGGTACAGGATATCGCCCGAACGGTCTCCCGTAAACATGCGGCCGGTCCGGTTGGAGCCGTGCGCTCCCGGCGCCAGGCCCAGGATCAGGACGCGCGCCGCCGGGTCGCCGAACGAGGGCACCGGCTTTCCCCAGTATTCCCACTCGCGGTAAGCCCGCCGTTTCACGCGCGCGACCTCGGCGGTATAGTCCCGCAACCGGGGGCAGAGGCGGCACGCTACGATCTCATTTTGGAGAATATCCAGGGAATCGGGCACTGAATGTTAGAATAGAGGAAAAGGGCTTGACGGAGAAGAGGCGTGTCAGGCACAATCGAAGTTGGCTGCTTCGGCCGGCAGTCGGTCCCACGCTCTGGCGAACGCTACCTCCTTTCCTCCGCCCACTGTCACGTGTCAACTATGAATAGGCTACGCGCAGTTTCGGCTTTCTCCTCCTGGAGTTTGATGCTGGTGTGCTGTCTGGCCGGATTGAGCGCGCGGAGCGCGGACAGCAAGACAACTCCCGCCCACCCCGCCACTCACAAGGCGATCCTGCATAAATCCGTCGCCGCGCATGCCGCCATGCTGAAAGTGGTGACGCAAGTGAAACCGGTGACGCCCCTCAGGCCGGTAAAGAGGACGCCGGTTCCGCTGCCGCCGGTGGTCGCCGGAGGACCGTGGACGGAACCGACTTATGCCGATTCCACGGTAGGCGACCGCGTGGATGGCGAAGATCTCACCATCCGGCGGGCGGCGGTGGACGCGCTGGGTTCGTACAACGGATCGGTAGTGGCTGTCGATCCCACCACCGGGCGGATTCTAGCGATGGTAAACCAGAGGATCGCCACCAGCAGCGGCTTCCAGCCGTGTTCCACCATCAAAGTCTCGGTGGCCTTGGCGGGGCTGAGCGAGAAGGTCATCCAGCCGCCCACCAACCTACGGCTGCCCGGCATGCGCATGGATCTCACCTACGCGCTGGCGCACTCCAACAACTACTATTTCGCCACGCTGGGCCAGAAATTGGGCTTCGAGAAGTTCAGCTACTACGCCCACTTGCTGGGCTATGGGGAGCGGGCCGGGCTCAACATTCCCGGCGAACAATCGGGCCATTTCCCGGACGCCATTCCGCGCAACGGCGGGGTGGGCATGCTCACCAGCTTCGGCGAAGAGATCGAGCAGACGCCGCTGCAACTGGCGGCGCTTATGAGCGCGATCGCCAATGGCGGCACGCTGTACTACCTGCAATACCCCCGCAACGCGGAGGATGCCCGCGGCATGGTGCCGCGAGTCAAGCGCAAGCTGGATATCGCCGGCCTGATTCCGGTGATCAAGCTGGGGATGCGCGGCGCGGTGGAGTTCGGCACGGCGCACCGCGCGAGCGAGGACGGCGATATCGCCGGCAAGACCGGCACCTGCAGCGAAAACCACACCCACCTGGGATGGTTCGGCTCTTTCAATGAAACCGGCAAGCGCAAACTGGTGGTGGTGGTTCTGCTGACCGGCGGAAAGCCGGCCATCGGTCCGCTGGCGGCAGGCATCGCGGGCGACGTCTACCGGCGCCTCAACGACACCAATTACTTCGCCGACGCCGTGCCCGGCATTCCAGCGTTGATTTCCAGCCGGATCTGCTGCCAGAGGTAGCGGCTGCCGTCGCACACCATCGACGTGCTGGTGATCGGCGCCGGCGCGGCCGGGTTGATGTGCGCCATCGAGGCGGGGAAGCGCGGGCGCCGCGTGGTAGTGCTGGAACATAACGCCCAAGTGGGCCGCAAAATCCTGATCTCCGGCGGCGGCCGTTGTAATTTCACCAACGTTAACACCCGGCCGGAGCATTTTCTTTCCGCCAATCCGCATTTCGCCAAGTCGGCGCTGGCCCGATTCGGACCGCGCGATTTCCTGGCGCTGGTGGAGCGTCACGGCATCGCGTATCACGAGAAGACCGCCGGCCAGTTGTTCTGCGACCATTCGGCGCGCGAAATTGTGGCGCTGCTGGAATCGGAATGCGCGGCGGCTGGCGTGCGGATCGAGACCGGCCGCGCGGTGCGGAGCGTGGGCAAAGCGGCGGCGGGCGTGCGGATCGAGACCGGCCGCGCAGTGCGCGGCGTGAGCAAGGCGGCGGCGGGCGTGCGGATCGAGGCCGGTCGCGCAGTGCGCGGCGTGAGCAAAGCGGCGGCGGGCGTGCGGATCGAGACCCACAGCGTGTGCAAAGCGGCGGCGTTCAAGGTGGAGGACGCTCGCGATTCGTGGCAGTCCGAATCGCTGGTAATCGCCACCGGCGGACTCTCGATTCCCAAAATCGGCGCGACCCCATTCGGCTATTCGCTGGCGGCCCAATTCGGACTGCGCGTGGTGGAGTGCCGTCCGGCGCTGGCGCCGCTGACATTCGACCGCGAGGACCGGGCCAAGTTCGGAGCGCTGGCCGGGGTTTCCGCGGAAGTGGCCGTGAGCGCGGGCGGCCGGAGCTTCCGCGACAAGCTGCTTTTCACGCATCGCGGCCTCAGCGGACCGGCGGTGCTGCAGGCCTCGACCTATTGGATGCCGGGCGAAGCACTGGAGATCGACCTGCTTCCGGGCGTGGAACTGGCTGCCGCGATGGCAGCGCGGCGGGCCGCGGGGGACCGCTCGCAAGCGCGCACCATGCTGGCCCAGTGGCTTCCCAAACGGCTGGCGGACCGCTGGTTTGAAGTGCAGGGAGAATCGAAGCCGCTCGTGGCGCTGAGCGACCGCGAGATCGCGCAAATCGCCGGCGCGCTACGCTGCTGGAAGGTGACGCCCGCCGGCACGGAGGGCTACGAAAAGGCCGAAGTCACGGCCGGCGGCGTGGATACCGCGGAGCTTTCGTCGCAGAGCATGGTGGCGCGCAAAGTACCGGGGCTGTACTTCATCGGCGAAGTGGTGGACGTCACCGGCCAACTGGGCGGCTTCAATTTCCAGTGGGCCTGGGCATCGGGATTCGCGGCCGGCCAATACGCGTGAGCGTTATTTGATCTTCTTCATAATGGCGTCGACGTAGTCGCGCGTCTCGGGGATGTCGGGGACTCCGCTCGCGGCATCCACGGCCGACGGTCCGGCGTTGTAGGCGGCCAGCGCCAGCTTGGTATCGCCTTTATATTTGTCGAGAAGCTGCTTGAGATACTTGGCGCCGGCGGCGACATTTTCTTTGGGGTCGAAGACGTCCTTGACGCTCAGTTCGCCGGCGGTTTCCGGCATGAGTTGCATCAAGCCTTGCGCACCCTTGGCCGAGACGGCACAGGGGCGGAAGCCGGATTCCTGTTCGATCACGGCGTGGACCAGGTTTACTTGCAGTTCGTTCGCCTTGGCGGCGTTTTCGATGAGCGGCGTCACCACGCCGGCTTCAATCGGATCGCAAGCCGGCTCGGCGAAGTCTCCCGCGGCCGGGGGCGACCAGGGAACCAGCGTGGCGCCTGCCGTTTGCGCCTGTTTGCGGACCGCGTCCTGCTGAACGGCCATGGCCGCACGCTGTTTCTCCATGGCGGCACGCATGAGCTCCCCGGCGGAGGGTGCTGGCGGGGGCGTGGCTGGGGGCGGAGCTGGGGGCGGAGTTGTGGGCGGCGGCGTCTGGGCCAGTGCTACGGAGGCGAACAAAACACACATCCATCTCATTGGTCTACTGATCGGCTGGAACAGGCGGGAACTTTAGGATGCGGCTTCGCCGCAAGCCGTCAGCGATGCGGCATCGCTGCAAGCCGTCAGCTTTCAGCGTTCAGCTTTGTGTCTCAGAGCCCTGGGCCTGGATTTGCGGGCTAAACGCTGCAAGGATGCGGCTTCGCCGCAAGCCGTCAGCTTTCAGCTTTCAGCGTTCAGCTTTGTGACTCAGCACCATGGCGTGAATCTGCGGGGCTGAACGCTGCAACGGATGCGGCTTCGCCGCAAGCAGTCAGCTCTCAGCGTTCAGCTTTGTGTCTCAGAGCCAAGGCGTGAATCCGCGGGCTGAAAGCTGACCGCTGAAAGCTGTAAGCTGCAATCTTGGCACCCAGACTGCTTGGGGTATCCACAGGCCCCGGAACAAGTACCGAAAAATGCGAAAATCGGAGGGACGGAGGTGGTACGTGACGGTCACAGTGTGGTCCGCATGGGCCGTCGGGCTGGTTGCTGCCTGGGCGTCGGCCGGACAGTCGATGGCCCAGGAAAAAACGTGCGTCTTCGAGGGAACGGCGCGGAATAGCGTGACGCGGCTGGCGGTTGGAAAGGTCTCGATCCGGCTGATTCCGAAGAACGGCGCGGTCGGGTATTCGGGTTCCAGCACTGCCGACGGTGCCTTCCGCTTCGAGGGTGTCGTCGCGGGCGACTACGGGCTGGAAGTGGACTGGCGGTGGGTGCTCGCCGATCCGGCCGGACATGCGATTTCCACGCTGCATCTGGCGCCGGGGCAGACCATGGCGGGGAATAGTTTGTGGATTACGCCGGAGAGCGGGATTTCCGGCAAGGTGATTGGCCCGGATGGCGAGCCGCTTCCCGAGGCGCGGGTCCATCTGATCGCCCAGAAGTGGCGGAGGGGGAAGCGCGTTTATATGGGCTGGGCCAGCAAAGATGCCGACGAAGAGGGCGAGTACCGCTTTTCCGGATTGCCTCCGGGACGCTACCTGGTTTATGGCGCGAGGCCGCAACGGGGGCCGCTGGCCAATTGCATTCTGGAAGC
>Ga0182018_10004720_pt1 | contig 11306 bp, 8 predicted proteins | sample 812P2MmetaG_FD_120490 | JGI IMG/M metagenome (GOLD analysis project Ga0182018, IMG submission 120490) | Permafrost microbial communities from Stordalen Mire, Sweden - 812P2M metaG | ecosystem: Environmental > Terrestrial > Soil > Wetlands > Permafrost | place: Sweden: Stordalen | collected...
CACTCCATGCCGCTCTTCACCTCGCTGACGTCGTCCTTGAAGCGGCGCAGCGAACTGATCTTGCCGGTGTAGACCACCACGTTGTCGCGCAACAGGCGCACTTCGCTGTCGCGCGTGATGGAGCCGTCCTGCACCTGGCATCCGGCCACGTTGCCGACCTTGGTAATGCGGAAAGTATCGCGCACTTCGGCCTTACCCCGGTAAACTTCCTTGAACACGGGCTCCAGCAGGCCGGTCATGGCCTTCTTGATCTCGTCGGTCAGGTTGTAAATGATGGTGTGCAGCCGGATATCCACTTTTTCCTGCTCGGCCAAAACCGAGGTATTGCGTTCCGGGCGGACGTTGAAGCCGATGATGATGGCATCGGAGGCGGAGGCCAGCAGCACGTCGGACTCGTTGATGGCGCCCACGCCGGAGCGCAGCACGCGGATCTTGACTTTGTCGTTGGACAGCTTCTGCAGCGTATCGCTGAGGACCTCGGCGGAGCCGCCCACGTCGGCCTTGAGGATGATGGGCAATTCGGTGACTTCGCCGGCCGCCAGCTTCTTGTGCAACATCTCCAGGGTGATGCGGCTGCTCTTGGCCAGGGTGGCTTCGCGCACTTTGGCTTCGCGGAAAAGCACGATCTGCTTGGCCTTGGCGGTGTCGGTCACCACCTGGAAATCGTCGCCGGCTTCCGGCATGGATTCCAGCCCCAGCACTTCGACAGGCGTGGACGGCTCAGCCTCGCGAATCTGTTCGCCGCGGTCGTTCAGCATGGCGCGCACCTTGCCGAAGACGGCGCCGCAAATGAAATAGTCGCCCACGTGCAGCGTCCCATTGCGCACCAGCACGGTGGCCACCGGTCCACGGCCCCGATCCAGCTTGGCTTCCAGCACATTGCCCATGGCCGGCCGGGCCGGATTGGCTTTGAGATCCTGGAGATCGGCTACCAGCAGAATCATCTCCAGCAGCAGATCCAGGTTAATCTTCATCTTGGCGGAGACGGGCACCATCACCGTATCGCCGCCCCAATCCTCGGCCAGCAGGTTGCGGTCGGAGAGCTGCTGCTTGATGCGTTCGGGTTGCGCGTCGGGCTTGTCGATCTTGTTAATAGCGACGACAATGGGGACCTTGGCCGCGCGGGCGTGGTCGATAGCTTCCAGGGTTTGGGGCATCACGCCGTCGTCGGCCGCCACCACCAGCACCACGATGTCGGTCACCTTGGCGCCGCGGGCGCGCATGCGGGTGAACGCCTCGTGGCCCGGGGTATCAATGAAGACTATTTTGCGGCCGTCCTTTTCGACGTAGTACGCGCCGATGTGCTGGGTAATTCCGCCAGCCTCTTTGCCGGCTACATTAGCTTCCCGGATGGCATCCAACAACGAAGTCTTGCCGTGATCCACGTGGCCCATAATGGTGACCACGGGGGCCCGTTTGAGCAGGTCTTTCTGCTCTTCGGCAACCTCAACTTTTTGTTGAGATTCCTCTTCATAAGTAATGGTGTTGGTGGATGCTCCAAACTCGCGGGCCATCTCGGTCGCCAGCTTGGAATCCAGCGTCTGGTTGATGGAAGCGAGGATGTTGCGGTCCATCAATTTCTTGATGACCATGCTGGCCTTGACATCCAGCTTCTCCGAAAGCTCCTTGACCGTGATGCCCTCCGTGACGGTAATCTCACGACTGACCGGGGGCGGTCCGGAGGGAGTCTGGCGGCGCGTGGAAGGGCGCAGAATCTTCTCTTCCGGCTCCGCGCTGCGATCACGCTGCGGACGGCCGCGGTTACTGCCGGGGCGGCGCTGCTGATCGGGCGGCGGCGGCGCGACGGCGGGTTCCATGCCCGGACGGCGCGACGTGGGATGCATGGGGCGCGGCCCGCCGGCGGGGCGCATGGGGACGCCTGGGCGGACGGCCGGACCGGGGCCCTGCCGGGCAACCACGGGTTGCCCGGGACGGAGCGGTCCACGGTAGATCGGTTGCCCAGGCGCCGGAGCACTCTGCGGCCGCGGAACGCCGGGGCTGATAGGACGGCCCGGCGCAGGAGGCGCAGGCATGCCAGGCGAAGCGGCGCGGGGCTGGTTCAGCCTGGCTGCCAGATCCGCACGCGGCGGCACTACGGGACGCGCGGCAGGCTGTCCGGCGAGCGGGCGCGCAGGCGGTCTGGGCGCGGAAGGCATAGGCGCGCCGGGGGCTGAGGGCAGGGAAGTGCTTCCTGCCGATCCGGGAGCGCTTGGGGCGCGCGCAACCACATTGGGTCTGGTGAAAATCGGGGCCGAGGGAGAGATGGGTTCGTTGACGCCTGGCGGCATCGGTTGGCGCGGTCCGGACAGCACCTGACCGGGCCGAGCTGGTGGAACCGGCCTGGCCGCGGGTGGGATGGGGCGGCCGGGCGCAATCGCCGCGGGCGGCGGCGCTGGCATAGGCGTAGGCGCCATGCGCGGGGCTACGGGCGAGGGAGGCTGAGCGACTGACGGCGAACTGCCGGCCAATGGCGGACGAATGGGCAGCCATGGGCGGCCAGCCGGACGATCCGGTGCGGTTTTCCCGGCGGCCGGCTCCGCCGCCTTCTCTTCGACGTCGGCAGCGGCCGCCGGCTGGCCCAGCGGTCCACCCGGCGCAAGTTCCGGGGCAGGCGATATCTCGATTGCGGCGGTTGGCTGTGCGGCCGGCGTGGCGCGCTCTTCCCGTTCCGCGTATCCTGCGGGGACATCTTGGCCGAATAGCCGCCGCAGTTTGATGGCGACGTCTTCGTCGATCGAGCTGGAGTGGGTCTTCTTTTCGGTTACGCCCAACTCAGGGAGCTTGTCGAGGATCTCGTTCGCCTTAACCTCCAGCTCCCGAGCCAGCTCATTAATACGAATCTTGTTCATAGTTACAAAAATGTCTCGCGGAGACGCAACTCACTCGTTTTGCGAACCGCTGTCTTCCGACTCGTCGTGAGAAACGCGCCCCGAGTCTATTATGGTATCAGACTCGCCAGGTATCTCAATGTCTTGCGGCTCCCTTGATCCGACGGCCGCTTCGACTTCGTCGCTGGCTGCCGCGGCGCCGGCTCCGTCGGCTTGCGCCACGGGTTCTCCAAAGGCTCCCACCGCAGGTTCCGCGGCGGCCGCGGCCTCCACCGGCTCGCCGCCCGGAATTTCGGCTTCGGCGCCGGCCTCGTCTTCGGCGTCGTGCAGCGCCGGCGCGGCTTCTTCAAACTGGCTGTAGTAAGCGGTCACCGAATCCCGAATGCTCTCCACCATCTCCGGATCGATGCCGGGGATCTCCTGCAACTGTTCCGGCGTCATCCCGCCCAGCTTATCGATGGTGCTCACACCGGCCTCGGCGAGCTTGGCGGCCAGTTCTTCGCCCATGCCATATGCGATCAATGCGGACACCGGCTCCGGCGGATTGACGAGGGCGGCCATGGCGGACTCCACCTCCTGGCGCTTCTCCTCTTCGCTCTTGATGTCCACCTTCCACCCAAGCAGCTTGGCCGCCAGGCGGACGTTCTGGCCCTTCTTGCCGATGGCCAGCGAGAGCTGCGAATCGTCCACGATCACTTCCATGTGCTTTCCGAGCGCGTCGACGATGGTCACGCGGCTAATCTTTGCCGGGCTCAAGGCGTGCGTGGCGAACGTGACCGGATCCTCGGAGTATTCGATGATGTCGATCTTTTCGCCCCGCAACTCGCGGATGATGGATTGCACGCGCATGCCCTTCATGCCCACGCAAGCGCCCACGCTATCCACGTCGCGGTCGCGGCTCTGCACGGCGATCTTGGTGCGCTCGCCGGCTTCCCGCGCGCAACCCTTGATGGTCACGGTGCTATCGTAGATCTCCGGAACTTCCTGCTCGAACAGGCGCATCACCAATTCCGGAGCGGCGCGCGATACCGCCACTCCAGGACCCTTGCTGGACTTGTCCACCACGCGGATGACGCAGCGCACGCGGTCGCCCACGCTGTAACTTTCCAGGCGGGACTGCTCCTTCTTCGGCAGGCGCGCTTCCGTCTTACCGAGATCCAGAATGTAATCCGGACCTTCCACCCGCTTCACGGTGCAGTTCACCAGTTCGCCCGTGCGGCCGGAGTATTCGTTAAAGACCGTCTCCCGCTCTGCCTCGCGCACCTTTTGGAAAATAACCTGCTTGGCGGTCTGCGCCGAGATACGGCCGAGCAAGTCGGTCTTTTTAGGAATGCGGATCTCCGCGCCGATCTCGGCTTCCGGATCGATGCGGCGCGCCTCGGCCAAGGTCATTTCCTTGGCCGGGTCTTCCACCGTCTCGACTGCCTTCTTGACCGCGAAAAGCTGAAGAGCCCCGGTCTTCTCGTGCAATTCGGCGACATAGTCTTCCGTGGTGCGGAAGTGCTTGCGGGCGGCGATCAGCATGGCGTCCTTGACGGCATCCAGAACGATCTGGGGATCGATGCCCTTTTCCTTACTCAGTATCTCGATGGACTGAAAAATCGTTTCCAAAGTGTCCTCTTCAATTATTTCGCTGGATTATTAACCCGATGGCGAGGAGGGATTTACCACTCAAACTTCAAGTTAGCCTTTTCCACCTGTTCGAGCGGAAAGCGGATCTGCCGGCCAGCGGCTTCCAGGCTGACGACGCCATCGGCGAAGCCCGCCAGGGTGCCCTCCCAGTGGCGCTGATTTTCGACTGGTGCACGCAAGGTGACCTTGGCCTTCTTCCCCTGGAACCGCTCGAAATCGCGCGGCTTGAGCAGCTTGCGCTCGAGGCCCGGCGAGCTGACTTCCAACGTGTAGTGGCCGGGTACCACATCTTCGACATCCAGAATTGTGCCGACCTGATGCGAGATCACCTCGCAATCGGAGTGGGATACGCCTTCGGGCTTATCGATAGAAATGCGCACAAACTGGTTTTTCCCGCCGCCTTTCACTTCCACTTCGACGACTTCAATGCCTTCGGAGAGCGCCACGCGCTGGGCGATTTCTTCGATGCGCGATGTTATTTCCGACCGCATATAAACGAAGCCCGGTGTCCGTCCCAACAAAAAAGTGGGCTTTCGCCCACTCGACAGGTTCGACACTCCAAGGACTATTGTACAACGGCTGGGGAGAAATGCAAGTTTCCGTCACGTCGCTCGATGTACTCCTTCGCCATGCCGTCTCTATTTCACTCTCTTCCGGGACTGGAGAAAATGTTATCCGCGCCAGGAAGGGTACTGGACGCAGGGGCTTGATTCGTGAAGCGCCCACGGCGGATTCTGCTAAGCTAAAAAGCTCGCAACACCATCGCAAAATGGACGCCGCCTCTCTCTGCCTGAGTCTCACTCCGCACGGCCGGCTCGTCTTGACTCACGATGCCGAGGCGCCGCATCTTGACAGCGGCCTGCGAGACCGTTTGCTGCAAGCTTTCGAACGCGGATCGGGCCACGGGCTTCTGCTGCTGGGCGCGGACGAAGCCGGGACGGCGCTGCCGCCGGTGTACTCCTATTGGCGCGAATTCGGCGCGCGCTACGTCACTGCGCTCTGCACCCGGCAGAAAAGCGATGCGCCGCCGAAGAACATGCGCGTGGGGGCGCCTCCGGACGAAGAACTGGAGCGCATGGCGCTGGCAGCGCCGCCCATGCTTGGCGCGGAGTATCTGACAGGCGCGATGTTTAAGGCTTTGTGGCAGGAACTTGACGCGGCCTTCGGCATGGAGTTGTCCGAATCCAAATGCGGCGTGCAGGATTTTCTGAAACGCAGGAATCCGGCATGGAACCTGGTGGGCCGCGTGCATTTCAATATTGCCGAGAACCGCAAGGACCCGGACGCACCCTTCGCATTTCTCGCCACCTACACCACGCGATTATCGGCTCAGGCCAAAGCGCAGCATCTGCCGCTGGGGCAGGCGTTGCGCGAATACGCGGGCGCGGCGAACAAGGAACGCCTCTTGTCGTTGCTGGTTCCGGTGCAGCGGGCGTCGGAGACCTGCCCATGGCTGAAGGCCATGGTCGACGCGGGTGAAATCTTTCATCCGCTGCGCTGGACGCCGCCGGAGGCCTTGCAGCTTCTGCGAGACGCCCCGCACCTGGAGACGGCCGGCGTGGTGATTCGCATGCCGGCTTCGTGGCGGGGCAATCGTCCGCCGCGACCGCGCGTGACAGGCACCGTGGGAGCCAAGGCGCCATCGGGGCTGGGACAGGACGCGCTGCTCGATTTCCATTTGGAAGTCACGCTCGACGGTGAACCGCTCACGGCCGCTGAAATTCGCGATCTGCTGGCCAAAACGGATGGGCTCGCGTGGGTGCGCGGGCGATGGATCGAACTTGACCGCGAACACCTGCATGGCATGATCGAGCGCTTCCGCGAAGTGGAGCGCACCGCGAAGGACAATGGCTTGGCCTTCGGCGAGGCCATGCGTTTGCTGTCCGGCGCGGACGTCGCCGCCGAAGAATTGGATGCGGCTGCCCACGCGGACTGGGCGCAAGTCGTCGCGGGCCCCTGGCTGGCGGAGATCTTGAAGGGGCTGCGCAGCCCGCAGGGGCTGGCGCAAGTGGACCCCGGCGATGGTTTGCACGGCGTGCTGCGGCCTTACCAGCAGGTCGGCGTGCGCTGGCTTTATCTCCTCACGAAACTCGGTCTCGGAGCGTGTCTCGCCGACGATATGGGACTCGGCAAGACCATTCAAGTGCTTTCGCTGCTGCTGATTCTCAAGCGCCAGACCGGTGCCCAGCCGCAGCCGAGCTTGTTGGTGGCGCCGGCATCGCTGCTCGCCAACTGGGCGGCGGAAATCGAACGCTTTGCGCCGGGGTTAAAGGCGCTCATCGCCCATCCGTCGGCTATGCCGGCGGCCGAGTTGAAGGGGCTGGCCGCCGCGCGGCTGCGGGACATCGACCTGGTCATCACCAGCTACGGCTCGCTGCTCCGCGTGCCGTGGCTGGCGGCGGTTCCCTGGCGGCTGGCAGTGTTGGACGAAGCGCAGGCCATCAAGAATCCCGACGCCAAACAGACCCGCGCCGTCAAGAAGCTCAAGGCGGGCGCCAGACTGGCGCTCACCGGCACGCCGGTAGAGAACCGGCTGGGCGATCTGTGGTCGATTTTCGATTTCGTCAATCCAGGACTGTTGGGAACGTCGAAGGAATTCGGGAGCTTCGCCAAGCGCCTGGGCGAGCGGCCTGACGGCTCTTATGGGCCGTTGCGCGAGTTAGTGCGGCCGTATATTCTGCGGCGCCTGAAGACGGACAAGTCGGTAATCGGGGACCTGCCGGATAAGACCGAAGTCAAGGCGTTCTGCGCGCTCAGCCGCTGCCAGGCCGCACTCTACCAGCAGGCGGTCGAAGAGATGGCCGAACAACTCGCGGCGGCCACCGGGATGCGGCGCAAAGGTCTGGTGCTGTCGTTCCTGATGCGCTTCAAGCAGATCTGCAACCATCCCTCGCAATGGCTGGGAGACGGCGCCTGGGGCGAAGGCGATAGCGGCAAATGGACGCGTCTGCGCGACATTGCCGAGGTGGTGGCTGCCAGGCAGGAGAAGATGCTGGTCTTTACCCAGTTCCGCGAGGTGACCGCGCCGCTGGCCGCTTTCCTCGGCTCGGTTTTCGAACGGCCCGGCCTGGTGCTGCACGGAGAAACCGAAGTGAAGAAGCGCAAGGATCTGGTGCGGCGCTTTCAGGAAGACGAGACCGTGGGGTTCTTCGTGCTTTCGCTTAAGGCCGGAGGCTCGGGCCTGAACCTGACCGCCGCATCGCACGTGGTACACTTCGACCGATGGTGGAACCCGGCGGTGGAGAATCAGGCCACCGACCGCGCCTTCCGCATCGGCCAGACCAAGAACGTGCTCGTGCACAAGTTCATCTGCCGCGGTACGGTGGAAGAAAAAATCGACCAGCTCATCGAGTCCAAGCGCCACCTGTCGCATGAGTTGCTGGAAGGCGGCGCTGGCTTACTGCTGACGGAATTGAAAGACGATGAACTACTCAAGCTGGTTGCGCTGGATATAGACAAGGCGCTAAAGGAGGCGTGATCGATGGCGTACTACGATTGGGGATGGAAACCTTATGTTTCCGTTGCGGAACGGCGGCACAAAGCGGCGCGCGAGATGGAGAAGCGCAAGAAGCAAGGGCATGCCGTCTCACCCGTGAGCGTCGAAGGCCGCGTCATCGCCAAGACCTTTTGGGGCAGGGCCTGGTGCGAGAACCTCGAGGGGTACAGCGATTACGCAAACCGCCTGCCGCGGGGGCGGACCTATGTGCGCAACGGGTCGGTGGTCGATCTGCAGATCGCGCCCGGCGCGATCCTTGCCTATGTCAGCGGCTCGGAGTTGTACGAGGTCACGCTGAAAGTGGCGCCGGTCGCCAAGGCGAAGTGGCAATCCATCTGCAAGGACTGCGCGGGCGGGATCGATTCGCTGGTCGAGTTATTGCAAGGGCGGCTGTCGAAGGGTGTCATGGAGCGGATTTGCCGGCAGAACCACGGCCTGTTTCCTTCACCGGCCGAGATCCGGCTTTCGTGCAGTTGCCCCGACTGGGCCGGCATGTGCAAGCATATCGCGGCGGTGATGTATGGTATCGGCGCGCGGTTCGATCGCCAGCCCGAACTTCTCTTCCGCTTGCGTGCGGTGGATGAGATGGAACTGATCGTCCACGCCGGCAAGGCGACTCCCCTGGCGAAGCAGGGCCCGGCTGCCGGCAAGCTTCTCGGAGGCGCGGATCTCTCCGAGATTTTCGGCCTCGACATGGCGCAGAGCGCCAGTCCCGGCGCGGGGGCGGGCAAGCGCAAACCGGCTAAACCAAAGCGTGCAGCGAAGAAGCCGGCAGCGGCGCCCGAGGGGAAGCGCAAACCGCGCAAGCGGGCCGCTGCCACCAAGCTCCGGAAGCGGGCGGCGGGCGTGCGAGAGCCACGGCGGCCAGCGCAGGAATAGCGGGGCGCCCTTCAACTTAGTGTGTTCATCGCTAGCTTATCCGTAGTAACTTATCAGGCCATTCGCACGCCTAACAAGCTTGGTAAATAACTTATGCGGCTGCTACTCGGGGTAGGTATCATCACCGTGCTGGAATACCTGGCGCAAGACGCGGTGCCGCCAACTTCAATGGCCGCGTCACAGACACTGACAATTCCGGAGGGGACCAAGGTCGTCTTAGGATTGACTAGTCCCGTTTGGGCCAGATCCGCCCAGCCTGGAGAGACCGTTTACACGGAGACCACTTTCCCCGTAGCTGTAAATGGCGCAATGGCGATCCCGCCAGGCACCTACATCAAAGGTACGATCGACATCTTCTTTCGCGCCAGTTTGCGATCGGATCACGCCGAATTCCGGATGAGTTTCGCGCAGATCGTCTTTGCCAATGGCTATACCATCACGCTTCCCGCGGCTGTGGCCACTGTAAATGTGCAGGTGGCGGGGCGCAGCGATGTGTTACTAGACAATGGCACGCAGTTCGAGATGGTCATGGAGCAGCCGCTGGCGTTAGACACAGCCGCCATCGCCGCCGCGGTGCGCCTGTCTAGACCGCCCAAGGCGTGGGATTGGAAATCCGCGTCGCTGTGCCGTCCTATTCCCGGTACGCCCGGGACTTCGGATACCTATATACCGGGCACTCCAGGTACACCCTCCATCGACATACCGGGCGGCCCCGGCATGCCGTCGACGAGCATTCCAGTGGCACGCCCGGAACGGTTATCCCCGGCACCCCGGGATCTCCAGGCCTGGCGTGCCCGGGCCCGCCGGCAGTAATTTCGGCGGCCGCCGCGCACAAGGAATCGCTCATTCTGGTCCATCCGGCTCGAGAGGCCGGGCAGACACTGCCATCCGATAGGTATGAGGTCGCCTGGGAAGGGCTGGGACCGGTGGCTCAGGTCAGTATTCTCAAGCGCGGGAGGCCGGTCGCGAATGCGAAGGCCACGGTGGTCGCTCTGGGCAAAGATGCGCCCGCCAACGACACGGCGTGGCGCACCAACCCGGACGGCTCATTCTCATTGGATTTACTTCAGTTCAAGGGCCGGAATTTCGCCCTGCGCTTCGATCCCTGAAAAGCTCCCGTAGAAAGCTCGCGTAGAATGGAGAGACAAGTTGATGCGACTGCTCGCCTTCACAGCACTACTGACAGCCATAGGCTGCCTGGCGCAAGAATCGGGGCCGCCCGCTGCTGGACCGCCGGCCATCACGGTTCCGGCGGGGACCAAAGTTCCGTTGCGACTGACGAGTCCACTGGGGACCAAAACCGCGCGGACTGGCGACGCCGTACATGCCGAAGCTGCTTTTCCCGTGGTGGCTTTGAATACCGTAGCGATTCCTCCAGGCACCTACCTGGAAGGCGTAATCGACCAGGTGACCCGCCGCGGCCGTCACGCCGGGTTCACCATGCATTTCACGCGCATGGACTTTACCAACGGTTATACCGTGGCGTTGTCCGCCGCCACTGCGGACACCCGTGCCGGCCTGTTGCGTACCGGAGATCCATTAGCCGCCGCCTCAGCCAATCCAGATGCGCTGGCCGATGGGATGGCCCTCCAGTCCACGCCGCCGACGGTCTCTCAACCGTCGCTGCCCGGACCCAGCAAGGGTGCGATCATTGGAATTGGGGTCGGGAGCGCCGTGGCTGTAACCGCCGTGGCAGTGATCCTTGCCCGCCGCGGCGGCGATCTTTATATGCGCGCGGGCTGGAGGTTCGAGATGGTGCTGGCGGGCCCACTCTCGCTGGATGCCGAGAAAGTGGCGGCCGCGGTGGCTAACCCAATCCCGCGGTGACCGCGCTCGAAAGTGGGGCGGCCGCCCCCGGCCCCACATTTTTTCTTGCGTCAATCGTGGGAGGGAGTTCGGGCGATGCGGATACGGACACTGACGTACGTAATGGCGGCCTGGCTGTCCGGTGCAGTCGGAATCTCCTTCGGCGGAGAGCGCGCGACCGTGACGGGCAGCGTCGCAGATGAAGCTGGCAAGCCGGTGGAACACGCCAGGGTGATGGTTTACAAAGCCGGCGTGAAAAAGGGTTATAGCATCTACTGTCCCACCTGCTATGCCGATTGCGGCAAACACACGGTGACGGACGCCGAGGGTAGGTTTACTATCGGGGGTTTGAGCCCCGATCTGCTGTTGACCCTACTTGTGGTGCGCGAGGGATACGCGGCAGCCTATGTCGAGAAGGTGGATCCAGCTAAAGGGCCGGCGGAGAAGGCTATCCTGAAGCCGCGGCCACCTGTCCAGGACACTTCGCAGGTCGTGCGCGGACGCGTAGTGGACGGACATGGCCGGCCGGTGCGAGACGCGGTCGTGGAACAACAGGGCATCAAAGGACGGTCTCCTGGCGGGAAGATGTGGAGGAGCTTCGGGCCGCTCGACTGGATCGATCAAATGGTGGTGAGCAACGAAAAGGGCGAGTTCGAAATCGCGTA
>Ga0182018_10004721_pt1 | contig 11303 bp, 10 predicted proteins | sample 812P2MmetaG_FD_120490 | JGI IMG/M metagenome (GOLD analysis project Ga0182018, IMG submission 120490) | Permafrost microbial communities from Stordalen Mire, Sweden - 812P2M metaG | ecosystem: Environmental > Terrestrial > Soil > Wetlands > Permafrost | place: Sweden: Stordalen | collected...
CCTCGACCCCGACCGCGACCTCGACCTCGACCCCGACCTCGACCCCGACCTCGACCCCGACCTCGACCTCGACCTCGACCTCGACCTCGACCTCGACCTCGACCTCGACCTCGACCTCGACCTCGACCTCGACCTCGACTACCACCGCGATGAAGACCGCGGCTCCCGCGCCCAAGCCCACCCCAGTCGTCACCGCAGCCGCTCCCGCCCCGAAGCCGAAGCCCAAGCCGGCCGACGACAATCCTTACTGATCGGCAGTCAGCGCACGGACGATCGACGCGAAGCCGCGGACGATGGCGGCGGTGGCTCCCCATACGAGCTCGCCGTCGACCTTCCAGCCGCGCCAGGGAAGGATGCCTGTCGCGGGCTCGAGGAAAGAACGAATGGGGACTGCGAAGGCGCGTTCGACCTCGCTTGGGTTGGGGCGGACCTGGACGTCCGGCGCGAGCCATCCGACGCACGGGCTGATGGTGAAGCCCGTGATGGTCACGTAGTCGTCGAGGGAGCCGAGGACGTCGACGCTCGCGCGGGCGATCCCGAGTTCTTCATGGGTCTCGCGAAGGGCCGTCGCCATGAGGGAGTCGTCGGCGGGGTCGCTCTTGCCGCCCGGAAATGCCACCTGCCCGGCGTGGCTTCGCATCGACTTCGGACGGCGCACGAGCCAGAGGTGAGTCTCCCCTTCCTTCTCGAAGAGGGACAGGAGGACAGCTGCCGCGGTCGTGGCCCCGACAGGGAGCCTGCGCGGCTCGCGAGATGCGAGGGCACGGCGAAGCGGCTCGCGCAGCGTGGCCTCGTCGAGGGCTGAAACCACCCGGGAGGTGTAGCACGCCCGCCCGTGCCAGAAGCCGTCAGGGCCCTCGGACTCTAGAACGTGACGCCGACCTGCCCGTGCCACGTGAGTGCCGTGTCCGTCGACGAGCCGCCGGACCCGTTCTTGACCCCCGTCAGGACCAGGGCGTTGACGTCGGCTCCCACGAACCACATTCCGAGGGACACCATCGCGGTCACTCCGGGCTCGAGATAGAGGTAGTTGTTGGTCGTGCTGGTGCTCGCGCTTCCGACGGCGCCGGAACCGGAGCCGCTGCCGGTCACTCCGGCGTTGCCGAGGCCGAGCTGCGCGCGAAGCGTGAGGAGGCTGAGCAGCTTGATGCCGTAGCCGGCTTCGAGCCCGTAGAGGAGCGAGTGGACGGACTCCGAGAACGAGGCGCCGTCGATCGTCTGGCTCTTGCTGCTGCCGAAGTAGTAGACGAGGTTCACGCCGCCATAGAGCCCGAGGAAGGACACGCCGCCCCGTGCGCCCAGGCCGAGACCGAGCGGGTTGGCGGCGCCGTTGTTGTTGGAGGGGTTGGTGCCCATGCCGAGCTTGGCGCCGGCTTCGATGTCGACGGGGCCGAGCGCATGAGCGTCTCGAGCGGTCGAAAGGGTGCACGCCGCGAGCGCGGCTGCGAGGAGTGCGATCGACGAGCGTCTCATCATGGCCGGCAGTCTAACACCGGCACGTTTCGAGCCGTCACGAAGATCGCCACGAACGCCTAGCGTCGTCGGCGTCGCCCTCAGTGGCACTGGAGGCTGACGATCGCGCCGGGCGGTGGCTCGCCGCTCGTGAAGAGGAGGGATTGCGGACAGCTCCCTGCCGCGGCCCCGGTCACGTAGCACCAGCCCGGATCGGCGGAGGCGACGCACGCCTGGTTGGTCGAGAAGTCGGCGGGATTCGCCGACGGGGTGAGCTGCACCAGCGCGCAGGTCGACTGCGCCGCGGGGTCCTGCAGGCCGTCCGTGTTGCCGCCGGCTGCCTGGACCTTCTGTTGATAGGCGGCTTCCTGCGCGTCGCAGAAGCTGTCGAGGACGGTCGAGTCCAGCGTCGTCGCGGTCGCTCCGACTCTTTCGATCACGCCTCCCGGCCCGACGAGGCCCGCGGACGCACTGCAGTTCGGCGCTTTGCACGTCCCCCCCGCCGACGCCGGCAGCTGCACGAAGATCTCGCACGGTACGGCGCCGTTCGTGAGCGTTAGCTGTTCGGGTAAGCACTGGTTGGTGAGCCCGTTCTTCAAGCGATCGATGATCGCCGCGACCGCCGGCCGGTAGCCGTAGAGGGGATCGTCCCCCGCCGCATTGTCCGTCACGTCCTGTGGGCAGATCGACGAGACGATGCCCTGCGCGCCCATGAGCTTCGCGAGCTCGAGCTCGCGGATCGTCGGGTACGCCTTGGCGCCCACCTGGTTCGTTATCGTCGTCTGATCGCAGATGGGGGGAAGCTGGTCCGGCGTGACCGAGCCCGCGGTGTGCGGGCAATCGCAGAAGTTTTGGTTCTGCGGCAGCGTGCAGTCGCGGGTCGTGGGGGTGCCCGTCTGGTCGACCAGCGGGAAGGTACAGGCGTATTCGCGGTCGACGTTGAGAATGTGACCCGCCCCCGAGTTGGTCACCCACTCGTGCCCGTTGATGGGATCGGCGTTGTTCGGCGAACCCGGAGGCGCCAGGCCTGCGCGCGGCGTGAACGACTCGATCATGTGCGGGTCGATGCCCGTGTAGTCGTAGTCGGGCGGGATCGAGTCGTTGCCGAGGATCTTCACCCAGTCGGCGTTCGTCAGCGTGCTTGCCGTCGCGTTCCCCGGCGTGAAGTGGAGGAGCTGCCAGGGCACGCCGCCGATGTGTGCATAGAAGACGAGGTCCGGGGTTCGCGGGCCGGGGGTGAGCTGGCAAAGTGTCATCGAGCTCGTCCCCTGCGAGGGTAGCTGCGCGGCGAAGAGCGGATTGGTGCAGTCATTGGTCCCCACGTAGGTCGACGACGTGATGACCCCCTGCGCATTGACTGGGTATTCGCCAGTGCGATCCGGGACCGTCGGCGACGTGAGCCCGTTCAGATAGCGCTCGATGGGAAACTGGGGGTCGACCCCGTACTTGGCCTTCGTGTGCACGTGGCGCAAGTTGAGGTCGTAGCCCCAGTCGTTCACGTTATCGGTGGAGTAGATCCCCATGTTCGCGCTGCTCGGGTTGCAATTCGGGTCGGCACCCCTGGCAGACGAGCTGAGAAGCGCGCACGACTCGCAGTTGGGGTCGCCCGGGCTTCCGCCGACGCCGTCGACGCCGCACTGCGAGGTTCCCCTCGGAGGCGCGAAGGCGCTCGACATCCAGTTGAACCCCTGCTGGCCGACCGACCGTACGTCGATCTCCGAGTCGTTCTCGTCGCTCAAGACGATGATCGCGACCAGTGAGTCCGGGCGCAGGAAGTCGTGGCGCTCCTGGAGGATCGTCTCGTCCACGCCGGACCAGTTCGCCTTGCCGCTGGTCTCTACCAGGCTGTCGTAGGGATCCGGCTGGATGAGAAAGCGGTACCAGCTCTCGAGCTGCGACTCGATCCCGCACCCGAAGACGCCGACGCCTCCGACCATCTGCGTGAAGTCGGACGCGAGCGTCATCGCCGAGGTTACGGGCACACCGGTGGGCGCCGCGGCGTTCTGCGAGGTCGTCGGGTACCAGTAGAGAAACCCCTGCGACGCGTCGGCGACCGTGCCCTCGGTGGCCGAGCTCAGGTCTGCTGCGTACGTCAGGCTGCGGTTCAGGAGGTGTGCCTGGTCGTCGTTGTGGGCGAGCAGGTTCTGGAATGGCGCGATCGCCATGGCCGCTGGGGTGCACGCGTCGCCCAGCCGTGTGCCGAGCGAGGAGCTCACGATGCCGATGTGCATGTCGTGCACGGGGGGGAACTCGAGCCGGTCCCCGATGTTGGCGCATGTCCCGTTCATCGACGGCCCCGTCACCGCCATCGACGAGTCGAGGCAGTTCGGGTTGATGAGGCGGTCGATGAGGTCGGGGATCGCCGCCTCGAGGTACTGCTGCTTGTCACCCATCGACGCGGAGTTGTCGATGTCGAAGAGGACGTCGATCTTGTCGACGACGCCCGCGCGTACGACGACTCCGCCGGGGGACATCGGGTTCACCACGGTGCCACCTCCGCTGCTGGCTCCGCTGCTTGCCCCGCTGCTCGCTCCGCCGCCGCTCGCGCCGCCTCCGCTGGCACCGCCTCCGCTGCCGCCCCCTCCCGCTCCGCCTACTCCCCCGACGCCCAGCTGCGTCTTGCCCCCGCACGCGACGGCAAGCCCACATGCTCCAAGGTAGGTCCAGACGTGTCTGCCCCTCATCGACTTACTCCTCCGGGGACACCCCCGTATCGCTGGGATGGCCGGCGAGCGGGAGATCCGTCGGGTAGCCGAGGGGACAGCGCCGACCCATTACGAGCGGCGATGTCTGCGCACCAGGGCGAACGCGACGAACCCCATGGCCATCAGCGCTGCCCCGTTGGTATCTCTTCCGCCCGCGATCCTCGCGCCGCACGCGGCGTTCTGCGAAGCGTTGGCCGCGGCTTGCGCGTAAAGGCCGGTCATCACGGTCACGTCCGACTTCGAGAGTATGCGCTTGCTGATCTGGCAAGGCTTGGACGACACGTACATCGTCGTCGACTCGTCCGCGTAGTCCTCGCCGAGCCCGAAGAAGTGGCCAGCCTCGTGGGTCGCGACGTTCTGCAGGTCGTAGCGATTGCCGCAGGCGGTGGTCTCGCCCGCCGCCGACCCGATGGACGCCCAGTCGTACGCGTTGTTGAAAATAGTATCGGCTTCGATCATCTCGCCGGTGTTGGTGTCGGCGTACGAGATCGTGATGGCGAGGTCTTCTTCCTGACCCGGCACCGTGATGGGCCCGAGCAGCAGCCGGTTCACGCCGTCCTGGACGGCCTCCCCGGGTGCGCTGGTCGCATTGAACGAGACCTGCGGCAAGGACGCATCGCTCGACGCCCACGCGCCGAACGCGTTCATGATCGCGTCCTTTGCGGCCGGCGTGGCGTTCGCGAGCGTCGGGTCGATCGTGATCGTCAAGGCTGGCGATGACCAGAGCTCGTCCGCGCCCGACGATGTCTTCCTCAGGCCTGCGCTTCCCGACGCGATCTTCTCCACGTGCTTGTGCTTGACGTGCGAGTGGGACGTCCAGACCGCGGCGCCGGCGACGGCCGTGCACACGAGGGCGGAGGCGATCGCGAGGTGCCAGCGCTGGACCCGAGACTCGGAGTGCGCCGCCTCGACCTTCACGTCCAGCTCGACCGGTGGGCGAACACTCGTCGCGTTCGGCCGCAAGCTCCCCAACCAGGAGTTGTGCGTGATCGGTACGTCTTTTGGCGGCAGATGCAGTCCGGGAATCATCCACAAGGGAACGGTCTGCCAGCCGCAACGCGTAAGGCACCGTGGCGCCATGGCGAGGGGCACGTGCGAGCCGAGCGGCACTCTCATACATAGGCGCGTGGGGCGTGAGCCAGGCGACGTGCCGCACCACCGCCATGATTCGCGGCCGGAGAATCACTTGAGGAAGAGGCGAGCGGTGCGCTATGAGCGCGAGGACGCCATGCGTTTTGGTTCGCCGGCAGGGCCCCGTGCCCTCGGATTCTCGCTGGCGGCTGTAGTCGCTACCAGCCTGGTTGCCTCGCAAGCCGGCGCGGCGGACGACCCCGTGGTGCAGTGCATCGCCGCGAGCGACAAGGGGCTCGACCTGCGAAAGCAGGGGAAGCTCATCGAGGCCCGACGGGTGCTGGCCACCTGTGCCGCGACGACGTGCGGTCAGGCCATCGCCAGCGTGTGCGAGAAGCGTCTTGCGGAGATAAACGGCACCCTGCCGAGCATCGTCTTTCTCCCCAAGGACGCCGCGGGGAACGACGTCGCCGGCGTCAGGATGTCGGTGGACGGCGCGCCCGCGGTCGAGACCCTGGCAGGGCGGCCCGTCACTCTCGACCCTGGACCTCACGCCTTCAAGTTCGAGGTTGCGGGTCAGCCGTCCGTCGAACGGTCGTTCGTCCTCGTGGAAGGGACGAAGGACCGGCAAGAACGGATCGACGTCGGCCCTCCCGTGGCCACGCCTGCGCACCCGAATGCGGACGGTGCCGCGACATCACCTCCCGCGGCGGGTGGCACGGGCAATGGGCAGCGCGTCGTGGGAGTGGTCCTTGGGGTGACGGGCATCGTGGCGCTTGGGGTCGGCGGGGCAATCGGCCTGTCGGCGAAGTCGTCGTACGATGGCGCGCCAGGGTGCAATGGCAGCGTGTGTCAGAGTCAACAGGGCCTCAACACCCGCAACTCCGCCATAGGCACGGGCAACGTCGCCACAGCCGTCTCCATCGCAGGCGCAGCCGTCGCCGTTGGTGGAGGCATCGTCTGGCTCACGGCACCGAGGGCGTCCAAGACCGAGGGCGCGGGGACGCCACGCGACTGGCGGCTTGGAGTCGCCCCCGGCACCCTCGTCCTCGGCGGGAGCTTCTGACCGATGCGCCGAGTGCTTGCCTGCGGCGTCGTCCTGGTCATGACCGGGTGCAATGCCATTCTCGGTCTCGACGCGAGCACTCTCGCGACGGACGCCGGAACGTCGACTGGAATGTCGAGCGGAGACTCCAGCGCCGAGGTCCCCGAAGCGGGCGCGATGGACTCACAAGTCGGGCCCGTCGGCGCAATGGATGCCGGAGCAGGCGACTCGAGCGCGGCCAGCACGGGCGATGGGGGAGGAGGTGACTCCGGGGCGGATCTTCTCACCCTCGATGACGCTTCGTTCGCGAGCTCCTTCGCGCTTGGAGGCTCGACGTTCTATATCGACGGCTTCGATTCCGTCTTGAGCGAGTCCGTGAACGGCGGCCCGATGGGCACCTTCGCATCCCAGCAGGACGACCCCGGTGCCATCGCCGTGAAGGGCACGACCGTCTACTGGGCGAACAGCTCCACGCTCGCCTCGATGCCTCAGGACGGCGGCTCGGTCACGACGCTGGCCACCGGGGTAAACCCCTGGGAGATCGCCGTCGATCAGACGAGCATCTACTGGACGGACAACAACGGCTTCGTGCTGAAGGCCCCGGCGGGCGCGGTCGGTCCTGTCAGCACGCTCGCGTCGGGGGACGACACTTCCAACGCCTACGGCATCGCAATCGACGACAAGAGCGTCTACTGGACCAACAATATCCAAAACACCGTTGTAGGGGCCGTGTTGAGCGTCCCCTTGGACGGCGGGGCGCACGTCACTCTGGCGTCGGGGCTGAGCTCACCGACCGACATTGCCGTCGATGCCACGCGCATCTACTGGACGAACAACGGCAACGGTGGAGGCGGTACGGTGATGAGCGCGCTCCTCGACGGTGGAGACCCGACGACGATCGCGTCCGGGCCGGGCCCGTCTGCCATCGCGGTCGACGGCACTGCGGTCTACTGGACGAACGACGTCACCATCCTCGAAGGGGGCAACGTGATGAAGGCCCCCCTGGACGGCGGAACGCCGACCACGCTCGCCTCGGGTCAGGCCAATCCCGTCGCCATCGCCGTCGACGGCACCAGTGTCTACTGGTCTACCGAAGACGGTCTGATGAAGCTGACACCCAAGTAAGATCGAACCCGCGGGAAGTCCCGGCGGAGGAGAAGGGATTCGAACCCCTTGCCGAGATTCATGGCTCGTCGGGTAGGTCCTCCATGGCGACGCGAGCGATCTCGTTCGCCATGTAGATGCGGTATCGCTCGCGACCAGTCACTTCCTCGAGCAGACCGAGCGCCACGAGGCGATCGATGTTGAGCTGCGCCGCGCGAAAGGTCATTCCCAGCGCCTCCTGCGCGCCCCGGATCGAGATCGCGGGGCGCAGGAAGAGCAGGTCGACCAGCTTCATGAGCGACGCAGCGCGCCCGCTCGCGAGCGCTTTGCTCCGGTAGACCTGTTGCAGCGCGAGCAGCTTTTCCGTGCGTCTCACGGCATCGACTGCCTGGCTGCGGACGCCGCGGAGGAAGAATGCGATCCAGTCGTACCATGCCCCTGACGTCGAGACCTTCATGAGAAGATCGTAGTAGTCGGTGCGGTTTTTCTCGAAGAAGGCCGAGAGATAGAGCAGCGGCTGGGGCAGCAGGCTCCGCTGCGCGAGAAAGAGCGTGATGAGCAGCCGTCCGACTCGCCCGTTGCCGTCTACGAACGGATGGATGACCTCGAACTGGTAGTGCATGAGCGCGGCCTGCACGAGTGCCGGAGGATGCTGCTCGTTGAGAAATCGCTCCCACGCATTCAGGCACTCGTCCAGGTGCTCGAGCGGGGCATCAACGTGCCGTGCAGCTCCTTGCAGAGCCGCAGGCTCAGAGGCAGTGTGTCGAGCATCTTCAGCCCTCGCTCGACAGCCGTCACGTAGTTGGCCACCTCGCCGACGTCGGCGGACTGCGCGGGCGCCTCGGGTGCCGCCTCGAAAAACAGGAGGTCGGAGAAGGAGGTCAGCGTGCCTTCGATGCGGGACGAGAGAACCGCTTCCCTGCGCAGGAACGGTCGCATCAGCATCAACGGGTTGGGCAGCTGGCCACCGGCGCCCTTGAGGTTCCCGACGGCGTGGCTGGCTTCCTCCACTAGAGGTGCCAGGCTGCCGAGGTCGAGAGCCGGCGGCAGGGGATCGGGGACGAACGCCCAGTAGTTGCGAGGGGTTCGGACGACCCTTCCCGGGGCATCCGGATGGAAGGTGTCGGGTAACATTAGGTCGACCGTTACTATACTTTAGGCATGAAAAGTATCACGTGCGTCGGATGATGCTACTTACCTACTTCAAGGCAGCCTCGAGCGATTCGCTTCCTCGCCTTCCGTGCTCAGATGCGGCGCCGAAAGGGTCGACGTCCTGCACCCGTCCCTCGTCTGGCTCCCCCTCGCGGCTCTCTTGCTCCTGGCCGCCGTCCTGGGCACGGACGGCCTCGGCCGGGCGCTCACCGACGACGAGAAGAAGCGCTTCGGTGCCAGGCTTCGCGAGCACGACTACCCGGGCGCGCGGCTCGTCGCACTGCGGTTCGCATACAAGCTGACCCACAGCCGGGTGCGAGCTCAGGACCTCATGGGGCGCGCCGACCTGCGGCTCGTTCGCTCCGGGTGGGACCCGCGCGAGGTGCCTCTCGTGAAGCGCCTCTGCCGCCTGGTGTGGAGCGAGTGGACCAATGTCGGGTCGGAGAGCGAGACGGCACGAAAGGCCGAGGAGGGGTTTGTCCGCGAGCTCGAGGTGACGGAGGGCCTGAAGGTGAGCCCGCCCATGCGGCCGCGGACGGCGGACGAATCGAAGGCAGCCGAGTGGGCGGTGCCCTCGCACGAGCATCAGGTCACGGTTCTCGAAACGGCCCATGAATCGCGCACGAAGGCCTCGGCGAAGCTCGAGAAGCTACGGGCGGCTTTCGAGAAGGCAGGTGACGAGGTGAACCTGCTCTGGCTGAAACTCGAGCTCGAGGGCGTCTCCGACCCGCGGCAGATGGCCGAGGCGAGCGGACGCGCCGTCGCCGAATTCTACGACGCCGCCAAGCGGCGCCATCGGACCGTGCAGCGTTTGCTGGCCAGCGAGCGGGGCATAGAATGGGGTGGAAGAGGAGTCATAGATGCCTCCGCCCACCCCTTTGGCCCTGTGGCAGCGCCTGGTCGACGAAGCCGGCGAAGACCTCATCGAGCAGGCTGCCGCCGTGAGCGTCGCGCAGGCGGAGAAAGACCTGGCGGCCGCGGGGTTCGACGTCGTGGCCGAGCGCGCGCGGGCCATGGCGCGCATCGCGGCGCTCGAGTCGTCTCGACGCCGGTAAGCGGCCAGGCCGCACCGGGGATCCCGGCCGGAGGTGAGACGACCAAGCGACGCATGCTGCCGTTCAGGCCATCGAGCCCGGCGACCGGCGCTCGTCGCGAAACTACCGAAAGATCGCCGCGCACACGTTCGACACGGGCGGCAGATGGTGCGGCACGACGGCGAGGTACTTCGCATACGACGGCGACTCATTGCGCACCGGGACGCGGTACCGTCGCTCGGACGGCCGAGACTGCGGCTCATCTCTCCGAGACCGAGACTCGTCCCCCGGTTCCTGAGGGGCCGCGGCGCGGACCTGAGCCACGGAAGGCGACCAGTTGCGCAAAGGCCCCAGCTACTGAGCGAAGAGCCCCGACTCGTGAGCGTCGCGGGCGCGCTCGTGAGCGAAGCGCTGTGACCCCTGAGCGTCGCGGACGAGCTCCTGAGCGAAAGGAGCGAGATCGTAAGCGAAAGTCACCAGGGCCCTAGGCTCCATCGTTGACGAGTGAGCCGACGAGGCCGGCGACCGACGTTCGGTCGTTGGGACCCTGACGCTCAGGTCCACGGACCCTGCACACAGGAGCTCGCGACTTACGCAAATCATCGTCCCCGGGCGCGGAACCTCTCGGACTCGTCACGCAAGTGCCTGAGTCATGATCGAAGAGCCCAGGCTCCTGAGCCTCGGTGTCGCGCACCGGAGCGAAGGGACTCGGCGACCGAGACGAAGTCGTCGCGGAGCGAGCCTCGGTCCCTCGCGAGGGCAGGACAGGACCCTGACGCCGAGCTCAGGTCCCCGCGTGACGGGCGTCGGTGTCCTCGATTCGAGCGAAACCAGCGAGCTCCCTTCGCAAAGGGTCCGGCGACGTCATTCCGCGGGCGGCCCCGCAACGTGAACTCGTTGGCTATGGTCACGAGGGACAAGCTCACGATCCTGAAGGCCAAGGACGGGGTCGTCCCGGCTGGGGAATCCAAGGCGAAGTATCTCGCAATCTTCGAAGAGGTGAGACGAGGCGCTAGCCACCGTCCGGGTCCGACAGCGAGAATGTGACGCGTCAGGACCAACGTCCCGCCCATCCCCGGAAGAAAAAAAAGACACCCAAGTACGATTTTTGGGTCCCCGACGGCGAATCTCGATTCGGCGTCAGACTGTGTCTTTAGGAGGGAGGCGAATAAAGGCACGCGCCGCCCGGAGCATGGTGCTCCGTGCGGTTCGCCCCGACGGCGAGGTGCGCCCTCTGAGAAAGGAGAAACAGCAGTCATGTCTACGATCACGTCAGCGAAGAACAAGGCGACCGCCTTGACGAACGTGCAGGCGCTCATTGCCGGCACGCAGAAGCACTTCCCGAACGGGCAGTTCACGCTCGGGAACACCGCGTACACGACGGCGACGCTCGTCCAGACTCTCCAGAGTCTGGCCGATGCGATCACCGCCCTGGACGCGGCGCATTCGACCGTCAAGGACGGTGTTGCTGCGCTTCGCGCGACGGAGACGAAGGTGGACCCGGCAATCCGGGCCTACACGACTTTCCTTCGCGCGACGTTCAGCACGGCGACCGCGCAGCTCGGTGACTTCGGCTTGCAGGCCCCCAAGGCCCGCCAGCCGCTGCCTACCGAAAAGCGCGCCGCCGCCACGGCGAAGCTGAGGGCCACGCGCACCGCGCGTGGGACGACGAGCAAGAAGCAGAAGCTCGCCGTCAAGGGCGACGTGACCGGCGTCACCGTGACGCCGATCACGACTCCC
>Ga0182018_10004722_pt1 | contig 11301 bp, 8 predicted proteins | sample 812P2MmetaG_FD_120490 | JGI IMG/M metagenome (GOLD analysis project Ga0182018, IMG submission 120490) | Permafrost microbial communities from Stordalen Mire, Sweden - 812P2M metaG | ecosystem: Environmental > Terrestrial > Soil > Wetlands > Permafrost | place: Sweden: Stordalen | collected...
CCCGGTCCAGCCGGTCCTCGAAGCCGCGCCGGGTCACCGTCTGGTCAAACTGCGAAAGGGCCCTCCACTGTGCGCGGGTCGGATCGCCGAGGAGCTCGTCAAAGACCGGGCGGGAAGGAACCTCGGTTGCAAGGCCCCTCGCGGCCGCACAGACGAGCAGAACAACGGTCGAATGGAAGCGAAAGGACATGGTCAACCGCGAAACCCGGCCTCACATCGTTTCCGAATAAGGCACCGCGACCCGCGTGGTACGCCGGGGGCGGCGCCTAGCGGTACTCTTCCCCGGTCGTGGCGTTGATGATCTTGAAATTCTCGATGTGGTAGTTGGGGTCGGCCCGGAACGCGAGCTGGACGCCGAAGCTTTTCTCCATGCGGACCAGGAGGTCGGCGTCCTCGCTGCGCAGGCGCTCGAGCACCGACGGGTGGACCAGGACGCGGATCGAATAGTCCTTGCCGTCCTTGCGGGCCTGCAGGCGCCGGACGACGGAGGAGAGGCGCCGCTGGAGCTCGACGGACATCGTCGTGTCGGACTTCACGATTCCGCGGCCCCGGCAGTAGGGGCAGTCGGTGTAGAGGTTGGACGAGAGCGACTCCTGCTGGCGCTGCCGGGTCATCTGCATGATGCCGAGCTGCGAGATCGGGAGGATGTGGTTCTTCGCCTTGTCGCTCGACATGAGCTCGACCATCTTCTCGTAGACGGCGTTGCGGTGGCGCCGCTCCTTCATGTCGATGAAGTCGAGGATGATGAGGCCGCCGAGGTTGCGCAGCCGTATCTGCCGGGCGGCCTCCTGCGCCGCCTCGAGGTTGACGGCATAGAGTGTGTTCTTCTCGTCTCCGGAACGGTTCTTGTGCGAGCCCGTGTTGACGTCGATCGCGATCAGCGCCTCGGTCTCGTCGATGACGATTTCCCCTCCGCTCGGGAGCGGAACCTTCCGCTGGCCGGTCTGCTCGATCTGGCGCTCGATATTGAAGCGCTCGAAGATGGGGATGCTGTCGGTGTAGTACCCGATCTTCGAGCGGGAACGCTTGGAAATGAGGCCCACGAGGTCCTGGGTGCGGTCGTAGTCGCTCTTATTGTCGATCAGGACGCGGTCCACGTCCTCGGTGAGGAAGTCGCGCACGGTCCGCTCCACCAGGTCGGGCTCCATGTACAGGCAGCAGGGCGACCGGTCGGTCTGGATCTTTCGCGTGATCTCCTCCCATTTCTTCAGGAGGAGGTGGAGGTCCCGGACGAAATAGCGCGGCTTCTTGCCTTCGCCGGCGGTCCGGACGATCACGCCCATGCCCTCGGGGATCGTCAGCTCGTTGATGAGCTGCTTCAGGCGCTTGCGCTCCTGGAGGTCCTCGATCTTTCGCGAGATCCCGCATCCGTCGCTGTAGGGGGTGAGGATGAGGTACCGTCCCGGGATCGAAAGATTGGTCGTCGTGCGGGGCCCCTTCGTTCCTATGGGGCCCTTGGTGACCTGGATGACGATGTCGGAGCCGGGGGGATAGAGGCCCGGGATATCCTTCACCGTCACCTCGCCCTTCGGCTGCGAGTCCCGCTTCTTGTTGACGCGGACGACCTCGATCGACGAATCGGCGGCGGCCGGGAGCATGTCCCAGTAGTGGAGGAACGCGTTCTTCGCGTAGCCGATGTCGACGAACGCGGCCTTTAGGCCGGGATCCAGATTCTTGATCCGGCCCTTGTAGATGCCGCCGACCATCCGGTCGTCGGATTCGCGCTCGATCTCATATTTTTCGAGACGGCCGTCGACGAGAAGCGCCACGCGCTTTTCCAACGGCTCGGAATTGATAATCAGCTCGCGGTACGAGCCCTTCTCCTTCTGGAAGGCCGCGACAATCTTCTGGAGGAGCGGCCGCTGCTGGGAGCGCTCGTTCGCGCCGGCCCTCAGCTCGGCGGGGCTGACGGATGCGACTTCGCGCTGGATGGGCGGACTTGAGAGCTCGGAATCATATTTTTGGGAGACGTCCTGGGCGACGCCGGGGTTGGGTTGCGATGTTTCGCTCATTGGGGGCCCTGTCTTGGTTGGAATCGGGGTCCCTCCGGGCGCGGGTTGCGGCGCAGGAAATTCCGGCAGAGCGGTCGTTATCGCGGGTCGGACGCAGGGTCATGCGAAGTCCTTCCGGAAGCGATAGACGCTCTGGACCAGTCCTTGCAACAAGCAGCAACTAAGCACGAAGGAGCCACCGTAGCTTATAAAGGGAAGCGGTATGCCCGTAATGGGCACGAGTCCGATGGTCATGGCGATATTCACGAACACATGCACCATGAAGAGCACGGTGACGCCAAGGGCGAGCAGCGTGCCAAACCGGTCCCTCGCGAGACCGGCGATGCGAATGCCGTTGAACAGCATCAGACCAAACAGGCTGAGAACCGTAATGCTTCCCAGAAATCCTTTTTCCTCGGCGATGACCGAGAAGATAAAATCGTTGTGCGCCACCGCCCGCGGCAGGTAGCCGAGCCGGGCCTGCGTCCCCTCGGTCCATCCCTTGCCGGAAAGACCGCCGCTTCCCACCGAAATCAGGGATTGGCGCTGGTTCCAGCCGATGCCCATGGGGTCGATCTTGTCCGGATCGACAAAGGACAGGATCCGGTTGCGCTGGTAGTCGTGGAGGGGCACCCAGCTGTGCTTCTCATAGAGTCCCTTGTCGGTCTGGAACGAATAACCGTGGGAATCCATGAAATTCAGGTACCGCCAGGTGTCCAGGGCGACCAGTCCCGTCACCATGAGAAACGCCGCCAACGCGCCGGCGAAAAATCGCCCGGAGAGTCGGGACACGTAAAGCATGGAGAACACCATCGGCGGAAGAACGATCGCGGATTTTAGGTCCGGCTCCCTCAGAATCAAGAGCATGGGCACACCCACCGCAAGGGCCAATTTACCGAGCACGCCGAGCGACTGCGTCACCGTGCCTATTTCACTGCGCACCAGCATGCTGGCCGTGATCAGGAGCACGGCGACCATGGCGGCTTCCGAGGGTTCGAATTGGAAGAATCCGAGGCGGATCCAGCGCTGCGAACCGTAGACTTCCGTGCCGATCCCGGGGATGAGGACCAGGAAAAGGGGAACGAGGCAAAGGATGTAAAACCAATGCGCAACGCCGAGCCAGAACTGGTAGTCGATCAGCGAGACGGTGACATAGACTCCCCCCCCGAGGATCAGCCATAGCACCTGGTGCGTCCAATCGTGGCCCTGTACGGGCAATTGCGCCGAAAAGATGAACGCGACGCCGAAGAAGCCGAGTCCCGTCATGGCGATCGGCGTCAGGAAATCCCACTGTTCGCGGGTGGTGGTCTTGAAGACGCTCAGGGTGTTGCCGATGGGTAACCGGAGGTTCATGCAGAAAGCGGGGGGTGCGGATCCTCGGTGCCGTAAAGATCGTAGGAGCTGGCGAGACCGAGCATCGACCAGAAGACAACCGCACCCATCGGCCCCTCCAGAACGACCCCAAAGCAGGAACTGGTCAGGATGACGCACGCGGCCGCCCAGAGATAGGCGCTTTGCCTGCGCGCCCTTATGGCGCGGACCGAGCGGATGCCGATCGCCCCCACCACGATCAGAAAGGGGACAAAGCCGACCACGCCGGTGCGCGCGAAGAGGGTGACGAGAATATTGTGCGGGCTTCTGGCCGAGAATTCATCATTTCCCTCGGGATAGTAGATCCGCTCGAAGGTTTCGGCGAGATCATAACCCCAGCCCAGCCCGGCCCACGGGTTGGTGCTGACCGTTTCGTCGATCGTGACCCGCCACCAGAGCGACCTAAAGACGTTGTTGTCCCCCTTGTTGAACGTCTCCTCCCCTGTGTAGGTTCTCGCCCCGGAGGGGTCGACGAGCGACGCGACGCGCTCGTACGCGTCGTAGACCGGGGTGGTCCGCCACGACTCGTTCCGGGCGATCGCGACGGCGAGGACGAGGACCGTGGACACGGCGGCCGCGGACCCCAGGGCCGCCGCGAAGCGCCAGCGGCCGGAGATCCCGAGCACGGCCGCGGCGGCCGCGAGGCCGAGCATCGACGCGCGATTGTTCGACTCGACGGCCAGCGCGGCAAGCGCCAGGCACAGGACCAGGGACCGGCGCGACCCGCGACTTTCGAAACACGCGAAAAACAGGACCGATCCGGCGGCGGCAAACGTCCCCTCGAGATCCCCCTTGAAGAAAATCAGGGGCACGCCACGGAACGTCAATCTGGAGAGGAAAAAATCCGGGTACAGCTGGTAGACCGGGATCACGACCGCGAGGATGCCGAGGCCCCAGAGCATGCAGCGGAACATGAAGGTTCGGTCGGCCTCCTTCGCCCCGGCGTCCTGGACGATGAAGAAAAAGAGGGCGTAGTAGACCGTCGCGAAGTCGCGCAGCGCCATGACGCCGAAGATGTGCATGTCGCTCGGGAAACGCACGGACGAGAGACAGACCCAAACCACGAGGGCCAGGTTGAGCGGCTCCTTGGTCACGGGCAGGCTCCGAGTGAGCGCGCTGCGGAAAACCAGGATGGTGCCCGCGATCAGCAGCACGAACTCGGCCGGCAGCAGGGGAACCCGCCCGGTGATCGAAATCTGCGCAAAACCGCGGTTGCCGACGATGTACCCGAATACGACGCCTCCGATCAGGAGGGACGGGATCCTGAGCGGCTGGATCCGGGTCAACGCGATCACCGCCAACGCCCCGGCGACAAGGGAAGGCCAAACGAGCGTTCCCTGCGCGATCTCGACCCCGAGCGCGATGGCCGTGAGGCTGGCTGCCGCCATCCAGATCCGGTCGCGCAGCGTCGGGGAAAGCGTCATGGGGTGGACGGCCCAGGCCTCCTATACATCGGGCTCACCCGTGGCCGCCAATTGAAGCCACCACTTGACGCGTTTAAGGGCAAGATAGCCATGGACCAGGGCAGATTTGCCCGTTGTCGCCTGCCCGTACAACCACCATCCCGGCGGCCGCCGATGAAAATCACGCATGGCGCGCAGCATCTCCAGGGTGGTCATTTCGGGGCATAGTTCCGCGTGGCGTTGCTCAAGGATCTGGTTGGCATGCGGCATCCGTCCGAGGACCAGCGCCTCGCGACGCGTGGGATGCCGGAAGAGTTGGCGGTAGGCGCCGATCACGGTCTGCGCAAGTTCCGTCTCGGGAAAGCGCTCGCTGCCTTCGGCGTCCTGGATGCAGCGGACGAACGCCAGGACCGCGTCCTGGAGCACCCTGGTCTCGGCGAGCGTCGTCTCGCTGACGGAGCCGAGTCGGGGCACCAGCACGCCCTTCTCCTCCTCAAACCCCAGCAGCGGGCCATGCGTCCCCTGGGCCATCAGCTCAAGCAGGATAAAATGGGTGCTCTGCCGGCGCAACGGCAAGGGGACGAAGGTGTTCGTGTAAGCGAGGGTTTCCCCGGTGCAGGCAAATTCGCGGAACTGGGAAAGACCCAGATAGAATCCGGTGGTCTGCGCCCGGCAGCCGGCGGCTTTGAGCAAGAATTCAATGTTGTGCTGGATGGTGCCCATCCATCCGGTATCTACGAATCCGATACGTTCACACGCGTGCAAGCCGGATTGCCGGAGATAGTTTCCGGCCATGCGTTGGCGCTCGGCGAGCGCCGCTTGGATCCGGGGCAGGCGCTGGGGCGCCAGGAGCCAGTCCGCAATCGCCTGGCGCTCGCTCCGAGTCAGGTTCCGTCCCCGCTCCTCGCGGGCGAGCCCGGGAGGCGATAGGTCGGTCGCGTCGCCCATCCCGACGTTTGCGAGCGCCTGCTGAAAGGAGTGGAACGCCAGCGATGAAGCCACCAGGTTGCGCAAATAACCGAGGTCATTGGATTCGGCGATGCCCGCAAAGGCCAGGCGCGAGGTGTGCAGGTAGTGGAGCCGGATGGGGATCGATCGTCGGGCCTGGAGGGCTTGGGCGATGCGGAAAAAGACCTGGCCTCCGCGGGCCAGGAAAAAAAGGTCTCCGATGCCGCGTTTCGCCGTCTCCCGGAGGAACCATTCAGTGTAGCCCCAAAAGAGCGGGCCCGCGACCGAGGTTCCGATATCCCAGAGGTCTTCGGCGCGTTGATCGGCTTTATCGAAAGCTCCGCTGATCCTGGCCAGACGCGCAGCCCCCGCCAATTGGGAGCGCCAGGGGCTTGCGAACTTCGTGTCGCCCCGCAGGACGCGCTCCCGCGGAGTGAGTTCGGCGCGTTGCTCAATCCGGGCTGCAATGCCAAGGCGTCTGGGCCCGACGCCGTCCGAATGCGGATTGTTGCCCACGTGGGTCCACGAGGCGAACTCCGCGGCCATTTTCTCGCGGGCGATCTTGAACAGGGCGCCGGTTCCCTTGCCGGCGCCCGTCTCGCCGGAAACCATCAACAGGTCGCCGGGTCGGGAGATGCCCGAGGATTCAAGCCATCCACGGATGACCTGGGAGGGGAGGTACATATCCGACAGGAACACGATGCGGCTCGATTTGGAGCGAGCTTCGTCGACCCGCTCCCTGGACCCGAGCACGATCCGGATTCCCTCGGTTTCCAGGTTTATTTCCGCCGCCTTTGCGGCATGGCACTGGGACTTCGTCCAGTGCATCTGTTTTTCGAGCTCGCGATAGATGTCGTCGATCGTGATCTCCCCCGAGGGCGCCTTCGCCCGCGCCGCGGCCTCGGCGCCCGACCGTTGGTTTGCAAATTCATCGGCGTCGATTTTCGACAAGCCGGCAGCGGACAGCCTATCGCCCAGCCGGACGAAAAGATCGTGGGGTTCGGCCCAGATCCGGGTCAACAGGGTGTCGAAGACGTCGAAACTGGCGGTCAAACGGGTCATTGGCGGAAGGCGAGAGCGATGAGGTTGGGGGCCAGAGGGACCTTCCAGCCGCCGGCAAACCCCAATTCGGCGAGATAGATCAGTCGCCATCGCGCGCGCACGAGGCAAAGGAGCAGCCATTGCAGCGTGCGCCGACTCGGGAGCCAAAAAAGGAATCGCGGGCGAAAGAAGAACTCCGCCCCAACGATCTGCTCGACGCGAAGTTCCGACTGTGAAAGCGCGAAGTGCAGGCTTTCAACGGTGAACGAGGTCTGGTGCGTGCTGTCCACGTGGCGCACATAGCTGGCCACCGGCGAGGCCGCATTGGGGACCGTGCAGATCAGGCGGCCCCCCGGCCGAAGCGCCGCGCGGATCCTTGAGAGCATCCCGGCCTGTCCCGCGGGCGCCAGGTGTTCGAGGACGTCCATCAGAAGCACGACGTCGTATCGGGCCGTGCGGGCCTCGAGGAACTCAGTGGCGTCGCCGACCCGCTCGACGGGGAGGCCGAGCGACTGAGCGAAGCCGACCTGGCCTGCATCGATGTCGACCCCTGAGAGATCGGAATAACCCAGACTCCGCAGCAGCCTGAGCGCGTAGCCACGGCCGCATCCCACGTCCAGGATGCTCGACGCCCGGGCGGCGGGCAGGCGCGGAAGGAGCCACCGACTGAGGATAGCATCGAGGCTCGTGTCATGGGCCGCGGTATCAGGGTGGAAACGTGCGTAATGTGCGGAATAATCCATGGTCAGACCAAAAACAGCCTGAACATGTCGGCCCAGCGTGAGGGTGCAAACGGTATAAGGAGCCCGCGCGCCTGCGCGCCGGCGCAAGGCCGGAGCGACGTGAAGAGAAACGAAGTGGCGAAGCCGCTCACAACGCTCCCGGCGAACCAGGCGATCGCAATACCGACGGCCCCAAGGCGGGGCACGATCAGGGCCGCGAGGGACAACTGCGACGCGATGCCGAGGAGCGCCGCCGCGAGATTCACGGAGGTGGGCGCCTCGAGTAGGATAAACTGCCACCGGGCCCCCGCGCTCAGCGCAAAAATGCACGCCCAGCCCTGCCAGATGAGAATGGGCCCAGCCCCGGCGTAGGCGGGCCCGTAGATCATCCGGATGACCCAGGGCCCCAGCAGCGTGAAAGTCCCGGCGACTACCCATCCGAGGAGGGTGAGGACGTCGAACGTGCTCTGCATGCACGCGCGAAAGGCCTCGGGTGTTTTCCCGTGACTGGCAGCCAGAATCGGAAAGAGGCTCAGCGTCGTTGCCGTGCCGGCGAACAGCGCGACCTCGGTCAGGCGCGCGGCCGCAAAATAGACGCCCGCCACTCGTGCGCCCAGGAATTCGGTGACCAGAATCTGATCGAATCGGAGCGAAAGGGCGACGACGACTCCCGCGATGGCCAGCGGGGCGCCCCGCTTCCAGAAAACACGCGCGATGCCCGGATCCCACGTCCATCGATCGGGCCGGGCCGGGCTCCGCAGATACGCGAAGAGAAGCCCGACGGCAAAAAAGCCCGACTCGGCGGCCTGCGCCCACGCAAAGGCCGCCACTCCCGCGTTGGCCAGGACGAGGCCGAGCTTGAGAAACCCGCCGGCGGCGACTGCAGTCAGGCGCACGGCAACGGTCCTGCGCGATTGGAGGTGCCGTTGGAACCACAAGTCGATCACCTCGGCCGGTTGGAAGAGGAGACCCAGGCTGATGATCGCGATCGGCGCGACGTCGTGCCGCGTGGCGGGCGTCAGTCCAATCGCAGCGAAGAGCAGGATTGCCGTGAAGGCGCCGGCGCCGATCCGCATCCGAAAGGCGGTGCCGAGCACCGCGCCCTCCCGACCCGGGCGTCGGATGATCTCGCTGACCACGAGGCCCTCAAGCCCCAGGTTGGCCAGGGCGGCGGCGATCGCGACGACTGCGATCGCGAAATTAAGGCGGCCGAACCCGCCGGGCTCAAGGTGGCGGGCCACCAGACCCAGAACGGTGGCCGTCAGTCCGGCGCGGGCGACGCGTTCGCCCGCGAGCCAGAAAATGTTCTTCAGAGGGGCGCCCGGTGAGGTCACATCAATTTTACCGACAATAGCCGCGGGTGCTGCTATACGAAAGCCGAATAGGCGCCTCGCTCGTTTAAGCTGTCGCCCCCACCCCTCGTTGCCTTAGCTTACCGCCATCGTGCCGTCACCCACTGTCGTGCATTACCTGGGCTACGACTCCGATCGAGGAGGCATCGCGTCGATTGTGCGCACGCTGTCCGAAACGGGAAGGTTCGCGTGCATTCTGGGCGTCAACACGGGCTTTCGTCAGACGCGAGAACCCCGCCTGCCGACGCTGGAGTTTCCCCGGTTGAACGGCGAGCGGATCGGCATCCGAAATGCCCTCAGGGCGCGTCTCGTGGCAGGGGAGGTGAAAAAATGGCTTCAGGCTAGCCCCACCCGCGTTTTCCACGGGCATTCGAGGGCCGGGCTGCTGGTGGCGCTCTGGCTTTTGCGCGGAGGCGAACGCCGGGTGGTCGTCAGCGTGCACTGCTACGGGCGTCACCGCTGGTTCTACCGGTGGTGTTCCCGGCACCTGGGTGAGCGGCTCTTCTGGTTGAGCCCGGCCATGAAAGTCTATTACGGGGTCGACCAGGTCGACCCGTGGTTCCAATGCATTCCGGGTTGCGTGCCGCCTGACGTCGGGGGTATCGGAATCTCAAAGGTCGACCCGAATGTCGTCCGATTCGGAGGGATCGGGGCGATTGAGCGGTGGAAGAACTGGGACATCGTGCTTCGGGCGATCGCGGGGCTGCCGAAGGAAACCCGGAACCTTGTCCGATTCACCCACATCGGCTCGATTGGGGGATCCTCGGATTCCCGCAATTACGCGGCGGAGCTCCAGGAGCAGACGGATAGGCTGGGTCTGCGGTCCGTGGTCGAATGGCGGGGCGAGCAACCCTCGGCGCAAGGCCTCCTGCACGAGATCGATTGCCTGCTGATCGCGTCGCGCAACGAGCCCTTTTCGGCGGCGATGCTCGAGGCGCTCGCGGCGCGCGTCCCCGTGCTCGCGGCCGACTCCGGGGGCGCCCAGGACATTCTTGACCCGGCGCAAAGCGGTTGGCTTTTCATTTCCGACGATACCAGCGACCTGATCCGGAAGATTGGATTCCTGGTGAACACCGACGCGCTGCGCCGCATCCGCATCAACATGTCCGACAACCAGCGATTTCCCGCCTCGGTGGTCGCCGAGCAATGGGCCCGGGTTTACGGGCACCTAACGAGGGCCAAGTAGAAGGAGGGCGTCCCGGAGCGCGGCCAGATGCCGTTCCACGGTGAAATGGGCCAAGTAGTGGCGGCGCAGCGCGCCGCCCGGGGAGACGGCGCCCGCGGCGTTTTCAAGCGCGGATGCCAGCGACGACGGCCGGCCCGGCTCCACGAACCAGACGTTCTCCGCCGGCACCATGCCGGGAATCGCGCGCCAGCGCGTCGTGACGATGCGCACGTCGTGCGCCATAGCATCAATCAAGGCGAGCGGCTGACCCTCGTGGGCATAGTGGGTCGGAAAGCAGAACACGTCCGTTTGCGAGAGGAGCGCATGCTTTTCGGCCCCATCGACGAAGCCCGCGCGGCGGATCGCGCCTCCTGACGCCTGCTCCCACCGCTTGAAATCCAATTCATCCGCCCGGGTCGCGAAGCCCCCGGCGAACGTGAGGCGGAACGCACCGGGCCGCCGATGCTGGAGCTCGGCAACGGCCTCCGCCGTGTCGAGGAGCCCCTTCGCCCGGCTGCCCGTCCCGAGGAAAAGCACCTCGACGGGCGAACCCGTCGTCCGAGGGGCCGATTCGCCGGGATCTGGAATCCCATTTGCAACCACTTCGGTCCGGAGCGGATGGAACATGCCGGCGTCGGAGGCGAGGTCGGGGGAGAGGACGAGGGAAAGGTCCGCGCCCCCGAGGCGGCGCTGGGCCCCGGCGCGCTCCCATGAGGTGGCGTTCGCATCGATCCAGGCCCCGAGGCCGGGCGCGTGCCAATGCAGCACCAGGCGGGGCAGGGCGGGGCGCGCGAAGCCGAGCACGACGAGGTCCCGCCACAACGCACCCCGCTTGCCGGGAGCGGGCACGTAGTAGAGGGCGTCAAAGGCCTCCGCTCGGGCGGCCCGCCGCGCCGCCAGGCCTGCGCGAATCGCGGCCAGGGCCTTCCTTGGCTGCCAACGCCCGATCTCCCCGTGGCTCCTGGAAAGGGCGAGCGGCACGTGGCGCACCTCGATTCCGAGCGACGGGAGATCCCTGATCATGGCGCTCACCATCACGCTTTGCCCGTGGACCGGCGGGGGCACCTGCGCGAGGACGAGTACTTTCATCCAGCGACGGCGAGGAAACCCAGTCCATTAGGACCGGGAAGAATCGCCGCTTCTTTTTTTGTGGTGTTTCGTTTCGGGCCTGAAAAATTGCGTGCATCGGTTGGCAACAACGAAGCCTCCCGACGATGTTCTTTCGGCGGAGGGACACTCCGTGACGGCGCGTGGAGGGCGTGTAAGACCAAAGGCGACACAGGTCTCCCGAGGCAATGCTCCTGTGAA
>Ga0182018_10004724_pt1 | contig 11298 bp, 9 predicted proteins | sample 812P2MmetaG_FD_120490 | JGI IMG/M metagenome (GOLD analysis project Ga0182018, IMG submission 120490) | Permafrost microbial communities from Stordalen Mire, Sweden - 812P2M metaG | ecosystem: Environmental > Terrestrial > Soil > Wetlands > Permafrost | place: Sweden: Stordalen | collected...
CTTCTGCCGCCAAAACCAGTGGTGGCTTGACGACTTCGTTCTCTTCGATGAATTGCGCGCGCGCTTCAAACTGGAGCCCTGGAACCGCTGGCCCCGCGAATTCGTGCGTTGCGATCCAGCCGCGATTGGAAAGACCCACGCGGAAATGCTCGATAAACTCGACGTCCGCCGCACCATTCAGTTTTTTTTCTTTGAGCAGTGGCAGGCGCTGCGAGCATACTGCGCGAAACGTTCGATCCGCATCGCCGGCGACATCGCCATCTTCGTCAACTTCGAGAGCGCCGATGTCTGGACCCATCCCGACTTGTTTCGCCTGAATTCCGAGCTCGATCCCGAAGTCGTTTCCGGCGTGCCTCCGGATTTTTTCAGCAAAGACGGCCAGCGCTGGGGCAATCCGCTGTATCGCTGGGATGTGATGCAGGCGCGCGGATATTCCTGGTGGATCGACCGCATGCGCTGGATTACGCACAATTTCGATTACATTCGCCTCGACCATTTCCGCGGGTTCTCGCAGTTCTGGGAAATTCCAGCCGACGAGCCGACCGCCATCCACGGCCGCTGGGTCGATGGTCCCAAAGACGATTTGTTCGTGAAGCTGCGCGAGGCCCTCGGCGGCCTGCCATTTTTCGCGGAGGATCTGGGCTACATCACGCCCGACGTTCACGCCCTCCGCGAACGGCTCAAGATCCCCGGCATGGCCGTGATGCAATTCGGTTTCGGCGATGCCGGAGCGCACGCCCATCTGCCGCACATGTTCACCGCCGAGAAAGTGGTCTACACAGGCACGCACGACAATGACACGCTGCTCGGCTGGTGGGCTTCGGGTGCTACCGATTACGAGCGCCAGCAGGTGACGGCATATCTGGGACGATGCGATGACGGCGTCAACTGGGCCATGATTCGCGCCGCCACAGATTCCGTGGCCAGCTTGTGCGTGATTCCCTTGCAGGACGCGCTCGGCCTCGGCAGCGACGCCCGCATGAATGTTCCCAGCCGCCCAGAAGGCAACTGGCGCTGGCGTCTGGCCACCGAATCTCTGGGTCCCGAACTGGCCGAGAAACTGGCCACGCTGGCCGAAATCTCCGACCGCGCACCGCAACCGTTACCCGCACAGGCAAACCCCGCACAAGCAATCGAATGGTCCGCTTGATCCGGTGTAGAGCGGGCGCCCCCGCCCGCTGCCGTTGATGTTGCCTCTGCAGCTGATTCCCGTAGGTGATGTTGTATTCTCGCTATCGAAGGAAAAAACGACTTTCCTAAGACCTGATACCTAAGACCCGAGACCTGATTCCCGTGACCGAACCCATCATTCGCGCCCACGCCGTCGAAAAGTTCTATCTGCAGCCCGATGGAAACCGCATTGAAGTCATTGCGCCCATCGACCTCAATGTGGAACCTGGAAAGATTGTTACGCTGCTCGGTCCCTCCGGTTGTGGAAAGTCCACGCTATTGCGCATTCTCACCGGACTCAGCAAGCCCTCGTCGGGCGAGGTGTTGTGGCATGGCCAGCCGATCACTTCTCAGAATGCAGGCGTGGCCATCGTGTTCCAGAGTTTCGCGCTGTTCCCGTGGCTGACTGTGCTCGACAACGTCGAGGCTCCGCTCGAGGCTCGCGGCGTCCCCGCCATGGAGCGTCACAAGCGCGCCCTGCGCATTCTAGATACGGTCGGACTCGACGGTTTCGAAAGTGCGTATCCGAAAGAGCTTTCGGGAGGCATGAAGCAGCGCGTCGGCTTCGCACGCGCGCTAGTCGTCGAGCCCGAGGTTTTGTTCATGGATGAACCTTTCTCCGCCCTCGACGTGCTCACGGCCGAAAACCTGCGCAATGAACTGCTCGAGCTCTGGCTCAGCAAGAAAATGCCGACCAGCGCCATTTTCATCGTCACGCACAATATCGAAGAAGCGGTGCTGCTGGCGGACCGCGTGATTGTGCTGGGAAGGAATCCAGCGCGGGTGCGCGCCGATTTTCCCATTGAAATTCCCCAACCACGCGACCGTAAGGCGGCGCGTTTTGTCGAGTTGGTCGACTACATCTACAAAATCATGACGCAACCCGACCTCGATCTGGCTCTGCCGGGATCTACGGCGGCCGCGCAAAAGCCCGCTCGCCAGAAATACCAGATGCTTCCCCACGCCCGCGTCGGCGGCATCGCCGGCTTGCTCGAACTGCTGCAAGACCGCGGCGGAAAAGAAGACCTTTACCGCCTTGCCGAAGATCTCATCATGGACGCCGAAGATCTTCTCCCTATCATTGAAGCCAACGTCCTGCTCGGCCTTGCTACGTTGAAAGAAGGCGATGTCGAAATCACCGCCGAGGGGACCCGCTTTGCGGAAGCCGATATTCTGACCCGCAAAATTCTTTTCCGCCAGGCCGCACTCAAGCACGTCGTCATCCTGCAGCAAATCGACAGTATCCTGCACGCCAAGAACGACCACGCTATTTCGCAGGAATTTTTCTACGACATTCTCGACGAGCACTTCAGCCAGGACGAAGTCGAGCGCCAATTCGATACCGCCATGAACTGGGGACGCTACGCCGAGATCTTCGAAGTCGATCGTGAATCGCACCGCCTCACTCTCGCCGAACCCGTCGGCGAACCGCACCCGCCCACGACTCCGGTGCAGCCGTGAAGCGTCCGCAGCGGATCGCGTTCCGTCCGCTGGTACGGATCTGGTCGGTGATGCCGCGTCCCACCGCCGCCGCTCTGCCCGATCTGCTCATGTTTTCCGCTGGCCTCGCGCTGTTCTACGGCATCGTTGAAGTCGGACGCAACTGGCTCGGCCCCTTCACTCCGCATGTTGAAATCAGCCGCAGCCTCGGCGCGCTGCCCATTTATGCCGGGTACTCCCTGTTGCGCATCGCGCTTGCTTATGTGTTCAGCTTGCTTTTCGCCGTCACCTATGGATACATCGCCGCGTACCGGCCACGCGCTGAGCGCTTCATGATTCCGCTGCTCGACGTGCTGCAATCGATTCCGGTCTTGAGTTTTCTTCCCGGCGTAATGCTGGCCATGGCCGCGCTTTTTCCGGGACGCCAACTTGGGGTTGAACTGGGAGCGGTTCTGCTGATTTTTACCGGCCAGGTCTGGAATATGGCCTTCAGTTTTTACGTCTCGCTGAAAAGCATTCCGCGCGAGATGCGGGAAGCTGCGACCATCTTCCGCTTCAACTGGTGGCAGCGCTTTTTGCAGATTGAATTACCCTTTGCCACCATTGGCCTGGTGTGGAATTCCATGATGTCGGTCGCCGGGGCATGGTTTTTTCTAATGGCGTGCGAGCAATTCGGCGACTTTCGTCTCCCCGGACTCGGCTCCTATCTTCAAGCCGCCGCCGACCACGGCGACACCCGCTCGATTTCGCTGGGCATCGTCACCATGATTGCCGTCATCGTGCTCATCGACCAGTTCGTCTGGCGTCCCGTGATCGCCTGGGCCGAAAAATTCAAAATGGAGCAAGTCGAGAGCGCGAGCGCTCCGACGTCGTGGGTCCTGGAGTTCCTGCGTCGTTCGAGCGGTGTCGCGCTCTTCCGCAAGCGAGCCGTTCGTCCTCTGCGCGAACAGATGGTGCATTACTTTGCCCGCAGAAACGAGGTGCGAGCCGACTCCAACACAGAAAGTTCCACCATCCTCTGGTTCTGGCGAGCCCTGGGAGTTGCGACCATCGTCGCCATCGGCTATTCCGTCGTGCGCGTCGTCATGATCTTGACCGGCCTCGGCCACGCAGAACTTCAGCAAATCGGTATCGGACTCGCCGCCACCTTCCTGCGCGTGAATCTCACGCTGGTGCTCGGTGCTCTCTGGACCATCCCTGTCGGCGTCGCCATCGGATTCAATCCGCGCCTCGCTCGCATCGCCCAACCGCTCGCGCAGATCGCCGCCTCGGTCCCGGCCACGGCGCTGTTCCCGGTGGTTCTCCTCGTTCTGATTCGCTTCGGCGGAGGCCTTGGTGTCGGCTCGATCGTTCTGTTGCTGCTCGGCACGCAGTGGTACATCTTGTTCAACGTGATCGCGGGAGCAATTGCGATTCCCACCGATTTGAAGGAAGCGGCCAGCGTTTTCGGAATCCGCGGCTGGGAGCGTTGGCGCAAATTGATTCTGCCCGGGATTTTCCCTTTTCTTGTTACCGGGATGATCACCGCCTCGGGTGGTGCGTGGAATGCCAGCATCGTCGCCGAATATTTCCAATTCAAAGGCCAGATCTATTCAACGGTAGGAGTCGGCGCCCTGATTTCTGCTGCCACTGCGGCCAAGAATTTCAATCTTCTTCTCGCCAGCACGATTGCCCTCGCGGCCGTAGTCGTCACCACCAATCGCCTGCTTTGGCGGCGGCTCTATCGTCTCGCCGAGACCCGCTACAAACTCGAGAACTAACGGCAACAGAGCTAAACGCAACTAGGTCAATCCGGCCCTCGAACCGGTTTGTCCCTATCTCGTTTGTTGCGGTTCTCCGCTGCTGCTAGCCTTTTCCATGGTCGAGGACAAATACCGTTACCGCTTTGACGACTATACCCGCAAGGCCGAAGTTGGAATCTACGGCATTCTCGCCGTGCTGCTTACGGTCACGGCCGTCGCCGCGCTCGCCGATGGCGCCGTCTCGCTATGGCACGGCATTCGCACCTGGACGATCTCATCGCAGACGCTCGAAGTCCTCGACCACCTGCTGATCGTGCTCATGCTGGTTGAGGTCCTGCACACGGTCAGCATTTCGATTCGTTCGCACATTCTGGTCACCGAGCCTTTTCTGGTTGTCGGCCTGATTGCCTCCATCCGGCGGATCCTGGTCATCACGCTCGAAGCTTCCACTCTGACCAAAGATGGCGGTTCCTGGTCCGCCGAAGGCATGAGCATTTTTCATGCGTCCATGATCGAGTTGGGCCTGCTCGGAGTCCTCATTCTCATCCTGGTTTTCTCGATCACCCTGCTGCGCCGATACGCCCCCGCTTCAAAAGATTGAGCTTTGTAGGTGCGCGGTGGACCGCCCCGGCCGCCTGATCGGTCGATGCGTAAATCCGTTGCTCTTGCGGAATCTCGCGCAAACGGATCTACCTCCTTTGCCAAATCCCCCCACATGTTAAACAATGAAGAGTCGTGCCGGCCGCCGCGGCTGATTCCGCGGCGCGCCTGAAAATACGCAAGGAGCCTTCATGCCTGCTACTGGTGAACTGATCCGCCACATGAATTACATCGACGACATCGCCACCACTCTCCGCCGCATCAGTGCCAGCATTCCGGCCATGACTAAAGAAGAGTGTACCCGCCTCGCCGAATATATCCGCAAGTCCGAACCGAGTTATGAGAGCGTTGTTCAGCGCCTCGAGCAGGCCGGCAAAGAGGGCCGATCCGAGGTCAAGGAGTGATTGAAGTCCGCGCCGTCGCCGTTATCGGCGCCGGGCCCATGGGACGCGGCATCGCGCACGCAGCCGCCCTCGGCGGCTATCGCACCATCCTCGAAGACCTGCTTCCGAACGCCTTGCGGAAAGCGGAAACCGAAATCCGCGCCACTCTTGACCGGTCCGTCGAATTCGGCGTGGTGGATGCCGCCGAAGCCAATGCTGCCTTCTCGCGGATCGAATATGCCGGCTCGGTTGATGAAGCGGCTCGCGAGGCCGACTTCGTCATCGAAGCCGTCCCCGATGAACTGGAATCGAAGCTCGAAATCTTCACTATGCTCGACAAGTTCTGCCGCCCCGCCACCATTTTCGCCGCGACAATTCCGCTTTCAAATACCTCTTCGCTCAGCGTGACGGAAATTGCCGCCGTGACCTATCGCCCCAAGAAATGCGTGGGCCTGCGTTTTCTCCAGTCGGTGCACAAGATGAAGGTGCTCGAAATCGTGCGCTCGTTATACACCGATGGCGAAACCCTTGCCGCCGTGGTCGATGTCGGCAAACGCATGGGCAAGGAAGTTGTCGTGATCCAGGAGTTGTCGGGTTGATCAAAAGCAGAGGGGACTAGACCGCTATCGGAAGACGGGAGACGGCTTCGCCGTCTCCCGAATTTTGGGCAGACCCTCAGCCTGCCAGTTCGCGTTCAGTTAATATCCTGCTTCGATTCCAGCCGTTTCTCCAGGCCATCCAGGTAGACCTTCTGGTTGTCTGGAGCAACTGCCAGCGACAGTTTCATTTCTTTCGCCGCGTCATCGAACTTACCTTCCGAACTGTAAACCCGGGCCAATCCGGTGTGGACGAACCACAGATCGGGATGTTTCTTGGCATTCTCGCGGAAGATGGCAAAAGCTTCTTCGTTATGCTTTTGAGCCTGCAACTGGCGAGCGAACAGATGGACTTGCAACGGGTTGGCCAGGTCGAGCGCCTTCTTCTGTGCGACTGCGGATTCATCTTTGCGATTCAGCGCGGTTAGCACTTTCGACTTGGTGATTTCATTGTCGTAGCGATCTTCATTCTCGATGGATTTGTTGACGTAGACCAGAGCCTCATCGTAGCCAAATTTTTCCGTCAGGAAGTAGTTGGCTGCGTCGTCCCAGCTCATCCACGTGTACTGCGAAAGATCGCGGAGTTGTTTCTTCAGGCTGGCCTGCACCAGGTCGTGCACGTCGACTGCAACCTTGAACGGGACCGCGACTTTCTCCCATTCGAGTTCGACGACGGCTGAATCCGGCTTGAGCTGATCGAAGTCGTAGGTCAGCGCGTTGTGCAGGTCGGAGGCCGTAGGTTTTACGTTCACGCGCAGCGCGTCTTCCGACTGGTCATAGGTAAACGATCCCCAAGAAGTTGAGTTCCGTGAAAAAATAATCGTCCATTCATCGGCGTTCGGGATCATGTGGAGCCCGTAAGTGCCCGCCGCGAGCGGCTTGCCTTCAATCGTCACCGGATCGCTGAAACTGATTGTCGTGTTGAGGTTCGCTCCCGCGCGCCATACTTTGCCGTATGGAACCAGATCACCCCATACCTTGCGATCATTAATCATTGGGCGGTGATAATTGATGGTGATATCGGTAATGCCAATGCGTTGTGAAATCTCCGCCTGCTGGCTCTGCAGAGGCAGATTGAGTACAAACGATTGCGCCAGGCTCACGCCCGGCAATGCTGCCACCAGCAGGCAGAACAGGATTACTCGTAGAGTTGCGCTCAACTTTCGTCGAACCAAGATACGTCGAATCATGGGGAATGCCTCCTATGAAGAATTGGATTTCAGGGTCGACCGCCCACACAAACCCGGCAACCGCTTAGACGCGATAATCCCACACAAGTGAGCAAGGGCGCCCTCGCCCGCGGCTTTTGAAGTTGCATTTGCCTAGAGCCGCCGCTAAGCCTCCTACGGCAATGCTGTTTTTATGGTGTTTCCCGCATCTGCCCTAGAGGGCTCAAATGCCGTTTTTTTCGGGAACTGCACGGCCTCGCGCACCGTATTACAAGCAGGTGAGGCAGATCCCGACTAATGCGGTCTGCCGCATCCTGAACCCGGCAAATTTCCCATGCGCATGCTCATCGAAATCGTTCGCCAGTCGCTGGCTACCCTCTGGGCTCACAAGCTGCGCTCGTTTCTCACCATGTTCGGCATTGCCTGGGGCGTCGGATCGCTGTTGCTGCTGGTTGGCTTGGGAGAAGGTTTTCGCAGCGGCCAGGCGCGGCAACTGAAGAATCTCGGCCAGGACATCATGTTTACCTTCCCCGGCCGCACTCCGGCCGTCGAAGGCAGCACCCAGTCGGGCCGCACCTACCATTTTACGTATGAGGATTATCTTGCCATTCGCGGCGAGGCCCGCTTCATCAGGTCGATTTCGCCCGTGCTCAACCGCGAAGACATTCGTGCCGTCAGCGATTACGGTTCGACCAACGGACAGGTTTTCGGCGTCGCGCCCGTGTACAACCAGATCCGCAATATCCCCGTTGGTCCCGGCCGCTGGTTCGACGATGCCGACAACACCGAAACCCGCCGCGTGGCTGTCGTGGGCTGGGAGCTCCTGAAAAACATATTTCCTGGCCGACCCGCCGTCGGCTCCTCAATCCTGCTCAATGACATTCGTTTCGAAATCATCGGCGTGCTCAGCAAGGTCGGACAAGACGGCAACAACGGTACCAACGCGCGCATCTTCATTCCCATCGAGACCATGCGCAACTTGTTTCGGCTGAAAGACGAAAACAGCGAAGATGCCATCTCATTTCTCAACTACCGTCCGCTTACGCCTAGCGAAAATCTCGCCGCGAAACAGGAAGTCCACGAGATTCTCGCGCGCCGTCACGGTTTCGATCCCAAGCTCATCGAATCGTTCGAGGACTGGGACACAATCGAAGACAATCAGCGGGTCGCCAAGATCTTCGACGGCATGGATTATTTTCTCGGCGTGGTCGGCGTGATTACGCTTGCCCTCGGCGCGATCGGCATTATCAACATCATGCTGGTTTCGGTTACTGAACGCACAAGAGAGATCGGACTGCGCAAAGCGCTCGGAGCCACACATCGCGCGATTCTGACGCAGTTTTTTGTGGAAGGCGCGTTCCTGACCGCTTTGAGCGGAGGCATCGGCCTGGCCATCACCACCGCGTTAGTTACGCTGCTTGCCGCTTTGCCCGCGCCCGAAGGATTCGACACGCCGCGCATCGTTCCCTCATCCGCCGCGATTGCAATTCTCTCGCTGGCCTGCGCCGGCATAGCCGCCGGCTTGTATCCAGCACGCCAAGCCGCGCTGCTGCAACCAGTCGAGGCGCTGCGGCAAGAGTGAAGCATGTGTGGCGTGGGCGCCCTCGCCCGCGGCCTTTGAATTTTGATCTTGTTTGGTTTGCTTATGATTCTCGAACTCGCTCGCCAGGCCTACAGCGCGCTCAAGTACAACCGCCGCCGCAGCATCCTTACCATGCTCGGCATGGCTTGGGGAATCGCGACCGTGGTCTTGCTGCTGGCCTACGGTTCCGGCTTCGAGAGGGGACTCTGGGTCGCTTTCCGTTCCTGGGGCACAAATCTGGTCTTCGTTTTTCCCGGACGCACTTCGCTTCAAGCCGGTGGCACCAAAGCGGGCAGCGAGATCAAGCTCACGGTCAACGATCTCGATTACCTGCAGGCTGAAGTGCCGTTGCTCAAACGCATTTCGCCCGAAAGCTCCAAACAAAGCAGCGTTGCTTACGGCACGCGCAGCGGCAGTTACAGCGTCAGCGGAGTTTATCCCTACTATCAGCACATGCGCCGCATCGATGTCGAAAACGGCTCTTTCTTCACCGATCTCGACGAGAACACGCACAGCCGCGTCGCCATTCTCGGCGCCGACGTCAAGAAAAAGCTGTTCTCCGGACAAAACGCTCTCGGCGAAAAAGTGCGCCTCGATGGAATCTCCTACGAGGTTGTCGGCGTTCTCAAACACGTAATTCAGAATGGCGACGACAACATGAACGGCAAAGTCTATATCCCGTTTAGCGCCATGAGCGACCTGACCAATACTTACTATCTCAACGCCATCGCCATGGAATATGAAGGCGACCACGAAAAGGTCGCCGAGGCCGCGCGCCGCTCCATGGCTTTTCATCATGAGTTCGATCCGAAGGACAAGCGCGCCATCTTCATTTTCGACGTCTTCGCCGACCTGCTCGATCTTCGCGTCATTACCACCGGCATCAAGATCTTGCTCGGCTTCATCGGACTGCTGACGCTTGGCATCGGCGGCGTCGGCTTGATGAATATCATGCTCGTCTCCGTCACCCAGCGCACCCGCGAAATCGGCGTCGAAAAAGCGCTCGGCGCGCGCGGCTGGCACATCCTCGTCCAATTTCTTTCCGAAGCCCTGGCCATCACGCTTCTCGGAGGGCTCGCCGGCATCGCAATCGCGTACCTCGTTTCCTGGTCGGTGGGATCGCTGACGCTGTGGAGCGCCTTCGCCGAAAACGGCACCGATGGCGATATTCGCCTCGCCATCGATTCCACCACCCTGATCGCCTCCACCGTGATCCTGGGATTCGTCGGCATCATCAGCGGAATGCTTCCCGCCATCAAAGCCTCGCGACTCGACCCAATCGAAGCCCTGCGCTACGAATAGAGAAGATCTCAGGTCGGGGTCTTAGGCAAAACCGTACTTCGGGCTGGCATGGGATTTTCCTGACACCTGACACCTGACACCTGATCCGTGTGCTATATTTCCCCCATCGCCGGAGGACTTATGCGCCCACTTGGTGTCACATTGGTAGGTTTCTATCAGATTCTGCGCGGTGCGATCGGCCTGCTGTTCGGCCTTTCCATTCTTGTGTTCACGGGATTGCTCTCGAAACTGACTGCGATGGCCGCGGAAGGCGGAGCCCTCGAACGCTCCGTGCATGGCCTCGGCCATATCGCCGGTCTTATCGTGATCGTGTTTGCCGTCATCCACATGATCGCCGGCTACGGCGTGCTGCAAATGCAGAACTGGGGACGCCTGCTGACGCTCCTGTTCTCCGCCATCGGGCTGGTGCTGTTGCTCCCCGGCGTCATGCATCTGAACATGTTCTCTCTGGTTTTCGGAGCAATCAACGCGGCTTGCATTCTTTATCTGGCCACGCCTCCCATCAAGCGCGCCTTCCACGCCGAAGGCAACCCTATGCGAATGGCCGCGTAAGTCAGCCAGATTCGAGCGACGATGGATTCTTTCCGGAAGCCGCGTCTCGCCGCGTCCTCCCTCCTTCGGCAATTGCCGCGTGAACGGCGACGTCGGGCCGAACGGAAACGCGGTGAAAATCGGAAACAGGAAAACCAGCGCCGTGTCCCTCCGCCAACAAATCGAACGCGAAATCCGCGATCGCGGCTCGATCCCGTTTTCTCGCTACATGGAGCTTTGCCTCTACGATCCCGCAGCTGGTTATTACTCAAGCCATGCCGAGCAATTCGGTAAGGCCGGAGACTTCTACACTTCCAGCGACGTCCACGCTGTCTTCGGACGTTTGCTGGCGCGGCAGTTTGAAGAGATGTGGCAAGCGCTCGATCGTCCGAGTCAAATCGAAATTGTCGAACTTGGCCCCGGGCGTGGCCTCTTCGCCCGCGACGTGCTCGATTGGTCGAAAAAGAAATTCCCCGATTTCTTCGATGCCCTGACTTTCACGCTGCAGGAATCGTCGGCCACGCTGCTCGCGAAACTGCAAGATACCCTTCGCGAGCACATGGCAACGGGCAAGGCCGGAGTTGTTGAAGATCGCCATTCGGAGGGTCAGCCGGACGGTCTGCGCTGCGCCCTCGCGCCCGAGGTTCCACTCATCGTCTTCGCCAACGAATTCTTCGACGCCCTGCCGATAGACATTCTCGGCACTCAAGGCAAACTCCATCTCGCAATCGAAAATAATCATCTCCGCGAAATCTGGCTGCCGCCACAAGCCGAAGAGCTGGA
>Ga0182018_10004725_pt1 | contig 11298 bp, 6 predicted proteins | sample 812P2MmetaG_FD_120490 | JGI IMG/M metagenome (GOLD analysis project Ga0182018, IMG submission 120490) | Permafrost microbial communities from Stordalen Mire, Sweden - 812P2M metaG | ecosystem: Environmental > Terrestrial > Soil > Wetlands > Permafrost | place: Sweden: Stordalen | collected...
CGCGGCGATACGCGCGCCTCGCTGGCGGCGATCCGTTTGGGTGAGCGTAGGCTGCAGGAACTGATCGTCCGGTTCGGCGCCGCGAAACTGGATGCCGCGTTCGACGCGTTGCTGGAACGGACGGCGCGGGCGGCGAAAGAGAAATTGCGCGAACTGGTACCGAACGGCGAATACCGGTTCACCGAAACGATCGACGATGACGGCCATGGCAGTGGGCCGATCCGCATTCGCTACCGGTTCGAGGTGACGCCAGAGCGCACCGTGCTGGATTTTTCCGAGAGTGACGATCAGGTGCAAGGACCGCTGAATTTCCTGATGAATGAATCGACTCCGAAACTGGCCCTGACCGGATATTTTCTCGGCGCGACCAGCGAGGGGATGATGAATGACGGCGCGCTCGAACTGATCGATGAGGTGATCGTGCGGCCGGGCTCGATCGTGCAGCCGGTCTTCCCCGCAGCACTTGGCCTGCGTGGCGTGACAATGATGCGCAACGTGTCTGGGCTGTTGGGCGTGATGAACGTGGCGACCGGCGGCAAGGCGATGGCGGCGCATAGCGCTTATGTCATCTGGTACATCCGTGGCAAGACCGATGAGGGTGAGACCTATCTGATGTCGGATGGCGTCGGCGTCGGTTACGGCGCGCGACCGCACGCGGACGGTAACGACGCGATCTATCTCGTCGCGCAGGAGAATTATCCGGTCGAATTCATGGACTCAGTGTTCCCTGTCCGCGTTCGGTCGTACGCGATCAACCAAGACACCGGCGGTCCTGGGCGGTGGCGCGGCGGCTGCGGCATGGTGCGAGAAGTCGAAGTCCTGGCCGAGGAAGGCATGGTGTCGTTGCGCATCGATTCCGTGAATTTTCCACCCTGGGGAGTCTCCGGCGGGCAATGCGCGCGGCCAGGCCGATGCGTCATCAATCCTGGCCGGCCCGATGAGCGCGTACTGGGTCCGTTGAGCGACGGCAATATCGTCCACCGGGGCGACGTCATTCGCGTGGAAACCGGCGGCGGCGGCGGATGGGGACATCCGTTCGATCGTGAGCCGGAACGTGTGCTGGAAGACGTGCTCAGTCATTTCGTCGGCCGGGTCAGTGCCGAGGCCGACTACGGCGTCGTTCTGTCGGCGGACGGACGCGCGGTCGATGAAGCGGCCACGCTTGCCTGCCGCGCCAACCGGCCGCCGAGCGAATTGTTTCACCAGAACGGCTATCGCGCGGCGTTGGGTTGACGCCGATGAGTGACGGCATCGTCATCGGAATCGATACTGGCGGTACTTTTACGGACGTAACGATCCTGGATCGACGTGACGGCACCATTCGGACCGCCAAGACGCCCACCACGCCCGACGATCCGTCACGCGGTTTCGCAAGGGCTGCTCAGGATGGTTTGTCTGTGATGGGCGGCACCGCCAGGGACGTTTCTCGCGTCCTGCATGGCACGACGGTCGCGACCAACCTCATTCTGGAGGGTAAAGGGCCGCGGGCCGCGATGCTGGTGACCGCGGGCTTCCGGTCGGTGTTGGAAATCGGACGGCAGGATATCCCGCGCGAGGGCAGCTTGTTCGAGTGGGTTAAACCAAAGCGGCCGGTGCCGCCGCGGCTGATCTGGGAGATTCCCGGCCGTATCGATCATCTCGGCAACGAAATCCAGCCGTTGGATGAGGCGGCGATCCGCGATGCGGCGCGGGCCATCGCGGCGGAAGGGGTCATGGCGATCGCCGTGGTGTTTATCCACTGCTACGCCAATCCGACGCATGAACGCCGGGTGGCCGAGATCATCGCGGCTGAGCATCCTGGCGCTTTGGTCTCGCTGTCGTCGGACGTGCTGCCGGTGTTCCGCGAATATGAGCGGGCGATGACGACGGTTCTTAATGTTTATGTCATGCCGGCGATATCAACTTATGTCGGACAATTGGAACAGCGGCTGACCGATCAAGGTATCGCGGCGCCGTTGCTGTTGATGAAATCCAGCGGCGGCGTGACCAGTGCGCGCACGGTGCGGCGGACGCCGGTGGAAACGGTGCTTTCAGGCCCGGCGGCCGGGGTAGTTGGAGCGAACTTCGTCGGCCAGGCGGCGGGATTTCGCGATTTGATTGGCATCGATATCGGCGGGACCTCGGCCGATATTTGCCTCATTCACAAAGGTCTGCCGGGGATGACCACCGCCGGCAAAATCGCTGACTGGCCCGTGGGCAGGCCGATGATCGACATCGCGACGATCGGCGCTGGCGGCGGGTCGATCGCGCGAGTCTCCGCCGACGGCGCGTTGACCGTCGGTCCGCATAGCGCCGGTGCCGTTCCGGGTCCGGTTTGTTACGGTAAAGGCGGCACGGAACCGACCGTCACCGACGCGCATCTGGCTCTTGGCCATCTGCCGCCGTATCTGCTGGACGGATCGTTTCACCTTGATGTTGAGGCGTCGCGCGGTGCAATCGCCCGCCGCGTCGCCGAACCGCTTGGCATGACAATCGAGGAAGCCGCGCGCGGCATCCTGTCCATCGTCGATCACAACATGATGGGCGCGATACGGGTCGTGTCGGTGGAACGAGGCCACGATCCGCGCGACTTCGTGCTCGTGCCGTTCGGTGGCGCCGGACCGTTGCACGGCGGTTCGTTGGCACGGTTGATGGGCATTGGCACGATCCTGATCCCGCCCGCTCCGGGCGTGTTGTCCGCGCTTGGCCTGCTGGTGTCGAATTTGAAAGCCGAATTCACCCGCACCAGCTTGCAACGCGCGGGGGCGGTCGATTTGTCTCGCCTTGCTACCGTTTTCACCGCGCTGAACGCGGAAGCGATCGCGTGGCTGAATCAGGAAACCGTGCCGGCTGACGCTCGGCGCGTGACGTGGCACGCCAGTCTCCGTTATCAGCACCAAGGGTTTGAGCTGGTGGTGCCATGGGATGGCACCGAGGTGACCGAGGCCTCCGTTGCCGGAACGATCGCGGGCTTTCACCGGTTGCACGAACAACTGTACACATTCGCGCAAGAAGATACGCCGGTTGAAATCGTCACGCTTCGCGTCGATGCAGAGGGCGCGTTTCCGCCGCCTGTCATGCCGATACTACCACCTGGCAGCGGGTCAGAATCGGCGATGACCGGGGAAATATCGATCGCTTCGGCCACCGGTCCGCTGCGCGCGAAAGTTTACGACCGCACGCGATTGGGCGCGGGGGATATCGTTTCCGGTCCAGCGGTGTTGACGCAACTTGATGCGACTACCCTGCTGCTGGCGGGCCAAACCGCCGAGGTGCACAGTCTCGGCTCCCTGATCGTGAGAGAAGCATCATGACGACACAACCTGTCCTGCTCAGCGAATATCGCCCGCCGTCTTTTTTGGTCAGCTCGGTCGATCTGGGGTTCGATCTCGACCCGGCGGCGACCAGGGTTGTGTCGCGGTTGGCGTTGCATCGGAACCTAAAGGCGGCCCCGGATGAACCCCTGCACCTGAATGGCGAGGCGCTGACTTTGGTACGAATTGCCCGCGACGGTGTTCCGCTGGCGGAGGACGCTTATCGGATCGAGGCTGGCATTCTGACCATCGCCGAGATGCCGTCCGAATGCATGCTGGAAATCGAAACGCGGATCGCTCCGGCGGAAAATACCGAACTCAGCGGGCTGTACGTTTCCGGTGGCGGCTATTTCACCCAGTGCGAAGCTGAAGGTTTTCGCCGCATCACCTATTTCCCGGATCGGCCCGATGTGATGGCACGCTATACCGTCGCCATCACGGCGGACAAATCCCGGGTCCCCGTCATGTTATCAAACGGCAATCCTGGACCGGTCGAGGATCTGGGCGATGGCCGGCATCGGATCACCTGGGTCGATCCGCACCCCAAGCCCTGCTATTTGTTTGCTCTGGTGGCCGGCGATCTCGTGTCGGTGAAGGACCATTACACCACGAAATCCGGACGGCCCGTCGACCTTGGCATCTATGTTCGCCGCGGCGACGAGGACAAGTGCGCGCACGCGATGCGTTCTCTGAAAACGTCCATGCGCTGGGACGAGGACGTCTTCGGTCTGGAATATGATCTGGATGTCTTCAACATCGCCGCTGTCTCCGACTTCAACATGGGCGCGATGGAAAACAAGGGTCTTAATGTCTTCAACACCAAGTACGTATTGGCGAAGCCGGAAACGGCGACGGATGGCGATTACCAGGGCATCGAGTCGGTCATCGCGCACGAGTATTTCCACAACTGGACCGGCGATCGGGTCACCTGTCGTGACTGGTTCCAGTTGTCGTTGAAGGAAGGCCTCACGGTTTATCGCGATCAGGAGTTCTCGGCCGACCAAAGCAGCCGCGCCGTGAAGCGGATTGGCGACGTGCGAGCGTTGCGGGCGGCGCAGTTTCGCGAGGACCGTGGACCGCTCGCGCACCCAGTGCAGCCGAAATCCTATCTGGCGATCGATAATTTCTACACCGCGACCGTCTACAGCAAAGGTGCCGAGGTCATTCGCATGATGGCCACGATTATCGGCCGCGAGGCGTTTCGCAAAGGCATGGATCTGTATTTCGAACGCCACGATAACAGCGCGGTGACAATCGAGGACTTTGTCGCCGCGATGGCCGACGCATCCGGAGTCAATCTCGACAAATTCCGCACGTGGTACGATCAGGCGGGCACGCCCGAGGTCAGCGTCGACGATGTGTACGACCCGGATAGCAAACAGTACCGGCTGACGATCCGGCAAAACACCAAACCAACGCCAGGCCAGCCGGACAAGCAGCCTGTAGTCATTCCGATGGCGATGGGCTTGCTCGACGGCAATGGTCAGGAACTGGAAACCAGACTGGCCGGTGAGACGAGTTCGAAGCCTGGCACGCGGGTGTTGTTGGCGGATGACGCGGAGACCACGTTCACGTTCGAAGACGTGGCGAGCCCGCCGGTGCCATCGCTGTTCCGCGGCTTTTCCGCCCCGGTGAAGTTGTCCGGCATCAGCCCGGAGCGTTCACGATTTCTTGCCGCGCACGATACTGATCCTTTTGTTCGTTGGGAGTCGGGCCAGCAATATGCGACGCGCGTGCTGCTCGATTTGATCCCGGCCTGGCACCGCGGCGACACCCTGACTATTGATTCCGGGTTGATCGAGGCGTTCGCGGAAACGCTGGCCCAGTCGGATAAGGATCCGGCATTCGTGGCGGAGGCGATGTATTTGCCGGGGGAAGCGTATCTCGCGGATCAAATGGAGGTCGCCGATGTCGACGCGATCCACGCGGTGCGCGACGCGGCGCGGATCGCGATCGGTGAGGCACTGCGTGACAGGCTGCGCGCCACTTATGATCGCTACACGGACTCGGGGCCATACAGCATCGATGGTGCCGCGATCGGCCGGCGTGCATTGCGCAACGCGTGCCTGGCGTATCTGAGTGCCGGTGGCGATCCGTCGCCGGCGAAACACCAGTTCGACACCGCTGGTAACATGACGGATTCGCTGGCAGCGCTTGGGGTGTTGGCGAACATTGACCGGCCGGAGAGGGTCGTGGCTCTGGCGGCATTCCATGCCCGATGGCATGACGATCCGCTCGTGCTGGACAAGTGGTTTTCGATTCAGGCGACGTCGTCCCTGTTGGATGCCGTCGCACATGTGCGTGCTTTGTCCAGGCACGCGGATTTCGACCTGCGCAATCCGAACCGCATTCGTGCGCTGGTCGGGGCTTTCGCGGGTGCCAACCAGGTGCGCTTCCACGATCCGAAGGGCGAGGGCTACCGGTTCGTCGCCGACATCGTCATTCAGCTCGATCCATCCAATCCACAGGTCGCGGCACGCATGGTTGGTCCGTTGGGCCAATGGCGGCGGATGGATGTCTCACGTCAGGCGCTGATGAGGGCCGAACTGGAGCGCATCCTCGCGTTGCCCGGGCTGTCGACCAACACGTATGAGATGGTGTCGAAGAGTCTGAACCACTAGTACCCACGATCATTGATGGGCGAGTCGCGGGGCCGCCCTTGTCATTGCGAGCGAAGCGAAGCAATCTCCATAAGTGGGGACATGGGGATTGCCGCGTCGCTCCGCTCCTCGCAATGACAGCGGATATGTGTCGCGCTTCAGCGGTTCTGGTTACCGGTCGCCGCGGGATATCGAAGAAAGCTTCGTGCCCTTGGTGAACTTAGCGCCCTTTGTGGTGTATCGGGCCGTTGAGCGAACACAGGCGGCTCTCAATGAGGCGCTCGAGTATGGACCGCGGTTCGCTATACCACAAAGGACGCTAAGTTCACCAGGAGCACGATGCTTTCTTACCAAACCGCCCGATAAGGGAGACCGTCCATGGCCCAAACCGCTAGTCGATTCGCCGGTCAGGTTGATCAGGACTGGCTCGATCGTCATTCCGAATCCGTCCTGGAACCAGGTCTGCCGATCATCGATCCGCACCATCATCTGTGGATTCGTGACGGCAACGTTTACTTGCTCCCAGATCTCCTCAAGGACATCGCCAGCGGCCATAACGTAATCGCGACGGTGTTCGAGGAATGCCACTCGATGTACCGCCCCTCCGCTCCAATCGAAGAACAATCACTGGGCGAGACCGAGTTCGTCACCGGCGTCGCGGCGATGGCGGAAAGCGGGACATTCGGCACGGTGAAGGTTTGCGCCCGCATGATCGGCCGGGTTGATCTGACGCCTGGCCACCGCGCGCGGCCGTTGCTGGAGCGTCATATGATCGCCAGCGGAGGCCGCTTCGCCGGCATCAGGCAATCCACCGCGTGGGACGCGAGCGATCGCATTCATAAAGTCGTGCCAACGCCCGGGATGCTGCTGGACACCACATTCCGCGCCGGGTTCGCGGCGCTGGCCGCGCTCGGTCTGGTCTTCGACGCCTGGGTCTACCATCCGCAACTCAGCGAAGTGGGCGATCTGGCCGCGAGCTTTCCCAACACGCGAATTGTGCTCAACCATGTCGGCAGCCCGATCCTGGGCGGGCCTTACGCGGCTGATCGCTCCAAAGTATTCGCCGACTGGAAAGCCGGCATGGCGGCACTGTCGAAGCATCACAACGTTACCGTCAAACTTGGCGCGCTGCCGATCCGCCTCCCGGGTGTCAGCACGGTGTCGAAAGACAGCCCACCATCATCCGAGGAAGTCGCCACCGCGTGGCGGCCCTGGCTGGAGACCAGTATCGAATTGTTCGGCGCCGATCGCTGCATGTTCGAAAGCAACTTCCCGGTGCAGAAGCGCTGGTGTTCGTACCAGGTGGTGTGGAACGCCTTCAAACGCATCGCCGCCAATGCCTCCGCATCCGACAAAGCAGCGCTGTTCGCCGGCACCGCCGCGCGCGTTTATGGAGTGCCGTTAGCATGACCGGATTCTCCGATCGCATCTGGCAACGCACGACCCCTCTGCGTGAGGCGATCCATGCATTGCCATTCAACACCGAACTCGCGGCCGGCACGCTGCCGCGGGAGAAATTCCAGTTCTATATCGTGCAGGACGCGCTGTATCTCGACCAATACGCGCGAGTTCTGGCGATCGCCGGCGCGCGCGGTCCGGACAGTGCCACGCTGCGCGCGTTCGGCCATTACGCGATTGAGGCCATCGCGGTCGAGCAAGCCCTGCACGAGCGGTACTTAACAGAGTTCGGCGTCGATCCGGCCACGATCAACACCGCCGAACCATCGCCGGATGGTCTTGGCTACACCAGTTTCCTGCTGGCCACCGCGTATCACGAACCTTGGGAGGTTCTGGTCGCGGCACTGTTGCCGTGCTTCTGGCTTTACTGGGATGTCGGTACTTCGATCGCCAAAACCACCGCGCCGGACAATCCCTATCGCGCGTGGATCGATACCTACGCCGATGACGGGTTCGGGGAAGCGGTGCGTGCGGTCATCGCTTCCACCGATCAGGCCGCGGCGGCGTCCAGTGACCGGGTTCGAGACCGGATGGCGACCGCGTTTATCCGCTCCTGCCAGTTCGAGTGGCTTTTCTGGGACGGCGCGTGGCACCGGCGCTCCTGGCCGGTTTCACCGTGACCGGCCGCGTCCTGGCGCGAAGCTTCACGCGCTCAGGGCGGCCACCATGCAAAGCGCGTAAATCGCGCAATAACGGGCCCTCAGCCACGGCACGGAGATCGAGGATCGCGCCGCCGGCTCCGATCCGGCGCGCCAGGCTGGCGGTGTCGAACACGATGACGTTACCGTCGGCCGGAGGATGCATTTCCACGAGCCGGATATTCAGGCCGAGGTCCCGCAACGCCGGCTCAATCGACCGATCGCCCGCGGGCGCCGCCAGCGCCGCGGGCTTCCCATCCAGGCAAACGATCCGCGCCAGGACGTGCGCCAGCATCGCGCGTCGCAACAGGATGCCTTTCTCGCCTGGCCTTACCATCGCGGCTTCGATCATCAGCCAGGTTTCCGGTGCCGTGCCGCGCTCGATCAAACCCAGCAAGCCGGCATAACGGCCGGTCACGGAATCCGCCGCCAGAACAACATGGGTGAGGCCGTCCAGATCGCGCCACCGGCATGAGGTTGGCGGTGCGCCCGCGTCGATCAGGTCATCGAGAACCGCTGGCCAATCGATCCCCGCCAATGCGCGGCGATCCTGCAAATAGGTCAATCTGATCCGTGATCCGGCTAATAAATAATGCATCGCCTGCCCCCCGAGCCCAGGTTCTACCCTGGCTCCCCCGCGTGGAGTTTAGTGGATCATGAAGACCAGGTAATGTGAAGTTCATCACATTGGAATGGATTTAACATTAATTTCCGCCGCGCGGGGCGGCGTGACAGGGCGCTCGAGGCTCCTCTATTCTGCCCGCGCCAACAAACGCGGGGAAAACATCCATGCCACGCCGTCTGATCGATATATCCGTCCCGCTGAAAGCGGGGATCAAAAGCGATCCGCCGCGTATGTTGCCGCAAATTGATTACCTCGATCACCATCAGACCGCGCCGGCGATGGCGGAGTATATGGGTGTACGGCTCGACCAACTGCCGGACGGCGAATACGCCGCGGTAGAGAACGTGCGGATCAGCACGCATAACGGCACGCACCTGGATGCGCCTTATCACTTTTTCTCCACCATGAACCATGCGCTCAAACCGGGTGGAGAACCGTCGTGGCGGATCGACGAGGTGCCGCTGGAATGGTGCTTTCAGCCTGGCGTCAAACTTGACTTCCGGCACATGGAGGCTGGCACCGTCGTCACCCCCGGTGATGTCGAGGCGGAGTTGAAGCGCATCGGCCACGCGATCCGTCCGCTGGAAATCGTCGTGGTCAACACAGCGGCGGGTGCGCGCTATGGGGAGGACGACTACGTCGATTCAGGGTGCGGCATGGGCAAGGCCGCGACGATGTGGCTGCTGGAGCGCGGTGTGCGTTTGGTTGGCACCGATGGCTGGAGTTGGGACGCGCCGTTTTCCTTCACGCGCGAGCGGATCAAGCAAACCGGCGACGCGAGTCTGATCTGGGAAGGACACCGCGCCGGACGGGAAATCGGTTACTCGCACCTGGAGAAGTTGCACAATCTGGAGCAGTTGCCGGCGGACGGCTTTGACGTCGTGTGTTTTCCGGTGAAAGTGCATCGTGCTTCGGCGGGATGGACTCGCGCGGTCGCGATCATCAACGATTGACGGCGGCCTCAGGCCGCGATGCCGATCTTCAGGCCGAAGCGCGCGATGAGCGCCGGGACGTCCGCCTCGGGTACTGGGCGGCTGAATAAATAGCCTTGCACTTCCAGGCAGCGCTCGGCGCGTAACACGGCGAGTTGGTCGAGTGTTTCGACACCCTCCGCGGTGATGGAAATCCCCAGCGCCTGGCCCAGGGTGATGATCGCTCGCACGATGGCGAGGGCATGGGTGCCGACGTTCAGGTCCCGCACAAAGGACTGATCGATTTTGATGCGGTCGAACGGAAAGCGGCTGAGATAGGCGATCGACGAGTAACCGGTGCCGAAATCGTCAAGCGATATATGCACGCCCAGTTCGCGCAATTCCCGCAACGTCGCCAAGGTCGACGCGGTGTCTCGCAGCAGAAGCGTTTCGGTGATTTCCAGTTCCAGACGCACCGGATCCAGTCCGGACTGTTCCAACGCGTCGCGAACGATCGCGACGATATCCGAATCCTGGAACTGCACAGGCGAAAGATTGACCGCGACGGTGATGTCATCCGGCCATTTGGCGGCCTGCAGGCAGGCCTGGCGCAAGACCTGACCACCGACTGGAATGATCAGGCCGAGTTCCTCGGCGAGCGGGATGAACTCCGCCGGCGATACGAGGCCACGTTCGGGGTGACGCCAGCGGATGAGTGCCTCAAAGCCTTTCAGGACTTCGGCCTGGGTGTCGAGTTTCGGCTGATAAAACAGTTCGAGTTCGTTGTTATCCAGGGCGGATCGCAGATCCTTTTCCAGCGCGCGGCGAGCGCGGGCGCGGGCATCCATTTCCGGCTCGAAAAAGCGGAAGGTGCCGCGGCCCGCGCTCTTCGCCGTGGACAGAGCAATTTCGGCATGCGTCAGGATGGTATCGGGTTCGACATCATTCGCCGGTTCGATGGCGATGCCGACACTCGTGCCGACATTCACCAGTTGATCGCCCATGGGAAATGGCTGGCGAAACGTCTCAACCAGCCGCTCGGCCATCGCGGTGGCGCGAGCTGGCTGGTTGCCGCCGGTTTGCACGATGACGAACTCGTCGCTGCCGAGTCGGGCAACGAGGTCGGTTTGGCGGACGGCCCGGCGCAATCGCCTCGCGGCGGCGCAAAGCAGCGCGTCACCGGCTTCGTGGCCATACTCGTCATTGATTTGCTTGAAGTGGTCCAGATCGAGGCACAGCAAAGCCAGCGTGCTGCCCCGGGTGCGTTTCTGGGCCAGTCTCGTTAAATGGTCTCGCAACATCGCGCGGTTCGCCAGGCCGGTCAGCGCGTCATGATGCGCCATGTGTGCCAGGCGCTCCTCAATCCGTAACCGTTCGGTAATATCTTCATGCGTTGAAACCCAGCCGCGGTCAGGCATCGGCCGGTGGTGAATGGAAATGATGCGCCCATTCTTGAGTTGGACGATCGTGTCGCTTGGTTCGTCGGAGACGGCAATCGAGCCGCGCCAGGACAGATACTCCTCCGCCGACATGTTCGGACCGGCGTTCGCGGCGACGCGTCGCTCGACGACTTCCTCCAATGTGGCGCCGGGATTGATGGCGTCGGGCGAAAGGCCGTAGATTTCGGCGAAGCGCCGATTGGCCAGAATGAGCCGCCGGGAGCCGTCGAAGAAGCACACGCCCTGGATGAGGTTGTTGAGCGCCACATCGAAGCGGTGGTTCTGAATGCGCAGTTCAGACAGGTCAGTGCCGGAGCCCGAGCCAGGCGATCGA
>Ga0182018_10004726_pt1 | contig 11298 bp, 12 predicted proteins | sample 812P2MmetaG_FD_120490 | JGI IMG/M metagenome (GOLD analysis project Ga0182018, IMG submission 120490) | Permafrost microbial communities from Stordalen Mire, Sweden - 812P2M metaG | ecosystem: Environmental > Terrestrial > Soil > Wetlands > Permafrost | place: Sweden: Stordalen | collected...
CGGTGAGACGGCAGCCGGCCGAAGGTGACACGCGCCGGGCTTTACATTATGGGCAACTGCACCCGATCGTTTTCCTCCGGCTGCACGCGTGGGACGGAACGCGATCACCGGCTGCATTTATAATGAAGGCATCGGGTAAATACCGCGCGAGGTCTTGGGGTTATGAAACGCGTAGTAACATTTACTATATTATGTGTGGCGCTCTCGCCCGGCGCATTCGGCCAGAGCGCATCTGTGAATGCGATCGTCGGGATGGGATACCTGTATCCGCCCGTCGCTGTGGCCCCCGGACAATTGATTACGGTTTTCGTGGAAGGGAATATCCAGGGCGATATCAGCGCCGCTGTACAGAGCAACCCAGCGCCAGTATTGGAAGTGCGCCCGGGGTCCGGCTGCCCGGCCTCGACGTTTTGCTCCTCCGTGACGGCCATCACCATCCAGATTCCTTATGACATAGAACCAGGGTGTTACTTCACTAATCCGGCGTGCAACGTTGTGGTTCAGGCACAGCTAGTCGTAACCGTGAACGGCGTTGCGGGTGCGCCAATCGCACTGACTCCGCTGGCCGATCGCGTTCACATTCTGACCGCTTGCGACACGGTGGTTCCGGGCGGCAGCGGATCCGCGCCCTATAAAGGGTTGCCTTGTTCGCCCCTGGTGACGCACGCCAATGGATCGCTGGTCACGGCGGGGAGTCCGGCACAGGGCAGCGAGGAGCTTGTCGCCTATGCGGTCGGACTGGGGTTGACCACTCCGGCCGTTCCGACCGGCCAGACAGCGGCCACCCCAACGCCGACCGACGAGACTTTCGTCCTCGATTTCAATTTCCGGCCGAACGCGCTGGCGACCCAGCCCATGGCGCCTGCGGCTATACCTTTCTTGTTGCCTACAAGTCTCTATGTTCCGCTGTATTCGGGCCTCGCACCGGGGTTCGTCGGCCTGTACCAGATCAATTTCGTCGTGCCGCAGCCACCCGCCGGCACACAGGCCTGTTCCGGCGCCGTGCAATCGAATCTGACGGTCAGCGTGGGCGGGCTGACCTCATTCGACGGCGCGGGAATCTGCGCGGCGCCGCCAGAATAGCTCGATGGACGATTCGCTTCCGGGAGCAGCGCCTATTGCAAGGCGCTCAAATACTCCCCCAAGGTGGCGTCCAGCCGCTTATAGAGAAGGCCGCTAAAGCTCTCCGTTCCTTGTCCCGCCTGTGCCTGCTGCAAGCTGCGAATATAATCCAACCGGTCCGCCGGGCGCACAGCAACCGGAGGATACCCGGCACGAATTAGAATCAGGTTCATTAAGAGCCGGGCCGTGCGTCCGTTGCCGTCATTGAACGGGTGAATGTCCGCCAGACGGCGATGCGCCATGAACGCCGTGTCAGGTGTGCTGGATGCTGTGCCGAGCCAAGCGGCAAAGTCACCCATAAGCGCGGGGATTTCCGCCGGGGACGGAAACGCATGCCTCCCGGTTTCGGTGCGGACGTATCGCGAAAGATCGGCATACCGCCCGGCGATGTCAGGGCGGGAACGTTGCATCACCAGGCTGTGTAAATTGCGCACGTCGCCTTCTGTCAGCCGCGTCGTTTGGCGGGCAAGCTCGCGCACATAGCGGATGGCGTCGTAGTGATCGAGCGCTTCAAGATGATCTTTGAGGGGTTTGCCGCCGATAGTCACGCCCTGCTCAATCACAAGTGTCGTTTCGACCGCGCTGAGCGTGTTGCCCTCGATGGCGTTTGACGTGTAGGTGAGCTCGATGTCGTAGTAATGCTCCAGATTGGCAAGCGCCTCCGGCGACAGGGGCCGCAGCTTGTCGAGCCGTTCCTTTTTGGCGGCGATAGCGGCTGAAAGCTCATCCATGCACTCTCAGAAGTACCATGGGCAAACCGTTTGCGCAACGCAACGTCGACATCTTACATTTAACCGTTTATCGTGATCCGGCCGGGTTCGAAGTGGGCAGGCAATCTAGCCGCTACGCTTCCTCGCCGACAGCACGCCCGCATTCAGCCCCAGCGTGCTCAGGCCGCCGAAGAAGCGGGCGTGCTCGATCTTGACGCAGCGGTCCATGACCACTTCGAGGCCCGCCTCCAGGGCGCGCGCGGCGGCCTGCTCGTGGATCACGCCAAGCTGCATCCAAATGACCTTGGCCCCGGCGGCGATAGCTTCTTCCACGATGGCCGGCACGGCGGAGGACTCGCGGAAGATGTCCACGATCTCCAGCGGCGCGGGAAGTTCGGCCAGCGTCGCATAACACTTGCGGCCCAGGATCTCCCGCTCGCGCGGGTTCACCGGAAAGATCTGGTAGCCCGCCGCCTTCATATAGAGCGCCGCAAAATGGCTGGGGCGGTAAGCATTCGCCGAGAGGCCCACCATCGCGATGCGCCGGTACTGTTTCAGAATGCGCAGGTGTTGCTGCGCCGTGGTGGCGAAGCGCGTGCCGAGTACCGGCGAGGTGCTGCCGACTTCGCCGTTCATGCTTTCTGCGAGGCTGCGAGCGCCTGGTCCAGATCCCAGACGATATCTTCCACATCTTCAATGCCCACAGACAGCCGTACCAGGTCTTTGGTGATGCCCGCCTCAAGCTGCTGCTGGTCGCTCAACTGCGCGTGCGTGGTGGAGGCCGGATGGATCACCAGGCTCTTGGCGTCGCCGATGTTGGCGAGGTGTGAGAAGAGTTGCACGGAATCGATGAACCGGCGTCCGGCTTCCAGGCCGCCCTTGATGCCGAACGTCAAGATGGAGCCGCAGCCGAGTGGCAGGTACTTCTTCGATGACTCGTAATAAGGACTGTTTTCCAGGCCCGGATACTTTACCCAGGAAACGAACGGGCTTCTTTCCAGATGCCGCGCGACGGCCAGCGCATTGCGGCTGTGGACATCCATGCGCAGCTTCAACGTCTCAATGCCGGTGAGAAACAGGAATGAATTGAACGGGCTGATGCAGGGGCCGAAATCGCGCAGCCCTTCCACGCGCACTTTAATGATGAAGGCGATCTCGCCGAACGTTTCCGTGAAGCGCAGGCCGTGATACCCGGGGCTGGGCTCGTTCAGTTGCGGGAAATGGCCGGAGGTCCATGGGAAGCGGCCGCTGTCCACGATGATGCCGCCGATGGAGTTGCCGTGTCCGCCCAGAAACTTGGTGGCCGAGTGCACCACGATATCCGCGCCGTACTCGATCGGCCGGCAGAGATAGGGCGACGCCATGGTGTTATCGATGATCAGCGGAATGTGGTGCTCGTGCGCGATGGCCGCTACTTTCTCGATATCCAGGATGTTCATGCGCGGATTGGCGATGGTTTCGCCGTAGAGCGCCCGCGTGCGCGGCGTAATGGCGCGGCGGAAGTTTTCGGGATCGTCCGGCTCCACGAAAATGGCGTTGAAGCCCAGTCGGCGGAAGCTGACATCGAACTGCGTGTAAGTGCCGCCATAGAGCGTGCTCGCGGCCACAATGTCGTCGCCCGGCTGCATCAGGCTGCTGATTGCCAGGAACTGCGCCGACTGTCCGCTGGCGGTGGCCAGCGCGCCAACACCGCCCTCCAGCGCCGCCACGCGCTCCTCGAACACGGCGGTGGTGGGGTTCATGATGCGCGTGTAGATGTTGCCGAAGCGCTGCAGCGCGAAGAGTTCGGCGGCGTGGGTGCTGTCTTCAAAGACGAATGAGGTCGTCTGGTAGATGGGCACGGCGCGCGCGCCGGTGGCCGGGTCGGGCTTCTGTCCGGCGTGCAGGGAACGGGTGCTGAAACCCATCTGGCGGTCGGGGGTGGATTCGGGCATACCGTACCAGTTTAGCTGGGTTGCCGGTCAGCTAGCTTTGGGAGGGCTGCTCCGGTTTCCTGATCCGCGCGTATGGATCGTCGATGGATTGCTGCTGTGAATGCCGCCGAGTCAGCAGTTCGGTCATCTGCTAATCGGTCTGCATATCCGCGCGAGACATCGCTGTCAGGCGGCCATCACATGCAACATGGTGGCTTCGACCCGATCGAGGCGCTTGCCCACCTGCGCAAAACCGTCACCGCGTTTCCTGCCGAAGCGAGCCGATTTCGCGTTCCAGACTTTCCTTGATATCGACAAGCAAATTCTCGATACTGTCCATCTGTCTATCGCCTTCAATAATTGTACCCGAAACAACTATGCCACGTTGAACAGCAGCTTAAAACCCGTAGTCAGTGTGCCACTACTAGTGGCAATGAAGCAGCGTAAGGCCGTCCATCGCCGGGGTGACCTCCACGGCGATCTTGCGGAGGCCTTGCACCAGCACCACGTCCTTCATTACGCCCGCGGTGGGCGTGCCCAGACGTTGATCAGCTCGAAGCTTTTGCGATGCAAGTGGACGGGATGTGCGCCGTCGGTCTGGTTTCGAAGATCAGCCTGTAGCGGCGGCCCTTTCGGAGGGAGAGCGCGGCGCTGCCGTTGATGGTCCAGCGATTGTATCCGCCCGTCCGCCATTGATCTTGCCGAAAGACACCGGGACGGTCTCGTCCGGGTTCGGCACCGCACGGGCTTCGCCGAATGGCATCCAGGGGCACCGTCTATACTACTAGGAGAGGGTGCCATGGCGGCGAAATTACATCTCGATTGGGAACTTCCCGATGGGGCCTTGGACGAACCGTTTCGATCGGATCTTGTCGAGACGATCAGGCGGGAAGCGGCGTTGCGCTTGTTTGCCGACGGTAAGATCAGTTCCGGCTACGGCGCTCAGATGATTGGGGTCTCCCGGTGGGAATTCATCGATCTGCTCCGCGAAAGAGGGATTCCCCTTTTTTCGTACGGAGAAGGCGAATTGGACCGGGAACTCGCCGCTTTTGATGGATTGGCGCCAGATGCCAAGCCGCATCCCTGAATCCGGCGATGACCGTCGTCTCGGATAGCACGCCGCTGATCTGTTTATCGGCTGTCGCCGAGCGAGATTATCAAGCGATCCTCAAGGCCTGTGGCGAGTCTTAACGCTCAAGGGCGGTGGCTCGGCCGGCTCAGTGCCCGTTCGCTCGGAAAAACGTGGCCATAGTGGTCACCTGCTGCCTGGCACTCCCCGGTTCTCTGTTTTACGGTGTCTTCAAAGACGAATGAGGTCGTCTGGTAGATGGGCACGGCGCGCGCGCCGGTGGCCGGGTCAGGCTTTTGTCCGGCATGCAGGGAGCGGGTGCTGGAACCCATCTGGCGGTCGGGGGTGGATTCGGGCATACCGTACCAGTTTAGCTGGGTTGCGATGCCGCACCAAAAAACAGCTTAAACTCGTTTCCTCCCCCGAGGACAATGGCCGGCGATCACTTAGCCATTTTGTCCGAGGTATAGAGATTGGATCTCCCGCTACCATCGGTGAATACGGTGAACGTCTCGACCAAAAGTTGATGTTCATGGAGGTGGCCGACGACGATCACCTGCGCAAAGCTAAAAGTGTATGGAACGCTGAAGGCTACCGCCGGGCTGGAGCTCACGTTCGCGGCGTAGGCGCTGCCTGGTACCACACCCCAGTTGCACGGAGTGGGACTGCAGGCGCCGAAGACATTGACCGAGATGCCGCTGCCCGAGGCGGCGATAATTATTTCTACCAGGTCCCTGGTTGTCTTATCGACGTTCTTCCAGGTTCCCAACAACGGCGTTGGCGATACCACGGCCGCCGCAGCCCCGGCTTCCGCAATATGCGTGGGAGCCTTGTACTCATGTTTCGTAATCGTACTCATTGAATTCTCCTTCTGCTCTCGTTTACGAGAGACATACAGTAGTGACATTCGGAGGCCTCTCATTTCAAGTATTTCAAGTAAACGGATATAATGGCTCCGAGGAACGGGCACCGATGAACTGCGACGGAATGTCCATAGGTGCGAAATGATCTCGCGACGCGGCTTGATTACGGGCGTTCTCTCCAGCGCTACGGCTCTGGCGCTGCCGCCGCGGCGCACTATTCTGGCCTATGTGGGCAGTTACAGTTCCCCGCAAGGTCCGGAAGGCAGCCACGGACATGGACAGGGAATCTACCTGTTTCAGATGAACCCGGAAACCGGCTCTCTCTCTCAGCGCCAGGTCATTCCGAATGGCGGCAACCCTTCGTGGCTGGCATTCGACCCTATTGGAACGTATCTCTACGCTGCCAACGAGACGGCCGATGGCTCCGTCAGCGCGTACTCCAGAGATCGCGCGAACGGGCGCCTGACGCTGCTCAATACCGTCAGCTCGCAAGGCGCCGGTCCGGCGCATCTGAGCGTCCACCCTGCCGGCAAATATGTGTTGGTCGCCAACTACGCCGGTGGCACGACGGCGGTCCTGCCCATCCTGTCGCACGGCGACCTGGGTCAGGCCACTGACGTCAAGCACGACCAAGGCGCGGTCGGCCGGCCGCATGCGGCTAGCGCGCCGCCGGGAAGCTTCGCCATCAGCGGCCACGACAGCGTGCATGCGCACATGATCCAGGCCGATCCCTCGGGCCGATTCGTGCTCTCGGCCGACCTGGCCCTGGATCGCATCCTGGTCTGGAAGTTCGACGCCGCGAACGGCACGCTCTCGGCCAACGATCCGCCCTGGGTGGCGATGCCGCCCGGAGACGGTCCGCGCCATTTCGCCTTCCATCCGAATGGCCGCTGGCTGTATTCGCTGCAGGAGGAGGCCTCCACGCTGGTGACCTTCGACTATGACGCCGCGCGCGGAAGGCTGACGCCCAAGCAAACCGTCTCCAGCCTGCCGAAAGGTTTCGCCGGCACCAACTTCACTTCGGAGGTGCGTGTTTCCGCGGACGCGCGCTTCGTCTACGCCGCCAATCGTCTGCACGACACCATCGCCTGGTTTTCCATCGGCGACGGGGGCAGCCTGACCTTCGCCGGTGAAGAATGGACGCGCGGCGATTATCCGCGCAGCTTCAGCATCGATCCCACCGGCGGTTTCCTCTACACCTGCAATCAGAGAAGCGACGCGATTGCCTGCTTTCGAGTCGATCGGAAAACGGGCGCACTCGCGTTTACCGGCCAATACACAGCGGTGGGCACGCCCGCGATCATAATCTTCATCTTCCAGGATTGACATTGACAATGACGAAGACTTTCGTCATAATGCGGTCATGGAATCCAAGCGGCGCAAACCCACGGAAGCAGAGCTGGCGATTCTGCGCGTCCTCTGGGAAGGCAAAGCGCAATCCGTGCGCGCCATCCAGCAGGTGCTGAACGAATCGCGCCCGACAGGCTACACCACGGTCCTCAAGCTGATGCAGATCATGACTGAGAAAGGCTTGGTCGAGCGCGACGAGAGTTGCCGCCCGCAGCGATACCGGGCGCGCTACTCGCGGCAGCAGACCCAACGGCAATTGCTCGGCGACCTGATGAACCGAGCCTTTGGCGGATCGGTGAAGGCGCTGGTGCTGCAGGCGCTGGCGGCCAAAAAGTCGTCCCCGGAGGAACTGGAGGCCATGGAGAAGCTTTTGGATCGAATCGAAGGAGGCAAGAAATGACGGCGATAGCTCAAGCGCTCAGCGCGGCGCTGCTCGATTTCGTGTGGCAGGGGCTGCTGGCGGCCTTTCTGCTGTGGACAGCTCTCTTCGCCCTAAAGAACCGTTCGGCGCGCGCCCGCTACCTGGCAAGCTGCGTGGCGCTGGCCGTGATGGCGGTACTCCCGATTGTCACCGCATGCCTGGTGTACACTGCGCCGGCCGTGTCGCATGCGCCGGCGGGATGGGGCGGCGCCGCTCCCGAAACGATGCGTGCCGCGATGCCCGGCCCGGCCGGCTCGGGCTTCGACTGGGCTGCCGCCTGGGTCGATCGCCTCGCACGGTGGGCGCTGCCTGTATGGTCGTTGGGAGTGCTGTTGTTCTCGTTGCGCCTGGTGTGGGCGGGGCGCCAGATATCCGCGCTCCGCCGGCAGGCGACGCCGGCTGAAGCGGCGGTGCTTGCCATCGTCGGCGATCTCCGGAAGCGTATGAAACTGGCGCGCCCTGTACGCGTGCTCGTTTCCGCGGTTGCCGACTGTCCCAGTGTGGTGGGCTGGATCAGGCCCGTCGTGCTGCTGCCGGCTGCCACGGTCTTGGGACTGACTCCGCAACAATTGGAGGCGGTGCTGGCGCACGAACTCGCGCACATTCTGCGCTACGACGATCTGGTCAACATGCTGCAGACGGCCGTGGAAACGCTGCTGTTCTATCATCCCGCGGTGTGGTGGGCGTCGGCGCGCATCCGGCAGGAGCGCGAGCTATGCTGCGACGATCTGGCGGTGGATACCTGCGGCGACGCGCTCTGCTACGCGCGCGCGCTTACCCGGCTGGAAAGGCTGCGAGTGACCACGCCGACGCTGGCGATGGGCAGTACAGGCGGACCGTTGTGGTATCGCATTCAGCGGCTCACGGGCGATACGGGCTGGCAGCGCGGGCCTTCCAAGCTGCCGGGTATTCTGGCGCTCTCGCTGGGCCTGATCTGTTTCGCGCTGAATATGCAATGGGCACGCGGCCAGCAACGGGATACGCCCGCGCCCACGCCAGAACCAGCAGCGGTTGAAACCAGCATGCCGGACGAGCCCGGCGTGCGCATCGATCTGGGCGGCGCCAGCCTGATCCACCGGGACGAAGTGGAATACCCTGCGGCGGCCATCCAAAAGGGCATCCAAGGAACCGTGGTTGTGGAAGCCACGCTGGATGCTACGGGAGTAGTCAGCGACGCGCGCGTGTTGAGCGGGCCGCAGGAACTGCGGAAGGCGGCGCTGCAATCGATCCTGCAATGGCACTTTGCGCACGATGCAGCCGGGAGCACCCGGCAGGTCGGCATCGCGTTCCAGTTGCCGGTCGAGGGCGGCGCGATGCAACATTCCGCGGATCAACGCAACCGCAAGGCGGAAGCTCGGGCGCTCATGGAGGTGAAACGGCAGCAGGACATGATTGACGCCACAATACAAAAGAAACTGGCTGAGAACATGGCGGAAAGCATCTCGGAGCAAGCGCGCAATCTTCAAAGCCGGTATACAGCCGACGCATCCCGGCAGCAGACCGAGGCGACGAAACTCGCCGAAATGTCGGCAGCGGTGCAGGCCGAGCGCAATTTGGCTTCCACTAAGCTTGCGGAGTTACTTGCCGAGGAAGATCAAGCGCGCCAAGGCCGGCGGCACGCACAGGCCGAGGAGGAGACCGAGGCAATACAGCGCGCATTACAGACTCTCCAGGCCCAGGCCGCCGCGCTCACTGGGACCAACTCTGCACTGACGGATGCCCGCCGGGCCCAGTTGGCAGTCATGGAAAAAGATCTGGCCGAACTGCGGGCGGGACTTGCCGATTCCCGTAGCTCGCCGGTCTTTGCCGGACGCAAGCTGAAGAACATCGACATCCAAGGTCTGACCGCCGCATCGCGCGACGAGTTGCTCGCGAAGTTGCCAGTGCACGTGGGCGACACACTGGCCGAAGACTCTATGGAAAAGGTTGAAGCGGCGGTGAAGCAGTTCGACGAACATCTCGGCTTGTCGATGTTCACGGCCGGCGACGGCCAGGTGGAGATTCGTATCACCGCGCCGTAAGGCGGCGCACGCACTCATGCGGGCCGACGCCTCTATGATCGGTGGACTCATCGGCTTCATCGTGCCAGCAACTCCGCAAGCCTATCGTAGCCCACAGCTACGCCATGCTCCATGGGGGTTTTGAGGACCGCATCGCGCGCCTCCCGCGATTCGTAGCGCACCGTCAGCGTGAGCGTGGTTCTGCCGTCATGCTCAACCAGGACCGTCGTTACCAGCGCATCGCCGGGGTACCAGGGATCGTCGAATCTCTCGGTAGCGACGATGCGCGCGGGTGGCACGATTTCTCGATAAAAGCCGCCCATTCCCATCTCGTTTCCGTCCGCACCGCGCCACACGTAGCGATAGGCGCCACCCACCTGCAGATCGATCTCGCAGACCGCCAGCGACCAGCCGGGCGGCCCGAAGAACCAACGCTTCAACAATTCTGGCTTGGTCAAGGCCTCGAAGACCTGGCTGCGCGGCGCGTCGAACACGCGTGTCATCGCGATTTCGTGGTCGGCGGGCGTAGTGACTTTCAGTGTTCCGGTATTCTTCATCGACGTTTTTTCTCCCTGGTCTTCAGTTCGTCAAGCAGCGCGTCGAGGCCCTGGAACCTGCCCTCCCAGAACCGGCGGTAGCCTTCCAGCCACCCTGTAGCATCCGCCAGCGGCTTGGCTTCCAGCCGGCACGGCCGCCTCTGCGCGTCGCGGCCGCGCGAAATCAGTCCCGCCCGCTCCAGCACCTTGAGGTGCCTGGAAATGGCGGGCTGAGTCATCGCGAACGGCTCGGCCAGTTCGGTCACCGGCGCCTCGCCCGACGCCAATCGTGCCAGGATGGCCCGGCGGGTTGGGTCGGCCAGCGCTGCGAATATTGTATTCAGACGCTCGGAACTGTACATAATCAATGCGTTATATAACCATATGATTATGCACAAAAAGGGGCGCACCTGTCAAGGTTCCATCGGCAATCGATCGTTTGGCCGGCTTCTTACCGAGCCGCGACAGGCCGGGAAGCGATTGCGTTTCCGTAGGCCCTGGTCCGCGTAAGGCGCTAAAACAAACGCGCGCCGGGACTGCGGGCGGCACTTCCACGGCCCAGACGGCATTTCAGAGTTCTTCCGGGTTTTACCGCCGTTCATCCCCCAAACGCCGACGAACGCACCGCCCGCCCCACCCACACTTGCTTAACTCCAACCCAGTGTGATATCGTCATCGAAACCTGGGGTATTCTCCCCAAGGCTTGAGGGAATCCATAGAATGCTGCTTGCTCCGATCATTTGGGTGCTGACCGTCGTCATTATGTATTTCTTCGCAGCCAAGGTCTGGTGGTTTCCGCCACCCATTTCCCAGCATGGCCTGGCTTATGACGCGCAGTTCATGCGCACGCTGGTCATCACCGGCATTATCTTCTTTTTCGCGCAGTTCGCCCTGGGCTGGGCCATCTTCCGCTATCGCGACGACGGCCGCCGCGCCAGCTATTCGCACGGCAACAACAAGTGGGAAACCATCTGGACCACCGCCACCGCCATTCTGTTCGTGGGCATCGTTTTGACGGGCACCAAGATCTGGGTCGCCGTACACCTCTCCGAGCCGGACCCCAACGCCATCCCCATCGAGCTGATGTCCAAACAGTTCGCCTTCTCTTTCCGCTACCCGGGTCCGGACGGCAAGTTTGGGAACACCGACTTGAAGCTGGTTAACGATGCGGCGGGGAATCCCTTCGGCCTCGACGACAAAGATCCGGCCGCCAAAGACGATATCGTGAGCGCCTCGTTGAAGGTGCCCGCCGGCAAGCCCATCAAGCTGATCATGCATTCCCGCGATGTGATTCACAACTTCTTCGTCCGGGAG
>Ga0182018_10004729_pt1 | contig 11295 bp, 13 predicted proteins | sample 812P2MmetaG_FD_120490 | JGI IMG/M metagenome (GOLD analysis project Ga0182018, IMG submission 120490) | Permafrost microbial communities from Stordalen Mire, Sweden - 812P2M metaG | ecosystem: Environmental > Terrestrial > Soil > Wetlands > Permafrost | place: Sweden: Stordalen | collected...
GAAAAGGCGCGCTTTGCTGCCGGACACAATCAGTCGCTCGACACGGTTGCATATTGGGACTTGCCTACGCTGGCGGGGGCTGGCGCACTGCGATCCGACGCCAACGATATGCTGACGTTTGTGGCGGCCAATCTCGGCTATGTCAAGTCGCCGCTGGCTCCGGCGATGGCGGCCATGCTGACTACGCGCCGTCCAACCGGTATGCCGGATTTGGAAATCGGGCTGGGATGGCACATCCTGACGAAAGACGGGAACGAGATCGTCTGGCACAACGGCGGAACAGGCGGGTTCCGTACCTTCATCGGCTTCGATCTGAAGAACCGGCGCGGCGTTGTCGCGTTGTCTAACACATCGACGACGGCGGGAGTGGATGATATTGGACGGCATTTGCTTGACGCCAACCTGCCGCTGGTCCAACCCGCAAAGGAACACAAGCAAGTTGCCGTCGACCCCAAGCTTTTCGATGGATACACCGGGCGTTATGAACTGGCGCCGAATTTCATCCTGACCATTACGCGCGAGGGAACGCAACTTTTCGGGCAGGCCACTGGACAGCCAAAATTCGAGTTGTTTCCCGAGGGCGAGCGGGATTATTTTTTGAAGGTCGTCGATGCTCAGATAACCTTCGAAACCGACGAGCACGGAAAAGCCACGGGATTAGTGCTTCACCAGGGCGGCGATAACCACGCGAAGCGGATCGAATAGCTACCTCGCGATCACTTCGTCCAAAAACTGCCGCAACACCGTGGCGACCGCGTCCGGCTGCTCCCAGGGCGTGTAGTGTCCCGCTTTCGGGATCACTTTCAACCGGCTGCCGCGAATATTCTGCTGCATCAGTTCGCCGTCAGCGACGGGCGAGAGCACATCTTCGTCTCCCATTACGATCATCGTAGGCACGTCGATCGACTTCAAGTCTGCGACCGAGTCAGGACGCTCCGCCATTCCGCGCAGGACGAGGTTGATATCCTCGGCTGACATTTTGCGCATCATGGCGCGCGCGCCTTCGACTAAATCGGGACGCGCAGCGACGGTGGTGCGGCCGATCAGCTTCAGAATCATAGCTTCGAAAAACGGCTCGGTTCCCTGCTCCAGCACGGCGGATGCCGTCTTCAGCCGATTTGCGCGGGCTTCAGGCGTATCGGCTTGCGGGCGCGTGTCACAGAGCACGAGCCCGCTCACGCGCGCGCGAAAGCGGCGCCAGAATTCAAACAGGATGTAGCCGCCGATGGAACATCCGATGAACACGGCCCCGCCAACGCCCGCCGCATCGAGCACGCGCGCAATGTCACTGGCGTGCTTTTGCATGAGCGCCGGCCCGTCACCAATTCCAGAATCGCCGTGGCCGCGAAGATCGGGAAGAACCAGTTGGTAACGCGATTCGAGCATTGCGGCTACGGGATCCCAAAATTCGTGATGACAGGGAAAAGGATGGAGAAGAACGACCGGCGGGCCCTTCCCGCGAATTTCATAGAAAATTTCGGCGTCGTCGCTGCGCACGCATTGCATGGGAGGGAATCAGAATACAGCGAAATGCAAACGGAAGCGATTCTACGTAGAGACGAGCTTTGCCGCGTCTGTGATTGCAAGGTCCGTGCGCTGGCTGGCTCGGGAGACAGGCAAGCCCCGTCTCCTACCGCCAACCGCTAGCTCGCTACCGGCTGTTGCACGGGAGCACGCAGGAGCAGCGGTTCTTCCGGAATGATGATCCACGCCAGAATGTAGGCGACGATGCCGGGAAAAAATCCGCAGCACAGGGTAATGAAGAACCAGAGGATGCGCACCAGAGAAGTGTCGAGCTCAAAATAGTGCGCTAGTCCGGCACAAACGCCGCCGATTTTTCGGTCGGCGCGCGAGCGCATCAATTTTTTCGGAATGGGCGAAACTCCCACCAGGATGCCGCAGTGAGAGCAATATCGCGCCTCGTCAGCGATAATCTTGCCGCAAGCGTTGCAGTACATGATTGTCTCCCCCTAGTCTATGATACGACGGCTGCCGGGAAAAAGTTCCCAGGCAGTTTCTAGCTTCTTCTATTCGCGATACGCTTCTTTCATTAGCTTCCGAGCCTTGTCAGCTTCCGCGTTGCTGGAATTCGCGGCCACAACAGCCTCGTATTTCTTCACCGCCAGATCGCGCTGCTGCAGCTGGTCGTACATTTCACCCGCTCCCAGGTTTGCCTTTTGCAGCAATTCGGGATCGGCATCTTTCACCTCGTTCACCATCTCATAAGCGGCCAACGCAGCCTGATATTTCTTCTCGCTGCGCAGCAGGTCGCCCAATCCGATGGCCGAGATTTCATAATGCAGACTCCCGTACTTGCCCTCGTGCCCATCCTGCCACACGCGCCGGTACTCCTCTTCGGCCTCGCTCATTTTGCCGGAGGTACGCAGCAGGTTCGCGTGTTCGAGCGGAAAAAGATAGTTGTGCGGGAACCGGTCGCCGAGCGCACTCGCGATCTGCAGGGCATCGGAGTAGCGATGTTCGCGCCGCAGAAAAACCATGAGCACGACGCCTGCGTCCACGCTGGTTTCGCCGTTCGCGCGGTATGCGTCGTTCAAATACTGCAGTCCCTTGTTCTTGTCGCCGCTCAGTCCCACCAGCGACACAGCGATCTTTACCGCGAACGGCAGATTTCCCATCACGTAGTAGTGCGCTCCCACGACCAACTTAGCATCGGCATATTTCGGGTCGAGTTCGAGGACGCGCTCATGGTCGCGCCGCGCTCCGACCGCATTGCGCAGGGCGGAAAACCAGGCGCGCTCGATGAGCGCGGTATAAAGCGCGAACTGTCCGCGCGTCACGCCGCGGGCGTAAAGCATGTCGACGTTGTCGGGATTCCGCGCCAGTTCGGCGTTTTCCAGCTTCTCGGCCTGTTCCACCAACTGCTTGATGCGCTGCTTCGTGGCCGGATCGGCCGTACGATGGGCGATTCCGATGAAGTTGTCATTCGAGTAGTCGCCCGTATTCATCGCGCCCATGCGGTAGAGTTCGCGCACCAGAATCGTGGAGAGCAGATGGTTTACGGCGAAGGGATCGTTCGGATGGCGCTGCAGGATCTTCTCAAAATCCTGCACGGCGGCGTCGTTGTCGAGGTTGTAATAGTGCTCGAAGGCTGCTTGGTTCAATGGATCCTGCGGACGATAAATGATCGAATTCCCGGAATCGTTAGCCTGGCACAGCTGGGCGAGCAACAGCACTGCGATGACGGTAAGTGCGGAGCGAAAGCGGGCAAGAGGCAAGAGCACGCCTATTCAGTTTAGCTGATTGGGGCCTGTCATCGCCTGCTTCGGACAAACCTACACCGGCAGTTCTTCCTGCATCCAGCCGACGGTGGGTTCCAGCTTGGGCTCGGCGGCCAGGTCGAGCACCAGCTTTTCCAGGATCAGGCGTTTGCCGGGAGGGTTCGAGCGCAGGGCGAGATCAGCTTTGGCTACCAGGCGGATGGCCCGGGTCAGCTCACGCTTCGATTTGTAGCGGCGTGCCTGGCGGATGATATCGTCGGCGGCAAAGGGGGGTACGCGGAAACCTTGCCACAGCGCCGCCCACAACATGCGCTGGTCGCGGACGTTGCGCTCGAGTATCACCAGCATCTGGCGGAAAGTTTTGGCCAGCATATAAAGATGGCCGATGGCGGCTTCTTCTCCGTCTCCGGTGGAGAGCAGGCCGTCGAGGATTTGCAGCGCGCGGACGCGGTCTTTGGCAGAGATGGCGTCGGTCAGCTCGTAAAGTGAGCGCTGCTTGGCGGCGAGCACCATGGTCTCGACATCGCCGAGCGTAATTTTTTTCTTTTCGCCGACGTAGAGAATCAGCTTCTCCAGTTCGTTTGAGACCATCATCATGTCGCCGCCGAGGGCGTCAACTAATTCTCTGGCGCCATCGGCGTCGATCTTGACGGTGCGGGTCACGCAATACTCGCTGATCCAGCGGACGGCCTCGCCTTCTTCGACGCGCGAGAGCTCGACAATGCCGCAAAACGGGCCGAGGTCTTCGCGGATCTTCTGATACCGGTCCCTGTCGGTCATCTCCATGCGGCGGGCGTCGGCAGGGATGCTGATGTGATCGGCGACGAACACCAGGAGCGCGTCGGGATTCGGGTTTTTGCAATAGGCTTCGATGGCCCCAATTTTTTCGTCGTTGGAGTTCGAACTGCGGCCGAATAATGTCTTCACACCGCGTACGAAGAAGACCTGAAACGGCGCCATGAGAGAAGGCGTGCGGGCACGGTCGAGAACCTCGTTCAACGAGCTTTCGGCCAAGTCAAATTCGAAGAGGCCGAAGTCGCGCGTATCGGGCGCGATCAGGTGTTCGAGGATGGCATCGCGGCAACGTTTGCGAAAAAACGCTTCATCGCCGACCAGGACATAGGCGGGCTTGAGCTTGCGCGACTCCAGTTCGGAGAAGAAGCGGTCGGCTTGGCTGAAGGCGCGCACTCAGTCATCTTCTAACATCGGGGACGGGGATACAAGTACGGACCAGGGGCACGGAAAACCAGTCCCTTCGCTTCGCTCAGCGGTGACAGATTTATCCGCAGGAATAGCAAGGTTAGTGAGGCAAGGTTAGTATGCTTCCAGAATATTGGCCACCAGAGTGCGCGCGAAATCCCGCGACAGGCGGTCTACGGCAGGGGAATCCTCCTGAAAGAAGCTGGTAAGGTCACTCGATATTTCGTATTGCTCATGGAAAAGGTAGGCCGGATTTTCGAAAAGCACTTTGCCCTGGCGATCGGTGAGGGTGACCTTGACGCTGACGGTGACAAGGGCGCTAACCGCGCGTCCGGTTTGCGAGTCGTAGGCTAGAGGCGCGGCGCTGGCCGACGTTACCGTCGCTTTCAGTACGGCATCGGCGTCGCTGTTTGTATTGTGGACGACATGATACTGCGTCCGGGCATCGAACTCGCGCACGACCGCGTCGGTAAGCAGTTGCTCGATGCGGAAGGTCTGGCTCTGGCTGACGAATCCGGGTATGGCAATGGTGTGGATGTTCTGCGGGAGTTCGGCGGCGGTTCCGGTGGTGTGGTAACCACACCCGGTTACGGCGAAGACGAGCGCAAGCATCGAGAAGCCGGTCATCCTCCCGATCATGCCTCGCCAAATCATGCTTCGCCGACCCATCCCTCGCCAGTTCATTGAACCTGGCCTCGCGGGCGGGAGGCGGTCATGGTTTCGGCGCACTCTACAGCGGACAGGGCCGATACTCGCAGATTGTCGGTCGTGGCCCAGAGCCATACTCCGTTCCCTTCATTTTTCGACAATGAGACCAGGATGTCGCCTTGGCCGGCGGCGCTCACGCTGGTGGGAGCGTCTTCGGAGCTTATAACTACGTGTTCTCCGGCCATGGCTTGGGAAAAATCAGCGAGCGCGACGGGTTTCTCGAACTCCAAATAGACAGAAAAGCCGTGGCCGTGGAAGACGGGCGCCTGCAAGACCTGGAGCGAAAGCTCGACCGCGGCGGGAGCGATCTGTCGGTAATGCCGGTGGATGCGCCGCGCCACGGCTTCGAGCGACAGGTTCGAGCGCTCCCCATACCGCGCCACCATGTTGAAAGCGAGCTGGATGTCGAAGACATTCTTCGGCAGTTCCTGAAAAGACAGCAGATTGACGGTCTGCTCGTGCAGTTCGTCCATTGCCTTCTGTCCGTTTTCGGATGCGGGTTCAAGGACAGTCGCGACGATGCGCCGGATTCTGGCGAATTGTTCGGTGCGCAAAGCGAGAAGGGCAAGAACGGTGGCAGCGGGGTGGGCCACGACCACCGGTCCGGGTTGCAGATTGGGAACGCGGGGCTGCGCCGTCTGGCGCGTAATCCAGTCTTCAATCCAAGGCGAGCGGATGGAAATTCCCGGCTCATCTTCGAGCGCGTAAGTGAGATCGAGGATGGCAGCGCCCAAATCGCGCGCCGCTTTCCAGTGCATGCGGGTGGAGCGCTGGTCGCTGGCAAAGAAGGCAAAGTCAACGCGTTCGAACTGCTCGGTGCGGATGCTCTGGATAAAGTTCATCTCGTCGCCGACAGCTTCGAGCTGTCCCAGAGACTCGTCGTCATCGAGCAGGCGGACATCGACAGCCGGAAAACTACGCTCCCGCAGGATTTCAGCGACTTCTTTTCCCCTGAGCGAGGCGGCGCCGACGATGGCTACGCGAAAGAGGTTGATACCGCGGAGATCGGATTGCGAGGCGGCGGATTTCGACACGGGGCTTTTTGAAGTGGAACTCATAGTAAGAAACTCACATCAGCGGAACTCACATCAGTGAAACTCATGGAGTCTGAGATGCTTCGCGGTAGGCTGGAGGTGCAGGCGGGCTCTTGCGGCGAAAGATCCACTGCAGTCGCCAAAGGACTCCGGAAGCCATGTAGAGAATAGCGATGGCGAAAAGAACCGGGCGCGAAAAGAACCAGATCGACGAGAACAATACGGCGAGAAGCACGATCAGCTGGAAGGGGCGGCGCGAACGGAAATCGATGTCTTTGAAGCTGTAGAAGCGCCAGGTGCTGACCATGAGATAACCGACGACAACCACCATCATCATCCAGCACATGGAGGTCCACCAGGAAGTGACGGGCGATCCGGCGGAGAAATGGACGATGGCGGCGATCACGCCGGCGCCGGCAGGGATAGGCATGCCGACAAAGTATTTCTTGCCGGGACGGCCGGGATTCGATGGCTGGGGATTCTTGGCGATATTGAAGCGGGCGAGGCGGCTGGCTCCAGCCATGAGAAACGCGAAGCACGCAACCGAGCCCAGCTCGATAATCTTCTGGTGAAGTTCGGGAGAGGTGGTCAACGGCAAAAGATGAAAGCCCCACATCCAGGCAAGCAGCGCGGGAGCAACGCCAAAAGTGATGACATCGGCGAGCGAATCAAGTTCTTTGCCAAAATCGCTGGCGGTATTGGTCATGCGGGCGATGCGGCCGTCTAGTCCGTCAAACAGTACGGCGAAGCCGATGGCTTTGGCGGCGAAATCCATGTGCCAGGGCTCGGCGGCGTTGCCGTGGACAGTCTGCAGAATGGCATAGAAACCGGCGGCGATGTTGGCGGTGGTGAAGAGCGACGGCAGAATGTAGATGCCTTTGCGCAACTTTCCGCGGGGAACATCGGAGTCGCGGCGATGAGGGGTCAGGTCAGGCATGGCGAATGGGCCTCCGGGTTCAATGGGCCTCCCGCGATGCGGTGGAAGCGGCGGAAGCGAACTGCCTGACCGGCAATACCGCAAGGACTGTGGCTCCGCCTTGGACATGATCGCCGAGCTTCACCTGAATGGCGGCATCGGTATCGAACAGGACATCGACGCGCGATCCGAATTTGATCAGGCCGACACGCTGCCCGCAAGCGAGCCGGTCTCCGACCTTGAAGTTGAAAACAATGCGGCGCGCGATGAGCCCGGCGATCTGCTTGAAGATCACGGTACCCGCTTCACCTTCGACAGTCACGATGTTCTGCTCGTTCTGTTCGGCGGAATGGGGGGACATGGCGTTGAGGAACAGGCCGCGCTGATAGCGGATGTCGCGGATGATTCCGGCAATCGGCGAGCGATTGACGTGGACATTAAAAACATTGAGAAAAATGCTGATGCGGCGGCGCGAGACCCCATTCGCGGTGACCAGCGAGACCTCGGTGACTTTGCCGTCTCCGGGAGAAACGATTGCGCCGGGCACCATGGGTATCTGGCGCTCGGGATCACGAAAGAACCAGAGGAAGAACGCGGCCAGTAGCAGCAGCGGAACGGCGTAAGGCCACGCCGCCAGCCAGGCAATCACGCCCGCGGCGAGCAGGCAGCCAAATCCGTAGAAGTAGCCGTCACGAACCATGGGAATTTATTCAGGTTCATTATATGGCGTAAGTCGTTTGGCGGTTGGCTGTTTCGGCGGTGGGCTGGATGTCGCGCACTTCTTCTAAAAACGACACCTATTTGGGGTGAGCCAGAACGGCTGCGTAGTGGTCGATCCATTGCCTTTGCTCGGCAGTCTCTGGAACTTGGATTCCGCGAGCGGCACTTAGAGCGTCAACCGCGCTTCCCGGGGAAACGCCCCTGGAGACCAGCAGACAGGCGGCTATCAATCCGGTGCGTCCAATTCCCTGCCGGCAATGAACCACAACGTTTTTCCCCGCCGAGAGATCGGCATCGAGTCTATCCAATGCGGCTGACACTTCCGACTCCGAATTTGGCACCTGGCGATCGGGGATGGGGAGTGAGGCGAACTTCATCTCGTGGGCTTGCGCTTCGCGCCCCTCTTGCTTCAAATCGAGATCTTGCTCTTCATCGGGAGTCAACAAAGAGAGCACGGAGTCAATTCCAGCCTTGCTCCAGTCCGCCATTTCGTCGTCGAGCCAGTCGCCGCCGCGCGGACGGGAGGCTAGAGCCAACTTTCCAGGCCAAGGGCCATGCACCCAAAAGAGTTTTGTCCCCATCGTTTAAGACTCCTCTTTCACGACGATCTCACGTGGCAGCGCATCGACATTCACGCCTCGTAGGCGAAGAATATGAATTCTATGATGTCCGTCGAGTATGGTTCCATCCGGTCGCGTCTTCAAGCAGTCTTTTCGGCCAGGCAGCAATGAATCCTGGAGAGTGTCAGTTGAGCGACGTTCCATTTCGGTGAGTTTTGCGAGGCTGAGAGAAGCATCTGGGTGGAGGGGTTTAAGCGGAGAATCCGAAGAACAACTCGACATCTTGTCATCAATTCCGTACCAATTGCCGCGTGGTTGCCGACCTCAGATGCAGATCTTCAGTTAAGTTTAATAGAAGGAAGGCGTTTAGACACACCTAGCGTGGTGGCAGAAGCTTACGATTTCCCGTCCCTGGAAACGGCTTCTCGGGTCCTTGTTTCAGCGCCCAAGAAATCTAGGCGGACTGCCTATGGACTTGCATTTCCAGACTCTGCATCTGGTCTTTGAGGCGCAGCTTCAGCTTCTTCAGCCGCACTTCCTCTAGTTTTTCGTCTTCGGTGAGATATCGTTTCTCGGTGAGGGATTCCAGCCGTTGGGAGTATTGCGAGTGCTCCTGAACCAGTCGCTGGAACTGATCGTGATCGGTCAGGAGTTGCTCTCTTGGAGTCAGCATCCTTGCCAGACCTCCTGCAGTTTGTTACTGCATTGTTAAAAAGTAGCACAGGAATCGGTGGGGTTCAATGAGATTTCATAGCACCCCCCAAGCAGGCGGTCCAGAGCAAAATTGCACCGAAACGAGTGCAGAATCTTGCCACTTTTTGGCGCAAATCAGCGGGCGAAGCGATCCGGGGGCGACGGTCAGCACACAAACGATTCGCGGGCGAAGCGTAGCGCGTATAGAATCGCGTCCTCTACCGGATCCCGGTAATACTCCCGGCGGCGACCGACCTCGCGAAATCCGTGCTTGTCGTACAGGCTGCGGGCCGGCAGATTCGATTCGCGGACCTCCAGCAGAATCGCTGACGCAAACTCGTTCTCCGCACGCTGAATCAACACGCCCACTAAAGCGTCGCCGATGCCGCGGCGCAGGAATTCGGCGGCCACCACGACGTTCTCAATCTCCCACTCAGTTTCGACCGCGCGCGCGCAGATAAATCCGCAAAGGACGCCCTGTTCCTTGGGGCTTTTGCAAGGTGCGGGTGCAGGTTCGACTACGGGTTCGGTCACATTTTCGGCCAGTAGGACGACACCGCCCCTCACCAACTTTTCGTATTGCTCCAGCGACCAGTGGGCCGCGCCCGGCGTCTGCCGTTCCAGCGCGAGAATGGCCGGCACATTGTGCAACGCAGCGGCGTGGATGGCCATTTGCATCGAGCGTTTCGTATCAGCGTATCGCCTTAGCGATACCGCAAATTCTTCAAAATCAAACGCCCCTTTAGGGGCTGCGCAACGAACGCGGATTCAGCCTTTCACCGCGCCGGCTTCGAAAAAATCTCCGCGTCGGAATGACGGAGGTAATTCGCTTCCAGTTCTTCAGGACGAACCGTATCGCCCCGCTGCAGATGCTCCCAACCGAGGCGGGCAATCACGCCGCTGTTCGGAAACTCAATTTGTTCAACGCGGATTCCTGCCGCGAGCGCCGAAGCCCGAACCGTGTCAGCCAATCCGGCATCGGGCGTGACCACCGCCTTCCCTTGAGCCTCGCCAATAAACTGTTCCCGGCTCAGCAGGCGTTCGCTGTGCATGCAAGCGTTCATTGGAATGCTCGAGTCGAGTTCGTAGTCGCCGGCATACACATCGCCCCGGCCCGCATCCAGCACTGCGAGAACCCGGCCAAGCGCCGCGCCGCTGCATGCAACCGCCTCCAGCAGTGAAATCGCAACAATTGGCTTGTGCAGCGCCTCGGCCAAAGCTTTAATGGCAGCCAGGCCTATGCGCAGTCCGGTAAACGAACCCGGCCCGCTGGCTACGGCGAAGGCTTCCAGGTCTTTTTTGGAGCGTCCGTGTTTCTCCAGCAGCGTGGCAATTTCAGGGACGAGCTGCGCCGAAAAAGCTCCGCCAGTCAGCGCCACGACCTCCAGCATCTCGACTTGGTGTCCGGTCGTCCCGCGCGCCAGTGCGATGCTGCCCTTCTTTCCGGAAGTGTCGACCGCGAGGATAAGGTGGGGCATTTGTAAATTTGTAATTTGCAATTTGTGATTTGTGATTTGTGATTTGAAAACACCAGGATGGAATTAGCGGTTTCAAGATTACAAATTACAAATTACCAATTACAAATGACGTCCACCCTCCACTAATTCGAGCAGCACTCCCCCCGTGCACTGCGGGTGAACGAAGACGTAGCGATGCCCTCCGGCGCCGGTTTTGATTTCTTCGGAGACGAGGCGCACGCCGTCTCCTTTTAGTTTTCGAACCGCCGCCGCTAGATCGGGAACTCGCAGGCAGATGTGGTGCATTCCTTCGCCGCGCTTGGCGATGAACTTGGCGATGGTCGAATCCTCAGAGGTAGCTTCCAGCAGCTCAAGACGGCTTTCGCCCACGGGCACCATCACCAGTCGAACTTTTTCCTGCTCCACGGTTTCTTCAGCCGAGACCGCCAGCCCCAGTTTCTCGTAAATGGATTTCGCCGAGGCCAGCGACTTTACCGCGATGCCGAGATGATCGATGCTGAATTCCATAACGCGAAACCATTTGTAATTGGTAATCGGTAATTTGTAATTTTGAATCCTGCGCGATGCAACCTCAAATTACCAATTACAAATGGCCAATTACAAATCCTCCATCGAATCTACGTGCTCCGCGCCCCTGACAATCTCCTCCACCAAAGAATACGGATCGCGCTTGTGCTCGGCAATCTCGGCCGCATAACGCTCGAGACTGCCGTCGCCTAACTTCGCGCGCGCGTTTTCCAGCATCGC
>Ga0182018_10004730_pt1 | contig 11295 bp, 6 predicted proteins | sample 812P2MmetaG_FD_120490 | JGI IMG/M metagenome (GOLD analysis project Ga0182018, IMG submission 120490) | Permafrost microbial communities from Stordalen Mire, Sweden - 812P2M metaG | ecosystem: Environmental > Terrestrial > Soil > Wetlands > Permafrost | place: Sweden: Stordalen | collected...
GCTCGGCTCGACGAATCTCGCCATGCCTTCGAGCAACTGGACGCGGCTGCTGACGAACCAGTTCGACAACAGCGGCAATTTCAACTTCACCAATCCCTTCGGAACCAACACCCAAAGCTTTTACCGGCTCCAATTGCAATAGTATGTGTTTGAGACTGTGATCCGAAGAATAACACGATTTGTCGAACTCAAGGAGGGGAGTGTGTAAAACCCAACATACGACTCTGCTGTTGGGTTTCAGACTTTTGGGGAACGTGGAATCCAAGCGTAAAATGCCCGCCAAGACCTCCCATTGGGCTTCGGTCGGAAACGACTGGTCATGTTCTCATGCACGAACCGTGCGTTCTGAAATCCCTGTTTTTTGAGCCACCTCTGACTGGGAAAGGTTGGCTTTGATGCGGTTCAAAAGGAGATGATCACCCGTTGTTTTGGGATTGACGGGAATGAGCTTTCGGGGGCTAAATCTTTGCTTGAAATGGTCGAATTTGACATGCACTGTGCGGCGTGCAATACCCAACAGCTGACCCAACCGCCGTTGGCGCTGGCCGTTCCGCTGTCGCGGTTCACGTCGCGAGTCGGCGGTGGCTCAGCTTTCTACGTTAGGCGGCGTTGAGCATTATGAAAATATACCGATTCCATTTTATATTCGCGGCCTGTTTTGGAGTTGCCGTCACGTTACTTTGTTTGCTTTCGCTTGGTTTTCAGATTTTTCAAAAAACAGCCGACTATATTAACATCGTGCCGGTAGCTTTGACTGCCTATTCCCAGATTTTTGGGGTTCACCAGCCATTTACTAAGTGGCTATTATTTGCGCTGATGTTTCTCCAGTGGTTTGCTGTCGGGTTTGGTTTGTCACTTTTATTTCGCAGATGGAGATGTCACGATGATGCTGCGTAACCAGTCGCCGGAGCCAATGCCTTTTGGCGCTGGCCGTTCCGCTGTCGCGGTTCACGTCACGAGTCGGCGGTGGCTCAGCTTTTTTCGTTAGGCAGCAAGGAAATTTTATGGCATTCCAATTAGCCACACAAAAGCAGTTGCGAATGGGAGTATATTTATTTATCGGTGTTGCCTTATTGTTGTGGATTGCTGCGGTTTTCATGCCCACGCCCGACCAACTAACCGAGAGCCATAATGGGCACGTCGTAGCTGTTATTCAAAACACCGACCCGCGATTTCCACACGAGATGATGTTATTTAGTCGCTCCTGAAGAACTCTTTTATGAACGGGTGAATGAAACGGTGGGCGTTTGGTTGCTGGGGATCAGGCCAATGAGTTGAAGGCAAAAAAGAGCCGCCGTGCGCAGCCACTTCTTCAAGTTCCACGCCGCCGCCGCCAGAAGCAGGTTGACTTGGTCGCCCACGAACCCTTTGAGGAAGCACCGTATCAGCCGATACTGGTGTTTCAAGTGGCTGATCACCGGCTCAATGGCCGTGCGCCGCCGAAACCGCGCCCGCATTTTAGCGCGCGCTCTTTTGCTTTGTCCCGCTTTGGGTTTGCCGGGCAGGAGCACTTCGGTTCCGTCCACTTCCTTCCTGCCGCGATACCCTCGATCCACGATGGCTTTGGCAGGTTGTTGCCCGGTGATCGCGCGGGCTTGTTCGAGCGCTGGACGCAGCGCGGCGCCGTCGTAAAGATTTTCCTCGTGGGCCACCGCACCCACCAGCACTCCGTGCGTCTTGGTCATCACCACCGAGGCTTTGCTGCCAAATTCGTATTTCTTGTGTTCCTTGCCCTTGCTCATGCAATAGACTTGGGGTTCGTGCAGTGAATAAATCTTGTCCCGGTCGGCAGGCTGTTGTTTCAAAACACGCCGATACAGCGCGAAGTGCTGGCGTTGTTCGCTGCGGACTTGAGCCGGCAGCTTCCGTTCCAGTTCGCGCAGCAATCGGCCGGCAATGACTTTGATCTTCCGCAACGCCCGGTGCGCCGCCTTGCGTTTCTTCGGGTCTTTGCGCCAGCGTTGAACCATCACGCCCTGCCGCACGGCCTTGCGGTAGCGGCGGCGCAGCTTCACGCCGTTCCGATCCGCCAGTTTCCAGCAACGCCGGATGATCTTGTGCGCCAACTTTGTATCCGTGGGATGCGTGATGTTCTTTTCCTGCACCGTCGTGTCCACCACCACTTCTTTTTCCCGCGCCTTGTCCCCGTGCAACTGGGCCGTGACTTTCAATATGCGTTGCATTCCAGTTTCACCGACGCGCTGGCGGAAATAGACCAGATCGCTCGGATCGCAGGGGAGTTGCCATTGAAACTCGCTCACGCCGCAGAAGTATTGCCAATATGGATTCTGCACCCAGGCCGCCACCACCGTCTCGTCGCCCTGGTTGAACATCTGCTTGAGCAGGAGCAAGCCGACCATCAATCGCACCGGTTTGGCCGGACGGCCTTCCGCGCTGTAATGCTTCCCAAAAGCCTGCTCGAACTCCGGCCACGGCAACGCATCGGCCAGTTGTTTGAGCGGCTGGCGCGGATCAAGTTGTTCGCCCAACGTGGGCATCAGGAACGAGGTTTGATCAACTGTGGAAGCTTTGGTTTGCATCGCTCCTTTCGACCGGCTTTTGCAACCAACATTCAATTTTCCGGTCGAAAATGTTCGCGCCCGCTCGCTTACTTCTCAACGCTCATCAATCCAGTCCTGCATTTTTCAGGAGCGACTATTTAGATTAGACATTGCATTGTTTGCTGTTTTATGTCGTTGGCTTTCTCGCAGACCATCCGGCATTTGAGTTATGAACATTTTGCTGCCTCCTATGAGGGTTCATCGGTCAAGCACTAAGTGAAGGGTTTCATTTTTCAAAGGGTTTTTTTGTTTTCCGGTCCGCGTCTCCGTCCGCACCGCGTTGGACTGCCGGAGTCCTTTATTGCACTTTGAGCAGGTAAAATTCCGAGGGGGCGGCGGGGTTCACGGCGTTGGTGGCGGTGATGGAAAAATTGCCGCCGGCGGACAGCGCATTGGTGGCTATGGAAGTCCATTGGCTCAATGGCTGGGTCAGATCCGTGCTCGTCAGCACAAAACAGTTTTCGCCGGCCACGCCGTTCGCCACATTCAGGGTCAGGTTGGGTCCGGCAAGGTTGAGGCTGGAAATCACCGGCGCAAGGGTCAGGCTGAACACGTTTCCGTAGGCGTTGTCTCCGGCATAAGCCGTCCCGTAAAATGTGCCGCCGGATAACACCAGCCCGGTTTGCGGCTCCGCGCCGTCGGCATTGGTCGCCAGATGCAGGCTTGAGAAGGTGTAGAGCGTGTTGAAATTGGAGCCGTCCGTATTCACGGAAAAAATCGTTCCCCAGGAGTTGGTGCCGCCATTCTTGGCTGTTCCATAAAGAGTGCCGCCGGCCAGCACCAGCGCACCTTCGGGATGCATGCCGTCCTGATTGGTCAAGGCCCCGCCGGTGTAAGTGAACGGGTAAATGACAGTGAATCCGCCGCCGTTGGTGTTGATGGAAAAAATGGCGCCCGTGCCGTTGGCGCCACCGAGTGCGTCCGCCCCAAAGAGCAGATTGCTGGACAACACCAGGCCGTTTAGAAACGTTCCGACGCCGTTGATGCCAGTGTTGGGAAACGAGCAAAGCACCTTGAAAGTTGCGCCGTTCGTGGTCATGGAAAAGAGGGTGCCGGTGGTATTCGTGCCACCCATCGGCGTTGCGCCATAAAGAACACCGCTGGCCAGCACCAAAACGCTTTCGGGTTCCTCACCCTCCCTCGTGCCGGAGTCCGGGTTCTTGTTCTTAAACGTGTGCAGGAGGGAAAATCCGCCGCCATTGGTGCTGAGGGAAAAGATGGTGCCATAGCCATTCGTGCCGCCACCCTTCGCGGTCCCGAAAAGAACACCGTCGTCCGACAACACCAGGCTGTTTGGACCGGCGCCATCCGCGTTGGTCTCCAACAAATCGCCGGTGAAACCATTCGTGGCAAAGGTGTGGAGCACCGTGAACGCCGAGCCGTTGGTGTTGAGGGAAAAAATCGTGCCGGCGTTATTGGTGCCGCCGTCACTGGCAGTCCCATAGAGGGTATTGCCCGACAAGATCAACGAGCCTTGCGGCCGCGCCCCTTCCGCATTGGCGAAATTGGTTCCGTTGAACGTGTGCAGCACCGTGAAGGCGGAACCGTCCGTGCCAACCGAAAAGACGGTGCCAAGATTATTGGTGCCGCCGCCGCTGGCCGCGCCATAAAGTGTGCCGCCCGAAAGCACGAGAACGGTCAAAGGATATACCCCGTCCGAATTTGTGGGATTCGGAACGGTAAAAGCGTGAAGGACGTCCAGCGTCTGCGCCGGCATCCGACTGGCCAGCGGCAGCATGGCCGCCATAATCAGCAGGAGTCGGGCTGATTTCATAATCCCTGTTTTATCTGACATTTCCCATTTGGTTTCATGCCGACGACCCGCGTGGGCCTTTTACGTGATTCTCTTTCAGTTCCACCGGTTTGCAAGTCCTTTTTCCAGTCCGCCGGGATTATGTCTTTGACAAACTTTTAGGTTGGTAGGGACGCCGCGCTGGGCGTCCCCGTCCGACCAGGACGGAACGAACGTGGTAAAAGCTCCGTTTTTCCGTCGCCTGACGCTGCGCTCGGCGACGGGGACAGCGCAGCGTGCTATCCCTACCTTGATAGTTTGTGAACGGCATAATCCCACCAAAACCGGAAAAAAATTCAAAATACATTGCTGGGCAACGGGTTGCACGCAAAACAACCGGGGACGGAAGGCAATTGTCCTAGGAAAATTCCCGTCCGACCGGAGATAATTGACGTCCGTCCCCGGAACATTTCGGCTCGACACGCGGGCGGGGCGGAAATAGGGTCGGGGACGTGAAAACGGAGAAATTGCAAACTAGGCCGTCCATTGTTAGTTAGACAACTTGAGCGTATCGTGAAACGTTTAGCCATTGGTTTTGTCTTGCTCCTCATCTGCGCAGTGGTGTTGGGCGTGGTGATTCAGAGCGGTTTCCTGTGCCACTGCACTGACAGCGCCGATGCGATTCTCAATAATCTGAGACAGATAGATGGAGCCAAAGCACAGTGGGTTGTTGACCATCCGGGCGTCAAGGTTGCAGAATTGAGCCAGCAAGATTTGTCTCCATATTTGAAAGTTGATTTCTGGAAGAGGCCAGTTGCAGGTGAGATTTATCTCATTCACGGGCCGAGCGAACCTACAGAAGCACAGATGACCAAAAAGGTGGAGTGGATAGCGGAAGGCATGAAGTTACGCTTTGGTCCAGCAGGAGATATTCGGGTGCAACCGAAAACGTCGCCCTAGTGGTCTAATAAAAAGATAGGCTGCAACTCCCCTTCACCGCTTCGCACGAAATAAAAACGCCCCACGATTGATTGCGGGGCGTTGGCGGCCTTTGGGATGATTTGGTTCCGGCTTGTCTGATGATTGCCGGATTAAATTTGCGTTGCTTTTGCCGTTCCATTTCTTAACTTCGCGTTCATGCAATCCGTCAAATACTACCGCCGGTTTTTTGTCGCCGCGTTTCTCGTGATTTCAACCGCAACTCTTTTCGCCGCCGGCACCAATTCGCCGCGCGAAAAATTGCTGCTCGACTTCAACTGGAAGTTTCACCTCGGCGACGACTGGCCGAACATGATGCGCCTCGACAAGGCCGGCCAGAATACCGGCCCGGCGTCCGAGCGCTTCAACGACAATTCCTGGCGCACACTGAACCTGCCGCATGACTGGGCGATTGAACTGCCGTTCGACCGCAGCGCGGACACGAGCCACGGCTTCAAGCCCGTCGGTCCGGGCTTTCCGAAGAACAGCGTCGGCTGGTATCGCCGCACGTTTGATCTGCCGGCGTCGGACGCGGGCAAACGCCTCTGGCTGGAATTCGACGGCGCGTTCCGCGACACGCGCGTGTTCGTCAACGGCTGGGAAATGAAGCACAATGAGAGCGGCTATTTTCCGTTCCGCTGCGACATCACGGACGTGGCGCGCATCGGCGGCAAAAACACCGTGGCCGTGCGCGTGGACGCGACGAAGTTCGAGGGCTGGTTTTACGAGGGCGCGGGCATTTACCGCCACGTCTGGCTGGAGAAGACCGCGCCGCTGGCCATCGCGCCGGACGGGATTTTTGTCTACACCCGGTTCAAAAATAACGTGCCGTCGGGCAAAGCACCGATCAATGTCGAGATCCGTCTGTTCAATACGCTGACCAACGCCGCCGAGGCTGCGGTGCATTGCGAAATCATTTCGCCCGACGGAAAATCGGTGGCGAAGTTCAAGAAAACCGAAATAGTAAATGGCGGGATGCCGAAATCCATGCAGCTCAAAACGAAAGTTTCCGCGCCGCAACTCTGGTCGCCCGAATCGCCAAAACTTTACAAGCTCATCACGACGGTCGAGAGCGGCGGCAAAATGGTTGACCGCCAGGAAACCGAGTTCGGCATCCGCACGTTTGCGTTCGACGCGGACAAGGGATTTTTGCTGAACGGCCAGCCTTACGAACTCAAAGGCACTTGCAACCATCAGGACATGGCGGGCGTCGGCGCGGCGTTGCCGGACGCGTTGCAGTATTTCCGCATCGCAAAATTGAAGGAGTTCGGCGACAACGCGCTTCGCACCTCGCACAATCCGCCCACGCCGGAACTGCTCGACGCCTGCGACCATCTCGGCATGATCGTGATGGACGAAAACCGCCTGCTCGGCAGCGACGAGGAAAATATGCGGCGCTGGGAATCGCAAATCAGCCGCGACCGCAACCACGCCTGCGTCGGCATCTGGAGCGTTTGCAACGAGGAAAGCACGCAAACGCAGCCCGTCAGCGCGCGTGTCGGCCTGACGATGCAGGCTTTGGTGAAGCGGCTGGATCCGACGCGGCCCGTCACCGCCGCCGAAAGCGTGGGCGACGTTTACACCGGACTGCCCGGCGCGCTGGAAGTGCGCGGCTGGAATTATCACATCGGACAGGAGATTGACAATTATCACCGCGAACATCCGACGCAGCCGGAAGTCGGCACCGAGCAGGGCAGCACCGTCAGCACGCGCGGCATTTACGAGAACGACAAAAAGCGCGGCTACGTCAGCGCCTACGACGTGAACGCGCCGCCGTGGGCGCACACCGCCGAAACATGGTGGAGCTTTTTCGCCACGCGCCCGTATTTGTCCGGCGGTTTCGTCTGGACGGGTTTTGATTATCGCGGCGAGCCGACGCCTTACGCCTGGCCGTGCATCAACTCGCACTTCGGCATCCTCGACACATGCGGTTTCCCGAAGGACAATTTTTATTATTACCAGTCGTGGTGGACAACGAACATCGTCCTGCATCTGCTGCCGCATTGGAACTGGCCGGGCAGGGAAGGCCAGGAAATCCGAGTGGACGCCTTGAGCAACTGCAAGGAAGTGGAATTGTTCCTCAACGGCCAAAGCCTTGGCCGGCAGACGATGCAGCCGAATTCCAAACTGTCGTGGCAGGTGAAATACGCGCCGGGCATTCTCTCGGCGAAAGGCTACAACGACGGCAAGGTCGTCGCCGAAACAAAAGTGGAAACGACCGGCGACCCGGCTTCCGTTCAACTCACGCCGGACCGCGCGACGATCAACGCCGACGGCGAGGACGTGAGCGTGTTCACCGTTTCAGTGACAGACGCGCAAGACCGCGTCGTGCCGGTGGCGTCGAACAAAATTAATTTTGAACTGACCGGTGCCGGAAAAATTCTCGGTGTCGGCAACGGCGATCCAAGCTGCCACGAGCCGGACACTTTTGTTCCGCAATTACCGGTGAAAGACATGCCGTTCAACGACTGGCGCTGGAAGCTCGCCAACGTGCCGGGCCGGGGAGCGACCGCGCCCGAATATGCCGCCGACTTCGACGATTCGGCGTGGGACAAAACCAGTTCCGAAGGCGACAACGCGCAGTTGACCGAGGGGCAGACGGCGATTTTCCGGCAGCATTTGAAATTGTCGGATGAAGATTTGAACAATCTCGGCGTCAACATCCGCTTTGGCCGCATTGACGACGGCGGCTGGGTCTTTGTGAATGGCCAGCGCGTCGGCGAGTCGCGCAACTGGGAGGACGCGCCGGTTTTCGACATCAAGAAAAATCTCCACGAAGGCGACAACGTCATCGCCGTCGGTGTGCGCAACATTTCCGGCGGCGGCGGCCTCACGCTGGGCGTGAACTTGGAGTTTGTCGGCCAGCCGGTCGCCGTGCCGTGGTCGCGCAGCGTGTTCAACGGCCTCGCGCAAATCATCGTGCAATCCACGAAGGACGCGGGCGAAATCAAACTGACCGCCAGCGCCGACGGCCTGGCGCCGGCCACGGCCACGATCCAGTCGCAAGCCTGCGCGCCGCGCGCCTCCGTGCCCTGAATCAAACGCCAGACGAACATCGTCATCAAAAAGGGTTGGAGAGGGTGGGCGCATCGTCTGGTCGGCAAGAGGGTTGCAGAATGGATGCAGACGTATTGCGGAGGAGGTGCGGCAAGGGCGCCGGGTTATGTTGCGGCAGGGCGTTGTTTTTAATTTTTTCTTCCCGTCACCGCGTGGCTGGGAATGACAAATAGAAAATTGGGCGCGCTCACGCGCAAATCGGCCAGGCCGGCTTGCTTCAAAAATTCCGCATACTCGCGCGCATGACGGATGTCCACCAGCAGCAGCCGTCCGCCCGGTTTCAACACCCGCACGATTTCGCGCAAGGCCTGTTCGCGCCCGTCACGCTGATAGATGTTGTGCAGCGCCCAGCTCGACACCACGGCGTCAAAATTGTCCGCCGCAAACGGCAGTTGCCGCGCGTCACCGGTCTGGATTTCAATGCGGCCTTCCACGCCTTCGGCCCGTGCATTGGCGCGCGTCGTTTCGGGATTGTTGCCGGATTGATCCTCGGCCTGCCAGAGATCCACGCCCACAACGGAGCCGCTTGTGAGTCGCTTCGCCACGCCGGTCAACATCAATCCGCGGCCGCAACCGACATCCAGCACCCGTTCATCGCCGCGCCAGGGAATTTCGTCCAGCAGCCGTTCGCGCAACCGCACCTTCAGCACTTTGCTGCCGAAAACCATCATCGCCGCCATCAGCATCCAACTGATGCCGCCCCAAATTCCGGTGCCGGCCAGCAGATTGATTATGAACGACCGGTGCCCGGCAAACGTTGCCAGCGCCAGCCCGCAAATCAAACCCGCCGCGCCGCCGAGAAAAAATTGGCGCACCACCTTGGGCGCGTCCACGCCGTAGTCGGCCTTGGATTGGGTGGTTCCCGGTTGCATAAAAAAAGTTTAGCGAACCGATTGATGGGAGTCACTCGCACAGTTCGCTTTCGGCTGCCGCACGCACTTTGTGAAGCCGCTGGCGGGCCCGTATGCGCGCAAGGAAGTTCTCGACCTGACTCACCGGTTGGAAGACGTGGACCGAAAACCCGGCGGCGACGGCCCGTGAAAGATTCAAGCCGCCGTCACTGGATAAACTCCGGTAAAGGACAGAATAAAAGACGTTTCTTCTCGCATCCGGCAGCTTGGGGTAGATAAGCTTGGCCGACAAAATTCCCCGCCAGATAAAAATGAAGATTAACAAAGTGACCATTGTTGCCGCGCTGCTCGGCGCGCTGTTGAATTTAATGACGGGTGCAAGTCCGGCGCCGGCCCAGTCACCCACGCAAACGCCGCCGCCGACGGCACGCCCCACGCCGCCCACGCGTGATCCGCACACGCCGGGATTTGTCGCGGCCACAGAGTTGCCCGACGGCAACGTTCCGCCGGCGGGTGCCGATGGAAATTTTATCATCAGCCCAACCCACCATCCCGCACCAGAGATGATAGCGCAGACCAATGTGCCGCAGGGAACCGTGTACAACTTCACCATGAGTTCGGCGGACAGCAAAATTTATCCCGGCATCGCGCGCGAACCGAAAACCTTTGGCACGCCCGACCCCGCCGACCCCGCCAAGCTCATCGTCACCACCAGTCATCCCGCGCCCTACACGCGGCGCGTCGCGGTTTATGTTCCCAAACAATATGTCCCCGGCACGGTCGCGCCGTTCATCGTCGGGGCGGACGGACCCGACCGCGCGTTGTTCACGGCGTTGGATAATTTGATCGCGGAGAAAAAGGTGCCGGTGATGATCGCCATCTCCATCGGCAACGGCAGCGGCGACGCCCAGGGCAGCGAGCGCGGACTGGAATACGACACCATGTCGGGCAAATATGCCGGGTTCGTCGAGCAGGAAGTCCTGCCGCTCGTGGAAAGCAAATGCAATGTGACCTTGACTAAAGACCCCGACGCGCGCGCAACAATGGGCGGTAGTTCCGGCGGTTCGTGCGCGCTCATCATGGCGTGGTATCATCCTGAACTTTACCACCGTGTCCTCACGTATTCCGGCACCTATGTGAACCAGCAGTGGCCGTATAATGCCGGGACCCCGCACGGCGCTTGGGAATTTCACGAACACCTCATCCCGGACAGCCCGGACAAGCCCATCCGCATCTGGCTCGAAGTCGGCGACCGGGACAATTTTAATCCAAATAAAATGCACGACGGGATGCACGACTGGGTCGTCGCCAATGAGAACATGGCAAAGGTGCTGGCCGCCAAGGGCTATCATTACCAGTTTGTCTTTGCCCGCAACGCCGGGCATACGGATCGCAGCGTGAAACAACAAACCCTGCCCGAAGCTCTCGAATGGCTGTGGCAGGACTACAAGCCGGTGACGAAATAACGCGGGCGGGTGCCCATGCGCCAGCGCCTCACCAAGGTCGCGCGCCTTTGAGTTTCTTTTTCGCGCGCGGATTGGACTCTCTCGCATTTCCAGCCAGCACTTTCAAACTGAACGGCGGCTCGACTTCAGGAGCGAGCGGCGCCGTCGGTAACAATGGTTCCAATATCGCCGGACCGGCCTCCAATGTCGCGCCGATGACGCCGAGCAATTCACTCCGGCCCTGTGCCGTCGTTGCTGAACACCGGAAAATCTCCGGCAACTGCTCGAACCATCCCGCGATGCGCGCCGTGAACGCCGCGATGTTCGCCTCCGCTGCTTCCGGCGTCCCGCGATCCGTCTTGGTGAAGACGAGCACGAACGGCACGGAATTGCGGGTGAGCCATTCCACGAACTCCAGGTCAATCTCCTGCGGCGCCAGCCCGGAGTCGAGCAGCGCGAAGACGCAACAGAGATTCTGGCGATGTTTCAGGTAGCGCGCCACCGCCTTGTTGAACCGCGCGCTCTCCTGCTTCGCGCCGGCGGCGAAGCCGTAGCCCGGCAGATCCACCAGCCGCCACGTCTTGCTCATCGTGAAAAAATTGATGAGCTTGGTGAACCCCGGCGTCGTCGAGACGCGCGCCAAAATCCCCTTGCCCGCGAGCATGTTCAGC
>Ga0182018_10004732_pt1 | contig 11292 bp, 9 predicted proteins | sample 812P2MmetaG_FD_120490 | JGI IMG/M metagenome (GOLD analysis project Ga0182018, IMG submission 120490) | Permafrost microbial communities from Stordalen Mire, Sweden - 812P2M metaG | ecosystem: Environmental > Terrestrial > Soil > Wetlands > Permafrost | place: Sweden: Stordalen | collected...
ACCTCGTTACTCCCCAGCTATATTCTGCCACTCGAGTCCATTTTCATGAGCTTTCGCGGGCCGCAGGCCCTGTCCAGGCAGACGGAACGTTTCCTGGTTTTCCGGAGGACCGTACACTGATACTTCAGTACTTAGGCGCTCCCTGGCGCTCGGAAACAAGAGCGCTGAGACAGTCCGCAGCCGAATGTGTGGCTCCGGGAGCCCAGTTTCTCATCTGGGTGGGCAAGAAGCCCGAAAACCAGGAAACGTTCCGTCTGTCCCCAGGTTTATTTATGCAGGGTCACGTCCACCAGGGTGCGGCGGGAGGTTCCTTGAGCACGATGCGATTCAGGAAGCCGGCGGCTTTCGTCAAGCCTTCTTCAGGTGACATCAGGCTATCTTCGTGCTCGATCGAGAGCACGCTGTCGTAGCCGTACATACGGAGGGTGGAAACGAATTCGCTCCACCATTCGGCGCCATGTCCGTATCCGCAGGTGCGGAAGATCCACGCCCGGTTACGCTCGTCGGTGTATGGCTTGGTGTCGAGCACGCCGGTGAGCGGCAGGTTGCGATCATAGATCTGCGTGTCCTTGGCATGGACGTGGAAGATGGCGTCGCCCAACAGACGGATGGCGGCGATGGGGTCGATGGCTTGCCAGAACATATGGCTGGGGTCGTAGTTGCAGCCCAGCGCGGGGCCGGCGATGGAGCGCAGGCGCAGCAGCGTTTCGGGATTGTAGACCACGAACCCCGGGTGCATCTCGATGGCGATCTTCACGCCGTGGCCGGCGGCAAATGCGGCCTGCTCCTTCCAATACGGCGCCACCACCTGGTCCCATTGCCATTTGAGGATCTCCAGGTAGTCGGGCGGCCAAGGACACGTCACCCAGTTTGGAAATTGGGACGCAGGAGAATCGCCGGGACAGCCGGAGAAATCGACCACCACCGGGACGCCGAGTTGGGACGCGAGTTCGATGGTCCTGCGGCTGACCTCGCGGTGCTGCGCGGCCACGGCCGGATTGGGATGCAGCGGATTGCCGTGACAACTCAGGGCGCTGATCGAGAAGCCGTGGCCGGCTACTTTCGCGCGGAACGTATCGAGCGCGGCCGGATCGCGGAGCATGGCCAGATCGCAGTGAGCGCCGCCGGGATAATTGCCGGTGCCCAATTCCACGGTATCGATTCCCTTGGCTTTCAGCTTCTTCAGAACGTCGTCGAGCGAGAGCTGCGACAGCAGCGGCGTGAACACTCCGAGCTTCATTTGGTCACCTCACTTAGAATCGCCAGGTTGAGCGCGATCATGACTACCGAGAATGCCGGGATTACCAGCAGCGCTTTCTTGAGCCGTTTGGCGTCGCCGCCGGCGATGGCGCCGACGATGCGCGAGCTCACCGCCAGGCCGAGCCAGCCGCATGTAATCGCGAAGCCGATGGCAGTGCCGGTCATCCGCGGGAAGGATTTGGCGACAATGGCCAGCGTGGTCGGGAATACGGGGGCCATGGCGACGCCAGCCAGAAACACCAGGATCAAGGCTGGCTTGGCGTCGCGCACGTGGAGCGCCAGATAACTGGTGACCGACATGGCCACCGCCGACGCCAGCGTAACCTTTTCCGGCGCGACCGAGATCAGGATCGGCGATACCGCGGCGCGGCCCACCAGCAACCCGAGGGCGAAACCCAGCGAAAGGATGTTGAGCGCGCGCGATTCGGGGATTCCTTGCGCGATGAGGTGCTGCGCCAGCCAGTTCCAGATGCCGACTTCGCAACTCACGTACAGAAAGAGCATGAGGCCCAGCATGAGCAGGATGGGCTTGCCGAGCACCTTGCCCGCGTCGGCCAGCACGAAACTCCGGACACCGGTGGGGCCGGGGATGGGAGCGGCCAATTGCACCAGAAGGGCGATGACCGCGAACGCGCACGCCACATAGCAGAGCTTCACGATATCGCGTTTCAGAAGGTTGGCGGCGATGAACGGGGTGGCCATGCCGCCCAATCCGAAAAACAGGTTGACCAGGTTCAGCACGCTGGCGCGGTGCACCTCCGTATCTCCCGCGAGTGCGTTGGCTCCGGTCACTACCACGCCGCCGCCCAGACCGAGCACGAACATCAGCGCGGCGAGGCTGCCGAATCCCCGGCACTCTGGCAGCGAACCCAGAGCGAACGCCACCAGCGCCAGGCCCAAAACCAGCCCGATCTTCTTGCCTTCGTTGTCGATGAGCGGTCCGACTCCGACGGACGCGATGGCCAATCCCATGGCCTGTGCGAACGCAATCGTGCCGTTCTGGTTGGGGGTGAGATGAAAACGCTGCGACAGGCCGGGCAGAATGGTGCCGAGCATGGCGGCGATCATGCCATATACGAAGATCGCCAGCACCGCGGCCAGAATCAGCATGCGGCGTCCATCTTCGCGAGGTCCACCCAGGCGCGGGTCTGGTGGCTGTGCAGCACCGCGTCAAGGAGGGTCATCTGGCGCAAGCCGTCGCGGAACTCCGGATACTCCGGCGCCGCCTCGGGATTTTCGAGGGAAGCGTAGAAGCGGCGGAAGACCTGCTTAAAGGTGTCGTCGTATCCTTCGCTGTGGCCGCCCGGCAGGTCGGCGTAGGACTGGGCGGCGGGCAGCAGCAGGGACGGATCCTTGATGAGGATCTGGTTGGGAGTGTTCCGGTTCCCCATCCACAGCTCATCGGGCCGCTCCTGGTTCCACGCGGCGGAGCTCTTGGAGCCGTAAATCTCGATGCTCAGACGGTTCTTGCAGCCAGCGGAAACCTGGCTGGCTGTCATGGCGCCGCGGGCGCGCTCGCCCATCCGGAAAATGACGGAGCCGAAATCGTCGGTAGTGACCGGTACGGCATCGGTCTGGTTCGGCGGCAGGCCTTTGCCGGCGAAAGTTTCGACGGAGCCTTTCGGCCGTTTGCGGGTCTGGTGGACCGTCTGCAGATCGGCGCAAAGAGAGCTTATGCGCAGGCCGGTGAGGTGTTCGGCCATATCGAACCAATGCGTGCCGATGTCGGCCATGCATCGCAGCGCGCCGCCCATGGCGGAATCGATCCGCCAATTCCAATCGGTGTCGTAGAGCAGCCAATCCTGCGAATAGGAGCCTTGAACCACCAGGATCTCGCCCAGTTCGCCCGATTCGCACAGACGCCGGATCTGCTGCACCATGGGATAGTAGCGCAGGTTGTGGCACAGGCAATTGCGGCGGCCGGTTCGCGCGGCAGCCTCGACGAGCGAGCGCGCCTCAGCCACGGAAGTGGTCAGCGGCTTCTCGCAAAGCACATGTTTACCGCGATCGAGCGCATCCATCGCCATGCGGAAGTGCAGAGCATTGGGCGTGCAGATGTGAACGGCGTCTACAGCGGGATCGTCCAGGAACTTGCGATAGTCGGTTTCAACGCGTTCAGCCGCGAACTGCGCGGCCAGCCGCTGCGCCTTTTCCAGTTGCGGATGGGCGACGCCATAGACCTCGACGGTTCCCAGACGGCGGATGGCCTCCAGATGAACGCGCCCCATGAAGCCGGTGCCGAATACCACTGTCTTCCACGTTTTCATTCAGCCTCTCATCTGTTTCCATGCCGCGAGACAACGCTGGGCGGTTTCGAGCGACGGGAAGCGGCTGCCTTCCTGTTCCATCAGATAATACTCCACGCCGCCCACGCTCTCCGCGGCTTCGAATATTTCAGCCCACGGAGAAATGCCTTCTCCGAACAGAACTTTGTAGCCCTTGCCGTCACCGGGCGCCCAATCCTTGCAGTGGATGCATCGGATGCGGCCGGGATTCGCCCGAATCCACGCGACCGGGTCGGACCCCGCGGCGACGCAAGTGCCGGCGTCGAGTTGCAACATCAGATCCTTCGGCGTATTGGCGGCGAGAATCTCGATGGGACGCTTGCCGTCGACGGTTGCGCGGAATTCCGGCTCATGGTTGTGGTAGCCGGTATGCAAGCCCACCGCTTTTAGTTTGTCGTCGGCCCGCGTCAGCAGATCGGCCAGGCTTTTCCAGCCGTCGAGACCGGTAATGCGGGGCGGGCTCGCCATGACGACGAACTTCGCGCCCAGAATCTTGTTCCAGTCGATGGCCTTCTGCAAGGAGCCGGGTTGGAACACCGAATTATTGTTATGAGTGGAATTGCAGCGAATGCCCAGGTCGTCCATGAGGGCGCGAACCTGTTTGGCGGCGGTTTCGGTCCAATCGTAATACGGGGCATAGAACTCGACGATTCCGTAACCCATTTGGGCGACGGCTCGGACCGTCCCTAGCAGATCTTTCTCCAATTGGTCGCGAACCGTATAGAGTTCCAGGCCCATGGGAATGCGGGCGGCCGCGGCCGCGCGGAGAGCGAGGGGCGCCATCGCGCTCCCTGTCAGGAACGATCTTCGGGAAAAGTGATGTATGGGCATGGGAACTAAAACTAGACTTCCAGCTTCCAGGGAGCGCGATAGACGGCGGTCAGGTAGGGCTTGGCGGCTTCCTGCCGGACGGTCCAGGTCTTCTCGTCCCAATCCACGCGCGTTTTGGCGCGCATCGAGACATTGGCCAGCAGACAGACCGTCGAAGCCCGCACGCATTTTTCGATATCGCTGATGGGTTTCTCCCGCGTCTTGACGCACTCGATGAAGTTCTTCCAGTGCGGCACATTCATCTGCTGCATCTCCGGAATATTTTCCCAGGTAGCGCTGGCTACTTTGGATTTCGGATTCGGGACCAGCCACAGTCCGCGGCGATTCACTAGCAGGCTGGCTTCGGTGCCATGGATGGAGGTACCCACGTCCTGATTCAGGCCGAGCAGAGGCATGGGGTTGCACGTACGGCTCTCATACGTCACCAGGAATTTGGGGTACTCGAAGGTGGATAGCATGGTATCGGGCGACTCGCAATTGTCCTGTACATAAAACTTCTCTCCCAGCGCCACGATGGAAGTGGGCATCGCCTCGCCGAAACACTGATGCAGCGGATCGATGAGGTGGATGCCCCAATCGGTCATGGCGCCGCCGGCGTAGTCCCAGAAATTGCGGAACGTGGGAGACGGATGGGGATTGCCCCAGCGGTTGGGATTGAACGCCACTTTGGGAGCGGGGCCGAGCCACATCTCCCAATCGAGATCGTCGGGCGGCGGGCCGTCGGGAGGGTTGCCGAAGCGTTCACGCGCCGTGGCCGCGCTTTGAAAGGTGTGGCAGAAGGTGATCTCGCCGAGCGTTCCCTTGGCCACGATTTCCGCGGCCTTCTGAAAATTGCCGCCCGACCGCTGCATGGTGCCACCTTGCACCACGCGATTGTACTTGCGGGCGGCCTGGACCATCTTCAAGCCTTCGTCGACACACTTGCTGGCGGGCTTCTCCACGTAGACATCTTTACCGGCCTTACAGGCTTCCACCTCCATATAGGCGTGCCAGTGGTCGGGAGTGGCGATGCAAACCGCGTCGATAGATTTATCCGCCAGCACGTCGCGGAAGTCTTTGACGCTTTTGGCGGTGAATCCACCTTTCTTAGCGGCCTCGACGGCCCGCTCGACGTGGGGCTGGTAGACATCGCAAATGGCGACCGGCTGAACCTCCGGAATTTTCATGGCAAATCCCAGGTTGGCGGAGCCCATGCCGCCGACGCCGATGAAGCCGACGGCAATGCGGTCATTCGCGCCTTTGACGCGGCCGGTAAACAGGGACGTGGTCAAGGCGGCGCCGGCAGCCGTCAGGACGTTTCGACGGAGAATGGGTTGTTTGGGAGTCATCTCAGAACTTACGATACTCCTTTTTACCGGCGGATAGAGGGCTGGGAACGCTATGGGGCCCGGGCGGACAAACAAGGTATTGCGCAGGAGATCGGCGTGTATTACGTTAAGATCGTGCAGACGATTTCCTTGAAATTGCCCGACGATCTTTTGGCTCAGATCGAGAACGAAGCGAAAGCGAGACGGGTGACGAAGTCTTCACTGATCCGGGAAAGCCTGGAAAGGGCGCTCCGGCCGCAACCGCCGGCGGGGTCGCCGTCATGCTACGACTTGGCTCGCGACCTTGCCGGCTCCATCAAGGGACTGCCGGAGGATCTCGCCCGAAATCCAAAGTACATGGAAGGCTTTGGCCGGTGACCGGAGGCCCAGTCCTGCTGGACACGGGACCGCTGGTCAGCTTCCTCGCCTCCGGATTGAGGCATCATTCATGGGCTGTTGAGCAATGGAAGCGGCTGCGCCCGCCGCTACTAACGTGCGAGCCGGTCCTGACGGAGGCGGCCTTTCTGCTGACGCGTGAAGGCCACGACGCCGATGCCGTCTTCGCGTTACTGGAACGAAACGTGATTCGTATCGCGCTCTCCGTGCAGGAGGAGCAGGCGGACCTGCGAGCCCTGATGCACCGCTATCGCAACAGGCCGATGTCCCTGGCGGATGCCTGTCTGGTCCGGCTCTCGGAGATCCACAAAGCGGGGGAGATCTTCACCCTGGATAGGGATTTTCGCATCTACCGGCGTCACGGCAACAGAGTGATTCCGGTGCGGATGCCTGATTGACGCTTCGGCGTGGTCTCCGCAGGCTTTCGAAGTCGGGCGCGGCGGCGTTCAGAATGTCCGGAAGTTGGCTCAAGCCACGGCCGCGATCGGCTGCCTGCAGATCTCGGATGCAAGGGTGCCCAGAGCGCTGACCAGGCACAACGGCGATCCGGGACAGATCCGCCTTGTGTCGGAGGAGTAACTGACATACGAAGCCGAAGACTGCGCGGATCTCGAGCCGGCCGCCCCTGGCTGCAAGGTACTCGGCCAGTGTACTGACACCCATGCCGGTAACTCTTACCCCGGCGCTAACGATTGCAGAGTGGCCATATTGCGGCGGTCGTCCCCGTCGCGCTCTACAGGGGTCTCGGAGATGAAGACTTTGCGGCGCAGTTTGGGGTGCGCCAACATCCGGCGGAATGGTTCGACGCCGATAAATCCCGTGCCGATCCTGGCGTGCCGGTCGACGTGCGAACCGAGCGGCGTCTTCGAATCGTTGGCATGAATCACGTGGACATTCGCCAGACCCAGCGAGGCGTCGGCCTGGCGTAGCGTGGAGCGGAGTCCGTGCGGGGTAGTGATGTCGAAACCCGCGGCCAGCAGATGACAAGTGTCCAGACAGTAGCCGATGGGTGCATCCGTATAAGCGGCGGCCAGATTGCGGATCGCGCTCAGTTCCTCGAAGCGGCTGCCGACGCTCGACCCGCAACCGGCCGTGTTCTCCAGCAACAGAGTCACGCCTTGGGCCGCGCCAACGGAGTCGCGGATTCCTTCGGCGATTGCGGCAATGGCCGCGTCCAGGCTCTGCCCTTTTGCGCTGCCCGGATGGACCACCAGATATTCGGCTCCCACCAGAGCCGCCCGTTCAAATTCGCCGCGCAGCGTGCGGATGGATTGCGCGCGAATGAGCGGGTCGCACGACGCCAGGTTGACCAGGTAGTTGACATGCACCACCAGCGGGCGGATGTCGTATTGTTCGCGGATGTCGAGCAGAGCTTTCACTTGCGCCGGATCGGGTGTGCCGGCACGCCACATGCGCGGACTGGCGGTGAAAATCTGCAACGTGTTGGCGCCGATTTCCGCCGCGCGCGTTCCGGCCCGCTTCAGCGACCCGAACGTATAGAGATGGATCCCCAGGCGCAAGAGCTACCGATCGAGCCCCATGCGCTTCGTGAGCGCGACAAATCCCGCCGAGTTGCGCATTTTCGCATATCCGGGATCCACCGCCAGATTCAGCACCAGGAATTCGTGACGGTCCGCCGCCCGGTTCAACCATTTTACGGTGTTGGGTTCATCGTCCAGGGCCGCATACGCCATTGCGATCCACTGTAGGGGAATGCCGGCATTCGGGTACTTGTCCTCATAGGGGCGCGCCAGGCGCCGAGCTTCCTCCCGGTTTCCAGCCGCGGCATACGCGATCGCCTCAAAGATCTGGCTCTGGGGAAACCGCTGTGTCACTTGACGAAATTCAGATAAGGCCAACTCCGGATGGCCTTCCCTTATGTAGGTCATTCCGATTATGAGTGGAGGCGTGATCAGTTCGGGAGACTGCCGGACCAGGCGTTCCGCGATCTCGCGAGATTCGGCGAAGCGGCCCTCGTAATAGCGGCAAAGGGCCAAATTATTCAGCGTCGCGGCGGAAAACGGGTCGAGATCGAGCATACGGCGGATGTGCTGGTCCGCTTCCGCAAAACGGCCGCGAAAGATGAGGGAAAAGGAGTATTGGCCCTCCGCATTGGAATTGGGTGGACCGGCCATGGCTGTCTGGAATTCCCGCTCGGCGGCGCCCCAATCCCACTCGTACTGAATGGCAAGAATGCCGAGCACGGCATGGGCGGTTGGTAGATCGGGATCCAGTTCGAGCGCTTTGCGGCACAACCTTTCCGCGGTCTTACGTTCGGCTTCCGTCCGGAATGTGGCCCCCCTGGCGGTGAATCGATCGTATTCCACGATCGCCAATCCCAGGTATCCCGCTGCGTATTCCGGATCGACGTCAACAGCATGTTGGTAGTCCGCCTGGGCTCGCTTCAAAGACTCCGTAGACAACTGTTCCATCTCAGAGCGCGCCTTGAGCACCGCGTCGTAGGCTTCGGCATTCGGGACGTGCGGCGCAGCGGCTCCGCCGGTAGTGGCTTTCAAGCTTGCGGCAATCCCCGCCGCCAGCTCCGACTGCACGGCGAAGAGATCCGAGGTCCCGCGTTCGTACGTGTTCGACCACAGAAGGGAACCATCAGCCACGCGATCGAGGCGCGCTATGACCCGGATGCGGTCGCCCGACCGCTCCACGCTGCCTTCCAGTACATTGGTGACATTGAGCAGCCGTCCGACTTCACGAATGGGTTTGCCCTTGAACTGCATCGACGAGGACGTTGCGATCACTCGCAAAATCTTAAACCGCGAAAGGGAATCGGTGATTTCGTCGGTCAGACCGTCGGAGAAGTACTGATTGGCCGGATCGGCGGTCAAATTGGCGAAAGGCAGCACTGCGATAGAAGCGGGCGATTCATGCCTGGATACCGCGCGCCAGGCGATCACGGCCGCCGCCAGACACAAAATTCCGGCGGCTGCGTACGGCCACACACGCAAGCCCCGAACGGGCGCCGGTCCGGCTGGCCGGGGTTCCACCACAGCGGCCTTCGCCCCGCCCGTCATCCTTCGAAACTCCGGTACATAGCTGCCTACCGGCAACTCAATCCGCAGGCCGGATGCGGCTGCGCCGGTTTCGTAATAGTTGGCGAGCCGCTTCCGCAGCCGCCCGGCCTCCTGCCGGACCACGGGGTCCAAACGAGGGTCCCAGTCGGCAGGACGCTCGAACACGTCGGCGCCCAGGACGCTTTCCTTTAGGAGATGCGGTTCGCCGCGAAGAGCGGTTTCCACAAGATGCCGCAGGAATCGGGCCGGCCGCTCGGCCTTGCCGAAAGCCGCGCTCGCGACCACCCGGTCAAGCGCAGCTAGCACCTCATCCCGAGGGATTCCGGTGTCCGTCTGCCCCGTGTCCTGTTTCTTGAGATCTTGTTCCGCAGGTATTTTTGGCAGGGTTCACCCCAGGGAATCTTCAGCCTACCCGCTTTTTCTTCGCGATGCAACCCATTAGAATCCTTGACTTATCTCAGCCGCTGCTACCGTAGCACTACCCCTTGCTTCTTATTTTCCCTGTTCGATAGCGAGTATTGTCGATTCAATCGATCTTCCGCCCGGGGGAGATCCGGGGGAAAAGGATATGCACTTCTGGCGATTTGTCGCTTCCTTGGCCTTGACGGTGGGGATTTGCCTGGCCCAGACTTTTTTCGCCAGTCCCGCGGGACTGGAAAGCCCTGCCGCCACGCCCGGAACCGACAACTGCTCAATCTTCGGCGACGGCGCGGGACCTTCCTTAACCACCGGCCTCAACCTCTATGTCAACGGTCAGGCTAGCTCGGGCGTCTTAGCGGACTTCTAGCACGTTTAGCAGCAGGAAATCACCCATGAAAATCAAGAACGTCATACGTGTGCGCGCTATCCTTTTCTTCTTCCTGTCCGGCGTTGCCGCCAGTGCCCAAGTCCCCTCGCCTCGGCTTGCCGCAAACTACGGCAAACTGCCGCTTAGCTTCGAACCCAACCAGGGCCAGACCGACCGGGAGGTGCAGTTCGTCTCTCGCGGAGCCGGATTCACCATTTTCCTCAGCCCCACCTCCGCCATGTTTGCCCTCCAACGCGATGGCAAGACAGGGCAGTCCGCCGTCGTCCGTATGGACCTTCCCGGGGCCAACCCGGACATCGCCATCGAGGTGCAGGACAAGCTGCCCGGCACTGCCAATTACCTGGTCGGAACCCGGCGGCCAACCAACGTCCCTACCTATGCGAAAACCCGCTCGCGGAACGTGTATCCCGGAATCGACCTGGTCTACTACGGGACCCGGGGCCAGTTGGAATTCGACTTCGTTCTGGCTCCCGGAGCGGACCCGTCCCGGATCCGCATGACGTTCGCAGGCGCCACGCCGGTTGTCGACGGGTCGGGCGATCTCGTCCTGCCGCTGGCAGCCAAGGAGAACCAAAGCGATATTCGCTTCCACAAGCCGCTCCTGTACCAGTTGGCCGACGGTGTCCGCCGGACGGTGAGCGGAGGGTTCACGATCGCCGCCAACCGCGAGGTCGGGTTCCAGGCCGGTTCCTACGACCACAGCCGGGAACTGGTAATTGACCCGGTGCTGGTGTACTCCAGCTACCTGGGCGGATCCCAATATCCTTCGCAGATCAACGCCATCGCTGTGAATGCGGCCGGCGACATCTACGTCGCCGGTTTCACCGCCGCACTGGACTACCCGACGACCCTGGGCGTCATCGAGCCCGCCTGCCAGCCGGACGACCCTTCAGGCCTTGGCGCACCTCCTGGTCAATCCAAGTGCGGTCCGAATCGAAACACGTCGGCGGTTGTCTCCAAGATCAGCGCCGACGGCCAGTTCCTCATCTATTCCACTTACCTGGGCGGCGGGGGAGCGGGTAGTCAAAGCGATTCCAGCACCGGCATCGCGGTGGATTCGGGCGACGATGCCTGGGTGGTGGGAACAACCGGTTCGAACGACTTCCCGACGACGTCCAATGCCTACCTCTCCTACTGCAACCCGGTTCTAAACGGAAGTGGGGCGGAAATCAGCGGATGCCTCGGCGATTCCACCAGTTCCGTGTTTCTGGTCCGGCTCAATCCGGCGGGGACCACCATGTTGTACGGTACGTTTCTAGGTCTTCGACCGCTTGAAAGAGTATTTGTAACCAAACTTTTTGCGGGCGGCTTTGCGGTCGAATTTCCAGTTAATTTTGACGCAAGCGCGATTGGTGCGTCGGTTCCAAGCCTTGGCT
>Ga0182018_10004733_pt1 | contig 11291 bp, 9 predicted proteins | sample 812P2MmetaG_FD_120490 | JGI IMG/M metagenome (GOLD analysis project Ga0182018, IMG submission 120490) | Permafrost microbial communities from Stordalen Mire, Sweden - 812P2M metaG | ecosystem: Environmental > Terrestrial > Soil > Wetlands > Permafrost | place: Sweden: Stordalen | collected...
AGAACCGGTCTCCTCAAAGAGGCGGATGGTATCCCGCAGCGCAAGCTCCGCGACGCGCGCGAATTCGCCGGCTGGCATCCGGCCTTCCTGCACAGCTTGGCGGGCCGCAATCAGTTCCGCCGGCCGCGGAATACTGCCGATCGGTTCGGTAGGTATGTGCAACTTATACACGCTAACCGAACCACATGCCGGCGCGCAATAATCGAAAACAATTAGGGAGCCCACAACGCTCTGGCAAATGGCTCCGGCGTGACGTAGCGCGTATGAAACTGCTGCCAATCGGAAGGATGCAGCCGATACGCTCTATCCTGCTCGAGGGACGTTGGCGGCGCCGTATAGTGCTTCATCGCGTGATAGGGCAGGGGCAGCACCGTCCTGGAGAATTGAAAGTTGTAATCGCCTTCTTTCATCCATCCATCGCCAATGAAAACATAGTCGCGCGTCCAACCGGCAGCCGGCGGAGGAACGGCGGGGAACCGCATCCGCAGCTCATCCCCCGAGTTGACAATTACGATGCGGTCGTCATTCTTTTCGAGTAGCTCGCGGACGCCGCCATACCGCGTGTAGTAACCCTCCAGGTTCCGCCATTGCGGACCAGTCGCCGCAAGGATGTCATAGTGCGCCAGCTCCGGCGATGAAGGGCTGGCCTGCGTGACTAACGAGAAGCCACGGTAGCGCAGTTCGGCGTCGGATAGACTCAAGCGCTGTGTCCTCACTTGCGTATTCGGGAGGCCCACGGCCCACTCCAGCCGGTCCCAATACACCTCCATGCTCGTGCGCAGACGAAGCTTGCGTGGCGCGCCTTCCCGGAAGATCCCGGTCAACTCGAACACCACGGTCTTCAGGCGGCCCGCCGGAATACCGAGGTGATTCCGCGCCGTCACCCAATGCCCGGCCCGATCGGGAACTTCGATGTTTAGATCTTCCGGCACGGGGCTGCTACCCTGGCTGCGCGCCATGGTGATGGTGTCGTCCCACGGGTGCAGAAAGCCGTCGCCAATCAGGTACAGAGGCCCTGTGCGTGGCGCATCTTCCGGCAACTCAAGCTCCACCCAGTGATCGCGAGTCAATCCCTGATACTGCCCGGCGCCAAAGGTGTTCAAATAGTTGGCATCCAGTTCCCGAATAGTGGCGCTCACGTCGCGGCCCGAATCGTCTTTCGCGCTGGCGAAATTTCTAGCCGCGGCCGTGACATACAACTTGAGGGGCGCGGGAGGATCGGCCACCCGCTCGTCCACGTAGACGTGCGAGTCTTGCGGGTGATCGACAACCAGCAAAGAGTAATAATCGATATAGTACGTCTCCCAGTATTCGTCCGTTAGCCGCAAGTCATAATACCCATCCCGCGGTTGAAGCTGGTCTCCATCGATTTTGAACCATTGCTGCGTCTGCTGAATCGGTTCCAATGACGTAGCGTCGATGTGCGCTCCAAGCGGCGCGGACATTGGAGCGACGTCTTTTAAGAACCGCATGCCGTGTCCATCCCATGCAAAAAGAAATGGACAGGATCCCTTCAGACGCTGCTGCGCCAGCACGGATTGGTCCGCTTTCAAGTTGAACTCGGCTTGGATCAGGCCATTCGGCCATACGATGCGGGCGAATTGGACACCCGTATGATCGCCCAGCCCGAAGTGCAGAACCGGCGAACTGATGATTTGTTTCTGAGTAAGCAGATCGGACCGAATCTCTATCTCGCCGCCTATGCCAAACGGATTGATGCGCTGATCTCCCGTGGCAGTGGCCGCTCTGGTGCGGATCACTTGCCAGTTATAGTTTTTTGCGCCTCGATTGGTGAATTGAACCGCTGTGTGGCTGCCAGTCAGCCCGATTCCATCCAGCCGGCCATTCCGATTCAGATCCGCCAGGGCCCAGCAGCCGGAAGGCAGTCTGCCGCCCAGCGACACGAACCCCTTTCCATCTCCCAGGAAAATCCGATCGCCGGCGATGATGTCCAAGGCGCCGTTGTTATCCAAATCCGCCAGCAGAAGGTTCGCCGGGCCGGGACCGTTGGCCGGTTTGGCGCTGGCGATCGTTGCGAAATCCCACGCCGTACCGTGGTCCCGGCCGGACAGCCGGACAATGCTGAAGTCGCTTCGCAGCAGAACGAAATCAATGAGTCCATCTCCATTCACATCTCCCGCGGCGACTGCCAGATTGTGGTCAATCAGTTCAGGAGGGACGTTGCGTGGCGTGTACACGCCCTGCCGCTCGTTTCTGAAGACTAACAATTTCCCGTTCCCGTCAATGAGCGCCACATCGGGCACGCCATCGCCACTGATGTCGCCGTAAGTGAAGTCCTCCATCCCATCGACGCCCTTGAATGGCCTGACCGCCGCGAATGTGCCATCGCCATTATTTCGCAGAACTACCGGCTCACCATGCGGCACACCCAATACCACGTCCAGGTCTCCGTCAAGGTCATAGTCCAAGGCCCACGCTCCCGTGTACGAACCATTGACGATTTCCGCGGGCAGTTTAGTTTTCGCTGTCACATCGACGAAGCGTTTTGGAGTATCTTGCCGGTAAATGCCGACTCCCGCCGGCGTGGCGAATACCAAATCGGTCTTGAAATCGTAGTTCAAATCGGCGCCTAGAATCGCATTCCTGCCGAGGATCGCGGCTGAAGCCTGGCCGCGCGCGGCGGGCAGGGGCAATGTAGCTCCGTTTTCCACGTGCACACTCTTCGCGTCTGCCCACACAATCCGCGAATCGCCTTCTCCATCGAGAACCACCGATCCGATCCAGGCGATATTCGGCGCAGCCGCTGCTTTCAACGGCTGCTCTTCGAAATGCAGCCGCATGTCCGGCGGGGCCGGCTCCGAGTTCGGAGAAGGCAGCTTCAAGAACTTCAGGAATGGCTCTCCCACGGTAGTGGCGGGGGCCTTCACTTCATCCAAGCTCCGGCGATAGCTGGGGACCCGAACCAGCGTGTTGCGAAGAAACTGAACCTGGATAGCAGCAGTATGGAAATCGGGGGCCGCGGCAGCTTGTTGCAGCCGGGCAAACTGCTGCTTCGCAGGTTCGGGCCAAATCGCGGTATTCCGCCCCAGGCCGGCAACGGCGTTTTTCAATAGCGCTATGTCGTTCCGCTTCGCAGCCAGATGGGCGATGTCGAGCAGGATGGCTTCATTGCCGGGTCGAATTCTCAGAACCCGTTCCAGCAGCTTCTGTGCGTCCGCATCGCTGGTTGCCGATTGCTGGCGCTCGGTCTCCATGGCCCACGAATACAGCGCTCTTAGATTCGAACCGTCAAGCGAAACCGCCTTCTCGTAATGCGCCAGCGTTTCAGGAATCTTGCCGCGTTTGGCCTCAACCAAACCGAGAAAACCCTGAATCCTGCTATTGTCCGGAGCAAGAGTTCGCGCTTTCTCGAAGCTTTGGTACGCCGCATCGAAGTCCTGCTCGCGGGCCTGCAGAAGGCCCAAATCGACCCAGCCTGCCGGTTCTCCCGGTGCGATCTGCGTGGCACGCGTCAGACCGTTTCGCGCGTTCACATCTTCACCCGACTGGAGCGCCGCCACGCCAAGGTAGAAGGCCGAACAAAGCTCGCGATACTCTGTCGATCCTGCCGCGGGAAGAGACGAGTGCCGGTTACAACCGGAACAAAGAAGTGAAATCGGAAACGAAACCGCTATAACTAGTTTCAGATTCATCCGTGGAGCACCAAGTCTTCCAATTATAGAACCAGGTCTCCGAACATGTGGTGTTATGCTCTGGCGGGGAACCACTCCAGATCATGGCAAGCGTACCAGGCCTTTCTTGGCGGCCCATACGATCAGGTCGGTGGTACGGTGGATGTCCAGTTCCGCCATCAGATTGGCGCGGTGCACGGCAACCGTATTGTCGCTCAAATGGAGGAGAGCCGCAATGGTTTTGTTCGATCTGCCTTGGGCGGCCAGTTCCAGGATCTGCTTTTCACGGGGCGAGAGACGGTCATACTGGGGATCCGGCGCGCGGGTGGCGGCCAGCACTCCGGGGCCGATCACTTGCTTCCCTGCCGCGAGGGCTTTCACGGCGCTGGCCAGGTCCACGTCCAGGGCTTCCTTTAACATGTAGCCGCGCGCGCCGGCGTCCAAAGCGTTGCGCACATAATTCTCCTCGGAATACATGCTCAAAATCAGCACCGCAATGTCCGGCTGGTCCTTCACGATTTCGCGCGTAGCCTGCACGCCATCCAGGCCTGGCATGGCCATGTCCATCACAATCACGCGCGGGTGCAGTTGCCGCGCCAGCCTGACGGCCTCCTGGCCGTTGGCCGCTTCGTCCACCACGCGGATCTCCGGATCGTCTTCCAGGATGCGGCGGAAGCCCTTGCGCACCAAACTGTGATCGTCCACCAGCAGAACGGAAATTTCGCTCATCGGGAGATTGATTCAACCTAACCGCGACAGGCGTTGAAGCACAATAATCCAAAACCACTATGCCGGCGGCGGCGCGGCTCCCGGTTAGACCAAGCCTGGACCCTAATATGATTTCCATATTGACGCTCCGCAACGGCCATGTCATAATCCGTCAGACGATCTTTGTGCGCTGTTCTAAAGGGGAGCGCGCATTCTCAGAGGGAGGAGTTCTGTGGCTGCATCCAGTTCCAGCATGGATTTCACATCGGCGGTGGGTCCGAGCTTTTATGAAAAACTGAATTCCCAGTGGCACGAGCGCGCGCTTTGGATCTTCATGGCTGTGGTGCTGGCGCACTGGGCGGAACACTTGGCGCAGGCGACCCAAATATATATAATGGGATGGCCGCGGCCCCAAGCGAACGGAGTGGTGGGCTTGTGGTATCCCTGGCTCATCAAGTCCGAAGTGCTGCACTATGCGTACGCGCTGGTTATGCTGGTGGGCATCTGGGTGCTTCGCAAGGGATTCACGGGCACTGCGCGCACTTGGTGGACAGTCGCACTGGTCATCCAGTTCTGGCACCATATCGAGCATCTGCTGCTGATTTGGCAGGCCACCATGCACCACAATTTCTGGGGACGGCCGGTCCCGTTCAGCGTGCTGCAATTGGTGGTTCCGCGGGTAGAACTGCACTTGTTCTACAATACAATCGTGTTCGTTCCCATGGTGATTGGAATGTATTACCACATGTTCCCGCCCGCCGGAGAACGGGGTCGTGCGGCATGCACCTGCGAATGGCGCCCGCGTACGGCGGAGGCCAACGCGTACTAATTGGACGGCCGCCGCGCTCGGCTGCTGCGCATTGTGGCTGCTGGCGGGTTGCCGGAAACCTGCAGAAACGGATCCCGCCGTTGTGATCGAGCCCGAAATCGCGCCCAGACCCGCGCGCATCGGCCTCGCGACCGTTACGCTCCGTCTGTCGGACGCCGCTGGGCAACCGGTACGCCAGGCGCGGATCGCGCTCGAAGCGGATATGGCGCATCCGGGCATGCGTCCCGAGTTCGGCGCAGCACGGGAAGTCGCCGCCGGACGCTACCAGGGCCAACTGACTTTCACCATGGCCGGCGATTGGGTGGTGGTCATCCACGCTACGTTGCCTGGCGGACGGAAACTGGAACGGCAAATGGAAGTGAACGGTGTCCGCTGAATCGCCCGCATTCGACCTGCTCAAAGTCCCGTTCATAGGCCCATTTTTCGGCTGGCGGCACGCCCGCACTTTCTTGCAGATTCCGGTGCTGATCGTGGGCATTGCCATGATCGCCCACGGATTGTTCGGCCCCACGCTGGCGCCCAAGAATCTGGCGACCACTGTCAGTTGGGTGCATTTTCGCGGCGCGCTGGTGCTGGTGCTGCTGTGCGCCGGAAATCTTTTCTGCCTGGCTTGTCCTTTCATGCTGGTCCGCCAGTGGGCGCGACGACTTTTTCGGCCGCGGTTCACCTGGCCCCGGAAATTGCGCAACAAGTGGCTCTCCGCGGGACTCTTCGCGCTGATCCTTTTTCTTTACGAACTGTTCGATCTCTGGTCTTCCCCCTGGTGGACGGCGTGGTTGATCGTGGCCTACTTCGCTGGAATCCTGGTAATCGACGGCATCTTCAAGCACGCCGTGTTTTGCAAGTTCGTCTGCCCCATCGGTCAATTCAACTTTGTGGCGTCGACGCTCTCGCCTCTGGAAGTGAAGGTGCGCGACCAGGGCGTGTGCGTTCCCTGCGAAACGAAAGACTGCATTCGCGGCCGGCGCGACCCCTCCGGGCTGGTGGTGATCCAGCGCGGTTGTGAACTGGCCCTGTTTCAGCCCAGCAAAGCCGGAAACATGGATTGCACATTCTGTCTGGAATGCATTCAAGCATGCCCGCACGATAACGTGGGCATCCTGAGCCGGCCTCCCGCGAGCGAGCTGATGACCGATCCCCGGCGGTCGGGAATCGGGTTCTTCTCGCGCCGCAAAGACATCGCGGCGCTGGCCCTGGTCTTTACTTTTGGCGCGCTATTGAACGCGTTCGGCATGGTCAGCCCGGTCTATGCATTGGAGAGTTGGATGGGGCGTATGCTGCACGTCAGCCACGAAGCTCCCGTGCTGGGCCTGATCTTTGTGTTCTCGCTCATCGTGGAACCCGTGGTAATGCTGGGGCTGGCGGCGTGGCTCACGCGGGTTTGGGCGGGCAGCCGGCAGGCCACGCTGCCCTTGATCGTGCGCTACGCTTATGGGCTGGTTCCGCTGGGTTTCGGCATGTGGCTGGCGCATTACAGCTTCCATTTCCTGACGGGGATCTTGACATTAATCCCGGTCACGCAGAACGCCGTGGCCAGTCTGGGCCGGCCTTTGCTGGGTGAGCCGCTCTGGACCTTGACCGGCATACCCACGCGTTTCGTACAGCCCATAGAGTTGGGATTCCTGGTGCTAGGCTTGGCGGGATCGTTGCTGCTGACACACAGGCTGGCGCAAGACGAGGACGCCCCTCACCCGGTGCGCGCCTTCATACCCTGGGCCGCCGTCTGCCTGCTGCTGTGGGTCGCGGCGGTGTGGCTGATCCTTCAGCCTATGGAGATGCGCGCCACGTTTATGGGATAGCGATGCAGAGACGCCTTCACATCACCGGGCTCTGGCTGCTGCTGGCCGTGGCTTTTCCGGCCGCCGCGCACAACGGGCCGCCCTTTCCGATCATCGTGGACCGGCGCGTGGGTCCTTGTGTCATTTCCCTCTGGACCCATCCCGATGTCGGTATCGGCACGTTTTGGGTGATGGTGGACCCGCCGCCCGGCGGCGCCGTCCCGAAGGATTTGAAGGTCGAAGTAGGTGTGCAGCCGGTGAGCGGCCGGCTTACGGAAAAACGTTACGCGGCGCGGCTCGACAAGATGCGCGGGCAGGTACAATACTACGTCGAGGCGCCATTCGACGCCCAGGAGCTTTGGCGCATACACGTGCTGCTGGATAGCTCCGCGGGGCACGGAGAATCCACCGCGACGGTGGAAGTTACGCCGCCCGGGCTGGGACGGTGGGACCTTTTGTGGTACGCCTCGCCTTTCGCGGCCGTTGGATTTCTGTGGTTTCGGGCGTTAGTGCGGAAGAGAAAGCGGAGTGCTCACCCCACCCCCAGCCTCAGTCCATAGTAGGTTTATAGTATTGTGGAAAACGGTCGTTATGGGTATGCTCACCTAAGCAGGGGCGGGCGCGTCCAGGCGCCGAGATAACATGCAAAGCAACCCTCTTCGCCAGTTCTTATTGATCGCCTTTCTGGCGGCTCAACTGGCGTTCCCGCTGGTGTACAAACGCATGGAAGCGCGCGGCAAGGCTTCGGTGGCGGCCGATCCATCCACGGCGCTGGCCCGCTATGGCTTCCGCTTCCAGGAGTCCGCCAAGGCTGCCGGCATCGATTTCGTGCACACCGCGGCGACCTTCGATCCCAAGCTCCAGCACATCATGCCGCAGGTTGCATCCATGGGGGCGGCGGTGTCGATCGTCGATTTCGATCGGGATGGCTGGCCGGACATCTATGTCACCAACAGCGGCGAGGGCAGCCACAACGCGCTCTATCGGAACCTAGGCAACGGCACATTCCGCGATGTAGCCGCGGAGGTTGGCCTTGCCGACGTCAACCAACCGGGAACGGGCGTCTCCACGGGCGCGGTATGGGGCGATTACGACAACGATGGTTACGAAGACGTCCTGATCTATAAATGGGGCAAACCGGAGCTTTTCCATAACGACGGCGGCAAGCATTTCACGCGCGTCACGGAACAGGCCGGGCTGCCGCAATGGGTCAACGCGAATACGGCGGTGTGGTTCGATTACGATCACGACGGAGAGCTCGACCTGTTTCTAGCCGGCTACTATCCGGAAGACGTGGACCTATGGCATCTGAAGAACACCAAGATGATGCCGGAGAGCTTCGAATACGCCCGGAACGGCGGGCGGAAGTACCTATTCCACAATCTGGGTGGCGGGCGTTTTGAGGAAGTCTCCGGGCGGATGGGCATCGACTCGCGGCGCTGGGCGCTGGCGGCGGTGGCGGCCGATTTGCGCGGCACCGGGTACCCCGATCTGTTCGTCGCCAACGATTACGGCGTCTCCGAAGTGTACTTCAACGAAGGCGGCAAGCGTTTTCGCGAAGCCGGCAAGGAAACGGGTATCGGCGCCGCGCCCAAGAGCGGCATGAACGCGGCGGTTGGCGATGTGCTGAATCAGGGCCGCTTCGGCATCTATGTCTCGAATATCTCGGAGGAAGGCGTGCTGGTGCAGGGTAACAACCTGTGGATGCCGCGGGCGGGCACATCCGGCGCCAATATACAATACGACAACATGGCCACCGCGATGGGAGTGGACTTGGGCGGCTGGAGCTTCGGCGCGCAGTTCGGCGATTTGAACAACGACGGCTTTCTGGATCTGTACGCCGTGAACGGGAACGTGTCACTCGACCGGAATCGCAGCTATTGGTACGACTACTCCAAGGTTGCGGGCGGCAATTCAGCCATCATTTCGGACGCGGCCAACTGGCCTCCGCTGGATGGCCGCAGCCTGTCGGGCTACCAGCAGAAGCGCGTCTGGATCAACGATGGCGCGGGACAGTTCAAAGAGGTCGCCCAGCTTGTCGGCGTCACGGACGTTTACGATGGACGGTCGATCGCATTGGCCGATTTTGGAAATCGAGGGGTCCTGGATGCGGTGGTGGCGAATGAAAGAGGGCCGCTGCTGCTGTACCGGAATACGGTGTTGCCGGACAACCGGTGGATCGAGTTCGAGTTGGAAGGCCGCGAGAGCAATCGCAGCGCGATCGGCGCGCAGGTGAAGGTGACATGGAACGGCCAGCAGCAGGTGCAGGAAGTCTCCGGCGGCAGCGGCTTTTGCGCGCAGAACCAGCGGCGGCTGCACTTCGGATTGGGTAAGACGACCGGTATCGAGCGGGTCGAGATACGCTGGCCTTCGGGTAAGACACAAACCATCGCCGCGCCGGAGCTGAATCGCATCCATAAGGTAGTGGAGCCGTCATGAGCGCCGGGCTGGCCGCCGCCGCGCTTCCCAAGCCCAGATCCGCGCTAGGGCGCTTCTTCAGCGCGGAGAATCGTTATCTCTCGCCGCTGTTCATCACTCTGATTCTGCTGGTGGGCAATCTTTCGTTCGGGCTGCTGGAGAGCTTTTCGCGCACGCTGCTGGCGATCGGCACGGCGCTGGCGCTGGAGATGGTGTTAGGACGCTGGTTCTGGGGTAGGATTCCGAATCTCGCCAGCGCTTACATTACCGGGATCAGCGTGGGCATTCTGCTGCGCTCGCCGGAATACTGGCCCTATGCCCTGTGCAGCGCCATAGCCATTACTTCCAAATACGCGATACGCGTGCGCGGCCGCCATATCTGGAACCCATCCAACTTTGCGATTTGCGCCATGCTGGTGCTGGCGCCGGAGTTTGTGGCGGCGCTGAGCATTCAATGGGGGAACACGGTCTGGCCCATGGTCGTGATTTGGGTGCTCGGCGCGTTTATCGTGTACCGGGTGAACCGCTTCCACATCACCGCGACCTACGTGGCCTCGTTTGTGGCGCTGGCGCTACTGCGAACGCTGATTACGGGGCATCCGTTTCTGGCGGAAGTCGCGCCCATCACCGGCGCGATGTACCAGCTTTTCATCTTCTTCATGATTACCGACCCGAAGACGACGGTGAGGCCGAAGTGGGCGCAGTGCCTGGTGGCGGGCCTGGTGGCTGTGGCGGAACTGATTCTGCGCCTGGCGCACGTGGTAAATGCGCCGTTTTTCGCGCTGACGATTGTCGGGCCAGCGGCGATGCTGGTGGAAATTGGGCGCAATTCCGGGCGAACGAGAATCCGAAATTAAAATAGATTGTGGCTGCCCGGCGGGTGCTTAACCGTTTGGAAATTTCCGATTATTCGGATCGCATTTCGGTTTATTCGACGGTAAAAACCTGCGTGGTGGTGAACGAGCCGTTCTGCGTGGTGATGGTTACCGGCCCGGTGGTGGCGCCCGCCGGGACGGTGGCCGTGACGGATTGCGCGGAGGTGCGGTGAATCGTGATGGCCGGCACGCCATTGAAAGTGACCGACGAGGCTCCGAGCAGATATTTCCCCCAGAGCATCACCTCCTTGCCGACCGCAGCGGTTGCCGGATAAAGCGCAGTGACCACAGGTTGGGGCGGCGGCAATCCGAAGTCCAGGCTGAAGACCGCTCCATTGCCGGGATAAGGCCCGCCGTTCCCCGTGACGCCGTATATCTTGCCGTCCATCCCCTGGATCAGTTGGCAGTAACACAGTCCCTCGGCGCCGCCCTGGACGAACTGAAAGGCGTTGGTCAACGCGTGGGTCGTCATGTCATAACGGAAGATGGCGCTCGAGTTGGTGCTGCCATAGATGTTGCCGTCCGAGGCCTGCACCATGGTCTGCGGCGTGGCCATGGTCGTCGGGAAATAAGCGAGGACGTGCAGTTGCCCGGAAAGGGTCGCTTAGTAGAGCGTTCCGGAGTTGCTGGGTCCGCCGCCGCCGAACGAGCCATAAAGATTTCCGTCAGAGGCGATGATGATCGGCAGGGCTCCCTTTGTGGGAAAGTCCGGGAACGCCAGGAGCTGCGAATATTCTCCCTTCGGCGTGAACCGGAAGATGAAGCCGGGGCTGATACCACCATGCTGCTGAGTGCCGACGCTGTAAAAGTTACCATCCGGCCCCGACGCAAGGTTGGTACCGGTCGGATAGCCGTCGCTCCCTGCGAATTGGTGCAGGACGGTAATTTGGCCGTTTTCCGAGATCTGCGCAAAATCGGCGGTCGTCACGCCCTGTTGGGTAGTCGAGCCGACGATGTCGTACATCTTGCCCGGTGCGACACTGGTCTGCCAGCCGGATCCCAAGTTGTCAGGAAAGGGGTATTCCACGAGGTCGCTTCCCGCCGCGTTCGC
>Ga0182018_10004734_pt1 | contig 11291 bp, 7 predicted proteins | sample 812P2MmetaG_FD_120490 | JGI IMG/M metagenome (GOLD analysis project Ga0182018, IMG submission 120490) | Permafrost microbial communities from Stordalen Mire, Sweden - 812P2M metaG | ecosystem: Environmental > Terrestrial > Soil > Wetlands > Permafrost | place: Sweden: Stordalen | collected...
GCGCATCCCGGGTTCAGCGCGGCAATCGATGTAAAGCCGGAAAACTACGACCTCACCATGCACGGCTGGTTCGCCAGCCAACTGGGAGATGTGCGCCAGTCGGCGCTCGAAGGAAAGACCTCGATCAAGATATATGACGTGCGCGGCGAAGTAACCCAGTCGCAATATCATTTGCTGTGGCCGAATATTACGATCAACATCAATCCGGGATTTCCGAACCTCTCGATCGATGTGTGGGTTCCTGACGGTCCCAACTTAGCCAAGGGATTTTCCGAGCAGTATTTCGGGCCGGGAGTGTCAGAGAATTTCGCGAAGGACCTGATCGCGTTCAACAAGCAAGTGGGTCACGAGGATGACGTTCTGACCAATTCCGTTCAACGAGGACTCATAGGCGGTCTTCCGGATCGGGGAAGGTTCTTAACGAACAGCGAACATTTGTGCATCCATTTCCAAAGGTTGGTTGTTCAGGCGCTGGCTGGAGACGCTGTTCCGTTGAAACAAGCGGCCGCCGCGACGGCGGTTCCGATTTCGAGCAAGATCAGCGTGACTCCCACACCTTCAATGAGTGCTGAACGCGAGGGCAATTCCTGAGTCGGATTCGCGAATGGGATCTCGAAACTTTGATGGCTCCATTGTCCTCAACTCAGGCTGCCTTAAATATTTGAGCTAGGGCTTAGTGGCAAAGTAAACGAACAGGGGCGCGAATTGCAACCTACTTGGCCGGGGATGAATCGAATTGTGATTTAATGAGTGAGAGGAAAGCTGATGCCCGAATCGAACGACGAACGATGCGGAAAATGCGGGACCGAGATTGATCCTACGCGGCGAGTGGACTTTACGCTGAAGGACGGGACGAGAGTTTGTGATTCTTGTTTTGTGAAAGGAACGGCGAGACCGAGAAATCCTGACGAGAAATCGTGATGAAAATACGGGCGAGGCTCGTTAGATACGAGAAGCCTCGCCCGCGTTCCAGTGGAACTTAACAGCCTGCGAAGGAGATGAAGTCTCCTAGAGGATTGGGCAAGGTGGGAGTGAAGGGATCGAAGCCGAAGGATTTCGAGACGTCGAAGCCCGCGGCTTTGGCGGCAGTGATGTCAACGAAAGGCGTGAGAGCGGTGACGGCCTGGTCGATTTCCGTCCAGCAGAGTGTGCGCTCGTAGCCGTTGTTGTTGGGAGGAGCGACGCTTTCCGCCACGCCTTGGATGCCGGTAATTTTGTTGATGGGGCCGCCATCTTGGGAGGCGACATCGGGACCCAAGACGCGGGCCAGCGTGCGATGGTCGCTTTCGATGCCCATGATGCGCGCGGCGGTGACACGCAAATCGCGCGTGCTGAAATTGCGGACTCCGACGAGATAGGCGGCGATGAACGCGTCTTCCAGAGTGACCAGGATGTTCAGCGTGGTCTGCGCGTCTTCGAACATGCCTTTGGGGTAGAAGAAAGACGTGAACGGAGACGGCTGATCGGTGACGGATTTTTCCAGGAGATAGTGGGACATTTCTTCCTGGCGCGCGCCGATGAGGTAGCCTTGATCGTCGGAAGGCAGATTTTTGAAAAAGGGCGCCGTGTTGATGATGTGGGTGTAAGTGGTGACGGCGAGAGCTTCGGCAATTTCGGCGGCGATCAGGATGTTCGTGTCGCGTTTCCTTAGGCCGTCGTTGTCTTCCTCCTGACTACTGCGGGCGCGAGCGCTGGTTGCGTTTGCACTTGGTGTGGCGAAACTTAGGAGACCTCCGAGTCCTGCGGCACCTACTGCTCCGGCAATCGCAGAGCGGTGGAGAAAAGTTCTGCGGCTGGTTCCTTCTTCGTGCGGCGCGTCTGGACGCACTGATAGCTTTTCCTCATTTGTGCTCATGATTAAATCTCCTTTTGGATTTTGATATTAGGGAATGCAGCGGTGTCCGGACTTAGCGCGGCAACCGACCCGGTGCAACTTCGCCCTGTGATAGTTACGCAAGGATTTGCGAATTGGATGTGAGCGCGCGCGACTTTTTTCTCTCTTCCAGATCACAGGCGCTCAGGATATGCCGACATCGCACAGGGAACCGGCGGGAAACTTAGTGGCTGGAGTTCGCGAAAAGGGATAACATGCCGGCTCGTGGACACACAGCGTGGTCATATTGCGAAATTCGGAACGGTGCGAGATCACTGCACAGTTTTCAAAATTATTCGTATGAACATGCCAACCTCTCTGCGAGGAACTACGCGCACGGCGTGGATGCGAAGAGAGCGCGCATGAATTACAGCCCCAAGCACATGAAATGGTGGGGTTGGGGCGACGTCGGAGCGGGTTTCGATTCCGGCCGCCATCCTGGCTTCTGGCCTTTCGCAAAAAAACAGCTTGGTATTGAACGAGAAACTTCTCCTACGCCTCCAGCGCCGCTCGAAGACGTGCAACTGCCGGATGCAATCGTTAAACCTCGCTTTCTCGCGGAACTGAAATCAACTTTACAATCTGAGCAGGTTTGCGACAGCCGGTACGAGCGTGTGATTCACGCATACGGCAAAGGTTTCCGCGATTTATTTCGCATGCGGCGCGGATCGGCGGAAGGCGCTCCGGATCTGGTGGTCTATCCGGAGAGCGAGAATGACGTGCTGATGACGCTGCGAGCGGCGGCGCATCACGACGTCATGGTGATTCCGTTCGGCGGTGGGTCGAATATTTCCGGCTGCCTGGAGCGGATGGAAAACGAGCGGATGGTGGTGTCGTTGGATATGCGGCGGATGCGGCGGGTGCTGGAAGTGGACGCGGAGTCGTTTACGGCGCGGATGGAGGCGGGAGTTTTTGGCCCCGACCTGGAAGAGCAATTGAGTGCGCATGGCATGACGCTGGGACATTTTCCGGATTCGTTTATGCACTCGACGCTGGGGGGCTGGATCGCGACACGGTCCGCCGGGATGCAGAGCGACAAGTACGGCAAGATCGAGGATATGGTGATTGCTCTGCGCATGGTGACGCCGGAAGGCGTGCTGGCGACGCGGACGGTGCCTAATTCTTCGAATGGGATCGACGTGAACCATTTGTGCATCGGGAGCGAGGGAACGCTGGGGGTAATCACGGAAGCGACGATGCGGATTCATCCGCGGCCCGAAGCGCGGATTGTTCCGGCGTACTTGTTTCCCGAGTTCGAAGGCGGACTGCGGGCCATGCGCGAATGTGTGAGCAGAGAGTGCATGCCGTCGATGGTGCGGCTAAACGATCCGGACAAAACTGCGCTGTCACTGGCGTTTAAGCCGGCGTCATCGCAGCTTTCGCAAACAGCGAGCAAAATATTCAAACGCTATTTGCGTGTAAGAGGTTTTGATTTGCCGCGGGCTTGCCTGATGATGACTGCGTTCGAGGGGCGCAGAGAAGATGTCGCGCACCGAATGCGCCAGGTGAATGCGATTTACCGGAAGTTTGGCGGAGTTAGCCTGGGGTCGAGCTCCGGGAAATCTTTCGAGGCCACGAAATACGATTTTCCGCATATACGCGATTTTTTGTTGGAGCGCGACGTCACGACGGACGTGAGCGAGACTTCGACTGTGTGGAGCAACATTGTTCCGCTATACAAGGCGACGATGGTAGCGATACGAGATAGCGTTTCGGAAAGCGGCGTGCCGCCGTTTAGCGGGTGCCACATCAGCCATACGTATCGCAGTGGGGCGAGCGTTTATTTTACGTTTGGCTTTATGCAACAAGTGGGGCGCGAGATGGAACAGTATCTGAGGGTGAAGAGAGCGGCGCAGCAATCGTTCATGGATCATGGCGCGACGCTTTCGCATCATCATGGCGTTGGCACGGAGCACTTGCCCTGGTTGGCCGCGGACATTTCGCCGCTGGGTGTGAAGGCTGTGGCGGCGATCAAGCAAGGACTCGATCCGGGGAACATTATGAATTCGGGGAGACTGCAACCGTCGGCAGATCCGTTCGAGGAGTGGGCGAGAATTGGCGGGCCCGTTAAGGCTAAGCTGAAAGCTAAAGCAAAAGTTCAATCGCAGGCGTAGGTCCGCTTAGGTAGCAAATTCTTCCGTTCAACCTTTGTGATTGCCGTTCTGCAGGCGAGTGAACTCCATGGTGCCGTCGTCGAGTTTGGCGAAGCGGAGCGAGGCCAGATCCAGGGCGTAATTCTGGTACAACCTCCACGGCTTTTTCGATCCTTGCTTGGGGAGGATCTCGCTCGATCGTTGGAGATAGCCGGACGTCAGTGTGAGAGCGGGCTGTTCGAGGATGCTTGGATCGCGGCGGCGCGGCGTGCAGTAAGCGTAGCCGTGCGCGTCCATATAATTCAGCAGGCGGCAGATGTATTTTGATGTGAGATCGCACTTCAGCGTCCACGAAGCGTTGGTGTAACCGAAACACCAGGCGAAGTTGGGGATGTCGCTATTCATCATTCCTTTGTAACTGAGCGATTGCGACGGATTAATTGGGGCACCGTCGATCGATAGTTGCAGGCCGCCGAGGAGCTTTAGCTTCAGTCCTGTCGCGGTGACGATAATGTCCGCTTCGATTTCCTCGCCTGACTTCAAGCGCAGACCTGTTTCAGTAAACCTCTCTATCTCGTCGGTGGCAATCGATACTTTTCTCGAACGGATGGCGAGAAAAAGATCTCCATCGGGAACGAGGCAGAGGCGCTGGTCCCACGGGTTATAACGGGGAGAAAAGTGCTTTTCGACATCGTAGTCCGGACCCAGAAATTCACGGACGTAACCCTGTATCACTTTTTTTGTTCCGTCCGGCTTTCGGCGCGCCAGGTTGTAGAAGTACATCCCGAGAAGAACGTTCTTCCAGCGGACGAAGTGATGAGCGACCGAGGCAGGGAGATAGCGGAGCATCCATTTTGCAATGGGGTCTTCTGAAGGGCGCGCGACGATATAGCTTGGCGAGCGCTGCAGCATGGTCACGTGCGCGGCCGACTTAGCCAACTCTGGAACTAGTGTTACGGCGGTGGCGCCGCTGCCGATTACGACGATGCGTTTGCCTTTGTAGTCGATATCTTCGGGCCAATGCTGCGGGTGCACGAGGAGGCCGCGGTATCGGTCCATAGCCGGCCAGCCGGGCATGTAACCCTCGGAGTAATCGTAGTAGCCGGTGCACATGTGCAGAAAATTGCAGGTGAAGCGGGCGGGCTTTCCTTCCGGGCCCGTCGCATCAACGGTCCAAAGACCGTCCGGCGAAGACCACGAAGCGCGGCTGACCTTGTAACCAAATTGAATTTTGCGATCGATGCCAAATTCGCGCGCGGTTTCCTGAAGGTACTTGAGAATAACCGGGCCACCCGCGATGGACTTTTTGTCTCGCCAGGGGCGGAAACCGAAGCCGAGCGTGTACATGTCGGAATCGGAACGGATTCCCGGATAGCGGAAGAGGTCCCAGGTTCCGCCAAGCGCGTTTCGGCCTTCCAGAATTGTGAAAGTCTTTGTGGGACATTTCGTCTGGAGGTGATAGGCCGCGTCGATTCCGGAAAGACCCGCGCCGACGATCAGCACGTCGAAATGCTGGAGGCGTCCTGCGTCTATCGCGGACAGAGGCGCGCTCTGAGGAGATATTGCCATATCGGCTATCTACACTACCTCGCGTTCGACGTTGAACTGGTAAAAGGAATCATTAGATATTGCCTGTAACAGAGCACCATATCAATAGGCGGGTTTTGCGGATACATCGTCCTGCGTCGGCACGTGCGGTCCGGATCTGCCGGTGGCTGTGTTGACATTGAGTTGAAGATGGCCCATGTTTCGATTGAGGTTCTTATGAGAATTTGGCGCAGGCTGTTCGTCACGCTGCTGCTGGTCGCGGTGCTCGCGGGGATCGCTCCGTTGGGAGCGGACAGCGACAGGTATCCGGTACACGCTTTGCACGCGATGGTGGTGAGCAGCAACGAGCTGGGGTCAGGGGCCGGTGTGGAGATGATGCGAGCGGGTGGGAATGCGGTGGATGCCGCGGTGGCTACCGGGTTTGCGTTGGCGGTGGTGCATCCGGCGGCGGGGAATTTGGGCGGAGGCGGATTCATGTTGATCCGCATGGCCGATGGGAAGGCACATTTCATCGACTTTCGCGAGGAGGCTCCGGGGGCGGCGACTGCCAACATGTATTTGGATGCGCACGGGAATGTGATTGAGGGCGCAAGCACGATTGGTTACAAGTCGGTTGGAGTGCCGGGGTCGGTGGCGGGTTTGGTTTATGCAGAAAAGAAATATGGCAAGTTGACGCTGGCGCAAGTGATGGCGCCGGCGATCAAGCTGGCGCGCGATGGTTATGCGCTGGAGTGGGGGCAGGCTCGGGATATGCGAGAGGACGCGCACTTGGACAAGTTTCCCGAATCGCGGCGGATATTCCAGCGGGACGGAAATTATTACAAGGAAGGGGAGATTTTTCGTCAGGCGGAACTGGCGCGGACGATGGAGCGCATCGCGAAAAACCCGGATGATTTTTATCACGGGGCGATGGCACGGGAATTGGCGGCCGCGGTGCAGAAAGGCGGCGGGCTGATAACGGCACAGGACCTGGCGAATTACGAAGTGAAAGAACGCGAACCGGTGCGAGGGACGTATCGGGGATATGAGGTGATTAGCGCGCCGCCGCCTTCGTCCGGGGGAGTGGCGCTGATCGAGACGCTGAATATCCTGGAAGGATTCGATCTGGCAAAAGCGGGAAACCGGTCGGCGGAATCGGTTCATCTGATTGCCGAAGCGTTTCGAAGGGCGTTTTTCGACCGGGCGGAGTTCATGGGCGATCCGGATTTTGCGAAACTTCCGGTGGCTGAGCTTATCGACAAAAAATATGGCGCGGCTTGGCGTGAAACGATTGCTCCAGAACACGCGAGCGCGAGCAAGGATTTGAAACGGCCGGCTATTTTCAGCCAGTTGGAAGAATACGAACGGGAGCATCGGCAGGGCGCGCCTGCGCATGAGTCGCAACACACGACGCATTATTCGGTGGTGGATGCGGATGGGAATGCGGTTGCGGTGACGACTACGATTAACGATTGGTTTGGCTCGCGGGTGACGGCCGAGGGGTTGGGTTTTCTATTGAACGATGAGATGGATGATTTTGCGGCGAAGGCGGGCGTACCTAACAGCGATGGATTGATTCAGGGAAGTGCTAACGCGATTGGGCCGAAGAAGCGGCCGCTTTCGTCGATGTCACCAACCATGGTGCTGAAGGACGGCAAACTTTTTCTAGTGCTTGGTTCGCCGGGAAGCTCGCGGATTATCACGACGGTGGCGCTTGCGCTGATACGCGTTGTGGATTATGGAATGAACATTGCGGAAGCTGTGAATGCGCCGCGCTTTCATAATCAGTGGATGCCGGATGTGCTGAGCGTGGAACGAGGGTTTTCGCCGGATACGGTGAAGGTGCTGGAGCACATGGGATACAAAATCGAGGCGGGAATTCCTTACTGGAGCGATGCGGAATGCATCGCGATTGATTTGAAGACGGGCGAACGTTTGGGCGCCAGCGACGGCAGGGAGAACGGAAAGGCTGTCGGTTTTTGATTCTGCAACGTTGATCGAAACGCAGTGACCTGAAAAAGATCGCAGAACAACCTGCTCCGAATTTCTTCAACTGTCCCGGCGAGCGAATTCCAGCTTCTAATTTATGCGATTTCTGGTGTGCGCTGGCGTGCGTGGTAGAATCGCGCGCGATGGCGACGGAAAGATCTGAAATTGCTGAGAATCTTGCGCGGATTCGTGAACGCGTGGCGCGCGCGGCTCGACGCGCGGGGCGGCGCGCGGAAGAGGTGACGATTGTCGCGGTGTCGAAGACATTTCCATTCGAGGCGATTCGCGCGGGTTACGAGGCGGGGCTGCGGCACTTTGGAGAGAATCGGGTGCAGGAGTGGGAATCGAAGCAGGCGCGCGTGGCGGACCTGGAGGCGACGTGGCACCTGATTGGGCATCTGCAGAGCAATAAGGCGCGGAGAGCGGCGGGGCTTTTCGATCGCGTGGATTCGGCGGATAGTCTGGGGCTCGCGCAGAGGCTTGATACGGCCGTGGGGGAAGGAGACCGAGCGGAAGCCGCAGCGATTTCTTCAGAAAAGAGCCGGCGAGACGCCCTTCGAGCGGCCTCAGGACAAGCCGGCGCTACGAAAAGCGGCGCCGAGAACGGCAAACGGCTTCGAGTTTTGATCGAGGTGAGGCTTGGCGACGAAACTACGAAGAGTGGAGTGGCGGAAGCGGATTTGGCGATGCTGGCGGAGGGCGTGGCTGGACTGTCGAATTTGGAGTTGCTTGGGTTGATGACGATTCCGCCATTTTTGGAAGATCCGGAACAGGTGCGTCCGTATTTTTCCAAGCTGCGCGAGATACGTGAAGATTTAGTTCGACGCGTTGGCAGAGCGCTGCCTGTGCTGTCGATGGGGATGAGCCACGATTTCGAAGTTGCGGTGGAAGAGGGCGCGACGGAGATTCGAGTCGGAACGGCGCTTTTCGGCGCGCGGAAGGCGAATCAGTAGGTATGCGTGGCCGGTAGGAAAATCGGGCTCAGGTGTGGGCCGCGACTGGGCGACCGGCCCATCCCACCTTTCCTCAGGGGCTAAAGCCCTATGTCTTCCAGGCCTCAATGTCGGAGCTAAAGCTCCGACCCCCTAAAAAGCAACAATCGAGAGTAATCCCTTCGTCGCATCGCTCCTGAGGGTGACGATACTCATCACGCGGCGAATCCCTGGGGGCGCCAAGGGCGCGGGATCGGTACTATGAATAGCGAAGCCAGCGGAACATTTCGACCAGGGAGGGGCGCTTGCCGTACATCAGGATTCCGACGCGATAGATTTTTGCGGAGGCGTAGATCGAGCCGATGGTGGTGAGAAACAGCAGAACCAGAGCAAGGACGATTTGCCACACAGGCGGCGTCTGAAGCGAGATGCGCAGAGACATCAGCACGGGCGAGAAGAAGGGAATTTCGGAGAGAACGACGGACGTGGTGGAGGTGGGATCATTGAGGACTACGCTGTAAATCACCATGCAGAAAACCAGCGGGGCCATGGCCACCCATTGCAATTGTTGGGCGTCCTGCTCGTTGGAGCAAGCCGCCCCGATCGCGGCGAACATGGCGGAATACAGAAAATATCCTCCGAAGAAAAAGATTCCGGCGTAGAGCACGAGCGAAATCGGGATGTGAACTCCGGACAAAGCCGAGCCCGCGCCCATGCCGGCCGCGGCTAGAGCTCCGTAAGTGAAAAGCAACGCGGTGGAAATCATCCAGATGGCGAACTGGGTGAACGCGGCTGCGGCTACCCCTAGGATTTTCCCGCAGAGAAGTTCGAACGGAGTTACGGCGGAGATCAGGACTTCCATGGTTCGCGTGGTTTTTTCTTCGAGGACGGAACGCATGGTAATGATGCCGTACATCAGCAGCGCGGTATAAAGTAGAATCACGAGAGCGATGGCGATGCCGATGCTTTCGCCTTTTTCCACGGACTCGCCGGTTTCGCTGACCTTGAGGAGTTTGAGGTCCGTGCCGCGGAGAATTTCTTTGACGTCGTCCAAATGGACGCCGCGGGCGCTGAGCCTGGCCGAGATTACCGCCTGATCGACGGCGCCCGAAAGCGGGCCGATGAGAGCGAAATTATCGGGATTGCGCATATGTAGTTCGAACGATTGGGTTGCGTCCGCGGGAATCCAAAGGTAGGCGTCGATCTTCTCGGAGTTAATCCGCGAGCGCAGGTCCTGCTGAACGGTGTCGGGAGAGGCAGGGCGAACGATGGTTTCCACGATGTTGAATTCCGGCTGGCCATTTTCGAGCTTGCCATCCAGGTTGTGAGTGATGGGCTGCGCGAGCGTGCCGGAATTGTCAACAATCACAAGCCGCATCGTCTGGCTGGGCTTGTGGCGCACCAAAAATATAATTAGCAGGCAAAACGCCACGCCCAGTAGCGGCACGAGGATCGTTCCAATGATGAAGCCTTTGGTTTTCACGCGAGTCAAGTATTCGCGCTTGATGATTAGGCGAAGTTTACGCACGGGTGGTCCTATCGATAAAGATTTCATTCAACGAGGGCTCGAGAAGCTCGAAGCGCGTGATGGAAACGTTCGCGAGCACGGCAGCCTTCAAGATTTCCTGCGGGTCGGCGCCGGGTTTCAGCTTGGCTTCCACACCGTTTCCGAGGCGCGTTATGTTGGTAATCGCAGGATTGCTTAAGAAACTGTCGCTGCCGGAAAACTCGATGTGCAGCGTGTTCTTGCCGTAGGATTGCTTGATGGCGCGGAGTTCGCCGTCGAGCACGTTGCGGCCTTTGTCGATCAGGCAAATCGAATCGCACATTCTCTCGACCTGTTCCATGCGGTGCGTGGACAGAACGATAGTGGAGCCTTTCGCGCGCATCTCGAGCATGATTTCTTCCACTGTGGCGGCGTTCACCGGATCGAGGCCGGAGAAGGGCTCGTCGAGAATCACGAGCGGTGGCTTATGGATCACTGCGGTGATGAATTGCACCTTTTGCTGCATACCCTTTGAGAGATCGAGCAGTTTTTTTCCGGACCATTCGGCCAAACCGAGACGGTCGAGCCATTCCTTGGCGCGGCGTGCCGCCTCCTCTTCCGTGAGGCCGTGAAGCGCTGCGAGGAAAACGATGACGTCGAGAACTTTCATCCGGGGATAGAGCCCGCGCTCTTCCGGGAGGTAACCGATCAGGTCGCGAGTGCTATCGCTGACCGGCTGATCGAGGACCTTAATCGAGCCTTCGTCGGGGACGAGGATGTTCATGATCATGCGAATCGTGGTGGTCTTGCCGGCTCCGTTGGGGCCGAGCAGGCCGAGGATGGCTCCCTGACGAACTCGCAGATTCACTCCGCTGACGGCGGTTACGGAGTCGTAGGATTTGGTGACGTTTTCGAGTGTGATAGCGTCCATGTGTGTTGTTGGCGGTCGATTCTGATACGCAGTGAGAGCGCGGAATATTACCTGAAGTTCGGGGTGGCTGCGCGGATTATTTTATAGCTTGTAGAATCAATTGCTTACGAAGCGGGAGCCTGTGAAGAGATAATCGAGCGCGATGGGGGTGTGACGTTTGCGGTTCGAGTGGTGCCGCGGGCAAGCCGAAATGCGATCGAAGGCGAGCACGGCGGCGCGTTGAAAATTCGGCTGACTGCGCCACCTGTGGACGACCGCGCGAACGACGCGCTGCGGCGATTGCTGGCTGAGCGTTTGAACGTCCCCGTGGCGGCTGTTAGAATCGTGATGGGCGAAACCCGCCGCACGAAGCGAGTTTCAGTTGCGGGTATAACACGCGCGCAGGCGATCAAGGCGCTCGGACTTTGACAGATCGTTCTAGAGGCAGGTGAAACGCTATGCCGGACATTAAAGCAATTCA